>Ga0247823_10000317_pt1 | contig 42025 bp, 45 predicted proteins | sample 13C_PalmiticAcid_2_FD_192426 | JGI IMG/M metagenome (GOLD analysis project Ga0247823, IMG submission 192426) | Soil microbial communities from agricultural site in Penn Yan, New York, United States - 13C_PalmiticAcid_Day30 | ecosystem: Environmental > Terrestrial > Soil > Agricultural land... | reverse complement strand
AGCACATGCCGGTCGGCACGCTGCCCCGGGCTTCGCCCCCAATGGACCGAGGGGCTGTGGGATCCGACCTGCTCGGATATCGACGTGGCGCGGCTGCATGCCGCCTATCTTGCCGAGGCGCGGCGCGCCGGGGCTGAACTGGTCTGCGCCGCAGCGGTGACGGGTGCGAGTCGCGACGGGTATTGGCGGGTCGCGACCCGCGCCGGCGTGTTCGAGGGCGAGGTGCTGGTCAATGCCGCGGGCGCCTGGGCCGATCCGGTGGCGCGGCTCGCGGGAGCAGCTGCGATCGGAGTCACGCCACTGCGCCGGACGATGGTGCAGTTGCGCGTCGATCCGCCGGCAACGGCGGCGCTGCCGCTGGTGACCGACGCGCGCGACCGCTTCTACTTCAAGCCCGAGGCGGGGCGGCTGTGGCTTTCCCCCCATGACGAGATTCCGAGCGCGCCGTGCGATGCGGCGCCCGAGGAGCTGGATGTCGCGGTCGCGATCGACAAGCTGCAGACCGCGGTCGACTGGCGGATCGAGGCGGTCGAGCGCAAATGGGCCGGGCTGCGCAGCTTCGCGCCCGACCGCAAGCCGGTCTACGGCTTCGATCCCGCGCTGCCGGGTTTCTTCTGGTGCGCGGGGCAGGGCGGGTTCGGTATCCAGACCTCTCCCGCGGCATCGATGCTCGCGGCGTCGATGCTGCTCGGCACTGCGCCCGATCCGGCGATCGCGCATATCGACCCCGCGGCCTATTCGATCCGGCGATTCCGCGACTAGACGTACCGCGCGGAATGACTATCGTTCGGATGCCGCAACGATGGAGGCCCGTATGGCGCACAAGTTCGTGATCGAGCAGAACAAGGCCGGCGAGTATGTCGCCAAGTTCAAGTACAACAGCGAAATCATCTTCTGGACCGAAGGCTATACCAGCAAGGCCTCGGCCAAGAACGCGATCGAGTCGATCCTGAAGAACGGCCCGGGCGCGCCGGTCGAGGAAGGCTGACCGGTTTCATTTCGCACCCCTCGCGGCCGCTGATCCGCCACTGCGCGTGACAGCATGGCCGTTGAGCGGGGGCATGCATCCAGCCATGCCAGCATAGGAACCGCTCCGGAGGATTGTCCTCCGGAGCGGTTCTCATGTGCGGCCTGCCTCAGTCGCGCTGTGAGTCGAGCAGTTCGTGCTCGGTCGCGACCTGCTGCGCCTTGGCGTAGCTTTCGATCAGCAGCTGATAGGGCGGGAAGATCTTCGTATAGACCTGTGCCCATTCGGCGGCATCTTCGCGATGCCAGGTACGCTGGAGTTCCGACGCCACCGCCGCGGTATCCATCGGCACCACGCCCGCCTGGACGACGCGCGCCAGCGTGATCTCCTGCGCCATCTTCGAATAGGTGCCCGAGGCGTCGACGACCGCGAACACCCGGTAGCCGTCCTGCACCGCGCTGATTGCCGGGAAGGCCATGCAGACGCTGGTGATCGTGCCGGCGATGATCAGCGTCTTGCGGCCGGTCGCCTTCACCGCGGCGACGAAATCGGGATTGTCCCAGGCGTTGATCTCACCCTTGCGCGCGACATAGGTGGCATGCGGGGCGTTCTCGTGGATTTCCGGGATCAGCGGGCCGTTCGGCCCTTGTGGCACCGACGCGGTGGTGATCACCGGCATGCCGGTGAGCGTCGCCATGCGCGCAAGCGCAGCAGCATGGTTGCGCAGCACGGGCATCGGCATGTCGGCGACGGTCTGGAACAGGCCGCTCTGATGATCGATCAGCAGCATCACCGCGTCATCGGGATCGATGACCGGGCGCGCGCCGTCGAAGTTTGCGGGGGTGGACATGGGGTCTTTTCCTTGAGCTTGGGACTGCCCGCCGGGCGATATGCGCGCCCGGCGGGCAAGCCGGGTCAGTCGGCCTTGTCGTACGAGAACTGGATTCCGGCGGTGCCGCCCGTCTCGATGAACAGGTTCATGAAGGCGGGGACGGTCTCGCTGCGCTTCCAGTCGCGCTGGAGCTCGCAGAAGAGTTGGGGCACCGAGATCATCTTGCCGCCCGCCTGTTCGATGCGGCGCAGCGCGGCGTCGTGCGCGGCGAGCGAGGTGCCGCCGACGGCATCGACCGGCACATAGACCTCATAGCCTGCCGCCAGCGCGTCGAGCGCGGGGAAGGTCAGGCACGCTTCGGTCCACAGCGCGGTCATGATCAGCTTCTTGCGCCCGGTGGCCTCGACCGCCTTGCGGAATTCGACGTCCTCCCAGCTGTTGATCGTTGTGCGATCATAGGTGGGGTAGCCGGCCAGCACCTTGCGGACCTGCGGGATCGGGGGATGGTTGAGGCCGGTTTCGACGTTCACGGTCGAGTGTACGATCGGCAGACCGTAAGCGACTGCCGCCTTGGCGGTACCGACGATGTTGTTCACCAGCAACTGGCGATCCATCGAGGCGATCGAGTTCACCTGAACGGGTTGATAGTCGATGATGACGAACGCCGAATTCTGCGGCGTCAGCAGATGATCCGTCAGCGGATCGCGGATAGCCTCACTGGCCATGACCGTTCCTTTCTTGTTGCGTCCTGTGGGGGGCTGGGACGGCCGGACGCCAAGCCGTCCAGGAAAAGGGGACCCGGCTCCCCTGGGGAATGGGAGCCGGGTCCGCGTCAGGCCGCGGCGGGCGCGAACCTGCCGCTGTTGAAGTCGTCGATCGCCTGACGGATCTCCGCTTCGGTGTTCATCACGAACGGGCCGTAGCCCGCGATCGGCTCGTCGATCGGCTCGCCGGTGAGGACGAGGACCATCGCGTCGCCGTCCGCATGGATCTCGACGCCGTCGCCATCGCGGCTGAGCAGCAGCATCTCCGCCTCGCGTGCGGTTTCGCTGCCGTTGACGGTGACATGGCCGCCGAGCACCACGAGCATCGCGGTATGCCCTTCGGGCAGGTCGAGCGTCAGGTCGGCATCGCGGTTCAGGCGCACGTCCCAGACGTTGATCGGGGTGAAGGTGCGCGCCGGCCCCTTCGCACCGAGCAGTTCGCCCGCGATCACCCGGGCTAGACCTGCGCCTTCAGGCAGTTCGACGGTCGGGATGTCCGCCGCGGTGATGCCCTGATAGCCGCCCGGCGCCATCTTGTCCTTTGCAGGCAGATTGACCCAGAGCTGGACCATGCGGAACGGGCCGCCAGTCTTGCCGAACGCCGGAGAGTGATACTCCTCATGCAGGATCCCGCCCGCAGCGGTCATCCACTGGACGTCGCCCGGGCCGATGATGCCGCCGTTGCCGGCCGAATCCTTGTGCTCGACCTCGCCGTCATAGACGATCGTGACCGTTTCGAACCCGCGATGCGGATGCTGGCCTACGCCGCGCCGGTCGGTGGTCGGCGCGAAGTTGTACGGGCCGGCATAGTCGAGCAGCAGGAACGGGCTCACCTGGCCGCCCAGGCTGTTGTACGAAAAGAGCGAACGGACCGGAAAGCCGTCGCCGACCCAATGCTGGTTCGGGTTGCTGTAGGTGCCGAGGATCGTCTTCATGGTGTCTCTCCCGCGCCTTCCATTTGGGAAGGCAGCTGTTGAGAGACACAATAATCATGCACCAATCCGGGCAGAAGATTGTGAAAATGGACTCAGCGTCCTAACAATAGGACGATGCAGGATCTCAACGACCTCTATCTCTTCGTCCAAGCGGTCGATCATGGCGGCTTCGCTGCGGCTGCGCGGGCGCTGGGGATGCAGAAGTCGAAGCTCAGCCGGCGTATCGCGCTGCTCGAAGACCGGCTGGGCGTGCGGCTGATCCAGCGTTCGACCCGCCGCTTCTCCGTCACCGAGATCGGCCGCGAATATTACCGCCACTGTGTCGCGATGCTGGTCGAGGCGGAGGCCGCGCAGATGGCGATCGATCAGTCCCGTGCCACGCCGCGCGGCATCATCCGCCTGAGTTGCCCCACCGGCCTGATCGCGTTCCAGTTCGGGGAATTGTTCGGGCGCTTCATGGCGCTTCATCCCGAAATCGAGCTGCATGTCGAAAGCACCAACCGCCGCGTCGACGTGATCGGCGAGGGGTTCGATCTTGCCATTCGCGTCCGCCCGCCGCCGCTCACCGAAAGCGAGCTGGTGATGCGCCGCTTCGACGAGCGCACGATCCGGATCGTCGCTGCCCCCGAGCTGGTGCGGACCCGCAGCATCGCCCGCCCGGCCGATCTCGCCGGGCTGCCGAGTCTGGATTTCGGTCCGGCGGGCGGGCAGCATCGCTGGCGTCTGACCCATGCCGATGGCAGCGTCGCCGAAGTCGGGCACCAGCCGCGGCTTGTGACCGACGACATGGCGGCATTGCGCGCGGCCGCGATCGCGGGTGCCGGCGCGGTCCGCCTTCCGACGCTGGTGGTCTGGGACGATCTCCAGAGCGGACGGCTGGTTACGCTATTGCCCGACTGGCGGCCGGCGAACGAGATCGTCCATGCCGTCTTTCCGTCGCGGCGCGGGCTGTTGCCGTCGGTGCGGGCGCTGCTCGACTTTCTGGCCGACGAGTGCGGGGCGCAGCGCAGGCGGATTCCGGAATCGGGTGCCGACAGCGCGCCCGCCTGAGGCCGTTCGGTTCCGTCAGGCCCGCAGCGCCGCGTCGCTGGCGAGGCCGTCGGCGCGTTCGTTGTCGGGGTGGCCGGCATGGCCTTTGACCCAGATCCATTCGATCCGGTGCGGCTTGGCCGCATCGAGCAGTTCCAGCCACAGATCGGCGTTCTTGACGGGTTTCTTGTCCGCGGTCTTCCAGCCGTTCTTCTGCCAGCCTTTGATCCACTTGGTCAGGCCGTCCATGACGTAGCGGCTGTCGGTCGACAGCTTGACCCGGCATGGCTTCTTGAGCGCGTTGAGGCCCTGGATCGCGGCCATCAGCTCCATGCGGTTGTTGGTGGTATGCGCCTCGCCGCCCGAGAGTTCCTTCTCGGTCGTGCCCATGCGCAGCAGCACGCCCCAGCCGCCGCGGCCGGGATTGCCCTTGCACGCGCCGTCGGTGGCGATTTCGACCAGCGGCATTTCTTCGGTCATGCGACGTGCTTCACCAGATCGGGGGCGTAGTGCTTGAGACGCCGGACATAGGCGAGCGGGTCCTTGCGCATCACCAGCGCGTCGGCCGGAGTGTTTAGCCAGTCCCAGGCGCGCGAGAGCGTGAAGCGGATACAGGCACCCGCCGCCAGCGTCGCGAATGTCGCGCGCTCGGTCGTGGTGAGCGGGAAGCTTGCCCCATAGCCGGCGATCAGCGCGTCGCCGACGGCGGCGTCATAGTTGCGGCCGTGGGCGTCGAAGCTCCACGCGCTGTGCATCACCGCGAGGTCGTAGACGCGGACATCGGTGCAGGCGAAGTAGAAGTCGATCAGCCCCGATACGGAGTCGCCCAGCATCAGGACATTGTCGGGGAACAGGTCGGCGTGAATGGCGCAGCGGTCGAGCTCCGCGCCCGGCCAGTTGGCGAGCGTGGTATCGAGCGCGAATCCGAGATCGTCGTAGAGCCCCGGCGCAATCTGATCGAGGCTGGCACCGCATCGCTCGAACAACGGGCGCCAGGTCTCGACGCCCATCGAATTGGGCCGGTCGAGGGCGAAGTCGGCGACGGCGCGGTGCATCTGCGCCATCGCCTCGCCTGCGGCACGCGCCTGATTGGCGGTCGGGTGCGAGAGCGAGATGCCTGACAGGAACTTGATCAGGCACGCCGGGCGGCCGTTCAGTTCCTGGATCTCTACGCCGTTCCGGTCCTTGATCGCCGGCGGGACCGGAAGGCCCTTGGCCGCGAGATGATCGAGCAGGCCCATGAAATAGGGCAGTTCGGCGGCTTCGACGCGCTTTTCGTAGAGCGTCAGGATGAAGCGGTCGCGCGTCGTTTCGACGAGGTAGTTGGAATTCTCCACCCCCTCGGCGATGCCCTTGGCCGAGACCAGTTCGCCGACGTCATAGCGTGCGAGAAAACCGGCGAGCGCTTCCGCCGAGACCTGCGTGTAGACTGCCATGGGATCAGGCCGCTTCGAGGTCGCGGGGCAGCTTGAAGATGATGGTTTCCTGCGCCGTCTCGACCTGACGCTCGTTGACCTCGAAGCGGGTGGCGAGCTTGTCCACCACCTCGCGTACCAGCAGTTCCGGGGCGGAGGCACCCGCGGTGATGCCGAGCGTGCCGACGCCGCGCAGCCAGTCGAAATCGAGTTCGTCGGCCCGCTGGATCAGCCGGGCGTCGGTGCCTTCGCGCTCCGCCACCTCGACCAGACGGACCGAATTGGACGAGTTGGGCGCGCCGATCACCAGCACCAGATCGCACGACTGGGCGATGGCGCGCACCGCGGCCTGCCGGTTCGAGGTCGCGTAGCAGATATCGTCGGCCTTGGGCGCGACGATGCCGGGGAAGCGGCGCTGGAGGATCGACAGGATCGAGGCGGTATCGTCCACCGACAGCGTAGTCTGGGTGAGGAAGGCGAGGTTCTCGGGATCGTCGATCGTGACCGCCTCGGCATCCGCTTCGGTTTCGATCAGCGTCATGCTGCCCTCGGGAACCTGACCGAAGGTGCCGATCACCTCAGGGTGGCGGGCATGGCCGATGAAGAGGATGTGGCGGTCCGCAGCGACCAGCCGTTCGGCCTGGCGATGGACCTTCGACACCAGGGGGCAGGTGGCGTCGAGATAGGAGAGGCCGCGGTCCTCCGCCTCGGCCGGAACCGATTTGGGCACGCCATGCGCGGAGAAGACCACCGGCACGCCGTCGGGCACCTGGTCCAGCTCGTCGACGAACACCGCGCCCTTGGCCTTGAGCGAATCCACGACGAACCGGTTGTGGACGATTTCGTGCCGGACATAGACCGGCGCGCCATGCTTCTCGATCGCGCGCTCGACGATCTGGATCGCGCGGTCGACGCCGGCGCAGAAACCGCGCGGTGCGGCGATCAGGAGCTCGAGGACGGGCTTTTCGGCAATGCTCATGTCGAGGCGGCTCTACGCGATTGCTTGCGCGGGCGAAAGGCGGTTCCTATGACGGGCCGCGCCGGTTTCTTAAGCGAAGCGCGGCCGTATCAAGGTTTCAGGAAAGGTGTCCCCCCTTGCGTATCCGCAATCTGGCTCTCGCCGCGACGACGATGTTGGCACTCGCGGGCTGCGCGAAAACGGGCGACATCGCCGAAGGCGGCATCACTCAGGTCCGTTCGGCCTGCCCGCGCGTGGGCGTGGCGGCGCATACCGGGGACGTGACGCTGTTCAACTCGCCGACCAGCCGCGACGTCAACGCGATCGACGTGACGGCGGTGCTGACCAACGTCACCTCGGTCTGCGACGACGCCGCGGAGAACATCCAGACCACGATCAATTTCGAGGTTCTGGGCAGCCGCCGCTTCGGCAGCGAGGCGCGTCAGGTGACGCTGCCCTATTATATCGCGGTGGTGCAGGGCGGCAGCTCGGTCGTGTCGAAGCGGCTGGGGCAGGTGACGCTGAGCTTCGCGGAGGGCCAGAGCCGCGCTTCGGCGACCGCCACCGGCTATGCAATCGTATCGCGTTCGGCGGCGACACTTCCGGACGATATCCGCAAGCAGATCCTCGCCAAGCGCAAGGCCGGCGACGAGACCGCTGCGGTCGATCCGCTCGCCCGGCCGGAAGTACGCCAGGCAGTGCTGCGCGCGACCTTCGAGGCGCTGGTCGGCTTCCAGTTGACCGACGAGCAGCTCAAGTACAACGCGACGCGTTAGGTTCTGTGCGTCGCTGATGCGACGCGCGGAACCGAGAAAACAAACAACATCGCGATTGACTCGGTTGGCCCGCCGCAGCAGATGGAGCGGGTCAGCAGCGGGCAACCGTTGAAGGCACGCGCGGGAGAGTTGGGGTGGGCGCACCCAAATCGTAGCTGGCTTGCCAGCGGTCCGATTTGGGCAACAAACACCCCCGCCGAAGGAGCAACCGCCCCGGAATCTCTCAGGCACCCAGGACCGCGCGGGGCCACGACACTCTGGAAAGCGTTCGTCTGCATGGACGAACCACCGAAGGGGTAAGCGTATCCATCTCAGGATGCGTGAAAGCTCTCAGGTTCCGTGACAGAGGGGGCGACGGTAAGATGCCGCATCCTGCGGCGATTCCGTCGATTCCTTTGGAGACCGGACCATGAGCGACGCCACAGAAGCCCCCGAAGCCGAAATCACCGAAGAGCTGGCGCTGCTTCCGCTCGATGCCTGGCACCGCGCCAAGGGCGGCCGTATGGTGCCGTTCGCGGGCTATGAGATGCCGGTCCAGTATGAAGGCATCATGGCCGAGCATCTGTGGGTCCGCGAGAGCGCGGGCCTGTTCGATGTTTCCCATATGGGCCAGCTGTTCCTGTCGGGCGAAGGCCTCGACGCGGCGCTCGAGGCGCTGATCCCGGCCGACGTCACGGGCGTCAAGGTCAACGGGCAGAAATATTCGCTGCTGCTCGCCGAGAATGGCGGCATCCTGGACGACCTGATGTTCACGCGTTGGGGCGCAGAGGGGGGGCAGGACGGCCTGTACATGGTCGTCAACGGCGCCTGCAAATGGGACGACATCGCCCATCTGCGCGAGCACCTGCCCGACGAGATCGAGATCAACCACATGGACGAGCATGCGCTGCTCGCGCTGCAGGGCCCTAAGGCGATCGACGCGCTGAGCCGCGTGGTGCCGGGCGTCGACGCGCTGATCTTCATGCGCGGCGGGCGGTTCGACTGGAACGGCACCAGCCTGTGGATCAGCCGTTCGGGCTATACCGGCGAGGACGGGTTCGAAATCTCGGTCGAGGCGGACAAGGCGGCGGCGCTGGCCGATGCGCTGACCGCGCAGCCCGAAGTGAAGCCGATCGGCCTGGGCGCGCGCGATTCGCTGCGGCTCGAGGCGGACCTGCCGCTCTATGGTCATGACCTCGACACCGACACGACGCCGATCATGGCGGCGCTGAACTTCGCGGTGGCGAGCAAGCGCCGTCGCGAGGAAGCCAATTTCCCGGGCGCCGAGCGCATCCTGCTCGAGCGCGAGCAGGGCGCGATCCAGCGCCGCGTCGGCTTGATCGTCGAAGGGCGCCAGCCGGTGCGCGAGGGCGCGCTGGTGCTGGACGACGAGGGCAACGAGGTCGGCCGCGTCACCAGCGGCGGCTTTGCCCCGACCGTGCAGAAGCCGATCGCGATGGCCTATGTGCCCGTGGCGATGGCTGAGGTCGGCACCCGCGTGACGCTGAGCCAGCGCGGCAAGATTCATCATGGCGAAGTGGTCCCCATGCCCTTCGTCCCGCACAATTATGTTCGCCAGAATCCTTAAGGCCGGAGGACCCAAATGAGCCGTTATTTCACCGAAGATCATGAGTGGATCGAACTCGACGGCGACGTCGCGACCGTCGGCATCACCGATTACGCGCAGAGCCAGCTCGGCGACATCGTGTTCGTCGAAGTGCCCGATGAGGGCAAGCAGGTCGCCAAGGGTGACGACGCCGCGGTGGTCGAGAGCGTCAAGGCAGCGAGCGACGTCTACGCCCCCGTTTCGGGCACGATCGTAGAGGGCAACCCGGCGCTGGCCGACGAGCCGGCATTGGTGAACGAGGACCCCGAGGGCGAGGGCTGGTTCTTCAAGATGACTCTGTCCGACACCAGCGAGCTCGACGGCCTGATGGACGAGGGCAAGTACCAGGACTTCGTTTCGAAGCTTTGATTTTCGCCGTCATGCCGGCCCTGTGCCGGCATCCACGGTGCGGCGGGCGATGAGCAAGAGGCTCAAAGGCGTTCCACGCGGCACGGTGGACCCCGGCATGAGGCCGGGGTGACGGTTTTGGTTATTGGCCAGCGGCCGGAGAACTCAATTGCGCTATCTTCCCCTGACTCCCAATGACCGGCAGGCGATGCTCGCCGCGGTCGGCGCGGCGGCGATCGACGATCTGTTCGTCGATGTGCCTGAATCCGCGCGGCTCTCCGGCCCGATCGCGGGGCTGCCGCCGCACGCCAGCGAGCTGGCGGTCGAGCGGCACATGACCGCGCTGGCCCGCAAGAACCTGTCGGCGGGCGAGGCGCCCTTCTTCCTCGGCTGTGGCGCGTACCGCCATCATGTGCCGGCGAGCGTCGACCACATCATCCAGCGCGGCGAGTTCCTGACCGCCTACACGCCCTACCAGCCCGAGATCGCTCAGGGCACGCTGCAGGTGATGTTCGAGTTCCAGACGCAGGTCGCGCGCCTGCTGGGCACCGATGTCGCCAACGCGTCGATGTATGATGGATCGACCGCGTGCTGGGAGGCGATCGGCATGGCACGGCGCATCACCAAGCGCGCCAAGGCGATCCTGTCGGGCGGGCTGCATCCCCATTACGTCTCGGTCGCCAACACGATGGCGAAGTACACCGGCGACCAGCTGGTCACCGCGCTGCCCGAGCTGACCGCCGAGCCGGACACCGACAAGCTGATCGGGATGATCGACGACGAGACCTCGTGCGTCGTGGTGCAATATCCCGACATCCTCGGCCGCATTTCGGACCTCTCGGCGCTGGCGGCGGCGTGCCAGGCCAAGAAGGCACTGCTGGTCGCGGTCGTCACCGAGCCGGTGGCGCTGGGCGCGATCAAGTCGCCGGGCGAGATGGGCGCGGACATCGTCGTCGGTGAGGGCCAGTCGATCGGCGTCGGCCTGCAGTTCGGCGGGCCTTATGTCGGCCTGTTCGGCTGCAAGGAAAAGTACGTCCGCCAGATGCCGGGCCGCCTGACCGGCGAGACGGTGGATGCCGAGGGCAAGCGTGGCTTCGTGCTGACTCTGTCCACGCGCGAGCAGCATATCCGCCGCGAGAAGGCGACGTCGAACATCTGCACCAGTTCGGTGCTGTGCGCGCTGGCGTGGTCGATCCACATGACCCTGCTGGGCGAGAAGGGGCTGCGGCAGCTTGCCGCGCTCAACCATGCCGGGGCGAGCGCCGCGGCGGACCGTCTGGCCAGGGTGCCGGGGGTCGAGCTGGTGACGCCGGCCTTCTTCAACGAGTTCACGCTGAAGCTGAGCAAGGAAGCGCGCCCGATCGTCCGCGAACTGGCCGACAAGGGCATCCTCGCGGGCGTGTCGCTCGGCCGCCTCTATCCGGGCGAGGAGGCGTTGGAGAACGGCCTGGTCGTCGCGGTCACCGAAACCACCACCGCGGAGGACGTCGAGACGCTTGCCACCGCGCTTCAGGAGGTGCTGGCATGAGCATCAACCAGTCCGGCTGGCGCCCCGAGATGAACGCCGGCGAGCGCAGCGACAGCGCGACCTATACCGGCAACCGCGCGCTGATGCTCGACGAGGCGCTGATCTTCGAGATCGGTTCGCTCGACACCACCGGCGTCGATTTCGCCGAGGCGCCCAAGGCGGAGTCGCGGATCGGCGGGCTTGCGCGCAACAAGGATATCGGTCTTCCCGGCCTGTCCGAGCCGGAGGCGGTGCGCCACTATACGCGCCTCAGCCGTCAGAATTACGCAATCGACCTGGGCCTGTTCCCGCTCGGCAGCTGCACGATGAAGCACAATCCGCGCCTCAACGAGCGGATGGCGCGGCTTCCGGGCTTTGCCGACGTGCATCCGCTGCAGCCTGTCGACACGGTGCAAGGCGCGTTCGAGGTGATCCATCAGCTCGCGCACTGGCTGACGACGTTGACCGGCATGCATTCGGTGGCGATGTCGCCCAAGGCGGGCGCGCATGGCGAGCTGTGCGGTGTGCTGGCGATCCGCGCGGCGCTCGACGCCAAGGGGCAGCAGTCGCGCAAGGTGCTGCTGGTGCCCGAAAGCGCGCACGGCACCAACCCGGCGACCGCGGCATTCGCGGGCTTCACCGTCGAGGATATCCCGGCGACCGAGGCCGGGCGCGTCGATCTGGAAGCGCTCAAGGCGCGGCTGGGGCCGGACGTGGCGGGGGTGATGATCACCAACCCGAACACCTGCGGCCTGTTCGAGCCGGACATGAAGGCGATCAGCGACGCGGTCCACGCGGCGGGCGGATACGTCTATTGCGACGGCGCCAACTTCAACGCGATCGTCGGCAAGGTTCGTCCGGGCGACCTTGGCATTGATGCGATGCACATCAACCTGCACAAGACCTTCTCGACCCCGCATGGCGGCGGCGGGCCGGGTTCGGGGCCGGTGGTGCTGTCGGCGGCGCTGGCGCCCTATGCGCCCTTGCCCTTCGTCGAGAAGCAGGGCGACCGCTTCGAGCTGATCGAGGAAGAGACTGCGGGCGAGCATCATGCTGAGAGCTTCGGCCGGATGGTGTCGTTCCATGGCCAGATGGGCATGTTCACGCGCGCGCTGACGTACATCCTGTCGCATGGTGCGGACGGGTTGCGTCAGGTCGCCGAGGATTCGGTGCTCAACGCCAACTATGTGCTGCGCGCGCTGGAGGATGTGCTCGACGCGCCCTTCGCCAAGAGCGGGCCGTGCATGCATGAGGCGATCTTCAGCGACAAGGGGCTGCCCGAGGGCTTCTCGACGCTCGACATCGCCAAGGGGCTGATCGACGAGGGCTTCCACCCGATGACGGTCTATTTCCCGCTGGTGGTGCACGGCGCGATGCTGGTCGAGCCGACCGAGACCGAGAGCAAGGCGGCGTTGGACCAGTTCATCGGCGCATTCCGTTCGGTCGCCGAGCGGGCCAAGGCGGGCGATGCTGCGCTCAAGTCGGCGCCGCACTTCGCGCCGCACCGCCGGCTCGACGAGACCCAGGCCGCGCGCAAGCCGGTGCTGGTGTGGAAGGAGCCGTCGCAGGCGGAAGCCGCGGAATAGCGCCGCGTGACATGTCCCCGGTTTCGCCTAGGTTCGGGCGAAACCGGGGGAGTGTTTCATGATTCGCCGAATCCTGACCCTTGCGACGCTCGCTTTCGCCGCGCCGCTGCACGCACAGTCCGCCGACGACACCGCAAAACTCGCCGAGTTCAAGGCAGCCGCTACCGCATTCCGGAAGGAGCGCGCGGTGCTCAGCCTCTCCTACGCCATCGTCAAGGACGGCAGGATCGTGGCGGCCGAGGGGATCGGCTGGCAGGATCATGATGCCGAGGAACGCACGACGGGGGACACCAGCTACCTCGTCGCGTCGATCACCAAGACCTTCACGGGCGCGACGCTGCTGGCGATGGACGCGGACAAGGTCATCCGTCTCGACGACGAGTTCACCACGCTGTCCGACTGGAAGGAGCGGTGCGACCGGCTCAGCAAGAGCGGCGGCATCTTTGGCGGCGGGGTGAAGCTGGAGGACGGCTATGTGCCGCCCAGGCTCGACTGCACCGCCAAGATCAGCGTGCGGCAGGTGCTGCAGATGCGGGTGCTGGGCACCCCGGGCACCAACTTCATGTACAATCCGGTGGTGTTCGGGCGGCTCGCCAACTGGGTCGAGGAGAAGACCGGCAAGCCGCTGGAGCATTGGGTGCGGCTCTATGTGATCGACAGGGCGGGGCTCAAGGACATCGCTGCGGGCTGGCGCGACCCCAGGGGCGGGGCGGCCTTGCTCAATCTCGCGCCGCCCTTCACCAGCGGGAAGAACGGGTGGGACAGCCTGGCGCCGACGCCGCTGCCCAATCCCGAGATGAACGCGTCGAGCGGGATCATCGCGAGCGCGCGGAGCCTGGCGGAATATTCGCTGGCGCTCGATCAGGGGCGGATCCTGTCCCCGGCGTTGCGCGCGACAATGTGGACGCCGCCGGCCGATCCCGACGGCAAGCCCGCCGGCTATGCCTATGGCTGGTGGACGCAGAGCTGGCGCGGGCAGCAGCTGGTTTGGCATGGCGGCTGGTGGCCGGATGCCTATGCCGGGCTATTGCTCAAGGTGCCGGGCAAGGGGCTGACTTTGGTCGTGCTGGGCAATACCGACGGGCTGCACTGGGGTAATCGCCCGCAGGTGGCGGAGGTCGAGAAAAGCCCGCTGGCGCTCAAGTTCCTCGAGCTGTTCGCGGTGGAGTGATGGCCGACCCGACGCCGTGGATCGCTGCCGAGGACAGCGGTGCAGTACGCAAGCATGCGCCCGCGACCTTGCGCAACCGCGAGGCGATCGCCGCGGTGCTGGCGGAGGCGTTGCCGGAAACGGGCCTGGTGCTGGAGGTGGCGAGCGGGAGCGGGGAGCATTGCGCGTTCTTCGCCGAGCGTTTCCCGGGGCTGCGCTGGCAGCCGAGCGACCCCGAGCCGTCGGCGCTGACCTCGATCGCGTCCTGGTGCGCGGGGCTGGACAATGTCGCGTCGCCGCTGGCGATCGATGCGGCTGCGGCGGACTGGCCGGTCGAGCGGGCCGATGCGCTGCTGTGCATCAACATGGTGCATATCAGCCCGTGGGAGGCGACTTTGGGGTTGCTGGACGGCGCGGCGCGGGTGTTGCCGGAAGGCGCGCCGCTGATCCTCTACGGCCCCTATCGCCGTGCGGAGGTGGCGACGGCGCCGTCGAACGCGGCGTTCGATGCGTCGCTCAAGGCACGGGATCCGCGCTGGGGGCTGCGCGATGTGGCGGATGTGACGGCTGCTGCTGAGGCGCGTGGACTGGCGTTCGAGCGGCTGGTGGAGATGCCGGCGAACAACATCATGCTGGTCTACCGGCGCTAGGTTGCGGGCTCGTCCGCCGTGGTGACGGGGGTGGCGCGGACGAGACCGCGCTGGCGCTCGCGCCAGACGATGTAGAGGCCGCTCGCGATGATGATCGGCGCGCCGACCCAGGTCCACGGGCCGGGCAGCACGCCGAACAGCAGATAGCCGTAGAGCGTTGCCCAGATCAGGCTGGAATAGTCCATCGGTACCACCGCCGAGACCGGGGCGAAGCGCAGCGAGGCGGTGAGCGCGAGCTGCGCAGCACCGCCGACGAAGCCGATCAGGATCAGCAGCGCGAAGGTCTGCCAGTCGTGCGGCGCGGCGACGAAGGCATAGCCGATGAGGAGCGGCGGCACCGACAGGCTCGAGAACCAGAAGACGGTTGTCGCCGGGCTTTCGGTGCGGCCCATCTGGCGCAGCTGGATCGCGACGATCGCGACGAACATCGCGGCGGTGAGACCGACCAGCGCGCCGCCGAGCGGGATGTGGCCCCCGCCGGGCTGGGCAACGATCAGCACGCCGACGAACCCCGCGAGGACGGCGCCCCAGCGGTGCCAGCCGGTCGGCTCCTTGAGCACCAACGCGCCAAGGATCGTGGCGAAGATCGGCACGGTGAAGCCGAAGGTCGTCGCTTCGGCCAGCGGGAGCAGCAGCACCGCGCCGAAGTTGAATACCATGCCGGTGAGGCCGACCGCCGAGCGGCTGACATGCAGCCCGAAATGCCGGGTCTTCAGCGAGGCGAGGCCAGGCCCCATCATCACCCAGGCGAGGATGAAGGGGATCGCGAAGAACTGGCGGAACAACATGATCTCGACCAGATGCGCGCCGTGCGTCTCGACCAGCTTGATCAGCGCGCCCATCGTCGAAAGCATCAGGATCGCAAGCAGGCGCAGGCCGAGGCCGAGCATGATGCGATCCGACGACATGGCATTCCGCCTAGGAGCGCACAGGGCAGGGGGCAAGCCGTGAAGCGGGGTGACGAACGCCGCCAGACAGGTTATCCGCGCGGCCATGATCAAGCATGCGCTCAACGTCACCCGCGAAGCGGACTTCGCCGCCTGGTACCAGGCCGTCATCTCGGAAGCCGATCTGGCCGAGGAATCGGGGGTGCGCGGCTGCATGATCATGCGGCCATGGGGCTATGGCATCTGGGAGCGCATCCAGCGCCTGCTCGACGACCGCATCAAGGGCGTCGGCTATGACAATGCCTATTTCCCGCTGTTCATCCCGCTGTCCTACTTCGAGAAGGAAGCCGAGCATGTCGACGGCTTCGCCAAGGAGATGGCGGTGGTCACGCATCACCGGCTGATCGGCGACGGCAAGGGCGGGCTGACCCCCGATCCCGAGGCGAAGCTGGAGGAGCCGCTGGTCGTTCGTCCGACGTCGGAGACGGTGATCGGCACCGCCTTCTCGCGCTGGGTCCAGTCGTGGCGCGACCTGCCGGTTCAGGTGAACCAGTGGGCGAACGTCGTGCGCTGGGAGATGCGCACGCGCATGTTCCTGCGCACCGCCGAATTCCTGTGGCAGGAGGCGCACGCCGCCTATGCCAGCGCCGAGCAGGCGCGCGAGCAGACGATGGTGGGGCTCGAGGTCTATCGCAGCTTTGCCGAGGACGTCGCGGCGATGCCGGTGATCGCGGGCGAGAAGCCGGAGAATGAGCGCTTCCCCGGCGCGGTCTCGACCTTCTCGATCGAAGCGATGATGCAGGACGGCAAGGCGCTGCAGGCCGGCACCAGCCATTTCCTGGGCACCAATTTCGCGCAGGCACAGAATATCCGTTTCCAGAACGCGAATGGCGAGTTCGAGCTGGCCAACACGATCAGCTGGGGCATGTCGACGCGCATGATCGGCGGCATCATCATGGTGCACGGCGATGATGATGGCCTGCGCGTGCCGCCGCGGCTGGCGCCGTGGCAGGTGGTGATCGTGCCGATGCTGCGCGACAGTGACGAGGATGCCGCGCTGCTCGACTATTGCGAGGCGCTGAAGGCCGAGCTGGTCAAGCAGAGTGCGTTCGGCGAGCCGGTGCGCGTGCTGCTCGACACGCGCGCCGCCAAGGCGGCGACCAAGCGCTGGGGCTGGGTCAAGAAGGGCGCGCCGGTGGTGATCGAGGTCGGTGGCCGTGACATGGCGGGCGGCAATGTTTCGGTGATCCGCCGCGACCGGCTGTACCGCGAGGATGGCAAGCTCGACAGCGCGATCCTGGCCCAGGGCGAGTTCGTCGCCCAGGCGACGGAGCTGCTGGAGGAAATCCAGACCGCGCTGCACACGCAGGCGCGTGCCAAGCTGGACGCCAACATCGTGCGCGGGGTCGACAGTTTCGACGCGCTCAAGGCGCATTTCGAAGGATCGGGCAAATATCCCGGCTGGGTCGAAGTTCAGTGGGCGAAGCCGACCGGCGAGGAGCTGGACAAGGCGGTCGAGCGGATCAAGGCGCTCAAGCTGACCTTCCGTAACGTGCCGCTCGACGCGGCGCCGGCGGACGGGACCTGCATGTTCACCGGCCGCCCGGCGGTCGAGCGAATCCTGGTCGCGCGCGCCTATTGATCTGTGCGCCTATCGACCCGTGCGATGGAGTCCGGCGACGAGCCGCCGGACTCCATCGGCTGGTCAGTTGCTCTTCACGCCGTCGAAATGGACGTCGCTCTTCAGCGTCGTGCCGGTGATGTCGTATTCGGCGTACAGGTTCGACGTGGAGTCATATTCGAAGAAGGGCGCCCCCGTGCGGTCGCTGCCCGCCTCGATCCAGATATAGAGCTGCATCGTGCTGCCGTCGGGGACGCCATGGTCGGCCGGCGAGAACATCACCCCCTGGCCCAGCGCGATATGCCCGCCGTTGCTGGACGTGTTGAAATTGCCGTTCTCGTCGATGTAGTTCGCCGCGGGCGCACACACGAACCCGCCATTGTTCCGCAAGTAGAAGGCGCCGATCTTCTGCATGTTCTGCTTCCTTTCCCTCTGTTGCTTGCCGGGAAGGGCGCAGGCGGCGTCGGGCCGGTTTCCTGCTTGCCTGTAAGCCTCCACCGGCGGCGGCGATGCTCGACCGGCAGCCCGTCGCAAGCAATGTGAACAGGCTCCGAAACGGGGGTTTCGCGGACGCCGTGAAAGCGGGTCAGGGGAGCTGACGGTCGCGTGTGACCGGGTGCGGCTTGAAACCGAACGCGGGGGCGAGCTTCTCTAGCGCGTGCTCGGCGAGCGCACGCGCGGTGGTGATCTTGCCGCCGAATACCGACAGGATCGGCGCGGCGCGCGTATCGAGTTCGAGGACATAGTCGCGTGTGACCTTGCGCGCTTCGCCCGCGCCATCGTCATAGAGCGCGCGGACGCCCGACCAGGTGGCGGTGACGTCGGCGGGCGCGATCTGCCGGCAGAAATAGCGGTTCGCTGCTGCACAGAGATAATCGACTTCGTCGGGGGTGATCCCCGCATCCCCGGGGTGCTTTACCGGCACATCGGTGGTGCCGATCATCGTGCCGCCGCGCCAGGGCGTCGCGAACACGATCCGGCGGTCGGGCTGTTGCAGGATATAGGCCTGCTCGCCCTCCCACAGCGGCGGCACCACGATGTGGCTGCCCTTGATGAGCTGAAGCCCGCTGTCGCTGTGGACATGGATCCTGCTCAGAAAGTCTTTCACCCATGGTCCGGTGGCGTTGACGATGGCGCGCGCTTCGACGCTGCGTCCGTCGCTAAGGGGTACGGTCCAGCTCGCGCCGCCGCGCTCGGCGCAGGTGACGCCGACTCCGGTCTCGATCTGCGCGCCATTGGCGACGGCATCGGCGGCGTTGGCGCGGACCAAGGCGGCGTCGTCTACCTGCGCATCCCAATAGAGGAAGCCGCCGACATTCTGCGCGATCGGGGCGAGGCGGGGATCGTCGCGGCCCAGCGCGCGCGAACGGGGCAGCGACGATCCGAGGCCGAGCAGGTCGTAGAGATAGAGGCCGGCGCGGACCATCCACCAGGGGCGGACGCTGTGGGCATGCGGCAGCACGAACGCCATCGGATGAATGAGGTGTGGCGCCGTGGTGAGCATCCGTTCGCGCTCGCGCAGCGCCTCGTGCACCAGCCGGAATTCATAGGTTTCGAGATAGCGTAGCCCGCCATGGATCAGCTTGCTGGAGGCAGAGGAGGTGTGGGCGGCGAGATCGTCCTTCTCGACCAGCAGGACGGAGAGGCCGAGCAGCGAAGCCTCGCGCGCGATGGCGCAGCCGTTGATGCCGCCACCGGCGATGAGGAGGTCGTAGGTCACGCCCCAAGCCTATTCGGTTGGGAATCGGGCGGACAGCCCCTATATTCAGGGCCAATGGCAAAACAGAACAAAGCAAAGAAGCCCGCGCCCGGCATGCCGACGCGGCAACAGATTCTCGATTTCATCAGCTCTTCCGACCAGCCTGCGGGCAAGCGCGAGATCGCGCGCGCCTTTGGCCTTGCCGGTCAGGAGAAGATCACGCTCAAGGCGCTGCTGCGCGACATGGCCGACGAAGGCCTGATCGACAGCGCGCCCGGCCGCGCCTTCCACAAGATGGGTGGCGTGCCCAAGGTGACCGTGCTGCGCGTGACCGACGTCGATGGCGATACCGTATGGGCGGTGCCCGAGCGCTGGGAGGCGGAGGGTGTCCCTGTGCCGCGGCTGCGCGTGCGCGAGCGCGGCAAGCACAGTGCGCTGGCGGTCGGCGACCGCATCCTGGCGCGTACCGAAGAGGCCGGAAACGGCTTGATCGCGCATCCGATGAAGAAGCTCGCCCGGGGCGAGGAAGCGGTGCTGGGCGTGGTCAAGGAGGAGGGCGGACGGCTCTATCTGCACGGCCTCGAGAAGAAGGAGCGCAACAGCTTCGTCATCTCCGAGCGCAACGGCGCCGAGCCGGGCGATCTGGTGATGGCGGAGAAGAGCGGGCGCGGCCCGCGCATCTTCGCCAAGGTGACCGAGGTGCTGGGCGATCCCTTCGCGCCGCGCAGCTTCAGCCTGATCGCGATCCACAAGCACAGTATTCCGAACGTGTTTTCGGAAGAGTTGCTGGAAGAGGCGCAGCGGGTCGCCAGGCAGGATCTGGGCAAGGGCAGGGAAGACCTGCGGCATATCCCGATCGTGGCGATCGATCCGTCCGACGCGCGCGACCATGACGACGCCGTATGGGCGGCGCCTGACGACGACCCCGAGAACGAGGGTGGCTGGAAGGCGATCGTCGCGATTGCGGATGTCAGCTTCTATGTCCGCCCCGGATCGCTGCTCGACCGTGAGGCGAGGAAGCGGGGCAATTCGGTGTATTTTCCGGATCGCGTCGTGCCGATGCTGCCGGAGGTACTTTCGGCGGATGTGTGTTCGCTGAAGCAGAATGTCGATCGCGCGGCGATGGCGTGCCATTTGCAGATTTCGGCGAGAGGCGAGATCAAGGGGTGGCGCTTCACCCGCGCCGTCGTGAAGCTCGCGGCGAACATCGCGTACGAGGACGCGCAGGCGGCGATCGATGCGGCGGGGGAGAAGGCAGAAGTCGCCTCTTCGCCCTGCGCGATGCCGGCTGAGGAATTGGCCGGGGTCGATCCGGCGCTGGTCGATTCGACGCTGCGGCCGCTCTGGGCGTGCTGGCGTGCGCTCAACAAGGCGCGCGAGAGGCGCGAGCCGCTCGACCTCGACCTGCCCGAACGGCGGATCATGCTCGACGAGAAGGGGCGTATCCTCTCGGTCGCGCCGCGCGAGCGGCTCGACGCGCACAAGCTGATCGAGGATTACATGATCGCCGCCAACGTCGCGGCTGCCAAGGCGCTGGAAGCGCGCAAGGCGCCGGTGATGTACCGCGTCCATGAGCCGCCGAGCCGCGAGAAGCTGGCCGCGCTCAAGGAGTATCTCAAGACGCTGGAGGTCGAGTTCACGCTGGGTCAGGTGATCCGGCCGGGTACGTTCAACCATGTCATCGCGCGGGTGGCCGATGCCGAGTTCCGCGAAGAGGTGATGATCCAGGTGCTGCGCACGCAGACCCAGGCCTATTACGGGCCGCAGAATGCAGGGCATTTCGGGCTGGCGCTGGGCAGCTATGCGCACTTCACTTCGCCGATCCGGCGCTATGCCGATCTGGTCGTGCACCGTGCGCTGGTCGAATCGAACAAGCTCGGGCCGGGCGGCGAGCTGCCCACCGATGCCGAGATGGCGAAGACCGGCGAGGTCATCAGCCAGCTCGAGCGGCGGGCGATGGAGGCCGAGCGCGAGACGGTCGACCGCTATGTCGCCGCCTATCTGTCGGCGCATGTCGGCGAGGTGATGGAGGCGCGGATCACCGGGGTGCAGAATTTCGGCTTCTTCGCGACGGTGGACGGCGTCGGCGGTGACGGGCTGGTGCCGGCCCGCGACCTGGGCCGCGAATATTTCCGCTATGACGAGGCGGCGCAGAAGCTGGTCGGCGAGGAAACCGGTGAGGAGTTCGCGCTGGGCCAGCGCCTGCCGTTGCGGTTGGTGGAAGCCAATCCGGTGTCGGGGGCGTTGCGGTTCGAGTTGCCTGATGGGAAGGGCAGCGGATCGGGGCCGGACCGGCGGCGGAGCGGGCCGCCGAAGCGGGTGATCAAGCACCGCGGGCGGCCGGCGAACATCAAGCATCAGGGACGAAAGCGCTGAACCTCATCCGTCACCCTGGCCTTGTGCCGGGGTCTACGGTGCGGTTAGCGATGGGCTGGAGGCTGGCGCGCATCGCGGTGGACCCCGGCACAAGGCCGGGGTGGCGAAGTTGGGCCGGGGTGATGGGGCAGGGGGATCGGTATGGCGGTTGAATCGGTCGCGATCACCAGAGCGGGGCGGGCGCGGCGCAAGCTGGTCGATCATTTCTGCGCCCAGCATGCGATCACGCCATACGACACGATCCTCTACACCCCACCTGCCGAGCTCAAGACGGCGTTCGACCGGCTGCTGGCCGAGCGGCTGATCCGCAAGGAGGGGCATGCCTATTACTGGCTCGACCTGCGCGCCTATGAGGCGGCGGTCGCGCTGCGGCGGCGCAAGCTGGTGCCGGTGACGATCGCGGTGTCGGTGCTGCTCGCGGTGGTGGCGATGCTGTTCTACGCCGGTTAGTTTCCGGGGTTAGGCGACGCGGAACGTCAGCCCGGCATTGGCCTCCAGCCGGGTCTTGAGCGGCTCGGCCATCAGCGCGCCCGGGGTCCAGACGCCGCCCCCGCCATCGACGTCGCGCAGCAGGCAGAGCGCCGCTTCCGTAATCATCTTGCTGGTCGAGCCATAGCCCGGGTCGCGGTCGCCGGTGACGGTGGCCGTCAGACGCTCGCCCGAGGGCATTTCGGCGATGAAGTCGATCTCGTAGAAACCGGCCTCGCGCTCTTCCTTGGACGGGTCTTCGCCGGGGGCGGGGCCCTTGTCCGAGTTCATCGGGTTCATCTTGGCAATCGCCTCGGCGGCGGCTTTGCCGAGTTCGCCGAGGCCCGGCGCGACCATCATCTCGTCGTAGCGGAAGTCGCGGCCATAGGGGTGATGGGCGAGGAAGTTGGTGCGGTGGATGTTCTTCGTGTTGATCACCGCCATCATGAAGGGAGCGACCCAGGCGCCGACCGCCTCGTCATATTCGGGCATGATGCCCTTGGGCTGATCGGGGCCGGTGAAGCCGGGGGTGAGCGCGAAGGGATCGAGCAGCGTCTTGAACACCGCCGGGTTCTTCGCGGCAGCGGCGGCGGTCGCCTTGCCGCTGGCGAAGGTGCCGCCCGAGAAGGTGCCCTGCATTTTCCGCACGCGGCCCTTCACGCGCGGCGCGGGCTGGCCGAACTTCGCCTTCGCGGCCTGCTGCACGGTCCAGACGCCAAGGTCGAAGGGGATCGAGTCGAAGCCGCACGACAGGACGATGCGCGCGCCACTGGCCTTCGCCGCCGCATCGTGCTGCGCGATGACGTCGTGCATCCAGTTAGGCTCGCCGCACAGATCGACATAGCCGGTGCCGGTCTCGACGCAGGCGGCGACCAGGTCGTTGCCGTAGAGCTGATAGGGGCCGACGGTGGAGATCACCACCTTTGCCCGCGCCGTCATCGCGCGCAGTGCGGCGGGGTCGTCGGCATTGGCGGCGATGAGCGGGGTCGAGGCGGGCGCGCCGATCTCGTCGCGCACCTGTTCGAGCTTGGTGAGCGATCGGCCCGCCATCGCCCAGGCGACGCTGCCGTCACCGTAGCGCTGGGCGAGATACTCGGCGACGAGACGGCCGGTGAAGCCGGTGGCACCATAGACGACCAGATCGAGCTCGCGTGCCATTCTTCTCTCCCGTGCGGCGTACCTTTATTCCCAAAGTTTATGGCACGGCTGCCCTGAGGCATCCATACCCGATATCGCAAACGGAGGGAGTCAGCGCTTGCGCCGCCGCCGGGCGATGGCATGCGCCTCGGCCTTGGAGAGGAGTACGTCGAGATCCTCGCGGCTGATGTCGAAGCTGTCCGGAAGCTCGGCGAGCGCCTGATCGATATCCTCGAGATGCAGGCCCGCCGCCTGAGTCGAGGTATCGACCGGAACGGGGACGTGCGGATAGCTGTGGCCCGATACGCGATGGAAGAACATCGCCAGCGAGACCAGGGCGATCGAATTGATCGCGACCGGCGCGAAGGCGAAGGCATAGTCGGCGGTGTGGATGCCCTGGCTGCCGATTACCGCGGTGAGCGCGGCGGCACCACCTGGCGGGTGCAGGCAGCGGCATGCCGACATGGCGAGAATCGCGAGCCCGACCGACAGCCCTGCCGCCAGCATCGGATCGGGTACGTGCTGGAACACTGCGACCCCGACGAGCGCGGAGATGGTGTTGCCGCCGACCACCGGCCAGGGCTGGGCGAGCGGGCTGGCGGGCACCGCGAAGATCAGGACCGCCGACGCGCCCATCGGCGCGACGATCAGTGGCAGATCCGACGCCGCGAGCGGAAGCTGCGCGCAGATGAACACCGTGAGCGCAAGGCAGATCGCGGCGCCGATACAGGCGACGATACGGTCGATCGGGCGTGCGCCGGCGAGGATCGGATGGAAGAAGCGGAAGGGCATCGCGGACAGCCTTTAGCCCCATTGCGCGGTCAGGGGAGAGCAGCAGATTCTTTCGCCTGCTCAAGTTGGGACTGGCCCGATGCGGCATCGCTCTTGAAACGACCCGGCGGGTTCCCGACTATCGGCGGCATGAAAGCGAAGGAAGCATAGGAATGCCGCTCGGCGGTTCGTCAGATCTGGGGCAGTTTCGGGTCCAGCGGCATTTCGCCGATCACCGCGCGTTCGCGCCCGGTGACGCGATCGAATATGCGCCGTCGGGGCCGGTCGAGCGCAAGGCCTTCGATCAGCTGCGCGCCACGGGCGTGATCCGCGAGGCGCAGCCGGCCTATTACTGGTTCGATCTCGACCGCATGGGGCATGGCCGCAAGCGCAAGCGGAACCCGAAGCAGGCGATCGCGATCGTGCTGGGGATCATCCTCGCCATTCTCGCGATCCTGCTGGCACGGGGCTAGGCTTCAGGGGCGTACGACTTCGCCGTCTTCCTTGGTGAAGGGGCCGGGCTTGCGATCCAGAAGGTCGAGCACGGTTTCGGACGGGCGGCAGAGCCTGGTGCCCCGCGGCGTCTCCACGATCGGCCGATTGACCAGAACCGGATGCGCGATCATCGCTTCGAGGATCGCCTCGTCCGGCATTGACGGGGCGAGCAGGCCCAGCTCCGTCGCGGGCGTTCCCTTTTCGCGCAAGATGTCGCGCGGGGTGGCGTCCATCGCCGCGAGCAGCGCGTCGAGCTGCGGCCGCGTCCAGCCGGCAGTGCGGTACTCGACGATGCGTGGCGTGTACCCGGCCGCCTGAATCATCGCGAGCGTGTTGCGCGAGGTGCCGCAATCGGGGTTGTGATAGATGGTAATGGGGAAGGCGTCGGTCATTGCGGGCATTCCTCGCGTAGCAGCCAGGTGAAGAAGGCGAGCGCGGCGAGCGTTCCGGCGAGCTGTCCGGCGACGAACAGCGGCACGGAATGCGGCGCGATCCCGGCGAAGCTGTCCGACATGGCGCGGGCCACCGTCACTGCCGGATTGGCGAAGGAGGTCGACGCGGTGAACCAATAGGCGGCGGTGATGTAGAGGCCGACTGCAACGGGGGTGAATTCGGGCCGGTGCCGCTGGGTGGCCAGGATCGTGCCGATCAGGCCGAAGCTGGCGACGGCCTCGGCGAAACCCTGCGGCAGGCCGTCGCGCGCCTTGGCCGAGACCTGCAGGATCGGCTCGGCGAACATGGCATGCGCGATCCACACGCCGAGGATCGCCCCGGCGAACTGCGCGGCAGCGTAGAGAGCGGCGGTGCGCGCGTCGGTTTCGCGCTTCAGCCAGACGGCGAGCGTGACCGCCGGGTTGAAATGCGCGCCTGAGCTGGGGCCGAACATCTGGATGAGGACGACCAGCCCTGCGCCAGTGGCGATGGTGTTGCCGAGCAGCGCGATCGCATCGTTTCCGGCGGATAGGCGCTCGCCCATGATTCCCGATCCGACCACGATGGCGAGGAGCATCGTCGTGCCGGTGAACTCGGCGGCGACCCGCCGAACCGGCGTCATCGCGGACAGCAATCGGCTTCGCGGGCGAGCGCGTCGAGCGAACCGCAAATCTCCGGGCGGCCGCCGCAGCAATCGGCGACGAGGAAGCCGAGCAGGTCGCGCATTCCGTCATAGTCGGCCGCGTAGATGATCGACCGGCCCTCACGGCGTGAGCGGACGAGCCCGGCGTTGCCAAGGATCGTCAGATGCGTCGAAAGCGTGTTGGGCAGCAGGCCAATCTCGCGCGCGATCTCGCCCGCGGGGAGGCCTTCAGCGCCGGCGCGGACGAGCAGGCGGAACACGGCGAGGCGGCTGGAGTGGGCGAGTGCGGACAGCGCATCGACGGCGGTTGGAAGCTGCATCAGCAGCAGGCCGGCTTGGGGGCGGCCTTGGGCGCGCAGCAGGCGCTGGTCGTGTCGGGGATCACCTCATCCTCGCCATAGGCGGTGGCGTCGCCATGGGTGAAGAAGGTTTCCCAGCGGACACCCGCGGTGTCGGTCACCCAGGACTTGTCCGAATTGGCGTAGCAGCAGGTGGTCGCTTCCTGATCGAAGGTCTCGGCACCTGCAGCCTTGAGCCGCGCGGCGAGCTCGCCGAGTTCCGCGGCGCTGTCGGTCTGGACCCCGACATGATCGATTCCCGTGACGCGGGCGCGTGCGGAAATGGCGAGATTGACGCGCGGATCCTCAAGCATCCACTTGGCATAGTCGTCCTTCACCACCGAGGGCGGGGCGTCGAACAGCGTGCTGTAAAAGGCGATGGCGGGCTCGATCTCCGGAACGCTGACGTGCAGGTGAAGGCGCTTCATGGTTGGTCTCCGACGTTTTCATATTTCGATTATTCTAGAAATATAGAAACGTCAAGTGAAGCCATCAGCCTTTTGGTGCCGCGCGCAGCAGGCGGCCGGGGCGGTTTACCCGCTGGCCGCTCTCGAACGCCGTCTGGCCATTGACCATGACCAGATCGAACCCTTGTGCGCGGGCGAAGGGATCGAGATAGGTCGAGCGGGCATGGACCTTGGCGGGATCGAACAGGATCAGGTCGGCCTTCGCCCCGGGACGGATCGTGCCGCGATCGGGCAGGCGCAGGATGCGGGCGGGGAAGCTGGTGGCCTTGCGCACCGCCTCCTCGATCGGGAGCCGTCTGGTCTTCGCGACATAATCCTCGATCAGCTTCGCATAGGTGCCGGTCGATCGCGGGTGTCGCTGGGTCGGGCCGCCATCGGTGGAGATCGCGACCACCGGGTCGAGCAGCAGCACGTCCTGCAACGCCTGATCCATCGTGAAATGCGCGCCGGAGCCACCATTGGGGCCGAGCTGGATCAGGAAGTCGGGAAAGGCGAGGCCAGCTTCCTGTGAGGCCTGCGCCACGGTCTTGCCGGCATGTTTGCCGGTGCCGAGCAGCAGCATCTCCGGCCCGCCGCGGCGGATCATGCGCCTTTCGAGATAGTCGCGCAGCTCCTGCCGGCGGGTGGCGAGGATGGTGGCGTAGTCGGTCGGCGGCAGCGCCCATTCCGGGAAGAGGATCGCGATGCCGGTAAAGCCGGCAATATAGGGATAGGCGTCGGCGGTGAGATCGATCCCGGCACGGCGCTTCGCGGCGAGGAAGTCGAGCAGGGCGCGGGCACGCGCTTCACCTTTGCCGAACACGACTTTCAGGTGCGAGATGTGCGGGCGGGCGGGGCCGGCCGAGGCGATCAGCTCGTCGATCGACTTCTCGATTTCTTCGTCATTCTCGGAGCGCATATGGCTCATCACGACGCCGCCGTGGCGCGCGACGACACGGCCGAGCGCGGTAAGCTCGGCGGTTTCCGAATAGATGCCGGGGACATATTCGAGGCCATAGGTCAGGCCGAAGGCGCCCGCGCGCAGTTCCGCACTGAGCTGGGTTTCGAGGCGGGCGAGCGCAGCGGCATCGGGGCGGCGCACCGAGTCGGGGATCCGTGCGGCGTGGCGCAGCGTGCCGTGGCTGGCGAGTGTTATGACGTTGAGGTCGAGCTGGGCGCGGTCGGCGGCGCGCATCCAGCCGCGCAGGTCGGGATCGTTCCCGATCCGCGGGCCGCCGCCATCGACGCCGAGCGTGATCGTGGTGACCCCCATAGCGAGGAAGCCGTCATAGGAGTCGGTCAGCGGATCGCCATGCGTGTGGGTGTCGATGAAGCCCGGGGCGAGCACGCGGCCCTCGCCCGCGACGACGCGCGCGGCGGTGACGCGGGTGGGTGCCGCAGGCGCGGTGATGGCGGCAATGCGGTCGCCGGTGACGAAGACGTCCGCGAGGCGTGGCGGGGCGCCGGTGCCGTCGACTAGCATGACCTCCCGGAACAGCGTCGCGGGGGCGGTCGCGGCGGATGCGGTGCGGAGGGTGAGGCCGCTCGCGAGGGCGCCGCCAATGAGCTGCCGGCGCGACAGATGCTGGTTCATGGATATCCCCCCGCCAAAACTTGGAGGAGACTAAGCGGGAGGAATGTCCTGCGGCAACGCGTGAGAGGTTTCGGCGGTATAGCCTGGGGTTAGGGCGCGTCGTTGAACTGGAGTGAGGCGAGCTTGGCGTAGAGGCCGCCCTGCGCGACGAGTTCGGCATGCGTGCCGGTTTCGACAATCCGCCCCTCGTCCATCACGATGATGCGCTTCGCTGCGCGGACGGTGGCGAGGCGGTGGGCGATGACCAGCGTGGTGCGGCCTTGCATCAGATGCTCGAGCGCATCCTGCACCAGCCGCTCGCTTTCGGCGTCGAGCGCACTGGTCGCTTCGTCGAGCAGCAGGATCGGGGCATCGCGCAGCAGCGCGCGGGCGATGGCGAGGCGTTGGCGCTGGCCGCCTGAGAGGCGCGCGCCGTCCTCACCAAGGAAGGTTTCGAGGCCCTGGGGAAGCTCGCGCAGGAACTCGGCAGCGTTGGCGGCCTCGGCGGCCTGCCAGATCTGCTCCTCGGTGGCGTCCCAGCGGCCATAGCGCAGATTGTCGCGCGCGGTGGCGGCGAAGATCACCGTTTCCTGCGGCACCATCGCCATGCGCGCGCGGACCTCGCCCGGATCGGCGGCGCGGACGGGCACGCCGTCGACGCGGACCTCGCCGCCCTCGGGATCGTAGAAGCGCTGGACGAGCTGGAACAGCGTGGACTTGCCGGCGCCCGAAGGGCCGACCACCGCAACCGTCTCGCCCGGTGCGACCGAGAGGGTGAACTGGTGGAGCGCCGACACCTCGGGGCGGGTCGGATAGCGGAAGGTGACGTTCTCGAACTCGAGTCCGCCCTGCGGCGGAACCGGCAGCGGGACGGGATTGGCGGGGGCGGCAATGTCCGGCTCCTGCGCGAGCAGCTCGGCGAGGCGGCTGGCGGCGCCCGAGGCACGGAGCAGGTCGCCATAGACTTCGGTCAGCGCACCGAATGCGCCGGTGACGAGGCCCGCGGTGATGACGAAGGCGGTGATCGAGCCGCCCGAGATTCGTCCTTCCGAAACCCCGTGGACCGCGTCCCACATGATGAAGGTGATCGCGGTGAACAGCGCGAAGATGACGAGCGCGGTCATCGCCGCGCGGGTGGCGAAACGCTTGCGCGCGGTCGCGAAGCCGGCATCAACCGCGGTCTGGAACCGCTCGCCCTCGCGCTTCTCCTGGCCGAACGCCTGGACGATCCGCATCGCGCCGAGGGTTTCGGACGCGATCGCGCCGATGTCCGCGACGCGATCCTGGCTGGTGCGCGAGAAGCGGCGTACCTTGCCGCCGAGCCACATGATCGGCAGCACGACCACCGGAATGCCGACGATCAGATAGGCGGCGACCTTGGGCGCGAGGATGAAGAGATAGACGGTCCCGCCGATCGCGATCAGCAGGTTGCGCAGCGCGACCGAGACGGTGGAGCCGACGATCTGCTCGACCACCGCGGTGTCTGCAGTCAGGCGGCTGGCGATCTCCGACGGGCGGTTTTCCTCGAACCATTTGGGCGGAAGTCGAAGGAGGTTGCGGTGGACCGCGGCGCGCATGTCGGCAACGGTGCGTTCGCCGAGCCAGGAGACAAAATAGAAGCGCATCGCGGTCGCAAAGGCGAGCACGACCACCACCAGCAGCAGCCCCTGGAAATAGGCGCCGATCTGGCTCGGGTCGGCGCCGGGGCCGAAGCCCTTGTCGACCACTTGTTTGAACGTCCGCGGAATCCACAGGGTCGCGCCGGCGGCGAGAGTCAGCGCGACGATCGCGAGACCAAGCTGGAGCGGATAGCGGCTCGTATAGCCCCACACGATGCGCAGGCTCGACAGCTTGCGGGGGGTGGAGGGAGTCGCGGGCTTCGGGGCAGGCTCGGCCATGGGTGGCGCCTAGCGGGAAGCTGCGACAATGGGAACTGATTAGAGTGATCGAAAGTTCGGTATGTTATGCACATTGCACCGCAGCACCCGGCCGCTATAACCCGCTGCCACCGTTGTCAGACGGTAGGGACCGGGCGGGGACAGTAACGACCGATGTTGTATGATGCTTACGAGATGCAGCGTTCGATGCTGGCCGGCGCCAGCGCGTTGGCCAATTTCAGTGCCGGGCTGCTGAATAATCCCGCCAATCCCTTTGCTTATTTCGGAGGGGGACCAATCGTCGCTTCGGCGCTGGAGGTCTTCGCCCACGCCGCCGCGCCGCGCGGCAAGCCTGGCTTCGGGCTCGATTTCACGACCATCGACGGTAAGCGAATCGATGTCCGCGAGGAGATCGTGCTGCGCAAGCCGTTCGGCCAGCTCAAGCGATTCGTGCGGGATGGCGTCGAGGGCGGCCCCAAGCTGCTGATCGTCGCGCCGATGAGCGGCCACTTCGCGACGCTGCTGCGGGGTACGGTCGAGCGGATGCTCCCGACCGCCGACGTCTATATCACCGACTGGCGCGACGCGCGGCAGGTGCCGCTGAGCGATGGGCGCTTCGATCTCGACGACTATGTCGACTATGTCATTGAATTCATGGAAGCGATCGGCGCCGAGGGCGATCAGCGGCCGCATGTGCTGGCGGTGTGCCAGCCGTCGGTGCCGGTCTATGCCGCGGTCGCGCTGATGAACGCGGACAAGCATCCCAACCGTCCGCGCACGCTGACCATGATGGGCGGGCCGATCGACACGCGCGAGGCGCCGACTGCGGTCAACACGCTGGCGACCGAGCGTCCGCATGCCTGGTTCGCGCAGAACGTCATCGCGACCGTGCCGGCGACCTATCCGGGTGCGGGGCGTCGCGTCTATCCGGGCTTCCTGCAGCTTGCCGGGTTCATGACGATGAATCTGGGCAGCCACATGATTTCGCACTGGGAGATGTTCAAGCATCTGGTGAAGGGCGACGGCGAGAGCGCGGATTCGACGATGCGCTTCTATGACGAGTATCGCGCCGTCTGCGACATGACCGCCGAATTCTACCTCCAGACCATCGACGTCGTGTTCCAGGCGCATTCGCTGCCCAAGGGCGAGATGATGCACCGTGGCCGCCGGGTCGATCCCGCCGCGATCACCGACACCGCACTGCTGGCGGTTGAGGGCGAGCGCGACGATATCTCCGGCCTGGGCCAGACCAAGGCGGCGCTCACCATCGCCACCGGCCTGCCCGCGAAGATGAAGAAATATCATATGGCACCCGCCGTGGGCCATTACGGCATCTTCAATGGCAGCAAGTGGCGGACCAAGATCGCGCCGGTGCTGGAAGAGTGGATCGCCAAGCACGGCGATTGAGCGCGGCCTAGAGCCGCATGCCGAGCCAGATGATTACGCTGGTCGAGAATGCGACCGCGCGGTCGATCAGGCATTCCAGCATATTTGCCTCGCCGAGCCGGGAAACGGACCGGTCATGATGCTCCTGCTCGTCGTCGATGATCGCGCGGATCGTGGCGGCGGCGTTGGCGTCCTTCCCCTCCAGCGCAGCGAGTTGCAGCGTCAGGTGATGGAGCACGACGCGTTCGATCGCGACCGTGGTTGCGGTGATCGCGCGATGGCCGATCAGCCCGGTGATCAGGCCGGCCATGACCCCGCTGGCGGTGCATAGATGAAAGCTGCGGCAGCGGGGGCGGTCGCGCGCCTTCAGCTCGGCGGCGAACAAGGCGCGATGCCGCCGTTCATGAGCAAGAAACTCGTCGAGTTCCGCAACCATATCCGGTGCGCGCCACCGCGCGACCCATCGCTGGGTCAGGTAGACGGAGATCGCGCCCTGTTCGCCGGCGTGATTGACCTTCATGATCCGGTCGCCAAGCGTTTCCGATCCGTGCAACGTCGCCGTCAGCCGAGCGCCGGATTCAGTCATAACCGAGCATCACGAACTCATACGCGATGAACGCGATCAGCGCCCAGATCGCGATGACGATCGCCACGCCCCATTTGCTCACAGGCCGCGCAGCGGCGGCTTCGGCGGTGGCGCGATGCTCCGCCATCAGCCCGGGCGGAACGAGCCGCGCGAACAGCCACACGCCCGCCGGGATCAGGATCGCGTCGTCGAGCAGGCCCAGAACCGGAATGAAATCGGGGATCAGGTCGATCGGCGAGAGCGCATAGGCGGCGATCAGCAGCCCGACCAGCTTGGCGAAGAGCGGCGTGCGCGGATCGCGTGCGGCGAGCCAGACGGTGTGCGATTCGATGCGGATGCGCTGCGCGAGTGATTGCCCCATGCTCCGTGCTTCGTCTCCGGCGTCGCGCGGGTCAAGCACGGTGCCGGAGACGGGCGGCGTGAACCGGCATCAGACCGGGGCGTGGCAGACAAATTCGACCAGCCGGTCGTCGGGATCGCGCAGGTAACCTGCATAGTAATCGGGGTGGATATGCGGTGCGAGCGCCGGTGCGCGGTCGAGCGTGAAGCCCGCGTCACGTCCGATGGCGTAGATCGCGTCGACGGCGGGCCGGTCGGGTGCGGTGAAGGCGTAATGGACCTGCGCCGATGCTTCGCCCTCGACCAGGAAGAAGTCGAGCGACTTGCCGTCGCCAAAGCCCTTGGCGGTACCGTCCACCGTCAGCCGGTAGCCGAGCGGCGCGAGCAGGGTGGCATAGAAATGCAGCGTGCGCGCGAGGTCGGGGGTCTTGATTTCGAGATGGTCGAGCAATGCTTGTCTCCTTGCGTTGGGACATGCAGATAATGGTCCATGCTCGTATGGAATGAGCGAAGTGTGACGTAGTTTGATCGATATGGATCAAAATTCGTAAAATATTGATTGGAAACGATCATGGCCGTTGATCTCGACCCCGCTGACCGCAAATTGCTGGCGCTGCTCCAGGCGGACAGCGGCATCGCGATCAACGCGCTGGCGGATGAGACGGGCCTTTCGCCGGCGTCTGTGCAGCGACGGTTGCGGCGGTTGCGCGAGAATGGAGTGATCGCGCGTGAGGTGGCGGTGATCGACCCGGTGGCGGTCGGCCTGGGCATGAGCTTTGTTATCATGGTCGAGCTGGAGCGCGAACGGATCGACCAGCTCGACGCATTCCGCCGCAAGGCGCTGCGCGAGCCGCATGTCCAGCAATGCTATTATGTGACGGGCGAGGCGGATTTCGTGCTGGTCTGCGTCACCCGCGACATGGCCGAATTCGAGGAGCTGACACGGCGGCTGTTTTTCGGCGACGAGAATGTGCGGCGGTTCCGGACTTCGGTGGTGATGGGACGCACCAAGGTGGGGCTAACGCTGCCGATCGAGTGACCGATCAGGGAATCGCGCAAAACGCATTTCGATCCATTGATTTGGGCGATGATATAATATATCATCGAGTCGAGTCACCAAGGAGAGAGCATATGAAAGCGTTCGTGGCAACCCTGCTGCTCGCCGGCACAGCGATGGCGACCCCGGCTTCGGCGCAAACTGTATCCCCGTTGCTGGGCAGTTGGGCGGTCGATGTCGCGCGGCTGGAAATGCCGCCCGAAAAACGACCCAAGGGAGTCACGGTCACCTACAAGGATGCGGGTGGCGGCAAATGGGATGCCAAGGTCGAGATCCTGGCCCCGGACGGGTCCAAGCGCAGCTCCGCCGGCACCTATGTCTTTGACGGCACGCCGATCCCGGTAACGGGTGAGATCTATGCCGACATCGCAGTGGTGAAGCGCCCCGAGCCCAATGTGATGATCCTTCAGCTGGCCAAGGGGACCGAGCCGGTCTCGACGCGGGTCTATAGCGTCTCGGCCGATGGCGGGACGATGACCGAGACAACCGCCTACTTCACCAAGGAAGGCAAGCCGGTGCTGCGGACGAGCTACTTCAAGCGCGTCAACTAACCGCCACCAACCAGCCGACATCGCCGTGAACGCATGCGCGCTTCGCGCCACGGGAGCGGTGTGTCCTGACAGGGAGAAACTGAATGCGCGCAACGATGATGTTGCCGGCGCTGCTGCTGGCGTGCGCCAGTTTCGTGGCCGCAGCGGACGCGATGCAGGCACGGGTGGTGTTCGGCGACCTTCAGTTCGACAGCCGTGAAGGAAGAGCAGTGCTGCGCCAGCGGGTGACCGACGCGGCGCAGTGCTACTGCGCGCTCTATGGGGCTGAGACGACGCCCTACGCGTCGCGTGCCGACCTCGATTACTGCTCCGACATAACGCGGTCGTGGATCGTCAGCGAGATGCGGCCGCAGGTCCGGCGCGCCTATTTCCTCGCGCGGCGCGAAGCGAGCGTGAGGGGGCGGGCGCCTTAGCTTTCCGAGTTCCTCCCCGGAGGAGAGAGGGGGCCACCGCTGCGCGGTGGTGGAGGGGGTGTCACCCTGATCCGATCGGCGTGGTGGTGGAAATCCCCCCTCTGCAGCCATGCCGGTTCCCCTCGTCCTGCGGAAGAGGTGCGCGGCAATGTCGAGTAGCCGCGGACGGCTTGTTGCGATCCTTCAAAGGAAAGGCCGGCAGATCGCTCCGCCGGCCTTTCTCGAGATTCCGCGCTATTCCTCGCCTATGCGGACTGAGGAAGGCGAGTCAGAAACTAAAGGACTTCGAACAGTCCCGCCGCGCCCATGCCGCCGCCGACGCACATCGTCACGACGACGTACTTGGCGCCGCGGCGCTTCCCCTCGATCAGGGCATGACCGGTGCAGCGTGCGCCGGTCATGCCATAGGGGTGGCCGATCGAGATCGAGCCGCCATTGACGTTGAGCAGTTCGTTGGGGATGCCGAGCTTGTCGCGGCAGTAGAGGACCTGGACTGCGAACGCCTCATTGAGCTCCCAGAGGCCAATGTCGTCCATCTTGAGGTTGAAGCGTTCGAGCAGGGCAGGGATCGCGAAGACCGGGCCGATGCCCATCTCGTCGGGCTTGGTGCCCGCGACCGCCATACCGACATAGCGGCCGAGCGGAGTGAGGCCGCGCTTCTCGGCAAGCTTCTCTTCCATCAGCACCGAGGACGATGAACCGTCCGAGAGCTGGCTGGCATTGCCCGCGGTGATGACGCCATTGGGGATCACCGGCTGGAGCGCCTGCAGACCTTCGAGTGTGGTGTCGGCACGGTTGCCCTCATCCTTGGTGAGGGTGACCTCCTTCTGCGTGACTTCCTTGGTCTCCTTGTTGACGACGTTCATCGTCGCGGTGACCGGAATGATCTCGTCGTCGAACTTGCCCGCGGCCTGCGCGGCGGCGGTGCGCTGCTGCGACTGGAGGCCGTATTCGTCCTGAACCTCGCGGCTGATGTTGTAGCGTGCAGCGACGACTTCGGCGGTCTGCAGCATCGGCATGTAGACGTCGTTGTGCATCGCCAGCAGCTCGGGATCGGCGGCGATGCGCATCTGCGGGGTCTGGACGAGGCTGACGCTCTCGACGCCGCCACCGATCGTGATGTCCATATTGTCGACGATGATCTGCTTGGCGGCAGTGGCGATCGCCATCAGGCCGCTGGCGCACTGGCGGTCGACCGACATGCCCGAGACGCTGACCGGCAGGCCTGCGCGGAGCAGGGCCTGGCGCGCGATGTTGCCGGCCTGATGCCCCTGCTGGAGCGCGGCGCCGAAGACGACGTCCTGCACTTCGCCGCCCTCGATCCCGGCGCGCTGAACCGCGGCCTCGATCGACTTGGCGGCGAGCGTCTGGGCCGGCAGCGCGTTGAACGCGCCGCGATAGGCGCGGCCGATCGGGGTGCGGGCGGTGGAGACGATGACGGCGGAACGCATGGGGTGGCTATCCTTTTCTGATTGTTAGACGAAAATCTGGCTGATCCATTCGGCGATCATCGCGGGCTTGTCCGCGCCTTCGATCTCGACGGTGAATTCATTGGTCTGCTGCCACTGGCCGGGGCGCTTTTCGACGAGTTCGAGCAGCTTGAAGCGGCCGCGCACGCGCTTGCCCGAGCGGACCGGGGTCAGGAAACGGACCTTGTTGCCGCCATAGTTGACGCCCATCTTCACCCCCTCGATCACCGGCTGCGGGGTGCGCGAAGCGAGCAGCGGCATCAGCGAGAGCGTGAGGAAGCCGTGCGCGATGGTGCCGCCGAACGGAGTCATCGCGGCCTTGGCGGGATCGACATGGATGAACTGATGATCGCCCGTCGCATCGGCGAACTTGTCGATCATCGCCTGCGTCACCTCGACCCAATCGGACACACGCTCCTCGCCCACGCGCGCGGCGAGCTGCTGGATGGTGATGGTCTCCGCGTCGGCCATTCCGGCTCCTGTTGGTATCGCGAGGGCATGTATGCGCAACCCGTTGCTTTACGCAAGGGGAAGCCTACTGAGAACGCGAAAACAGGATCTTACGTAACGTAAATCCGGGCGATTCAATCCAAACCCGATATTCGAAAATATGACAGCGTGCGAATCGGCGTCGTCCGAAGGTGTCGCGCTTGACGAAGCGGCGCAGGAATGCGTCAATTCCGCCGGGGCAGTATTGGGGGGATAACATGACATATTCGGCTCGCACCACGTTGCTGGCGTTCACCTTGCTGGGCGCGTCGCCCGCACTCGCGCAGGGACAGGCGGCACCGGCGACATCCTCGATCGCGATCGATGCGAAGCTTCCCGCCGAGGCAAAGGCGTTCCTGCGCAGCCTGAAACCCATGAGTGGTGACGTGCGCATCGATGCAGCGAAGGCCGTGCTGCATCTGGGCGATCGCTATTATTTCCTGCCGGCGGCGGATGCGCGGCGCGTGGTGACCGAGGCGTGGGGCAATCCTCCCGAGGCCGCGACCGACGTGCTGGGCATGGTGATGGAGAAGGGCAAGTCGCCGCTCGACGACGCATGGGGAGCAGTGATCACCTATCGCGACAGCGGCTATGTTTCCGACTCCGATGCGACGAGCCAGGATTATGATGCGGTGCTCCAGTCGATGAAGGAGGGCGAGACGGAAGAGAATGCCCAGCGCAAGGCGGCGGGTTTCCCGACGCTTAACCTGGTCGGTTGGGCGCAGGCACCTTCCTATGACGCCAAGGCGCATTCGCTGATCTGGGCGCGCGAGCTTGCGTCGAGCGACAGCAAGATCAACGGGCTCAACTACGATGTACGCCTGCTCGGGCGTTCGGGTGTGCTGAGTCTCAACATGGTCGCTTCGATGCCGATGCTGGCGGAAGTGCGGACGGCGGCCAACAGCTTCGGGCAGGCGGTCGATTTCGAGGCCGGTGCACGCTACGCCGACTATAATGCTGCGACCGACAAGGCGGCGGGCTATGGCCTTGCCGGATTGGTGGGCGGCGGCGCTGCGGTAGCGGTGGCGAAGAAGGCCGGGCTCCTCGCGATTCTCCTCAAATTCTGGAAGCTGATCCTTGTCGGCGTTGCGGTGGGCGGCGGCGCGGTTCTCACCTTTGTCCGCAAGCTGGCCGGCCGCAAGGATAGCAGTGCGGAAGCTGATGCGGAGGAATGAGCGCCGGGGCTAGCCCGCATCCGTGCCGGACTTGGGCTGTTCCTCAGGCCAGGGGTAGATCAACTTGCCGTCAGGTCCCGCGGTCAGGGCGGTCTGGGTGGGATAGGGGATGACGATCCCCTCCTGCGCGAACGTGCGCAGGATTCCGATCATCACCCGGTCGCGCGTCGCATGGGTCTTTTCCCAGTCCTGGCCGGGCACGTCGAACTCCAGCACCAGGTCGACCGAGCTGGCGCCGAAGGCATTGTAGCTCGACCGGGCGACCTTCGCGCCTGCAGCCTCGACGATCGTGCGGAGCATCCCGGGGATGCGTTCGAGCGTCTCGGGCGGAGTCTCGTAGGCGATCCCGATCGGCAGGCTGATGCGGATATGGTCGCGGCCGCTGTTGTTCTGGATCTCCTTGTCCAGCAGGCGGCGGTTGGCGATGATCCGTTCCTCGCCGGTAAAGGCGCGGATGCGGGTGGATTTGAGGCCGATTTCTGCGATCGTCCCCTTGGTCTGGTCATAGGCGATGCTGTCGCCGCGGCGGAACGGCCGGTCGAAGATGATGGCGAGCGCGGCGAACAGGTCGGCGAAGATGCCCTGTGCCGCCAGACCGATGGCGATACCGCCGACGCCGAGACCGGCGACCAGGCCGGTGACGTTGACCCCGAGGTTGTCGAGCACCACCACCAGCGCAATCGCGAACAACGCAAAGGTGACGAGCAGGCGGATGAGACCCAGCGCCGAAAGCAAGGCCTCGCCCTGATAGCTTTCGCTCTCCGTGCGCTTCTCGATTGCGCCGAGGATCACCTCGCGCGCCCAGATCGCGGCCTGGAACACCGCGGCGAGGGTGAAGAGGAAGTTGATCGTTTGCGTGACCGCCTGGGGCGGGCTGGCGTAGCCGGTGACCAGCTTCGCCGCGACCATGATGATGAAGAAATGGCCGGTCCTGGCGACGGTGCGGCCAAAGATCGTGCCCCAGCCTGCGGGTCCCGCCGATTTCTCGCACAGCTTCATGCCCCAGCGGCGCAGCACGTGCAGTCCGACGACGATCAGCGCGGCGATCCCCGCGGCGATCAGGATCTGAAGCCAGTGGCTCTGCAGCCAGGCGATGCCGTCGGCGAAGAAGGCGCGGGTCTGCGTCTCGATCGCGCCGGGGTCGATGCCGGCCTTGTCGGTGGCAGCGGTAGTGTTGGTCATTCGGGGTCCTTCAGGCGGCGTTCTGGACGCTTGGCGCTGCAATAGCACCGGTCTCGAGAAAGGCGATCAGCCCGCGTTCGGTGCGGCTGAGATGACGGGTCGCGCGCGGCAGAGCGAGGGCGTCCCGGAACGCAGCCTGCGCGTCGCGATCCTTGGCGAGATCGATCAGGTCGGGGTGGACATAGGATTTGCGGGCAATCGTGGGTGTATTGCCCAGCGCTTCCGTGACGGGGGCCAGCATCGCGTTGAGGTCGATATGACCGTCCGCTTCCGCCAGCGCCTCGAACGCGATGACGCTGGCCCCCCAGGTGCGGAAATGCTTGGCCGTGAAATCGTCCTTCATCGCGTCGCGGATATAGTCGTTGACGTCGGTCGAGGTCACGGGGTGGGCCTCGCCCGCGTCGTCGAGCCAGCCGAACAGATGCTGGCCGGGGAGATCCTGGCAGCGCTTGACGAAGTTCCGCAGGCTGGAATCGGTGAGGATCAGCGTGCGCAGCTTGCCCGACTTGGCGCGGTACTGGAGCTTGAGAGCGCCGGGAGTAAGCTTGGCGTGGCGTTTGCGCAGCGTGGTCGCGCCGAAGCTCTTGTTCGCCCGGGTATAGCCCTCGTTCCCGACGCGGACATGGCCACGGTCGAGCAGGCGGACAACCGCGGCCACGGCGCGTTCCTTCGACAGCGATCGCTTGCGCAGGTCCGCCTCGATCCGTGCGCGGAGCCGGGGGAGGCGGTGGCCGAACGCGGCGCAGCGGTCGTACTTCGCCGCCTCCTGCGCTGCGCGGAATTCGGGGTGGTAGCGATATTGCTTGCGGCCGCGATCGTCGATGCCGGTGGCCTGGAGATGGCCGTTGGAATGGGGGCAGTACCAGGCATCGGCATAGGCAGGGGGCAGGCCGACGGCGTTCAGCCGGTCGATCTCCTCACGGTCGGTGATGCGCTGGCCGTCGGCGTCCCAATAACCCCAGCCGAACCGCATCTTGCGCCGCGTGATACCCGGCCGGCTGTCGTCGCAATATCGCAGGCCGCGCTTCATGTGCTTGAAAATGCGTGTCCCTGCGCATCGTTCCGAACCGGGACAGGGATCGCGCCTGCAATGTGGCGCGCAGCGGCGCCCGTTGAGGCATAGTCGCGCGAAACCACTGGAGTCCCTCCATGCGCCTCATCGTCGCCGTTGCCGCCCTGCTCGCCACCACCGCGCCCGCGCTGCCGCAGGGGCGTGGTGGGTCGTTCACCGTCCAGGAGAGCGGGCGCAGCTATGCCACGCTTCAGGAAGCCGTGACGGCAATCGGCGAGGGGCGCGGGACGATCCGCATCGCGCCGGGCCGCTATGGCGACTGCGCGGTACAGGATGCGGGCGAGGTGAGCTTCGTCTCCGAAGTGCCGGGCAAGGCGATCTTCGATCGCGCGATCTGCGAGGGCAAGGCGACGTTGGTGCTGCGCGGCCGCGGCGCGAAGGTCGACGGCATCGTGTTCATGCGGACTTTGGTCGAGGACGGCAACGGCGCGGGCATCCGGCTGGAGACCGGCGACCTGCATGTCACCAACGCGATGTTCATCGACGGCCAGTGCGGCATCCTGACCGCGAGCTTCCCGCAGGGGCGGATCACGATCGAGCGCTCGACCTTTGCGGGTCTGGGCAAGGACCCGACGGGCAATGGCGCGCATGCACTCTATATCGGCGACTATGGCAGCCTGCGCATCGTCCAGTCGCGGTTCGAGCGCGGGACGGGCGGGCATTATGTGAAGGTGCGTGCGCCACGGATCGAAATCCTCGATTCGAGCTTCGACGACAGCCAGGGCCGTAACACCAACTATTCGATCGATATTTCCAACGGCGCGACCGGGCGGATTGCCGGGAATTCGTTCGAGCAGGGGCCGAACAAGGACAATTACTCGACGATGATCGCGGTGGCGCCGGAAGGGGTCAAGCACAGCTCGGGCGGCTTGGTGATCGAGAACAACAAGGCGTGGCTGTCGCCCGCGTTCAAGGAGCGCACGACGTTCGTTGGCAATTGGTCGAGCGATGCGGTGGTGGTGCGGGGCAACGAACTCGCCGACCGGATCGCGCCGATCGCGCGGCGATAGGGTCCCCGGATTATCCGATAGCGGAACCGGTGCCCAAAGGCGGGCTGCCGGCAAACGACCGCGTTGCGGACGTCGTGCTGGCGGCTATCGTGAGCAAAACCAAACGGGGCTGACCATGACTGATGAGCGCTACGCTGGGAAGCCGTTGCTTCACGTCCTTGAAGCTTACGTCCTGTGGTCAATTGATGAGCTACCGTCAGCGAAGAACGATGCCCTCATTGCGATGGCTCCCAAGTTGGCGGGGCTGTTTGGTGGCGATGGCACCTGGCAATCCGCGATCGAGGCAACGATGGAGCTGCCCACCAATATGCCTGAACTCATTCAAGAACGCTGGCGCTACAATACAGGAATTGCCGCAGTGGCAGGAGTGGCGCTACCGCCGCAAGGGTTCGCAGAGATGTTTGTGGATGCGAACCTGACTTGAGTCGAATATCCGCTTTCCGGCGATGGCGTGGCGGCCCTGAGGCCTGCCTCGGCCTTGCGCGGGAGGCCACCGGGAGAACGGGGGCAAGAGGCAGGGTCTGTAGGTAAGGCTCCGTAGACCCCGGCACAGGGCCGGGGTGACGGAAGAGAGGTGCTGGCGGCGGATGCCGGAAACGACCGGCGTTACAACCCCACGCCGCCGGCGACGTTGAGTTCGACCTGGCTGTCGAAGCCAGCGATCAGCGGGCGGCCCCTGGCGATCGCGGCCTGGACGGCGGGGAGCTGGAGCGAGGCCTTGTGGCTCTCTGCCTTGTCCCACACTTCGGTGATCCAGATCGCGTCGGGCTCCTTGATGTCCTCGGCGACGATATAGGCCTTGCAGCCCGGCATCGCATCGGTGCCCTCGAGCAGGATCGCGATCAGTTCGGCACGCTTGCCGGGTTGCGCACGCATCTTGCCGAGCAGTCCGTACATGCCGTTCCTCTCCGTCGCGTGCACATGGGGCGCAAGCAACGCGATGGCCAGTCCCCCGGCGATCGCGTGCCTGCGCCCGATGTTCATCGGCCTTACTTGGCCAGATTCCGCAGCACGTACTGCAGGATGCCGCCGTTGAGGAAATACTCAAGCTCGTTGACGGTATCGATGCGGCAGCGGGTGAGGAAGGTCTCGCTCGAGCCGTCGGCACGGGTCAGCGTGACCTCGACATCCTGACGCGGGCGGAGACCCGCCACGCCGGTGATGGTGAAGGTCTCGCTGCCGTCGAGCTTGAGCGTCTTGCGATCGACGCCCTCGGCGAACTGCAGCGGGAGCACGCCCATGCCGACGAGGTTCGAGCGGTGGATACGCTCGAAGCTTTCGGTGATGACCGCGCGGACGCCGAGCAGGTTGGTGCCCTTGGCCGCCCAGTCGCGCGACGAGCCGGTGCCATATTCCTTGCCCGCGACGATGACGAGCGGGGTGCCGTCGGCCTTGTGACGCATCGCCGCATCGTAGATCGGCATCGTTTCGCCCTGGTACGAGGTCATGCCGCCCTCGACGCCCGGAACCATCTCGTTGCGGATGCGGATATTGGCGAAGGTACCGCGGACCATGACGTTGTCGTTGCCGCGGCGCGCGCCGTAGCTGTTGAAGTCGGCCTTCGAGACCTGACGCTCCATCAGCCACTTGCCCGCCGGGCTGTCGGCCTTGATCGAGCCGGCCGGCGAGATGTGGTCGGTGGTGATCGAGTCCGCGAGGATCGCCAGCGGCTTCGCCTCGATGATGTCGGCGACGGGCGCCGGGGTCATCGTCAGGCCCTCGAAATAGGGCGGGTTGGCGATGTAGGTCGATGCGGCCGGCCAGGCGTAGGTGTCCGAGCCTTCGACGGCGATCTTCTGCCAGTGCTTGTCGCCCAGATAGACGTTGCCGTAGCGCGACTTGAACATGCCCGAGTCGATGTTCGACGCCATCACCGAAGCGATTTCGTCGTTCGTCGGCCAGATGTCCCTGAGGTAGACGGGGCCGTCGGTGCCTTCGCCGATCGGGGTCTCGATCATGTCCTGCGTCACCGTGCCCTTGAGCGCATAGGCGACGACCAGCGGCGGGCTGGCGAGGAAGTTGGCGCGCACG
>Ga0247823_10000315_pt1 | contig 42145 bp, 42 predicted proteins | sample 13C_PalmiticAcid_2_FD_192426 | JGI IMG/M metagenome (GOLD analysis project Ga0247823, IMG submission 192426) | Soil microbial communities from agricultural site in Penn Yan, New York, United States - 13C_PalmiticAcid_Day30 | ecosystem: Environmental > Terrestrial > Soil > Agricultural land... | reverse complement strand
GCCCGCAGCCCTTGCACTTGTGCCAGAGATTGTCGGGGGTCTCCGCCTTGTTCGGGACGACGAACGACAGGGCGTTGCGGACGCGGCTGAGCCAGCTCATGCGATTTCCTTTCGGGCAGCGGCAAGCGCCGTGCTCAGGGATTGGATGTAGGTGCGGACCGCGGCGGGCGCATCGGCGCCGTTGGCCGCGATCAGATCGATGATCGCCGAGCCGACCACGACGCCATCGGCGACGCGGCCGATCGCGGCGGCCTGTTCGGGGGTACGGACGCCGAAGCCGACCGCGACGGGCAGGTCGGTCGCCGCCTTGAGCTTCGCGACCGCGGCCTCGATGCTGTCCTGCGCGGCTTGCTGGAGGCCGGTGATGCCGGCGACCGAGACATAATAGAGGAACCCGCTCGCGCCGCTGAGGACTGCGGGCAGGCGTGCCGCGTCGGTGGTCGGGGTGGCGAGGCGGATCGTGGCGATGCCGTGATCGGCGAAGGGCGCGATTTCGTCAGCCTCCTCGGGCGGGATATCGACGATGATCGTGCCGTCGACGCCCGCGTCCGCTGCCTGTTGCGCAAAGGCTTCGGGCGTCGGGCGGGTCATGGTGTTGGCATAGCCCATCAGCACCAGCGGGGTTTCCGGGTGGCGCTGGCGAAAGGCGGCGGCGATGGCGAGCACGTCGGCGGTGCGCGTGCCCTTGGCGAGGCTGCGCAGGTTCGCCGCCTGGATCGCCGGGCCGTCGGCCATCGGATCGGTGAAGGGCATGCCCAGCTCGATCACATCGGCACCGCCCGCGACGAGCGCGTCGAGGATCGCGGCGGTATCGCCGTCCCCCGCAGTGACGAAGGTGACGAGCGCGGCGCGATGCTGTGCGGCAGCAGTGGCGAAGGCGGAGGTGAGGCGGGTCATGCCGGCTTCCGATATGCTGTCTGGTAGAGACTGAAGGCGATTGCGAAGGCTGCCGATTTCCAGATGATCCCGATCCAGTCGCGCTCAAAGTCTGGAAAGATCAACCAGAGCAGCGATCTCAGTCCTATCATCGCTGCGAAGATCATGATCGCCGACTTGAGCGCATCCAAAGGCCGAATCCGTATCTCGCCCTTGAACAGGCGAGTCAGGGCGGAGATCATCCACAGGCCAAAACCAAGCAGCATCGTCGCCGCGGCGCCCATTCCTGCGATATCGGCCAGGTCGCCCCCGATCGTATATCGAAGCGCCAATGCAACGATCGCGAGGACAAAGCCCAGCGCGACCAGTATCCAGCCGATACGCCTGACCTGCCTCATATCTCAGCCCCCATCGCCTGGGCGACGGTGTAGATATCCTTGTCGCCACGGCCGGAGACGTTGACGAGGATGATCTGATCCTTCGGTAATTCCCGGGCCTTGGTCTCCAAAGCTGCCAGCGCGTGCGAGCTTTCGAGCGCGGGGATGATGCCTTCGAGCTTGCAGCAGAGCTGGAACGCGTCGAGCGCCTGGGTATCCGTGATCGGCAGATACTCGACGCGGCCGCTTTCGTGCAGCCAGCTATGCTCCGGGCCGATGCCGGGATAGTCGAGGCCGGCCGAGATCGAGTGGGCCTCGGTGATCTGACCATCCTCGTCCTGCAGCAGATAGGTCTTGTTGCCGTGGAGGATGCCGGGTGCGCCGCCGGTAAGGCTGGCGGCATGTTCCTTGGTATCGATGCCCTTGCCGGCGGCTTCGACGCCGACCATCGCGACATCGGCGTCGTCGAGGAAGGGGTGGAACAGGCCGATGGCGTTGCTGCCCCCGCCGACCGCGGCGATCAGCAGATCGGGCAGGCGCCCTTCGGCCTCAAGCATCTGCGCGCGGCTTTCGGTGCCGATGACCGACTGGAAGTCGCGAACCAGCTCGGGATAGGGATGCGGGCCGGCGGCAGTGCCGATGATGTAGAAGGTGTCGTGGACAGTCGCGACCCAGTCGCGCAGCGCCTCGTTCATCGCGTCCTTCAAGGACTGCGAGCCGCTGGTGACGGGGCGGACTTCGGCGCCGAGCAGCTTCATCCGAAAGACGTTGGGCTGCTGGCGCTCGATATCCTTGGCGCCCATGAAGATGGTGCAGGGCAGGCCGAAGCGCGCGCAGACGGTGGCAGTGGCGACGCCGTGCTGGCCTGCGCCGGTCTCGGCGATGATCCGCTTCTTGCCCATGCGGATGGCGAGCAGGATCTGGCCGATGCAGTTGTTGATCTTGTGCGCGCCGGTGTGGTTCAGCTCCTCGCGCTTGAAGTAGATCTTCGCGCCGCCGTAATGCTGCGTGAGCCGCTCGGCGAAATAGAGCGGCGACGGGCGGCCGACATAATGTTTCATCAGCCCGTCGAACTCGGCTTTGAACGCCGGATCGGCCTTGGCGGCGCGATATTCGCGCTCAAGGTCGAGGATCAGCGGCATCAGCGTCTCGGCGACGTAGCGGCCGCCGAACTGGCCGAAATGCCCGCGTTCGTCGGGCAGGTTGCGGAGGGAGTTGGGCGCGTTCATCGTGAGGGGCGTTTAGGCGCGTCTGCCGCGCTCGCCAAGCATTGTTACAGCTGTGCGATTACAGCGCCGCGACCGTCTTGAGGAAGGCGGCGATCTTCGTGTCGTCCTTCACACCCGGCGCGGATTCGACGCCGGAGGACACGTCGACCAGCCGTGCGCCGGTGATGCCGACGGCTTCGGCGACATTGGCGGGGTCGAGGCCGCCCGACAGCGCCCATGGCAGCGGATGGGTGAAGCCCTGAAGCAAGGTCCAGTCGAACCGCATGCCCATGCCGCCGGGGAGCTTTGCGTCCTCCGGCACCTTTGCGTCGTAGAGGATGCGCTGGACGGCACCGCGGAAGCCGTTGGCGGCGTCGAGATCGGCGCGGGTCTTCACAGCGACCGCCGCCCAGACCGGCAGCCGGATGCGGGCGCCGATCGCGGCAGCGCGCTCGGGCGTGACGCGGTGAAGCTGGATCGCGTCGAGCCGGGCGGCGCGGATCGCCTGGTCGAGCAGTGCATCCTCGGGATCGACGAACACCCCGACCTTGCCGGTCTGTGCAGGTACGCGCGCGGCGAGCGCGCCGGCCTTGTCGAACGTCACATGGCGCGGCGATGGAGGGAAGAAGACGAACCCGACATGGCTGGCGCCAGCGGCTACGGCCGTGTCGAGTGTCGCGGCGGTGGAAAGGCCGCAGATCTTGGCAGTGACCGGCATGGCCGCCGTCAATCGGGCGGCGAGCGCGATTCGGCAAGCGGAAGTTGCGGCGTGCCGTGCGGACCGGCACGCCGCAAATGCTTACTTCTCGTATTCGCGGACCAGCGCGTCGAACAAGCGGACGCCGAAGCCGCGTGCGCCCTTGGGCATGGTCGGCAGCGATTCGTCGGTGCCGTCGACACCCGCCATATCGATATGCGCCCAAGGGGTGGGAGCGGGGGTCAGGAAACCGATGAAATGCGCACCGCGGCCCGCGCCGGGCCCGGACTTGGTGGTGCCGTTCGCGATATCCGCGACGGGCGATTCCATGTCCTTGGCGTAGCTGGGATGGAGCGGCAGGCGCCACACCGCTTCGCCCGAGCGGGTCGCGGCGGTCTGGAGGCGCGTGGCCAGTGCCTCGTCGCGCGCGAACAGTCCGGCATAGTCGTCGCCGAGCGCGGTGGTGACGGCGCCGGTGAGCGTGGCGATGTTGACCAGCGCGGCAGGCTTATAGCGGTCGATCGCATACTGGTTGGCGTCGGCGAGGACCATGCGGCCCTCGGCGTCGGTGCTGATGATCTCGATCGTCTGGCCGTTCATCGTGCGGACGACGTCGCCGGGGCGCGAGGCGTTGCCGCCAGGCATGTTCTCCGCCAGCGCGGCAATCGCGACGATATTGGCCTTTGCCCCGCGCTTGGCAGCGGCGAGCGCACCGCCCATCACTGCGGCAGCGCCGGCCATGTCGCCCTTCATGTCGCCCATGCCTGAGCCCGGCTTCAGGGAAATGCCGCCGCTGTCGAAAGTGATGCCCTTGCCCACGAGCGCGAGCGGCGCGGCGTTTCCGGCGCCGGTATATTCCACGATCATCATCCGCGCGGGGTGGCGCGACCCGGCGGAGACCGAGAGGATCGAACCCATGTTGAGCTGCCGCATCTGCGCCTCGTCCAGCACGGTGATGCGAACGTTCGGCACACCCGCAAACTGGGTGCGGACGGTTTCCACGAAGCTCTCCGGGGTCTTGGCATTGGAGGGCAGGGTGATGAGGTCGCGCGCCATGCGTGCGCCCTGCGCAACCCCGGCGAGCTCGCGGGTGTAAGCCGCTTCGCCGGAGCGCGCGACGACGGTGATCGGCTGGGTCGCGGGGGCGGTGACAGCGCTCTTGAGCTGGTCGAAGCGATACTGGCCAAGCGTCGCGCCCATCGCGACATGCGCGGCGGGGTCCGCGACCGAGGCGGACAGACTGCCCGCGACGATCGCGACGGGCAACGCATTGGCCCTGGTCTCCTGCGCGGCGCGGCCACCGAAGTCGGCGAGCGCGGCGGAATCGAGCTGGCCCTGCGGTACGCCGATCAGGACCACGCGATCGTAGCCACCGGTGCCGTAGAGCGAGAGCGTCTTGTCCGCGGCGGCCTTGAAACCGGCGGTGGCGACGGCACGGGTGACGCTGTCGCGCAGCGATGCGGGGACGTGGCTGAGATCGCTGGCGCCTGCCATCGGGATCACCAGAACCCCGCCCGAGGGTGCTGCTGCGGCGAAGCGGATCGGGCGCTCGGCGGTATTGGCGCGGTCGCTGGCGCTGACGCCGGTGCCGATAGCAGCGCGTTCGTTGGCAAGGGCGGGCCCGGCGGCTAGGATGGTGGCAGCAAGCAACAGAACGCGCATCGGCAACAACTCCCAAGGACGATTGTGATATGGTTACCTGCGTAACCAGCCCTTGCGCCGAGAGCAATTACCGTTGGTCGAACAACTGCTTGACCAGCACGACCATCGACAGCGGAGGATCGAGCGGGACCGGGAAGGGGCGGATCTCTCCCGACGCGAGGTAGCCGTGACGGACGTACCAGGCGATCAGCTCGGCGCGGCGGTCGATCACGGTCATCTCGATATGGGTCGCCGCGAAGGCATTGCGCGCAGTGGCTTCGGCTGCGGCGACGAGCTTGCGGCCGATGCCGCCGGCCTGAAGCGCGGGATCGACGCAAAGCAGACCGAGATAGGCGAGCCCGTCGCCCCGGCTCGCGATGTTGACGCAGCCGAGAATGGTATCGCCATCGAGCGCGATCAGCAGGCGGCTGTCGCCGTCGAGGAGCGCGCGGAGGCTTGCGAGGTCGGTACGCTCCCCGGAGACGAGGTCGGCTTCGTGGGTCCAGCCCGCCCGGGCGCTGTCGCCGCGATAGGCGCGCTCGACGACAGGATGGAGAGCTGCGAGATCGGCTTCGACCGCCGGACGAATGGCCGTCATCTTACCCTTAGAGCGTCGCTTCGATCTCGCGCGCGGCAAGATCGGGGTCTTCGGCCTGAGTGATCGGGCGGCCGATGACGAGGATCGACGCGCCGGCGTCGAGCGCGGCGCGCGGGGTAACGACGCGCTTCTGGTCGCCAATCACGCCGTTCGAGGGACGCACGCCGGGGATGACGAAGAAGCCGTCCTTCCACGCATCGTGCGCGGCCTTCACTTCCTCACCCGAGCAGACGATGCCGTCGACGCCCGCGGACTTTGCCAGTTCCGCAAGGCGGACGACCTGTTCGTGCGGGTCGGACGAGAGGCCGATCGAGCGAAGGTCGGTGGCGTCGAGACTGGTGAGCATGGTCACCGCGACGACCTTTGTGCCTGTCGGTGCCGCGGCCTTGGCATCCTCGAGCATCGCGCGTCCGCCGGCGGCATGGACGGTGATGATCGCCGGTTCGAGCGGGCGCAGCGCCTGCACCGCCTTGCCTACGGTGTTGGGAATGTCGTGGAACTTGAGGTCGAGGAAGATCGGCAGGCCGATATCTGCCATCTCGTGCACGCCCTGGCGGCCATTGGCCATGAAGAATTCGAGACCGAGCTTGATCCCGCCGACATGGTGGCGAACGCGCTTGGCGATGGTCTTGGCGCGCTCGAGATCGGGCGTGTCGAGCGCGACGTAGATCGGGCTGCTCATGGCGTCACCAGCGGCGGCGCGGCCGGCGTCTCGGTTGGTTCGCGATCGGGCTGGATCGGCGCGCCGGGGGGCGTGGCGGCGGCATGAACCGCGCGCATCTCCTCGACCGTCCGCTCAAGCATCGCGATCCGCTGACGGCTGCGCCAGCGGACGGTGTGGTAGAGAATGACCATCGGCAGGAAACCGGCGAGGAACACCACCAGCAACAGGAAGGGCAGGTTCACGTCGGCGACGAGATTGCTCCACAACTGGATCTCGACCGGGTGCCAGTTGGTGACCGCAAAGGCCGCGATGAGGCCGAGGATCAGGAACCAGAACAATGCCTTCAGAAATTGCATCCGCGCGAATGATCCTCTGTCGTTTCGGTTAGCTTTAGGACGGGTGGCCCGGATTGGCCAGCCTCAGCCGATTTCCTTGCGGAGTTGCGCGAACAGCGTTGGGATCGCCTGCAGGCGGGTTTCCTCCTCGTCGAGAATGGCATGGAAGATGCCGCGCTTGATCTCCGCGGCGCGGCCCGGGCCGAGGGTCGCGTTGGCGGGGAGGGTGGAGAGAAGGATGTCCACAAGGCGTTCGGCCCCGTGCAGCCTTCCCCACAGATAATCATTCTCCCGATAGGCGCGGCTGAAGAAGGCGCCGAAATTGTTGAACTGCGTGCCCTTGAGCGTGGCGCGTGCGCCGCCCTTGCGGATCGAGGTGGCATCGTCGGGCGAGATGCGGTCGACGCGAATGGGATCGAATTCGTTGAGCCCTTCACCCTGCAACAGCGGCAGTGTGGCGATGTCGAAGAAGGGGAAGCCGAGATAGGCGAGCAGCATCGGCCGCCGCATCTCCTTCGACAAGGCGCTGAGGCCTTCGGAAAGCCGCGCATCCGTCTCGTGATCGAGGGTGCGCAGATCCATCCGCCCGCCCAGCGCATCGAGCAGCGCTCCCGCATCGAGATCGGTGGCGCGGATGGCTTCGCGCAGGCCGAGGAAGGGATCGGCGCGCTGGCATTCGAGATAGTCGGCGAGCGATTCGTAGATCGCGTTGCGCATCGGCGTCAGTTCCTGATTCTCATGTTCCTGATCGAGTTCGGTCAGACGGCGTGCGAGCAGGCGCAGGCGGCGGATGCGGAAGCCGAGATCGTGCGCGCGCAACAGATCGAGCGTCGCGGGACTGGCCGAGCCGGGATGGCTGGTGCCGAAATCGTCGGCGCCCCGGCGCAAAACCTCCGCTCCGATTGCGTTGCGGATGCGATGCCAGCGGTCCGGACCGGGCTGATCGCCGATCTGGTGGAGATGCGTGGCGATCCGGTCGACCACCCCCTCGACCTTGAGCATGCCATAGGCGGCGTGACCATAGCCGGCCTTCGCCGCGGCCGAGACCTGTGCGCGGCTGCGCCACGCGGCGAGCCGCTTGGGGGTCGGATAGTCGAGGAACAGCGTGTAACCGAACAGGGATTCGACCTGGCCCTCGACCTCGGCACGGATGCGTTCGACGATTGCGAGCATGCGTTCGATGCGGGTCGAGCGCAGCCCGATCGCCTCCAGATTGTCGCGGATCGGCTGTTGGCGCGGCAGTTCCGAAAGCGCACCGATGATCGTCTGGAAGAACCCGGGATTGTCCGGGGCCTCGCTGTAGAAGCCGAGGCGATGGCCCGGCGTGGGATCGATGAAGACGAAGCGCCGGTCGATCTGGCGGCGCGCGGGGCGTTCCTTGAGCGCGTCGATCGCCGGGCGGAACGGTGCGTTGGCGAGGACCGAGCCGTCGATCAGCGTCGCCTTTTCTGCCGCGCCCGCAGCATATTGGCGTGGCAGGACATGTTCGAGAAAGGCTTCTCGCCCCGGCCACTCGACCCCGCGTGCGGCAAGTACGGCGTCGAGTTCGCCCACGGTGGCGGGCGGGAAGGCGCCGGGGAAGCTGGACGTGGCGCGCGCGGCGAAGGCGAGCTCGGCCGCATGGGCGAAGGGCGCGTTGGCATCGCCATGATCGCTGAACGAGAAGACGAGGCGATGCTCGGTCTCGACCACCTCGGGTGGCGAATTGAGCTTGAGCCGTTCGGGATGGCCGCGAAAATCGGTGACGGTGACGAACAGGTCGAGCGGCTGTCCGGCGGGGAGCAGGCGCGGGCCGCACGGCGCCTTTTCCATCGCGTCGAGCGCGTCGAGCATCATGTCGAGCAGCTCCTTGCCGCCGAAGGGCGGTTCGAACCAGCGCGAGCGGACGAACTTTTCGAGTTTGGCGCGGACCTCTTCGCGCGCGCCGGGTTCGACGGTTTCATCGACCGTCGAGCCTTCGCGCGTCAGCATCCACGCGATCGGCAATGCCCAGAGCTTGGCGAGACGATGCGACGGCCCCTGTTCGGGGTTCAGCAGCGCTTCGACATCGGCGACCTTGAGCCAGAGATCGGTCAGCGGGTCGAGCGACTGGCCGGTGGCCACGGCCTGGGCCAGGAACACGCCGTTGATGCCGCCCGCGCTGGCGCCGGCGACGATATCGACCATCGCGCGCAGATGGATGCCGGTGGTCTCGCCAATCTCGTCGAGCAAGGCATGATAGGCAGCCTCGCTGCCCGTACCTGGCGCATCGCCGTCCCGATGGGCACGGCTGGCGCGGGCGAGGTGCCACACCTCCTTGGTGATGCCGTGCATGTAGACGGCAAGGCTGATGCCGCCATAGCAGACCAGCGCCAGCCGCAATTCACGTTCACGCACCCCGTTCATCGCCCTATTTGCGCTCCAGCGATGCCCATACGGGCAGGTGATCCGACGCGGTGCGTGATGCCGCGCTTTCGTGGACCCCGCAATCGGCGACAGCTAGCCCGGGAGAGACCATGATCCGGTCGAGCCGCGCGACCGGGCGTCGCGCGTGGAAGGAGCGACCGGTCTCGGCAAAGGCGAAATCGCGACCGAAATCGCGCAGGCAGCCCGAGCGTGCGGTCCAGTCGTTGAGGTCGCCCATCATCACGGTCGGCATCTTGTGCTCGCTGCTGTCGAGATGGGTGAGAATGGCGTGCGCCTGCCGCCGCCGCCACAGACCGGACAGGTCGAGGTGCATGCCGACCACCCGCAACAGTTCGCCGTCGACGCGCAGGTCGGCCATCACTGCGCCGCGTGGTTCGAGCGCGGGGAGGTGGATCACCTCGCAATCGAGAATCTGAGCCTCCTTGCGCACGAGAATCGCGTTGCCGTGCCAACCCATGCTGCCGGTGCGCACGCCGAACTGAACGGCCTTCCACGGGCTGTGCTCTTCGAGCAGGTGGGCGGTGATGACGCCCTGCTTGGCGCCGAAACGGCGGTCGGCCTCCTGCAGCGCAATGACGTCGGCGTCGATCTCGCGCAGCACCTCCAGCGTGCGTTCGGGCATGCGCCGCCGGTCGGTTCCGAGCGACTTGCGCATGTTGTAGCTGGCGACCTTGAGCATCGGTTCCTGTTTGGGCAGTGCGGCGGGCAAGGGCAAGAGGATCAGCGCCCGCCGACCTCCAGCAACCGGCGCGGGGCGACGAGTTCCCAGCTGATCGCGACGCGATCGGCGACGCGGTCCCAGTCGGTGTCAGCGCCGAGATGGATGCCGACCCAGCCCGAGGGGCCGAAATAGGGCGGACGATAATAGAGATCCGGCTCCATCTCGATCAGCATCGCCTGTTCCTCGGGCCCGCTGGTCTTGACGATTGCGGCCGTCACGTCGTCGCCGTGATGATGGTGCCAGAAATAGGCGAACATCTTGCCCTTCTGGATGAAGAAGGCCGGCATCCCGTGCGAAAGCTTCTCGTCGGCTTCGGGAAGTGCGAGCGCAGCGGCGCGGAGCTGTTCGAGCGCCGCTGCCGCTTCCGGAGTCATCTGTTGAGCCATTCCGCGACAATGCGGGGATAGAGCCGATGTTCCGCGGCAAGCACGCGTGCCGACAGGGTTTCGGACGTGTCGCCGGGCAGGATCGGAACCTCCGCCTGACCAAGCACCTCGCCGCCGTCGAGCTCTTCGGTCACGACATGGACCGAGCAGCCGCCATGGCTGTCGCCGGCGTCGATGGCGCGGGCGTGGGTGTCGAGCCCCTTGTATTTGGGCAGCAGCGAAGGGTGGATGTTGACGATGCGTCCGCGCCAGCGTCCGACGAAATCGTCGGTGAGCAGGCGCATGTAGCCGGCGAGTGCGATGGTCTCGACGCCGGCATCGCGCAGCGCGGCGTCGATCGCCGCTTCGTACTCGGCCTTGGGCATGCCCTTCGGCGATTGCGCAAAGGTGGCGATGCCCTGCTCTGCCGCCCAGGCGAGACCGGGCGCGGCGGGTTTGTCGGAGGCGACCAGCGCGACCGCGTAGGGGCAAGCCGGATCGCGCGCAGCCTCTGCCAGCGCCATCATGTTGGAGCCGCGGCCGGAGATGAGGATGCCGAGACGGCGCTTAGGCATTATGCGTGGCGGACCAGTCTGCACGCGCCGCCCAGGTTTCGGCGCTGCCCGCGACGGTGCAGCCGCGCTGGCCGGCATCGATGGTGCCGACGCGATGGACGGTCTCGCCCGCCGCTTCCAGTGCCTGTGCCGCCGAGTCGGCCTTGTCGGCGGACACCACCGCGACCATGCCGATGCCGCAGTTGAAGGTGCGCGCCATCTCTTCCGGCTCGATATTCCCCTGCGCCTGCAGGAACGCCATCAGCCGTGGCTGGGCCCAGCTGTCGGCATCGACGCGAGCGTGGCAGCCCTCGGGCAGGACGCGCGGGATATTCTCGAGCAGGCCGCCGCCGGTGATGTGGGCAAGGCCGTTGATCGCGCCGTCCCGCAGCAGCGGGAGCAGGCTCTTCACATAGATGCGCGTGGGCGCCATCAGCGCGTCGAGCAGAATTACCTCGGGATCGAAGATCGCCGGACGGTCGAGCTTCCAGCCCTTGTCCACGGCGAGGCGGCGGACGAGCGAATAGCCGTTCGAATGGACGCCCGTCGATGCGAGGCCGAGAATGACGTCGCCCGGCGCGATCCGCTTGCCGTCGAGCAACTGGTCGCGCTCGACCGCACCGACGCAGAAACCGGCAAGGTCATAGTCGCCATCGGCATACATGCCGGGCATTTCCGCGGTCTCGCCACCGATCAGCGCGCAGCCGGCCTGGATGCAGCCCTCGGCGATGCTCGCGACGACACGCTCGGCGACGCCGCCCACCAGCTTTCCGGTGGCGAAATAATCGAGGAAGAACAGCGGCTCGGCGCCCTGAACGACCAGATCGTTGGCGCACATGGCGACGAGATCGATGCCGACGCCCGCATGATGATCATGCTCGATCGCGAGCTTGAGCTTGGTGCCGACACCGTCGTTCGCCGCGACCAGCAGCGGATCGGTGAAGCCTGCTGCCTTCAGGTCGAACAGCCCGCCGAAGCCGCCGAGATCGGCGTCTGCCCCGGGGCGGCGGGTGGAACGGGCGAGCGGGGCGATCGCCTTGACCAGCGCGTTGCCGGCATCGATCGAAACGCCCGCCTGGGCATAGGTATAGGACTTGGGATCGGTCATAGAATGCGCGCCTAGCCATATCCTGCTTGGATTTCCACGCCTGCTTCGCCAAAAGGGCGGCGAATGTTGCGTCGCATGTCCCCCGCCTTTGCCACGACCGCCGCCGTCGCGCTGCTCGCCACTGCGGGGTTCGCGCTCGCACAGGCCGGGAAAGACGCGCCGAAAGCGGCGGATGCCGGCGACAGTTCGGGCAGTTTCGAGGTGAGCGGGGTCGAGATCGACGTCCGCGCCAAGGACGCGGATTCGGCGCGGCTGGGCGGATGGCGGCTGGCGCAGCGCAAGGCGTGGACGATGCTGGCGCAGCGGCTGACGGGCCAGGGCTCGACGCTGAACGACTCGGCACTCGACGGGCTGGTGACCGGAATCGTCGTCGAGCGCGAGCAGATCGGGCCGAACCGCTACGTTGCCAAACTCGGCGTGCTGTTCGACCGCAACCGCGCGGCGTCGATCCTGGGCGTGGGCGGGCAGATGATGCGATCGCCGCCGATGCTGCTGATCCCGGTCCAGGTTTCGGGCGGCAGCCATCGCGTGTTCGAGGGGACGAGCGCGTTCGTCGAGGGGTGGAAGCGCTTCCGCACCGGCAACAGCGCGATCGACTATGTGCGCCCCGCGGGCAGCGGGCCGGACCGGCTGCTGATGAATGCCGGGCAGGTCGGGCGCAACGGCCGCGGCTGGTGGCGCACGATTCTCGACCAATATGGCGCGGACGACGTGCTGGTGCCGACCGTGGAACTGCGGCGCAGCTATCCGGGCGGCCCGATCGTCGGGATCTTCACCGCCGGGCACGGGCCGGACAATGTGCGGATCGCGCAGTTCGTACTGCGTGTGAACGACGGCAATGCACTGCCCGCGCTGATCGACGCGGGGATCCAGCGGATCGACAAGGCGTATCAGGACGCGCTGCGCTCCGGCCGGTTGCGCACCGATCACCTGCTGGGCACCGAGCCGCCCAAGCCGGAGGTTCCGGTCGAGGAGACGGGCGAGGAAGCGCCGATCGAGCCGACCGATGTGCCGGTGGCGGCAACGGGCACCGCGCTGACGATCCAGTTCGACACGCCCAGCGTTGCGGCGCTCAACAGCGGCGAAGCGTCGGTGCGGGCCGTGCCGGGTGTGACCTCGGCCGCGACGACGAGCATGGCGCTGGGCGGTATTTCGCTGATGCGCGTGACCTTTGACGGTAGCCAGCCATCGCTGACCGCGGCGCTGCGTGCGCGCGGCTGGCAGGTCGAGGAAGGGGCGGGCGTACTGCGCATCCGCCGGAGCGCTCCGGCGCCGGTGCCCGCGACCCAGCCAACGGCTGCCGGGAACAGCAGCGACGGATGAGCCAGCTTTCCCTGCCGCTCGACCGGCCAGCCGGCGCGCGTGAGGACAAGTTCCTGATCGGCGAGGGTAATTCTAAGGCGGTCCATATCCTGGAGCATTGGGCGACCTGGCCAGTGATGGCGGCGATCATCACCGGGCCGCGCAAGTCGGGCCGCAGCTTGCTGGCGCGGACAATGGTCTTGCGCAGCGGCGGGACGATGATCGACGAAGCCGACCGGCAGCCCGAAACAACGCTCTTCCATGCCTGGAACGAGGCACAGGCCGCGCATCGGCCGCTGTTCCTGGTGGCGGACGATGCACCTCCGGTCTGGCAAGTGAAACTGCCCGACCTGCGTTCGCGGTTGAATGCCAGCGCAGTGGCGCGGATCGAGCAGCCCGGCGACGTGCTGGCGGCGGAGATCCTGCAACAATTGCTCGACCGTCACGAGATTGTCGCAAATCCCGATGTAGTGGCTTGGGTGATGCGGCGGATCGAGCGGGATTACCTGACGATCCTGCGTACTGCGGAGGCGCTGGAGGAAGATGTCAGCCGCCGCCGCAACCGGCGCTTGTCGATCCCGGCGGCGAAGTCCACACTGACCGCGTCCGGACTTCTCAGGGAGCCGGGTGCGCAACCTTGAACGAGGAAGCATGTCGAGCCGCGCGCAACTGAAGCCCGACGATGAAGCCCGGACCGAACAGGGCGCGCGCTACTTCAACCGCGAGCTGAGCTGGCTGGCGTTCAACCGGCGCGTAATGGAGGAAGCGACCAACACCGCGCACCCGTTGCTTGAGCGGCTACGCTTCCTGTCGATCTCCGGCTCGAACCTCGACGAGTTCTTCATGGTCCGCGTCGCCGGCCTCAAAGGCCAGCAGATGCAGGAGGTTGAGGCGCACTCGCAGGATGGCCTGACGCCCGCCCAGCAACTCACCGCGATCGTCGAGCAGGCCGGCGATCTGGTCGACAGCCAGCAGGCGGTATGGAACGATATCCGGCGCGAGCTGGGCGATCGCGGGATCGAGATGCTCGACGCCGACGCGATCGTCGGCGAGGTCGCCGAATGGGTCGAGAATCATTTCCGGCTGCAGATCTTCCCGATCCTGACCCCGCAGGCGCTGGATCCCGCGCACCCGTTCCCGTTCATTCCCAACAAGGGGCTGAGCGTGATCTTCGATCTCGTCCGCCAGAGCGACGGTGAGCCGATCCGCGAGCTGGTGCTGCTGCCCCCGGCCAGCCCGCGCTTCGTACGAATTCCGGGTGAGCGAGCTTGCTACGTACCGGTAGAAACGCTGCTCAAGCGCTTCTCAAAGCTGCTTTTTCCGGGATATGACGTCAAGAAGTCAGCGACGTTCCGGGTGCTGCGAGACAGCGATATCGAGCTGGAGGAAGAAGCAGAGGATCTGGTTCTCTACTTCCGCACGGCAATCAAGCGGCGGCGGCGCGGGCGCGTCATCCGGCTTGAGATGGAGGAGGGCATCGATCCCGCGCTCGAGGCGGTGCTGCTGGAGGAACTGGGCGGCAGCGAAGCGCTGTTGACCGAGACTGGCGGGTTCCTGGGCGTCGGCGACCTGTCGATGATCGTCGACGAGGATCGGCCCGATCTCAAATTCTCGCCCTATGCGCCGCGCTTTCCCGAACGGATCCGCGAGTTCGGTGGCGATTGCTTTGCGGCGATCAAGTCCAAGGACATCGTCGTCCACCACCCCTACGAGACGTTCGACGTGGTGCTCGCCTTCCTGAAACAGGCGGCGAGCGACCCCGATGTGGTGGCGATCAAGCAGACTTTGTATCGCGCGGGCAAGCAATCGGCGGTGATCCAGGCGCTGATCGCCGCGGCCGAGGCGGGCAAGTCGGTGACTGCGGTGGTCGAACTGAAAGCGCGGTTCGACGAGGAGCAGAATCTCCTCTGGGCGTCGGCACTGGAGCGCGCTGGCGTTCAGGTGATCTATGGCTTCACCACCTGGAAGACCCACGCCAAGGTTTCGATGGTGGTGCGGCGCGAAGGGGACGAGTTTCGTACCTACTGCCATTTCGGCACGGGCAATTATCACCCGGTGACCGCGCGCATCTATACCGATTTGAGCTTCTTCACCGCCGATCCGCGGATCGGGCGCGATGCGGCGAAGATCTTCAACTACGTCACCGGCTATGTCGAGCCGGAGGATCTGGAGCTGCTGACGGTCTCGCCGAGACATCTGCGCGATCGGCTGGCCGAACTGGTCGACGAGGAGATATCCAACGCGCTCGCGGGCAAACCTGCGGCGATCTGGGCGAAGATGAACTCGCTCGTCGATCCGGCGATGATCGAGAAGCTGTACGAGGCGAGCAACGCCGGGGTCGAGATCGATCTGGTCATTCGCGGCATCTGTTGCCTGCGGCCGGGGATCGCGGGAATGTCGGAGAATATCACCGTCAAGTCGGTGGTCGGCCGCTTTCTGGAGCACAGCCGGATCTGGGCATTCGGCAACGGCAAGGCGCTGCCCAATGACGGCGCGAAAGTGTTCATCTCCTCGGCCGACTGGATGCCACGCAACTTCGACCGGCGTGTGGAGTTCATGCTTCCGTTGCAGAATCCAACGGTGCACGATCAGGTGCTCGACCAGGTGATGGTCGCAAATCTGATCGACACCGAGCAGAGCTGGGAGCTGGAAAGCGATGGCCGCTACGTGCGCGAGGATCCTGGCTCCAAGCCGTTCAACCTGCATCGCTATTTCATGACCAATCCGTCGCTTTCGGGCCGGGGCGCCGCGCTCGAAACAAGCGAGGCGGTACCCAAGCTGTCGTTGCGCCGGTGGCGCGCGGAGCGTAGCGGGTGAGCGTGACCTCGCTTCTGTTCCGTAACCCCCGCGCAGAGCCGGTGCCGTTCGCGCACCGCACCGCGATCATCGATATCGGTTCCAACTCGATCCGCCTTGTCGTCTATGACGGGGCGGCACGGCTGCCCGCGACCCTGTTCAACGAAAAGGTGATGGCGGGCCTTGGCCGTTCGCTGACCGAGACGGGCGCGATCGACGAGGCGGCACTGACCATGGCGACAACCGCGCTCGCGCGATTCGCCAGCCTGGCGCGCGAGATGGAAGCAGATTCGATCCGCACCGTCGCCACCGCCGCGGTACGCGAGGCATCGAACGGCGGCCAACTGATCGCGATCGCACGCTCGCTGGGGCTGGAGGTCGAGTTGCTCTCGGGCGAGGCCGAGGCGCTGGCGGCGGGCTATGGCGTGCTGTCGGGCATTCCCGAGGCCGACGGGATCGTCGGCGACCTGGGCGGCGGATCGCTGGAGCTTGTGCGCGTGGTGGCGGGAACGGTGACCGACCGCGTGTCCTTCCCGCTCGGCGTGCTGCGCCTCGGTGCGATCCGCGAGAAGGGGAAGGGGACGCTCGACCGGACCGTTGCCGAATTGCTCAAGCGGGCCGGCTGGGCCGGTCGCGGCGCCGGGCTGCCCTTCTACCTTGTCGGCGGGTCGTGGCGTGCGCTCGCTCGGCTCGACATGCATTTGACCGGCTATCCGCTGCCGGTGATCCATGAATATCCGATGCCCGCGGCGACCGTGACGCGGCTGCAGCGTACGATCCAGCAGCTGGGCAAGAGCAAGATCCGTGCGGTTCCCAACCTGTCATCGGGCCGTGTCGGGACGATGGAGGACGCGGCAGCGCTGCTGGGCGTGCTTATCAAGCATCTGGGCAGCCGGGGAACGGTCGCCTCGGCCTTCGGGCTGCGCGAAGGCCTGCTCTATGGCGATTTGACCGCCGAGCAGCGCCGCGAGGATCCCCTGATCGCCGCCGCGCGCGACGAAGCACAACGCTCGGGGCGCTTCCCCGAGCATGGCGACCTGCTCGACGCATGGATCGCACCGCTGTTCGACGATGATGTCGATCTGGCACGACTGCGGCATGCGGCGTGCCTGCTGGCCGATGTGGGCTGGCGCGCCAACCCCGAATTCCGGGCCGAGCGTGGTCTGGAGATCGCGCTGCATGGCAATTGGGTCGGGATCGACGCGCGGGGCAGGGCGCTGCTGGCGCAAGCGCTGTTCACATCGCTGGGGGGCGGGTTCGAATCGCCGCCACCGATCGGCCAGCTCGCCAGCCTCGACGATCTCGAACATGCCAAGTTGTGGGGACTGGCGATGCGGCTGGGCCAGCGGCTGAGCGGCGGCGTCGCCGGGCCGCTGCGCCGCTCGGCGCTGGCGGCGATCGGCGAGGAGCTCGTGCTAACGCTCGAAGGTGAGGACGCCGCGCTCTATGGCGAGGCGGTCGAGAAGCGCCACCGTGCGCTGGCCGGAGCGCTGGGACTGACCGCAGCGGTTGAGATCTGACGCGGGCCAGTCCTTAACTGTCATCCGTGGTTCATGTTTCTCAGGCGAAACGAACTCTTCACCCGCTATCGAAGGGAAGAGCATGTTCGACCGCCGCACCGTTCTGGCCGGCTGCCTGTGCAGCGGAGTCGCACCAGCATGGGCGCTGGCTGCGGGGAAGGACGATCCGCGCGTCGATGCCTTTGTCCGCGCAAACGGCTTCCAGGGCGTGGTGGCCAAGGCGCGGGCGGGACGCGTCGACTATGCCCGCGCATTCGGCATGGCGGATATCGCGGTGAAACGTCCGGCGAAGGTGGACACCGTCTATGCCATCGCATCGATCTCCAAATGGCTGACCAGTATCACGCTGCTCAAGCTGATCGAGCAGGGCAAGGCGACCCTGGACATGCCGGTGGCGGCGCTGCTTCCGGATTTCCGGGCCGATACCGGCGCGCGGGTGAAGCTGGTGCACCTGTTGTCGAACACCAGTGGCATTCCCAACGGTTTCCTTGCTGCAGCCAAGCTCGATCCCACGCTGACGACCACCGACCTTGGCACCGGTGAATCGGTGCGCCGCTTCTGTCAGGGCGACTTGATGTTCGAGCCGGGGAGCAAGTTCGACTATGCGATGACCAACTGGTTCGTCCTGCTGGCCATCGTCGAGCGGCTGACCGGTAAGCCGTTTCAGGAAGCGATGCGGACGATCGCGCTCGACCCGCTGGGGTTGCGTCACACCGGCGCCAGCATGCCGGCAATGGCGGCGTCATCCTATCGCTCGGTCGAGCCGCCGGTGCTGTGGCCCGATCCGCGAACACCGATGATGGCGGCAGGGGGCGGCTATTTCAGCACTGCCGCCGATCTGGTGAGGGCGGCGCATAATGTGTTCGACCGTGGCTTCCTGAAGCCCGAATCGATCGCCGCATTGCGCACGGTGCGTGTGCCCGAGCAGGACTATTCGCTCGGCGGGCGTGTGCGGACGATGACCATCGGCGGCGAGCCCGTGCAGGCGGCATGGCAGACCGGCCGGACGGCCGGGTTCCGGTCCGTCCTGGGCCATCGCTACGACGATGCGTCGACCGTGGTGATCCTCAACAATACCGGGCTCTCGCAGAAACTGCTCGACGAGTTCGCCGATCGGTTGTTCGGCGCGGAACCGCGGCCCGGCTGAAACCGGTCAGCCGCAGCGCGCAGAGCGGATGGTATTGCGGTGATCGACTTCGATGTTCAGGCGATCGACGCGAAAGTCCATCGTCACCGGCTGGCCGGGGCGCGTCACGCGGACGCTGCGCGCGCCGGCGCGGCGCTTGGCGCGATCCACCACACCGGGGCGTGCCTCACGGCCGACAAAACCCTGCACCGCACCGGCATTGCAGCGGACGGGACCCGGCATCGGCCCCGGCATGGGTGCACAGGCAAGGAGGCCGGCAGGCAGCAGCAGAACGGTGAAGCGGATCATGACGCTTTCTCCTAGTCTTGAGGCTGTTCGGTGCGAGTCATTTTGAGCTTACCATTTCGCACCGTGAACCCCAACTGCCCTTCGACCAGCGCGAGCGCGTCGCGCCCGAACTGCTCGAACCGCCAGCCGTTGAGGATGGAGAGGCCTTCACGCTGGCCCGCGGCGAGCGCCTCGAGGTCGTCCGAGCGGGCGAGCAGGCGCGCGGCGACGTTGATGTCGCGGGCGCGAATCTTGAGCAGGAGCTTGAGCAGGTCGGCGACCAGTGCGCCCTCTTTGCCCAGCGGGAGCTTGCGGTCGTCGCGCGCAGGCATTTCGGATGCGGGCATCGGAGCCGCGCCCTCGATCGCGGTCATCAGCCGCCCACCGATATCGTTGCCGCCCCATGAAGCGGAGAGACCGCGGACGCGGGTGAGGTCGTTCTGCTTGCGCGGCGGGTTGGCGGCGAGATCGGCGATCGTCTCGTCCTTGACGATGCGGCCACGGGGCAGGTTCTTGCCCTGCGCTTCCTTCTCGCGCCACGCGGCGAGCGCCTTCAGGCGGCCCAGCACCTCGGCCTTGCGGCTGGAGATGCGGATGCGCTGCCACGCCTGATCGGGATCGTTGCGGTAGTTCTCAGGGTTGGCGATTCGCTCCATTTCTTCGTCGAGCCAGCCGCCGCGCCCGGTCTTGCGCAGCTTCTCCAGCATCTTGGGGAAGATTTCGGAGAGGTGAGTCACGTCGGCGATGGCATAGTCGATCTGGCGCTTGTCGAGCGGACGACGGCTCCAGTCGGTAAAGCGCGCACCCTTGTCGACGGTGATGCCGAGATAGGTTTCGACCAGGTTCGAGTAACCGATCTGTTCGCCCTGTCCGAGCGCCATTGCCGCGACTTGCGTATCGAACAGCGGGTGCGGGGTCTTGCCGGTCAGGTTGTAGACGATCTCGATATCCTGCCCACCTGCATGGAAGACCTTGAGAACGTCCTCGTTATTGACCAGCAGGTCGAGCAGAGGCGTGAGGTCGATACCGGGCGCCATCGGATCGATCGCCGCAGCCTCATTGGTGTCGGCGATCTGGATGAGGCACAGCTCGGGCCAGAACGTGTTTTCCCGCATGAATTCGGTATCGACCGTGATGAACGGTTGCTGCGCGAGGCGGGTGCAGAGATTGGCGAGACTTGCCGAGTCTTCGATCAGGCCGTGAATATGCATCGCAGGCCCATAGACGCGTGTGAGCGGGTTGACAAAGGGGCGCGTGGGCATGAAGCGCCCCACTTTCACCAAAGATGTTGAAAGTTGCCATGCACGCCTATCGTTCGCACACTTGCGGCCAGCTCAACGCCGCGCAAGTCGGTGATACCGTCCGCCTTTCGGGCTGGATCCACCGCAAGCGCGATCATGGCGGCGTGCTGTTCGTCGATCTGCGCGATCACTATGGCGTGACCCAGATCGTCGCCGACAGCGATTCGCCGGCGCTTCCGGTTCTGGAAGGGCTGCGTGTCGAGTCGGTCGTGACGATCGACGGTGTGGTCAAGGCGCGTTCGGAGGCGACGGTGAACCCGAACCTCGCGACCGGCGAGATCGAGGTATTCGCCAAGGGCGTCACCATTCAGAGCGTGGCGCAGGAACTGCCGATGCCGGTGTTCGGCGATGCCGAGTATCCGGAGGAGATCCGCCTTCGCAACCGATTCCTCGACCTGCGCCGTGAGGGGCTGCACGCCAACATCATGCTGCGCAGCCATGTGATTGCGTCGCTTCGCCGCCGGATGATCGACCAGGGCTTTACCGAATTCCAGACGCCGATCCTGACCGCGTCGTCGCCGGAAGGCGCGCGCGACTATCTGGTCGCCAGCCGGGTGCACCCGGGCAAATTCTACGCGCTCCCGCAGGCGCCGCAGATGTTCAAGCAGCTGCTGATGGTCGCGGGCTTCGACCGCTATTTCCAGATCGCCCCGTGCTTCCGCGACGAAGATGCGCGCGCGGACCGCTCGCCTGGCGAATTCTACCAGCTTGATTTCGAGATGAGCTACGTCACGCAGGACGACGTGTTCGCGGCAATCGAGCCGGTGCTGCACGGCGTGTTCGAGGAATTCGCGAACTGGCAGGGCAAGGGCCGTACGGTCAGCCCGCTGCCGTTCAAGCGCATTCCGTACCGCGAATCGATGCTGAAGTACGGCAACGACAAGCCCGATCTGCGCAACCCGATCCTGATCACCGACGTGAGCAAGCATTTCGAAGGTTCGGGCTTCGGGCGCTTCGCCTCGATCGTCGAGGCGGGCGATGTGGTCCGCGCGATCCCCGCACCGGGCACCGCGGAGAAGAGCCGCAAGTTCTTCGACGACATGAACAGCTGGGCGCAAGGCGAAGGCTTTGCCGGCCTTGGCTATGCCACCCGCAAGGGCGGCGAATGGGGCGGCCCGATCGCCAAGAACCATGGCGAGGACAAGATGTCGGCGCTGGCCGACGAGCTGGGCCTTGGCCCGGATGACGGCATCTTCTTCGCGGCGGGCAAGGAAGCGCAGGCAGCGAAGCTCGCCGGTCTCGCCCGCACCCGCGTCGGCGAAAGCCTAGAGCTGATCGACAAGAGCCGGTTCGAGTTCTGCTGGATCGTCGACTTCCCGATGTTCGAATATGACGAGGACGCCAAGAAGGTCGACTTCAGCCACAACCCGTTCAGCATGCCGCAGGGTGAGCTGGAGGCGCTGGAGACCAAGGACCCGCTCGACATCCTTGCCTGGCAGTATGACATCGTCTGCAACGGCATCGAGCTGTCGTCGGGCGCGATCCGGAACCATCGTCCGGAGATCATGTACAAGGCGTTCGAGATCGCCGGCTACACGCAGGAGCAGGTCGACACCAACTTTGCGGGCATGATCAACGCGTTCAAGTTCGGCGCGCCGCCGCACGGTGGTTCGGCCCCGGGCGTCGACCGTATCGTCATGTTGCTGGCCGACCAGCCGAACATTCGCGAGGTCATCGTCTTCCCGATGAACCAGAAGGCCGAAGACCTGATGATGCAGGCGCCGTCCTTCGTCAGCGACAAGCAGCTCAAGGAACTGCACATCCGGCTTGCGCCGGGCGTCGCGCCGACCGAATAAGGCCTCTGACGCAAGGGCAGGCGGACAAACGCCGCCCGTTGGAGGGATTTGATGCTCGACGGTTCGGGAATGGCGGCGCGGCAGCGCGTTGAGGCGACGATCGGTCTGGCCGATCTGTTCACCATCGGGATCGGCCCGTCGAGCTCGCACACCGTCGGGCCGATGCGCGCGGCATACGCCTTTTCCGAAGCGGCACTGGATCGCGGTATCCCGGTGTCGGTGTCGTGCGAGCTGTTCGGATCGCTCGCGCTGACCGGCAAGGGGCACGCCACAGATACCGCGGTGATCCTGGGCCTGGCCGGGCATCAGCCCGAGAGCGTCGATCCCGACGCGGTGGCGAGCATCGTCGCGACGATCCAGTCCGAGCAGCGGCTGTCGCTGGGCGGGCAGGTGACGGTGCCGTTCGTCGAGGGCCGGCACCTGATCTTCCGCTCCGACCGCTTCCTGCCCGCGCACCCCAACGGCATGCGCTTCGTCGCGCACTATCCCGACGGCGAGCCATATGAGACCTTCTGGTATTCGATTGGCGGCGGCGCAGTGGTCGAGGGCGGGTGCGAGGCGCCGCGGTCGAACGTGACGTTGCCGATGAACTTTTCCTCGGGTGCCGAGCTGCTGGCGGTGGCGGAAGAGAAGGGCGTGACGATCGCCGATATCGTCCGCGCCAATGAAGCCGCTTGGCGCGACGATACCGAGACCGACGCCTTCCTCGATTCGCTGCGTGCGGCGATGTCGGCGTGCATCGAGCGCGGGATGCGCGGTGAGGGCGAACTGCCCGGCGGCCTCAAGGTCAAGCGCCGCGCGCGCGACCTGCACAACAAGCTGGTCGCGCGCGGGCCGCGGTCCGATCCGTCGCTGGTGTTCGACTGGGTGAGCCTGTGGGCGCTGGCGGTGAACGAGGAGAACGCCGCGGGCGGGCGCGTCGTTACTGCACCGACCAATGGCGCCGCGGGCGTGATCCCGGCGGTGCTGCGCTATTACGAAACCTTCTGCGCCAGCCCCACACCGGCGGGCGCGCGGACCTTCCTGCTCACCACTGCGGCGATCGGCTTCCTCTACAAGAAGCGCGCGTCGATCTCGGCGGCCGAGATGGGCTGTCAGGGCGAGGTCGGTGTTGCCTGCTCGATGGCGGCGGCTGGTCTTGCCGCGGCGCTGGGCGCGACCAATGCGCAGATCGAGAATGCTGCCGAGATCGGCATGGAGCATAATCTGGGCCTGACCTGCGACCCGATCGGTGGGCTCGTCCAGATCCCGTGCATCGAACGCAACACGATGGGCGCGATCAAGGCGATCAACGCCGCCTATCTCGCGATGCACGGCGACGGTAGCCATGTCGTCAGCCTCGACGCGGTGATCGAGACGATGCGCCAGACCGGCGAGGATATGCGGTCGAAATACAAGGAAACCGCGCAGGGCGGGCTGGCGGTGAACGTGGTGGCGTGCTGATCTGGGCTCCGGCCAAAGGGAGCAGCCATGCGCGTCGCGGTATTCGGGACCAAGGGATATGACCGGCGCTTCCTGAACGAGGCGAACGCGGTCCATGGGCACGAGCTGGTGTTCCTCGAACCGCGGTTGGACCTTTCCACTGCGCCGCTCGCCGCCGGGTGCGGGGCGGTGTGCATCTTCGTCAATGACAGCGCGGATAGCCGGGTGCTGGAGACGCTGAAGAACCTTGGCGTGGAGCTGGTGGCGCTGCGCTGTGCCGGGTTCAACAATGTCGATCTGGCGGCGGCGGCGCGGTTGGGGATCGATATCGTGCGCGTCCCCGCCTACTCGCCGCATGCGGTGGCGGAGTTCACCATCGGCCTCATGCTGGCGGTCGACCGACATATCCCGCGGGCCTGGTCGCGGGTGCGCGACAATAATTTCGCGCTGGATGGCCTGATCGGCCGTAACCTGCACGAACGCACCGTCGGCGTGATCGGTACCGGCAAGATCGGCGCGCCGGTGGCCAGGAGCCTGCGCGCAGGCTTTGGCTGTGAGGTGCTGGCAAGCGACGTGATCGCCGACCCCGCGCTGGAGGCGATCGGCGTGCGCTATGTCCCGCGCGCGACGCTGCTGGCGGAGGCGGAGATCGTCACGCTGCATTGCCCGCTGACGCCCGAGACACGGCATCTGATCGACGGTGCGGCGATCGAGCGGGTGCGCGAAGGGCTGTTGATCGTCAATACCAGCCGCGGCGCGTTGATCGATACCGCGGCGCTGATCGAGGGGTTGAAGTCGCGCAAGATCGGCGGGGTCGCGCTCGACGTCTATGAGCAGGAAGCCGACCTGTTCTTCGAGGATCTGTCGAACGAGATCGTCGGCGACGACGTGTTCCAACGCCTGCTGACGTTTCCCAACGTCCTCGTCACCGGGCATCAGGCGTTCCTGACCGAAGAGGCGCTGTCCGCGATTGCGGCGACGACGCTGACCAGCATTTCGGATGCCGAGGCGGGCCGGCCCTTGGTCAATCGCGTCGGGACCGAGCGGGTGGCGGGCTGATGGCGACGCGGACGCTCGACAAGTTCGTCCGCCGCTACACCACGCTGTCGAGTGCGCTCGACACGCTGGTGCACCAGCGGCTGGTGCTGCTCAGCCCGTCCCGATGGGACGACACCAACGATGTCGAGTTCATGGAGCTGTATCGCGCCCATGCCGACGCCGAGTCGGTGCTGGCGCTGTGCTGCGCGATGGCGAGCGAGACCTATCATCACTGGCGGGTGTTCACGCAGGGGATGGAGGGCGTGTGCATCGAGTTCGAGAAGGCCGCGCTCGAGACCGCGGCGCGGGGGCATGCCGGGGTCATTGCCGGGCCGGTCGATTATCTTCAGATCAAGCAGCTCGAGGCGCTGGCTCCCGAGGAGGCGCACCGGCTGCCGTTCGTGAAGCGCGAGGGTTATAGCGACGAGCGCGAATGGCGGATCGTGGCGACGTGTCTGGAGGAGCCGGCATTTTCGCTGCCGATCGGCATCGATCTCGGCTCGATCACACGGCTTGTGCTCAACCCGTGGATGCCCCCGGCGCTGGCGGACAATCTGCGTACGATCATCCGCGGGCTGCCCGGCTGCGCGAAGCTCAAGATCGAGGCCTCGGCACTGACGAACAGCGCACGCTGGAAGGCGGCGGGGAAGAAGCTGGCGGGCTGATCCGCGGCGGCCATTTGCGGAAGGCCGCGCTGAAGCGGACGCAGAAGATCCAGAAGATCATCGCGACGAGCACCAGCAGCGGTAATGCGTCCCACAGGAAGAAGCCCTGCCACGCCTTGGGAAACTCGTCCCGCTGGCCGTTGAAGAAAGACGAGGTGGCGATCAGCATCGCGGTGGACATGCGCCAAAGATGCCGTCCGATGCGCTGCACGCCCGACAGCTGCCCCTTACGCAGGAAGTTGAGATCGAGCGTGACGGCGAGCAGGGCAAGGGCACCGAACACGAAGTGAACCTGCCAGGGCAGGCTATCGACCTTGCCGTCGGGGCCGTTGAGGCCCGCAACGCCGAGCAGCAGTTGGCCGATCGTGCAGCCAATCGCGACCAGAAGCGCTATGCGATCGAGGTGCGTCGGTTTGCCCGAGCGCTGGCGTGCTGCCATCCAGGCCGTCACGACGAGATAGCAGGTGAAGGTGCCTATAAGCGCAGTTCCGCGCTCGGGCTTGAGGATCGCGATCACCGCGCCGGTGCTGGTCATGACGAGCATCGATGCGAAGAAGGCTGTACCTGCTCGCGCGTGCCAGCGGCCACCTTTCCGGACCGTCAGCGCCGCTGCACCCGACAGCAGGGCAATGCTTCCCCCGACGATATGCACGAGCATGAATGCGTTCATGCGACCCTCCCTTGTGCTTGATTCCACGGAGGCGTATTATTGAAATAGCACACTGCTGCCCATGATCGGGGGGATCAAAAACATGATCGCAGGTAACACCGGACAGGGACGCGCACGGTCAAAGGCAGGCAGCGCGCTTCGCTTCATTGCCACGGAGATTGTCCGCGAAATGCGGAAGTATCGCGCAGGGAAATCCAGTGTGCGGCGCGATGTGGAGCGGCATCTCGAGCCGTTGCTGGCATCGGGCACGGCGCGGATCGATCGCGTAGCGAGCGCGATGGGGTGCAGCCGCCAGACGCTCTACCGCCGCCTGAAGGGGGAGGGGCTGACGTTCGAGCAGGTGCTCGACGGACTGCGGCATCGGCAGGCGCTCAAGCTGATCCGCGACGGCAAGCTCGCGGTGAAGGAGGCAGCCTATCGGCTCGGCTTTTCCGATCCCGCGGCTTTCTCGCGCGCGTTCAAGCGCTGGACGGGACAGAGCCCGGCGATGTTCAAGGCTGCCGGGCGCCAGGGCGGCGCCCGGTAGTCCCGATTAGAAGCCCAGGCGCAGCGTCGCGCGGACGTTCCGGGGTTCGCCATAGACATAGCCTGCGAACCAGAGATTGTTGTTGAAGTAGCGCTTGTCGAACAGATTGTTGACGTTGAGCTGCAACGAGACGTTCTCGTTGAGCTTGTAGCGTGCCATCGCGTTGACCAGCAGATAGGCAGGCTGACCGACCGGCGTTTTTTCGATCACCGTCGGCGTCCCGGGATTGTCCGCGGTCTTGGGCGGCTCGCTCTCCCAACGAGCCGAACCGCCGATGCTGAACCCGTCGAACATGCCGCTGAAGTCATAGCGCGTCGCCAGGCGCAGGATGCGGCGCGGGTGATGGGCCTGAACCTGCTCACCATTGGCATCCTTGGCCCGGAAGGCGCTCCAGCCGACGCTCAGGTCCCAACCGGTAAGGATCTTGCCCGCGAGCTCGGCTTCATAGCCTTCGGAAACGGTGCCCTGAGCCGGCCGGAAGGCGGGCATGGTCGTGCCGGTGATGAACCCGTCGGGGGTCGCGAAATTGTCCTGTTCGATACGGAAGATGGCGGTTGAGGCCCGCAGGCGGCCATTCATCCACTCACCCTTCAACCCGGCCTCATAGGCGTTGCCGACAACGGGCGGCAGAAAGTCGTTGTTGCGATCGCGACTGTCCTGCGGGTTGAAGATGCTGGTGTAGCTCGCATAGGCGGAGAGATTGCCGGTCACGTCGAACACGAGGCCGGCATAGGGCGTCACGCGGCCCTTGTGGCTGATGGTGTACGGAACCTGCGTATAGAGCGCGACTTCCTCGTTGCGCTGCCACCAGCTGACGCGCGCGCCCGCGATCAGCTTGAGCGGATCGAGCAGCTGGAGCCGGGTTGCACCGTAAAATGCATATTGTTCGGTCGTGCCGAAGCCGCTCATCCGGTAGCGATTGCCCCAGGTCGGCTCGGGATGCTTGCTGCCGTCCCAAAGGTTGAAATCCCCGATGGGCGCGATGGTCACGGTATCGCGGTTGGTCCAGCCGCCGCTCAGATGACGATAATTGCCGCCCACGATCAGTTCGTGCTCGCGGCCGAGCAGGTCGAACTTGCCGCGCGTCGAGACACTTGCGTTCCACTGCTTGGGGCGCGTTTCGTACCAATAGCCGTCGGCGGTCATGCCGATGCCGGTGACGCGGTCGGGGTAGCCGCCGGTCCATAGCAGCTTCGAATCCTCGAACTGCTCATGATAGCTGACGTCGGCGCGGAGCGACCAGGTGCCGCCAAGACGTTGTTCGATCGTCACGAACGCGGTCTTCTCGGTGGTGTCCCACAGGTTCCAGCCCGCGCCGGTGGTCTTGGAACGCGGCCAGTTGGTGCGCGTGCCGTCGGTATACCAATAGGGCAGCTGGCCCCAGAGCGTGCCGTCGCGTTCGTCGCGCTGATAGCTTGCGCCCACGCTGATGCGGGTGTTCGCGCCGAGATCCGCGTCGATCACGCCATAGAACAGGTATCCCCTGGACTTCTCGATATCGACGAACGAATCCTGCCGGTAGTATTGCGCAACCAGCCGCCCGCGCACCGATCCGTTAGCGGTGAGCGGCACGGTTACGTCCCCGGTCGCGGCGAAGCGGTTCCACGATCCACCCTCAAGGTCGAGCGAACCCGTCAGTTCGCGTGACGTCGCGTGCTTGCGCACCAGGTTGATCGTCGCCGACGGCTCGCCCGAACCCTGCAACAGGCCGTTGGCGCCGCGGATCACCTCGATCCGTTCGAAGGTGGCGGTGCTGTTCTTCTCCAGCCCGATATTGCCGGTGATGAAGGGCGCGCCGTCAAGCTGATAATTGGTGATGTCGAAGCCGCGCGCCGCCAGCGTGTTGCGACCGCGGTCGACCGCCTTGACCGAGATGCCGGTCGTGTAGCCGAGCGCGTCGCCGACATTGGCTGCAGCCTGATCCTCGAGCTGCTCGCGCGTGATGATGCTGATCGACTGGGGTGTCTGGCGCGGGGAAAGGTCGAGCCCGGTGGCGAGCGTGTTCTTCTCCTCGCCACGGCCATAGACGACGATCTCTTCGGACTTCTGCTCCTCGTCCGCCGGCGCTTCCTCATGCGCGGCGAGCGCGACGGTGGGTATGGTCAGCACCAGAGCAGCAGTGGCCAACAAGCCGTAGGTCGTCTTCATGGAAATCCCCCGTACCGGGCGCCGCCATGGGTCGCCGGACAGAGGCGGGCAGCGCGTTGCGCGTGCCCTGAGCATGGTCGCTATTGCGAGTCAATATTAATTGAAGTGAAATCAGCCCGGGTAGCTGATCTCCATCACCTCATATTGCTTCTCCCCCGCGGGGAGCAGCACGCGGCGCAGATCACCGATTGCGGCGCCACGCAGCGCGCGGGCGAGGGGAGCGTTCCACCCGACCAGTCCCTTGCCGGCGTCCGCCTCATCGTCACCGACGAAGGTCAGGGTGCGGTGGTTGTCATCCTCGTCCGCGATGGTTGCGGTGGCCCCGAACCAGATGCGGCTGCGATCTTCCTGACGGGAAGGGTCGACGACTTTCGCGGCCTTCATCCGCTTCGACAGCCAGCCGAGCCGCCGGTCGATCTCGCGCAGGCGCTTGCGGCCGTAGATATAGTCGCCGTTCTCGGAGCGGTCGCCATTGCCGGCGGCCCACGCGATCGTCTCGACCAGCTTGGGGCGCTCGCCTCCGAACAGCGAGTCGTACTCGGCCTTGAGCGCCGAATAGCCCGCGAGGGTGATGTAGTTGGGGCGATCCATGCTCATCCCAGCGTGCGGCCCATGCTGATCCTCGGTTCCTCGCCATAGCCCATGCGCGCCCAGAAGCGGGCGGCTTCGTCATTGCCGGCGCGTACCTGAAGATTGGCTTTGGTACAGCCCTGTGCCGCAAGCTTCCTCTCGGCGGCGCGGACAAGTTTGGTGCCGATCCCGCAATGCCGGGCATTGGGGTGGACGGCGAGCTTGTAGAGCCAGCCGCGATGCCCGTCATAGCCCGCCAGGATCGTGCCGAGCACGCTGCCCCCTTCGACGGCGACGAGAAACAGGTCGCGCTGCACCGCGAGCTTTTGGGAGATCGCGACCGCGGCGTGGCTGTGCGGCGGGTCTTCGGGGAAGACGATACGCCACAAGGCATCGACCTCCCCGAACTGCGCCTCGTCGTACGGAAGAACCTCGATCAACCCGGACGGCTCTTGCCGAGATACCAGCTCAGATAGGCCGGGCCGCGCGAGCGGGCGTAATTGGGGTGGAGCAAATCGTAGACCACCGCATTCTCGAGCACGCGCTGGACGTAGTTCTTGGTTTCGAAGATCGGGATCGCCTCGACCCAGTCGATCATCTCGATGGTGCCGGTGCGCGGATCGCCATTGGCACGGAGCCATTTGTTCACATTGCCGGGACCGGCATTGTAGGCGGCAACGGCAAGCGGATAGCTGCCGCCATAATAGCTCAGCATCCGCTGGAAGTAGCTCGAACCGAGGCGGATATTGTAATCGGTATCCACGGTGAGCGAGGACATGTTGTAGCCAAGACCGAGCTTGCCCGCCGTCTCGCGCGCGGTGCCGGGCATCAACTGCATCAGGCCGCGCGCACCGGCATGGCTGACTGCGGCCTTGTCGAACTGGCTCTCTTGCCGCGCGATCGCGTGGATGATCGTGAAGTAGCTCTCTTCGCCCGATGGCACGCGAACCGAGGGATAGCCGGCGACGGTATAGTCGCTGAGACCGTTGAGCAGTGCGCTTCGTCCGACCATCACGCCCAGATCGGGGCGGCCGATGCTGCGCGATAGCTCGGTGGCGAGGACGTGATCCTCGGCACTGGTGGCGTCGGCGGCAATCTGGCGCAGGAACAGGCTCTGGTCCTGCCAGCGCCCGAGCGTGCCGAGCAGGCGTGCGGCCTGAACCACCTCGCGATTGTAAAAGGCGGTGCGCGCGCCGGAGGAGGCGCGGGTGCCGTCGAATGCGGGTGGCGCCCTCAGCGCGCGGCTCATCCGCTCGGCGGCAAGCTGGCCGTAATAGAGGTCCGTGAAAGCGGCGGCACGCTCGTAATAGCCCTGCGCCGCCGCCTGCTGTCCGGCCGCTTCGGCGGCGCGGCCGGCCCAATAGAGCCCCTTGGACTGGGTAGTCGGCGTGCGGCTGCCGCGCGAATAGCGGTCGAACATCATCACCGCGTCCGCTGGACGGCGCAGCTTCTGCATCGCGATATTGCCGGCCAGCCAGACCAGGCTGGTATAGTCGTCGCGGATGCCGAGCCCCATCGCCGCGACATCGGCGCCGGGGGACAAGGCATCATCGACCTGTGAAGCGATCGAATAGGCAAGACTGTACTGGCCGTCGCTCTCCGCGGCGCGGGCATTGACGAGGAGGACTTCGTACCATTTCTCGATATTGCCGGGGAGGCTGGTCAAGCTGCGCGGGCGGGCGAGCAAGGAGCGCGCCGAGCCACTGGCGCCGTTGTTGCGGAACCACATGGCGCGGTCGGCGACGAAGCCGGGGTCGCGGGCGCCTTGGGCCTCGGCCGCAGCGGCCTTGTCCTGCGCATCGGGCCAGTTGCTCCGCATCGCCAGCCGGGCGTCGAACAACGCCCGGTTCTGCGGCGAGGTGAAAGCGACCTGTCGCGCGGCGGCAGTGCGCGCGTCTTGCCACAGCAGCGCATCCATGCGCGCGTCGTGATCGGCGGCGGTCAGCGCGCCGGGAAATCCGGACAGGACCGCGCTTTCGTCGGCGGGACGAAGCGCCCCGCTGCGCCAGGCACGGCGGGCATGCTCGTTCGCTTCGCTGCGGCGGCCCGATGCGGCAAGTGCCTCGGCATAGCGGACGCGGCCCGCGGCGGTGGCGGGCGGGAAACGCTCGAAGAAGCGGACGACGAGCGACGGAGCTTCCGCGCCCGAGCCGAGCGAGGTCTCCGCTGCGGCACGACGGCTGGTCTCGCCCGGCCAGCCGGGATGGGCGAGGAGGAAGTTCGCATAGTCGGTGAACGGCCAGCGGTCGGACTGCTGCAGCCGCTTCCACTGGTCGAGATTATACTGGAGCCCCGAGCTTGCCGGGGCGGGATTTTCCTGAGGCGAAGCGGTCAGCGACGCAAGCTGCGAGCGGGCACGTTCCACTCCATCCTGCACGACCTGGGAAGAGACCGCGACACCCGATACGCCGGCGAGCAGAAGCCCGCTCCTGAACAAAGAGGCAAGCATGCTGGACATGATACGCAAGCCAAGCCTATTGGCCACCCCGAATTTCGGAAGATTGGGGCTTTTTGGCGCATATGTTCACCGGTTCGATCCCTGCGCTCATCACGCCATTCCGTAACGGCGACTTCGCCGAGGATGTTTTCCGCGATTTCGTCGAGTGGCAGGTCGCCGAAGGCTCGTCCGCACTGGTGCCGGTCGGAACGACGGGTGAAGCCGCGACGCTGACCAAGGACGAGCATTTCGAAGTGGTGCGTGTCTGCGCCGATCAGGTGCGCGGCCGCGTTCCGGTGATCGCCGGTACCGGCTCCAACGACACCCGCGTCGCGATCGGCAACGTCAAGGCGGCGAAGGAAGCGGGCGCCGACGCGGTGCTGATGGTGCCACCCTATTACAACCGCCCGAGCCAGGAAGGCATCTTCCGCCATTTCGAGGCGGTTGCGGCGGAATGCGAACTGCCGATCATCCTCTATAACGTCCCCGCGCGTACCGCGACCGACATCCACCCCGAGACCGTGATCCGCATCGTCGAGGCGTTTCCGGGCAAGTTCGTCGGGATCAAGGATGCGACTGGCGATCTGACGCGCGTGTCGAAGCATCGCGCGGCACTGCGTGCGGGCTTTGCGCAGCTTTCGGGCAATGACGAGACCGCGCTGGCGTTCAACGCGATGGGCGGGGTCGGGTGTATCTCGGTCGCCGCCAACGTCGCGCCCAAACTGTGCGCGCGGTTCCAGGCGGCCTCGGCCGAGGGCGACGCCGCGCTGGCGCTGGCGCTGCACGACCGGCTGTTCGCGCTGCATCTGGCGCTGTTCACCGATGCCTCGCCGGGACCGGTCAAGTACGCCGTCAACAAGCTGCGGCCTGAAATTTCCGCCGAGTTGCGGTTGCCGATGGTCGCGCCGAGCGAAGCGAGCAAGGCGGCAGTCGACGCGGCGATGAAGGCCGCAGGTCTGATCTAGGAACTGGGACGATGCCGCAATGGCCGTGGAAGAAGGCACGACCAGGCGTCGATCTCTATGGACGCAGCCCGCTCTGGCATCACGCGGCCGAAGGTGACCTGAAGGCGGCGGCGAAGGCGATCCGCGGCGGTGCCGATCCGACGGCTGCGGACAAGGATAGTTACACCGCGCTTCATGTGGCGGTTCAGAACGGCCATGCGAAGATGGTCGAACTACTCCTCAGCCATGGCGCCGATCCCAATGTCGCCGACCGGCACGGCAACGGGCCGCTATGGACCGCGGGCTATTACGCCGGACGCGACGCCAAGGGACCGGACGGCCTTGCCAGTGTCGTTGCGTTGCTGCGTGCAGGCGCAGACCCGCGCCACCTCAACCATGTCGGAAAGCCGCCGCTCATCTGGGCGAACAGCAGCGCAGACCTGCGCGCTGCCTATGATTCGGCCGGTTTCACCGAAGTGTTTCCGGACGCGTGAGGCGTTAGGGCTTTCCCTGCGCCGCACGCGGCCCTACATCGCCCCTCCTTATGGCCCGCCCGCGTCCCACCGAATTCGACAAGAAGAAGATCGTCGCCGAGAACCGGAAGGCGCGCTTCGAGTATTTCATCGAGGACACCTTTGAAGCGGGAATCGCGCTTCAGGGCACCGAGGTGAAATCGCTGCGTTTCGGCGAGGGGTCGATCGCGGAAAGCTATGCCGAGATCCGCAACGAGCAGGCCTGGCTGGTCAACGCCAACATCCCTGAATTCAGTCACGGCAACCGCTTCAATCACGAACCGAAGCGTCCCCGTAAATTGCTCCTTCATCTGCGGCAGATAGAAAAGCTGCACGGCGCGGTGGCGCGCGAGGGGATGACCCTGGTGCCGCTGTCGATCTACTTCAACTCGCGTGGCCGCGCGAAAGTGGAGCTGGCGCTGGCGAAGGGCAAGAAGACTCACGACAAGCGCGAGTCGATCAAGGAGCGGGATTGGAAGCGTGAGCAAGGAAGGATCCTCCGCGACCGTGGTTAAGCGGACCTTCTGGGACAGGGCGCGGGCATGGGCGGATCGCAACATGCCGACCCGAGAGAGCCTCGAGGCGAACCGCTTCCTGCGTCCCGTGGCGCATCGCGTGCTGGCGCCGGAACTGTGGCGCTTCACGCGCCGGTCGGTGCCGCGCGGCGTGGCGCTGGGCATGGTGACGGGGATCATGATTCCGGTCGCTCAGATCTTTTTCTCGGCGCTGCTCGCACTGCCGTTCCGCGCCAATATCCCGGTGGCGTCACTGACGACGTTTCTGACCAATCCTTTCACCACGCCGCCGCTCTGGGCATTCGCCTATTGGGTGGGGCGCAAGATCCTGCATTTCGATGCGACCGTGCCCGGGCAGCCGATCGCGACTCATGTCGCGAACGACAGCTGGCTCAACTGGCTGTGGTCCGAAGCAGGGCCGGCGCTGATCACCGGGCTGGTGACGATCACCATTATCTCGTCCATCCTGGGCTATATCATCAGCGCGGTGGGCTGGCGGCTGTGGATCGCGCGCAAGTGGCACAAGCGGATCGCGGCGCGCGCCACCGGTGACGGGGCACGGTAACAAGCGAGACTTGATCCGCCGTATCATCGGCGTAAGACACGCGCATTCCGACTCCTGTCCATAGGTGCATGATGCGTCTTTTCGTTACCTCCGTCCTTCTTGCCGGCACCGCGATCGTGGGTGCCGCGACCGCGCTTTCGGCGCGTGAGGCGCCCGCGCCCGCTCCGGCCGCCGACACCGGATCGAAGCCGCAACTCGGCACCTTCGGCTTCGACGAGAAGGGCATGGACAAGACCGTCGCGCCCGGCGACGATTTCTACGGATTCGCCAACGGTGCCTGGGCAAAGAGCACGGCGATCCCGGCCGACAAATCGAACTACGGAATGTTCACCGTGCTCGACGACCTGTCGAAGCAGCGCGTGCGCGAGATTCTCGACGCGGTGAAGGACGACGCGAACAGCGCGATCGGTCGCGCCTATACGAGCTATCTCGACACCGCGACGGTCGAGTATCGCGGCCTCGCGCCGATCCAGCCCTGGCTGACCAAGGTCAAGGCGGTCGACAGCAAGGCCGGCTATTCGGCGCTGGTGGTCGAAGCGGCGAAGATGGGCATCAGCGGCCCGTTCGGCGGCTATGTCGGCCAGGACGACAAACACCCCGAGCAGTACATCTTCACCATCTATCAGGGCGGCACCGGCCTGCCCGATCGTGACATGTACCTGGTCGACAACCCCAAGATGGCGTCGATCCGCACGGCCTATGTCGCGCACCTTGCCAAGATGTTGTCGCTGGCGGGCGAGGATAATGCCGAAGCGCGTGCCAAGGCGGTGATGGATCTGGAGACCCAGATCGCCAAGGTCCAGTGGACCCGCGAAGACGCGTCGGACGCGGTCAAGGGCTACAACAAGTTCACGCTGGCGCAGACCGCACAGTTCGCCACCCCGACGCTCGACATGCCAGCGGTCCTGAAGGCGATCAGCCCGAAGATCACCGATGTGCTGATCGGCCAGCCGAGCGCGGTGAAGGGCACCGCCGATATTCTCGACAAGGCGCCGCTCGCGGTGCTGAAGGACCAGATGCTGCTGCGCAGCCTGGGCAGCCTTGCCAACTACCTGCCCGATTCGGTCGCGAACGAGAATTTCGCCTTCTACGGCACCACACTGCAGGGCACTCCGCAGCGCGAGGAGCGCTGGAAGCGCGCAGTAGGCTTCACCGAAGGTGCGCTGGGCGAGGCGGTCGGCAAGGAATATGCCGCACGCTACTTCCCTGCCGAGTACAAGGCGGAGATGAACAAGCTGGTCGCCAACGTGCTCGATGCGATGGGCCGGCGGATCGACGCGCTCGAATGGATGCAGCCCAAGACCAAGGCACGTGCCAAGGCGAAGCTCAAGAACTTCACCGTCAAGGTCGGTTACCCCGATCGCTGGCGCGACTATACCGGCCTTGAGATCAAGACCGACGACCTGTTCGGCAACGCGGTCCGTTCGAACCAGTTCGACTATCAGTACATGATCGACAAGCTGGGCGGTCCGGTGCGCAAGTGGGAATGGGGGATGCTGCCCCAGACCATCAACGCCTATGCCAATTTCGGCATGATGGAAGTGGTGTTCCCGGCCGCGATCCTGCAGCCGCCTTTCTTCGACCCGAAGGCCGATCCGGCGGTGAATTATGGCGGCATCGGCGCGGTGATCGGCCATGAGATCAGCCATCACTTCGACGACCAGGGCGCCAAGTATAACGAGAAGGGCGAGCTGTCCGACTGGTGGACCCCGGCCGATACCAAGGCGTTCGAAGTGGCGAGCAAGGCGCTGGTCGCTCAGTATGACGCCTATGAGGCGCTGCCGGGCGAGCATGTGAAGGGCGAGTTCACGCTTGGCGAGAATATCGGCGACCTTGCCGGTCTGACCATCGCCTATGACGCGTACAAGCATTCGCTGGGCGGCAAGAAGGCACCGGTGGTCGACGGCTTCAGCGGCGACCAGCGCTTCTACCTCGGTTGGGCGCAGATCTGGCGGCGCAACTATCGCGAGGCGAACCTGCGCGCGCGGCTGCTGACCGATCCGCACAGCCCGTCGATCCAGCGTGCCTGGGTCGTCCGCAACCTTGACCCCTGGTACGGCGCGTTCGGCGCGAAGGACGGGCAGAAGCTGTATCTCGCCCCGGCCAAGCGCGTTCGCATCTGGTAAGATGCAGCGTCGGCGCGCTTGCGCGGCATTTCGTCGGGTGAGCGCTTGACCGGACGCCAAGGCGGCGGGAAAGGAGGCGATGGCCTCGCGTCCCGCCCCCTTCGCTGATGATCGCCGTTCCGCCGCCGTTCCGCTGATCATCGCGATCGCGGCCGGCGCGGCAGCGGCGGGCATCGTGCTGTTCCTGACCGGTTCGACGATGGTTGCGGCGGGATTCCTTGTCGCGGCGCTCGCAGTGGCCGGGGCTGTGTTTCTGGCGGCGCGGCTGTGGCCCGTCGCACAGGAAGAGGAGCCTGCGGTCGACTGGTCGGTCGCGCATACGCTCGCCTCGATGAGCAACGACGCGCTGGCAGTGACCGATCGCGCCGGACGACTGGTCTGCGCGAACGATCGCTTCGGAACCTTCTTCCCGACCTATCCCGCGCCGCCGGGCGTGGTGCCGGGCGAATGGGTATCGGCGCAGCTCGGCACCGCGGGGCGAACGGCGTGGCGCGACGGACAGGCGTCGAGCGGCGCGTTCGACGCGGCGGGCACCAAGCTAACCGCCCACATCACCCGCGTGGGCGATTCGATGCTGGTGTGGCGCTTCGCCGGAACCGATGTCATCGACCTCGCCAAGCAGGCACAGGCGCTGGTCGCGGGCAATTCGGGCGATCGCCTCGGCAGCGCGGGAATCATGATGGCGTTGCTCGGTGCCGATGGCCGCGTCCGCGCCGCCAACCGCGTCGTGCGCCAGCGCGCGATGGGCGACGAGAACGCGATGATCGAGGGACGCGACTTCACGCGTTTCCTGATCACCGACAATCTCGGTATCGTCCGCTTCGAGCGCGAAGGCCTGTCGGGCACGCCGCTGCGCGTGCTCGAGATCCCGTTCCTCGACGGCGACAATGCCCCGATGCTGGTCGCGCTGCTCGACGACGAACTGGCGATCCCGCAACCGGCGATCGGCGACACCGCGGGCGCGCATGTCCGCTCGCTGATTTCGCTGCTGCCGTCGGGCATCGCGCTGGTTGGCGGGGACGGGCGGTTCGTCCACATGAACGATGCTTTCGTCCGCGCCGCCCACGTCAATTCCGCCAACCCGCCGCTCTATCCGGGCGACCTGGTTGTGCGCGAGGACAAGGGGGCGCTGGCCGATGCGATCCGCCGCTTTGCCAGCGGGGCGGCGCACTCGGTCGACATGACCGTCCGTTTCGCCGAGGCACCGGACGAGGGTGTCGCGATCTCGATCGCCGCCGCGCGCGGCCTGGGCGAAGCGGCAGTGCTGCTCAGCCTGCGCGACGCGGGCGAGGAAGGCCGTCTCAAGCGGCAGGTGGCGCAGGCGACCAAGATGCAGGCGGTGGGGCAGCTCGCGGGCGGCGTCGCGCACGACTTCAACAACATCCTGACCGCGGTGATCGGCCATTGCGACCTGATGCTGATGCGCCATGCGCCGGGCGATAGCGACTATGACGACATTCAGCAGATCCTGATCAACTCCAACCGCGCCGCCGCGCTGACCCGCCAGCTGCTCGCCTTCTCGCGCCAGCAGACGCTGCGGCCGCAGGTGCTGCAGTTGCCGGACGTGATTTCGGAGGTCTCGAACCTGCTCAAGCGTCTGCTCGGCGAGACGGTCGAGCTGGTGGTCAACCATGGCCGCAACCTCGGCCCGGTCCGCGCAGATCCAGGTCAGCTCGAGCAGGTCGTCGTCAACCTGGCAGTTAACGCGCGCGACGCGATGCTGGCGAAGAACCCCAGCGGCGGCGGCATGCTGACGATCGAGACATTCGGCGTCCCCGCGCACGAGGTGCGGGCGATGGACGAGGATGTGCTCCCCGTCGGCGACTATACCGCGCTGCGCATCTCCGACACCGGCACCGGCATCCCGGGCGAGGTGCTCGCGCATATCTGGGAACCGTTCTTCACCACCAAGGAAGTGGGGAAGGGGACGGGCCTTGGCCTGTCGACGGTCTATGGCATCATCAAGCAGTCGGGCGGGTTCATCTTTGCCGAAAGCCCCAAGGGCAAGGGCGCAGTCTTCACCATCTACCTTCCCGTCGATGCCGCGGGCGACGCCGCGGCCAAGGCACCGGTCGCCAAACCGGTGCAAGGCGACCTGTGGGGCACCGGAACCGTGCTGCTGGTCGAGGACGAGGCGATGGTCCGCGCGGTGGCTGAGCGTGCGCTGGCCCGGCAGGGCTATACCGTGCTGAGCGCCGAGAATGGCGAGGCGGCTCTGGAACTGCTCCAGACCAGCGCCAAACCCGACCTGCTGATCTCCGACGTGGTGATGCCGACGATGGACGGACCGACGATGGTCCGCCATGCGCGCAAACGCTATCCCGACCTCAAGATCATCTTCATGTCGGGCTATGCCGAGGAGCAGCTGCGCAAGTCGATCGACCTCGACAATGTCGCGTTCCTGCCCAAACCCTTTTCGGTCCAGCAACTTGCAGAAGCCGCGCGTGCCGCGTTGACTGCGAAATAAGTACTTGGTGAAAATTGGTTTTTCCGGCAAATCCGATCACAATGACCGTACACCACCGCATCCTTGTCGTCGAAGACGAGCCGCTGATCGCGATGATGCTGGAGGATTTCCTCGATATCCTCGGCAAGCAGGTCGCGGGCGTCGCCGACAGTGTTTCGACCGCATTGCCGCTGGTGGCCGCGGGCGGGATCGATGCGGCGATCGTCGACGTCAACCTCAACGGCGGCGAGAAATGCTGGCCGGTCGCCGATGCGCTGGCGGCGGCGGGCGTTCCGTTCGTGGTCGCCACGGGTGGCGGTGACGACATGATCGCCGAAGGGCACAAGCACCGCCCGGTGCTCGCCAAGCCCTTTACGATGGACGCGATCGAGCAGTCGCTCGCCCGCCTCTAGGCGATTCGCCCGGGCATTTCGGCCGCGTCGGCAGCGATCGAAGCGGCGGACGCGACCGCCTCCCACGGAAACACGAACCAGTCCTTGGTCACGGTGCGGTCGATCGCGCGCGCGGCATATTCGACACGCTGACTGGAGGTCGTATTGTCCAGCAAGGTCGCGAACCGGATCGCGCCGGGCGTTGCCCCGGCGGCGGCGAGCTTGGCGCGCAGCTTGGCAATGGTCGCGCCACTGTCGTTGATGTCGTCGAGGAACAGCAGCTTTTCACCGGCACGGGCGCGCTCAGCCAGCCGTGCGAGCGGCGCATCGGCGAAATCGTGGACCTGCGAGCTGTGATCGACGGACAGCATCGGCATCCCCGTCGCGTGACTGAGATAGACGGCGGGCGCCAGCCCACCGCGGCCGATGCCGATGATGAAATCCGGAACCCAGTCGCGGTCGGTATGGATCGCCGCGGCGATGGCGAGCACGTCCGCGACGAACTGCTCGTGCGAAATGGGGGTGAAGACCGGCATCAGTGCGCCGCCACGAACGCGTCGAGCCGCGCGAGGTGCACGGCCTGGCTCGCCTCATCGAGGAACGAGCCGGTAAAGCTGTTGCGTGCGAGCGTGGCCAGTTCCGCCTTACCCAATGCCCGAGCTGCTGCCACCGCACGGTAATTGTCGGCGACATAGCCGCCGAAATAGGCGGGATCGTCGGAGTTGATCGTCGCGCGCAGCCCTTCGCCGAGCATCCGGTCGATCGGATGGTTGGCCATATCGTCCACCACGCACAATTTGTGGTTGGAGAGCGGACAGACGGTCAGCGTCATGCCCTCGTCCGCCAGTCGCGCGACCAGCGCAGGATCCTCGAGGCTACGGTTGCCATGGTCGAGCCGGTCGATTTTCAGCAGGTCGAGCGCCTGCCACACATAGTCCGGCGGGCCTTCCTCGCCGGCATGGGCGACACGCTTGAGTCCCAGGTCGCCCGCGGCGGCGAAGACACGTGCGAACTTCTCGGGCGGGTGGCCGACCTCGGATGAATCCAGCCCGACTCCCTCGATCCGGTCGAGCCACGGATCGGCGGCCTTGAGTGTGGCAAACGCCGCGCTCTCGTCGAGATGGCGCAGGAAGCAAAGGATCAGTTTCGAGCTGAGGCCGTGCCGCCCCTCCGCGTCGCGCATCGCCGCAAGCAGGCCGTCGGCGACCACCTGAAACGGGATTCCGCGATCGGTGTGCGTCTGGGGGTCGAAGAAGATCTCCGCATGCACCACACCGTCCGCCGCCGCGCGCGCGAAATAGGCGTCGGCCAGGTCGTAGAAGTCCTGCTCCGTCCGCAGCACGTCGGCGCCGGCATAGTAGATGTCGAGAAAGTCCTGGAGCCGCGAGAAGCTGTAGGCCGCGCGCACCGCCTCGACGCTGTCGAACGGGATCGCTACCCTGTTCCGCTTCGCCAGCGAGAACATCAGCTCGGGCTCGAGGCTACCCTCGATATGCAGGTGCAGTTCGGCCTTCGGCAGGCCAGCGATAAAGCTGGAGAGGGTGTCGCTCATAGCCGCGCAGGATCGCGCGAACGCGGTCATAGGGCAAGCTTCAGGCGTACCCCACCCAGCCGCGCCAGGTGAAGGCGGCGTAGAAGGGGGTGACGTCACGAAAGCCTGCAGCGCACAACACCGCCTCGTCCTGCTCAGGTGAGAGCATGTTGACCGCGGTACTGACCGCCGCGCGTGCACCATAGGCCTGTTCGGGCACGGCGCCCGAGGCGATGGCGAATGCCGCATAGCGATCGAGCCAGCGCTCGCGCGTCTCGTCCTGCGGGTAGCTGCCATGCGCCGCGACGAAGGGCGCATCGGCTTTCAGGCGTTGGCGGATCGCCGCCGCGGTGCGGGCGCGCTCCTCGGCGGGCAGGAAGTGCAGGGTGAGCAGGCACACGGCACCGTCGAACGGCCCGGGCGGCGCGTCATCGATATAGCCTTCGATCAGATCGGCACGGCGTGCATCGGGGCCGAGCGTGCGCTTGGCGAGGTCGAGCATCGCACCCGCCGGATCGATCCCGGTGAAGCGCCAGCCGGGATAGGCGGCTGCGAGCGCCTTGAGTTCCAGCCCGCCGCCAGCGCCAAGCACCAGAATATGCGCATCGTCAGGCACATGCTCGGCCAGCAGCACACCGGTCATGCGGTGGAGATCGGCAAAGCCGGGCACGTAGCGCGGCGGGTTCTCGGCATAGTTGGCGACCGCATCCGGATCGGCGAACTTGTCGAGGAATTGCTGTTCTCCGCTATCGGCCATGGGGCGGGTCCTTCTCGCAGGGGGTGGTGCGCGCCGCGAGGCGGACGCGGAAATCGGCGTCGAGATCGGCGAGCGTTACGCCACGCAACCGTTCGAGCAGCAGCGCTTCGGCGGCGTCGAACGTCTCGTCGAGCGCGGCGTTGACCGCATGTTCGACCAGGCATTGCGGCGCCTGCGATCGGTTGCCGATCGCCAGCAGGGCAGGGCGGCCGAGCGCCTCATAGACGTCGTGGAGCGTCAATTCGTCGAGGCGGCGGGTGAGGGTCCAGCCGCCGCCATGGCCCTTTTCGGACCGCACATGCCCGCGCTCGCGCAGCCCGGCTAGCGTCCGGCGGATCACCGCGGGGTTGGTGTCCATCGCTTTCGCCAGCGTCTCGGACGGCACGGCACCCTCACGCTCGGCGAGATGAAGCAAAAGGTGGAGAACGCCGGAGAGGCGGCTGTCGCGAATCATGTAACATCAAATGATACGTGAAATGGGTGCCGTCAACCCGGCTTCACACCCGATCGCGCCGGAAGCAGTTGGCGGCGTGATCGTTGACCATCCCGACCGCCTGCATCCAGGCATAGACGATCACCGGACCCACGAACTTGAAGCCACGCGCCTTGAGCGCTTTGGATATCGCCTCGGAGGTGGGGGTCTTGGTGGGCACGGTCTCGCCATCGCCCTTCACCGGCGCACCTCCGGCAAGACCCCATGCCCAGTCGCCGAAATCCTCGCCCTGTCCCGCGAAGGCGAGATAGGCGCGCGCATTACCGATCGCCGCTTCGATCTTGGCGCGGGCACGGACGATGCCGGGATCGGCCATCAGCCGTTCGATATCCGCAGGGCCGAACGCGGCGATCTTCTCCGGATTCCATCCGGCGAACGCGGCGTGAAACCCGGCACGCTTCTTCAGGATCGTCGACCAGGACAGGCCTGCCTGGAATCCCTCAAGCATCAGCATTTCCCAAAGCAGCCGCGAATCGCGGACGGGAACGCCCCATTCGCTGTCGTGATAAGCGGCATCGAGTGCGTTGTTCTGCGCCCAGCGGCAACGGGTGGGTTCGGTCACTTGCGTTCCTCTGCGGAAATGAGAACAAAAAAAGATCGTTCTTCTCTTGTTCTAGTGGAACAAATGCTATACGCAACCGTCAACAATGTGATGACAGGCCTGTTGAAGGCAGGGCGTAAAGCCTCTAGCGACGGAGACTTCGGATGG
>Ga0247823_10000313_pt1 | contig 42156 bp, 38 predicted proteins | sample 13C_PalmiticAcid_2_FD_192426 | JGI IMG/M metagenome (GOLD analysis project Ga0247823, IMG submission 192426) | Soil microbial communities from agricultural site in Penn Yan, New York, United States - 13C_PalmiticAcid_Day30 | ecosystem: Environmental > Terrestrial > Soil > Agricultural land... | reverse complement strand
ATTTTTATTGTGGGTTTACCGGTGCGCGTTAGGATATGCGCCCGGAAAAGGAACGCACCCCTTCTGGTGCGAAAGGTGATTGAATGACGAAATTGAGTGGCGGCGATTCGAAGAGCACGCTCTACTGCTCGTTCTGCGGGAAGTCGCAGCACGAGGTGCGCAAGCTCATCGCCGGACCGACCGTGTTCATCTGCGACGAGTGCGTCGAGCTCTGCAACGACATCATTCGCGAAGAGACCAAGTCGGCGCTGGTCAGCAAGAAGGACGGTGGCGTTCCCACGCCGCAGGAGATCTGCGACGTCCTCGACGATTACGTCATCGGCCAGTCGCGCGCGAAGCGCGTGCTGTCGGTCGCGGTGCACAACCACTACAAGCGCCTCAACCACGGCGCCAAGGGTGCCGATGTCGAGCTGAGCAAATCCAACATCCTGCTCGTCGGCCCCACCGGCTGCGGCAAGACCCTGCTCGCGCAGACGCTGGCGCGCATCCTCGACGTGCCCTTCACCATGGCCGATGCGACGACGCTCACCGAAGCCGGCTATGTCGGCGAGGATGTCGAGAACATCATCCTCAAGCTGCTCCAGGCCTCCGACTATAACGTCGAGCGGGCGCAGCGCGGCATCGTCTACATCGACGAGATCGACAAGATCAGCCGCAAGGCCGAGAATCCCTCGATCACGCGCGACGTGTCGGGTGAGGGCGTTCAGCAGGCTTTGCTCAAGCTGATGGAAGGCACCACCGCTTCGGTCCCGCCGCAGGGCGGCCGCAAGCATCCGCAGCAGGAATTCCTTCAGGTCGATACGACCAACATCCTGTTCATCTGCGGCGGCGCGTTCAGCGGGCTCGAGAAGATCATCGGCGATCGCCTTCAGGGCAAGTCGATCGGCTTCGGCGCCTATGTCGCCGCGCCCGAGGAACGCCGCACCGGTGAGACGCTGCGCCAGACCGAGCCGGAGGATCTGCTCAAGTTCGGCCTGATTCCCGAGTTCGTCGGCCGCCTCCCCGTGGTCGCTACGCTCGAGGATCTCGACATCGCGGCGTTGGTCAAGATCCTGACCGAGCCGAAGAACGCGCTGGTGAAACAGTATCAGAAGCTGTTCGAGATGGAGAATGTGAAGCTCAGCTTCACCGACGACGCGCTGGTTTCGGTCTCCAAGAAGGCGATCGAGCGCAAGACCGGCGCCCGCGGCCTCCGCTCGATCCTCGAAGGGATCCTGCTCGATACCATGTTCGACCTGCCGTCGATGGATGGCGTGGACGAAGTGATGATCGACAAGGACGTGGTCGAGGGCCGCAAGGAACCGATCCGCGTCTATGCCGAAAAGAAGAAGGCAGGGACCACGGGCGACGCCGCCTGATCTTGCCGGACATCGATGCAGAACGAACGGGCGCCGGGTCGAACCGGCGCCCGTTTCGTATCTAGCGGCCCTTGAACACGAACACCGGGCCCAGATCGATCGTATGCGCTGCGCCGCCCAGCGTGAGGGCGACGTTGGCGGCGCCGGCGGCATGGTCGGCGGGGGCGATGCCCTCGACATGCACCAGCTGCCACGAACCCGTCAGCTCGACCGATCCGCTCAGCACCGGCGAATAGGGCGTCGTCGCCTGCTGGATGCTTGCCGCGATCCGGCTGCGTCCCTCGGCGCCGCCATCGGCGAGCCGCGCCCAGAAGGCGAGCACCAGCTTGTCGCCTTTGGCGATGGCGCCCGTGATCGGTGCCGACGCCCCGATGTCCCAGGCATTGGCTGGTTTGACCGCGATCGTTACCCGCATCGCGCCGCCGCCCTGCACCGCCGGATCCTTGCGTCCCTTGTGCGTCTGGCCCGCGCCATAGACCGCCCAGTTGGCGCTCGGTTGGTTGAGCATCACCGGCTCGGCGGTCTGGCTCCGCGCCGCTCCCGCCGGCACCAGCGTAGCGGCGAGCGCCAGCGCAATCGCATGTTTCATCGTTCATCCCCTCCCGTTCGATCGGCGGATGATTCATCATGTCAATGTCAGGATCAATATAGAACCAATCGGGCCGGTGAGGCTGCTGCTCGACGCGTGGAAACCCTCCTGTCCGGCCTACCCGGAATGGATGGAATTCGGCGCCGGGGCCGGTCCCGAGTCTCGGTTCATCGCAAAACGGCCGATTCTGTTTGCTCCGTTCCGGCTGCTTGACGAAATCTTTACCGCGAATGCTGCTTGAGCGCCTGCTGTTCCGGAGGCGTCCATGTTCGATCTCTACTATTGCATCACCGGCGAGCATGACCTTCGGCTGGTGGTTCTGGCGGCGGTCGTATGCCTTGTCGCGACTGCCTCGGCGGTGCTGCTGCTGCGGCAGGCGAAGCTGTCGGGCGGCCGCGGGCGCATCCATTGGACGGTCATCGCCGGCATCGCCACCGGACTTGGTATCTGGACCACCCATTTCGTCGCGATGCTCGGCTATGATCCGGGGATCGTCGTCGGCTACGATCTTGAGCGGACCGCGCTGTCGCTGGTGATCGCGATGGGGCTGACCACGGTCGGCTTCGTCACCGCGATCCAGCGGCGTAATCGCTTCCGGCGCGGCTTGGCCGCGCTGATGGTCGGTGGCGGCATCGCCACCATGCATTATGTCGGTATGTCGGCGGTCGAGTTCCCCGGCACCTTCTCCTGGCACGCCGGCTATGTCGCGCTGTCGCTGCTGTTCGCGGTCCTGCCCATCTATCCGGCGCTGGCGCTGACGCTCGACGGCGGCAGGCTCTGGCGCGGTGCCGCTGCCGCGGGCCTGATGACGCTGGCGATCGTGCTGCTTCATTTCACCGGCATGACTGCGCTGAAGGTCATCCCGATCCCCGGCGACGAAGTGTCCGGGATGCTCCTGTCCTCGGGCACCATGTCGGTGTCGCTGGCGGGCGGCGTGATCGGCATCCTCGCGCTCACCTGCGCCGCAGTGCTGGTGACCCGCCGGACCCAGGCCGCGCTCCGCGTCCAGCTCGATCTGGCGCTGTCCAACATGCATCAGGGACTGTGCCTGTTCGACCGCGACGAGCGGCTGATCCTGCGCAACCGCCGCTTTCTCGACCTGTGGAACCTGAGCGACGACGATTGCACTCCCGGCGCGACCCTGCGCGAGGTCGCCTTCGCCGCGATGCGCGGCCGCGACGCGGTCCCGGCGGAGGGCGACTGGTACGAACGCATGCACGGTGCGCTGTCGGTCAGTCTCGCCACGCCCGGTGCCGCGCCCGTTATCGCGGAGATCGGCGAGCATCTCGTCCTGTCCGTCGCCAGCCGTGCGCTGCCCGATGGCGGGTGGGTCAGCACCTTCGACGACATCACCGAGCGCCGCCGGTCGGAGGAGAAGATCGCCTTCCTCGCGATGCACGACAGCCTCACCGGCCTGCCCAACCGTGCGCGCTTCAACCTGTGGCTCGATTTCGAGCTCGAGCGCGCCGGACGCGGGGGGCAGCGCCTTGCGGTGATCGTGATGGACCTCGACGGGTTCAAGGAGATCAACGATACCCATGGCCACGCCGCCGGCGACGCGCTGCTCGCGGCGCTTGCCGCCCGGCTCGGCGCAGCGCTGGGCGAGGGCGAGGTGGTCGCCCGTCTCGGCGGCGACGAGTTCGCCGCGGCCAAGACCTTCGCGAACGACGCCGAGCTCGAAGCGTTCGTCACCCGCCTCGAAGTCTGCTTCGCCGACCCCTTCGCCAACCGCGAATCGAGCTTCCTCGTCGGGGCGAGCCTCGGCGTCGCCGCCTATCCCGCCGATGGCGACGACCGCGAGACGGTCCTCAACAACGCCGATCTCGCCATGTACCGCGCCAAGGCCAGCATCGGCACCGCGGCGACCTGCTACTATCAGCCCGGCATGGACGAGACCGCGCGCGCGCGCCGCCAGCTCGCCAACGATCTGCGCCAGGCGATCGACCGCGGCGAATTCTCGCTCGCCTATCAGCCGCAGCACTCGCTGCGCGACGGCGAGCTCAGCGGCTATGAGGCGCTGCTGCGCTGGCTGCATTCGACCCGCGGCTGGATCTCCCCGGCCGAGTTCATCCCGGTGGCCGAAGAGACCGGTGAGATTTTCCGCATCGGCGAATGGGTGCTGCGCGAGGCATGCGCCGAGGCCGGGCGCTGGCCGGGCAACACCAAGATCGCGGTCAACCTCTCCCCGGTCCAGCTCATGCAGCCCGACCTTGCCGAACGCGTGACCGAAATCCTGCTCGAGACCGGTCTCTCGCCCTCGCGGCTCGAGCTCGAGATCACCGAAAGCGCGATCATCAGCGACAAGGTTCGCGCGCTACAGGTGCTGCGCCGGATCAAGGCGCTGGGCATCAGCATCGCGATGGACGATTTCGGCACCGGCTATTCCTCGCTCGACACGCTCCATTCCTTCCCGTTCGACAAGATCAAGATCGACAAGTCGTTCGTCCTCGGCTCGGGCGAGAGCCCCCAGGCGCGCGCGATCATCCGGGCGGTGCTCGCACTGGGGCAAAGCCTCAACGTGCCGGTGCTGGCCGAGGGCGTCGAATCCGCCGCCCAGCTCCAGATGCTGGAGAATGAAGGGTGCGACGAGGTGCAGGGCTTCTATCTCGGCGCGCCGGCCGAAGCGCCCAGCAAGGGGATCGCGCAGGCGGCGTGATCCGCGCGAACCGGTGTGACATTTTGCGCGCCGCCGCGTAGCGATTCGCCGGTCACTTCCCGAAAGGATTCGCATGCCCTCCGGTCTCGCCGCGCTGCTCGACGACGTTGCCGCCATCACCAAGCTCGCCGCCGCCTCGCTCGACGATGTCGGTGCCGCGGCGGGCAAGGCCGGGGCCAAGGCCGCCGGGGTGGTGATCGACGATACCGCGGTCACCCCGCGCTACGTCACCGGCCTTACGCCGGACCGTGAGCTGCCGATCATCTGGAAGATCGCGCTCGGTTCGCTCCGCAACAAGCTGTTGCTGTTGCTCCCCGGCGCGCTGCTGCTCAGCTGGCTCGCCCCCTGGTCGATCACCCCGCTGCTGATGCTCGGCGGCGCCTTTCTGTGCTTCGAGGGCGCGGAGAAGGTGCTTGAGGCGATCGGCGGCGGCGCGCACGGCGCGGAAGAAGAGGAGAGCGGCGATCCCGCGCATCTCGAAGCGAGCAAGGTTTCCGGCGCGATCCGCACCGACCTCATCCTTTCGGCGGAGATCATGGCGATCGCGCTGGCCGAGGTCGCCGACGAACCGTTCCTCACCCGTGCCGCGGTTCTTGCCGTGGTCGGCCTTGCGATCACCGCCGCGGTCTATGGCGTGGTCGCGCTGATCGTGAAGATGGACGATATCGGGCTCCACCTCGCTCGGCGTCCCGCCCGGCTCGCTCAGGCGGTCGGGCGCGGGCTGGTCAAGGGCATGCCGGTGGTGATGCGTGCGCTGTCGATCATCGGCACCGCGGCGATGATCTGGGTCGGCGGCGGCATCCTCGTCCATGGCGCCGCGCAGCTCGGCTGGCATCTGCCGGAGGAGGTGATCCATCACGCCGCCGCCGCGGTCTCGCATAATGGCTTCGTCAACTGGGTCGTCACCGCGATCGGCTCGGGCATCGTCGGGCTGGTGATCGGCGGCGCGATCGCCTTCGTCGTCGGCAAGCTGTTCCACGGCAAGGCAGCCCATTGACCGCCCATCCGGTCGATTGAGACGCTGAACGGACTCATTGGTCTGGACAAATAAGCCGAATCGAGTCTAGCCTGCATCCGGGCCGGGCGATCGCCGCCGCATCATGAAGGCGTGCGACTCCGCCCGGAGAGGAGAGGCTTATGGGCGTCGAGGCATCCGCACTCCCGCCGTCGGTCCAGCGCTATGCAGGGCGCATCACCGACGTCGATTCGCACGAACAGGTTCCGGCTCAATTGTGGGTGGAGACCTTCGGAGAGGCGATGCGCCCCTTCGCCGAGGTCAAGCTGGCTCAGCCCTATGCCAACGGCAATCACCCCAATGTCGAGGGATATGCCGGTGACACGATCGCGCTGAGCCGCGAAAATGTCTGGACGAACAAGGGGTGCATCGCTCCCGGCGCGGTCGATGTCCGCCGCCGGCTCGATGTGATGGATCTCATGCAGATCCGCCGCCAGCTCATGTTCCCGACCGCAGCCGGGATCTACGGCATGCTCGTCTACACCGCGCCGGAGGGCAGCGGCATGTGGCGCGTGTTCGGCGATGCCAGCCGCGACATGGGCCGCCGCATGATGGCCGCGGGCAATGAATGGATGGTGGCGCAGGCCCGCATCTCCGACCGCGTCCGTCCTGTCGCCAACCTCTATGGCGAAACTGTCGGGGAACTGACCGCCAATGCGCGGTCGCTGATCGGGCAGGGCATCCGCGCGCTGATGATCTCCGCCTCGCTTCCGCCCGGCGGGGTCTCGCCCGCCGACAACGCGCTCGATCCCTTCTACGCGATGCTCGCCGAGGCGAAGGTTGCACTGACCATGCATGTCGGCGGGGAACAGATGCTGTTCCGCTCGACCGTCTGGGGCGATGCGCAGGCGTTCGACGGGTTCAAGGTGAACGAGGAGATGAGCGGCGACCCGCTGCGCCTCTCGACCATGCACCTCGCCGCGCAGAATTTCGTGTCGGCGCTGGTGCTGGGCGGGGTGTTCGAACGCCATCCGGAACTGCGCGTCGGCGTGGTCGAATATGGCGCGCATTTCATCGGGCCGCTCGCGCCGATGCTCGACATGTGGAACGACATGGCGCGCCGCAACGAAGTGCTCGTCGCCGGGCAGAACGCGCATCAGCTGTCGATGAAGCCGTCCGACTATATCCGCCGCAACGTCCGCGTCGCGCCGTTCGATTTCGAACCGGTCGGCGAGTATATTGAGAAGCACGGCCTGTCCGAGGTCTATTGCTTCGCCTCCGACTATCCGCATGTCGAGGGTGGCAGGGAGCCGATCCACCGCCTCGCCGCCAACCTGCGCGCCCATGGCCATGGCGACACGGTGTTCGAACGCTTCTTCGTCACCAACGGCGAATGGCTGCTGCCCGATTGACGTTCCGTGCCTCGCCCGGCGGGCCAGGCCCGCCGGGTGCTTTTTTCATTCGCCCGAAGGAGACCCAAATGGCCGTTGCCGCATTCGTCCGTTTCACGCCCAAGCCCGGCATGGCCGATGAGCTTGCCTCGCGTCTGTCCGACGCGCTCGTCTCGGTCCGTACCGAACCGGGCAACCAGCTTGCCGTCGTGCTGCGTGACCCCAAGGATCCAGAGGCGGTGTTCGAATTCGCCATCTATCGCGACTGGGACGCGGTCGAGGCGCATCGCGCCGCCGCCCACTCGCTCGAAAAGGGACCATGGGTGCAGGAGACGTTCGGCGCGCCGATGGAGCCGCACTATCTCGAAACCGCCGATTGGCCGCTCGAACAGAAGGTCGCCTGAACCCATTGCGCCGGCGTGCGGTCGGGTGGATAAGCGCGGGCGATGTTCTTGCAGAGCATATCCCGCTGGCTTCGCCTGGCCGCACCGCTGTTCCTGCTGGTCTCCGGACCGAGCGGGCTGATGTGCGGCATCGCGACCGCCGCCCCGACGGCGGTGTCTGCCCCGATGAGCGAATGTGAGGAGGCGATGCCCGGCATGCCGTCGGACGATTCGGCGCCGGACAAGGTCAGGCCGGGCGACGCGATTTGCCGCGCGCCCTGCGTGCTGGTCATCGGCGCCGTTCCGGCTCCGGTCGCGCTTGCCGCGGTCCCGGACTTCGCAGCATCCCAGTCGGTCAGGCCGCTCAGCGGCCTGCGCGATCCGCCCGACTATCCCCCTCCGCGCGACGCCTGAACTTTCGACGTTCAAGCATCAAACGGAGTTAAGTCTATGAAGAAGATCGTTCTGGGCGTGGCGCTTGCCATCGCCTTTCCCTCTGTCGCCTTTGCCGCCGATGGCGCGAAGACCGAATGTAAATGCTGCAAGGACATGAAGGACTGCGCTTGCTGCCCGAAGGACGGCAAGCCGGAAGAACAGGACCATAAGCATTGAGTAAGGGCCGGGGGGCGGTTCGCGCCGCTCCCCGGTTCCAGCGGCTTCAGGGCGCGGTCTTCACCAGCGCGGGCAGGATGTGCCGCTCGATCAGCGCGCTGCTCAGCTGGTGCATGTCGCGCTGGTTATAGTTGGTGCTCAGGATCACCACGACCGTCTTGAGGTCGGGGAACAGCACCACCTTGTTGCCGCCATTGCCCGACATGTAGAATCCCGGCCAGGGACGGGGATTGCCGGTTTCCCGATAGTCGCGGACCCACCACAGATAGCCATAGCCGTCGAGCGGGGTCGCCTTGGCGCGGACGGTCAGCATCTCGCGCAGCCAGGCGCCGGAGACGACCTGCTTCCCGCCCGCCATGCCGCCATCCAGAATGAGCTGCCCGATCGCCGCGAAATCGCGCGCGCGCAGGCTCAACTGCCCGCCGCTCTGGATCTCGCCAGTGGGGGAGGTCTTCCATCGCGCGCCGGTGATGCCCAGCGGATCGAACAGCCGCCGCTGGACATAGGTATCGAACCGCTCGCCCGTGGCGCGCTCGACGATGCGGCCGAGCAGGAAGGCACCGGCGGTGCAGTAGGAATAGCGGCCCAGCCCGTTGGCGCCGCGCGCGTAATCGCTGGCGGTCGGGATATCGAGCGCGAACCGCGTCCAGTCGCGCGTTTCATACATCCGCTCCTCGTTGCCCGGGCTGGCGTCGGTCCAGTCATCGCAATCGAGCGCGGAGGACATGGTCAGCAGGTCGCGGATCGTGATCGCGCGTTTCGCCGGGCCGTCATGCGCAAAGGGTTCGCGATCCTTGAAGAAGCCGGACACCGGCAGGTCGACGCCGGCCAGCTTGCCGTCGTCGATCGCCATGCCGACCGCGATCGCGGTAATCGACTTGCCGCTCGAGCGCGCGTCGATCCGGCTCTCCGGCGTGTTGCCGCGATAGTCGCCCGCGAACACCGTCTGCCCGTCCCGGATCACCCGGATCGCTTCGATCTTGCGATACTGGCCCGCTTCGATCTGCGCCGACATTGGCGAGAGGTCGAGCGTTTGCGCCGTGGCGGGCACGGCCGCCAGCGCGACGGCGACTGAAACGGCAAGCGCCTTCATTTGCGCTGCATCGCCTCGATCGCTTCGCTCCGCCGCAGCACGCGCGCCATCGGGTCGATCACAACATGCGCGCCGGCCGGCACGTCAATGGTCGCGCTGCCGCCGGCCATCGCCAGCTTGCGGGTCTCGCCGTTCACCGCGATCTCGATCGGAAGCGGGAAGGGGGCGTTGCGCGGCGTCTTCCAGCTCAGCGTCAGCCTGTTTCCGGCGTGTGTCTCGACCAGCTCGGGCAGCGCCGCCTCGCGCAGATAGACGTCGAAGAACCAGCTGAGGTCGCGTCCCGCCGCCGCGTTCATCAGCGTCTCGAATTCCGCGGTCGAGGCGAAGCGCGGCCTGAAGTTGCCCGGCTTGGGATCGGGCCGGCCATAGACCAGCCGTCGTGTGGCGTCGAAGAACGGCTTGTCGCCGATCAGGTAGCGCAGCGTGTGCAGCACCCACGCGCCCTTGTAGTAGATGTCCTGGCCCGGCCCGCCCAGTTCGGCCTGATAGACTTCCTCGGACGCCCTGACCTTGCCCGAGACCAGCGGCTTTCCGTTGAGGACGAATTTGCGCTGGTGCGCCATCATCGCGGCGTAGCGCGCGTCGCCCTCGCGCCACTGGCCGTAGAGCGGCTGCATGTACTGGCCATAGCCTTCGTGCAGCCAGAAATCGTCCCAATCGGCCGCGGTCATCTGGTTGCCGAACCATTCGTGCGCCAGCTCGTGCTGGAACAGCCAGTCGAACCCGGTCTCGTCCTTCTTGTAGTTGTTGCCATAGGCATTCACCGTCTGGTGCTCCATGCCCAGATGCGGCGTCTCGACCACGCCCAGCTTCTCCTCGGCGAAGGGGAAGGGGCCGATCATGCTCTCGAAAAAGTCGAGCGTCGGCGCGAACTCGGCGAACAGCCCCGCGGCCTGCTTCTCCTTGCCCGTCAGGTGCCACAGATGCAGCGGCACCTTGTTCCCGAACTTGCTGTCGTAGCTTCCCTTGATCTCGCCATAGGGACCGATGTTGATCGCGACGAGATAGGGGTTGATGTTCTTCGCGAGCCAGGTCCAGCGCGTCGCGCCGTCGGTGGCCGGTTGGACCGACACCAGCTTGCCGTTGGCGATGGCCTGGGTGCCGCGCGGGGTGGTGATCGCCAGCCGGATCTCGGGTACCTCGCCCGCCGGGAAGTCGAGGCACGGCCAGTAGAGGTCGCAGCCATAGCCCTGCGCCGTGGTCGCGACCCATGGCTTGCCCTGCCAGCTCGACCAGACGATGCCGTCGTCCCAGGGCGCGTTGACCGCCTCGTGCGGGCGTCCGGCATAGTCGATCCGCGCGGTCACCTTGCCGCCCGCGGCGAGCGGCTTGGGCAGGTCGATCGTCAGCCGTCCCTCGGGGTTGCGCCAGCTTCCGGGCTTGAGCTCGGTTCCGTCGATCCGGATCGACGACACGTGATAGTTCTTGTCGAGGTCGAGCAGCAGCCGGGTCTGCGCGATGCGGGTCGACAGTGTCAGTTCCGCCACCGCGGAAAGGAAGCGCCGATCGGGGTCGATCCGAACATCGACCGTAACATTCTCCACGCTGAGCGCGGCGCGCTCCGGCTCGATCTCGCCGCCCGACCGCATCGTCACCGCGGTGATCGGCGGTTCGCCCTTCTGCGCAAGTGCCGGGGAAGACAGAAGAATCGCCGCTGCAGCCAACACCCGATTGATGCCACGCCCCCGCACCCCATATAGTTGGACGAATCCGCCCCTCGTGGTGGGTACTGGAGTACACATGAAGTCCACCTATCCCGTCCTTCCGCTTCGCGACATCGTCGTCTTCCCGCACATGATCGTGCCGCTGTTCGTTGGCCGCGACAAGTCGGTCGCCGCGCTCGAAGCGGCGATGAATGACGATAAGGAGATCTTCCTCGTCGCCCAGCTCGATCCCGCGCAGGACGATCCCGGTCGCGACGATCTCTACGATATCGGCGTCTCCGCCGAGGTGATGCAGCTGCTCAAGCTTCCCGACAGCACCGTGCGCGTGCTGGTCGCGGGCAAGGAGCGCGGAAAGCTCGAGGCGATGGAAGAGGGCGGCGCCTTCCTCACCGCCACGGTCTCGCCGGTCGAGGAGAAGGCGGTCGAGGGCACCGAGGCCCAGGCGCTGATGCGCTCGGTCGTCGATCAGTTCGAGAACTACGCCAAGCTCAACCGCAAGCTTCCGGCGGAAACCGCGGTCCAGCTCGGCGAGCTGGAGGAAGCCTCGCGCCTCGCCGACGCGGTCGCGGGCAACATCGCGGTCAAGGTCGCCGACAAGCAGTCGCTGCTGGTCGAGACCGATCCCCAGAAGCGGCTCGAAATGGTGTTCGCCTTCATGGAGGGCGAGCTGGGCGTGCTTCAGGTCGAGAAGAAGATCCGCTCGCGCGTGAAGCGCCAGATGGAGAAGACCCAGCGCGAATATTACCTCAACGAGCAGTTGAAGGCGATCCAGCGCGAACTCGGTAACGAGGGTGAGGAAGGCGAGGGCGACGAGATCGCCGAACTGACCCAGAAGATCGCCACGCTCAAGCTCAGCAAGGAAGCGCGCGCCAAGGCGCAGGGCGAGCTCAAGAAGCTCAAGACCATGGCGCCGATGAGCGCCGAGGCGACGGTCGTGCGCAACTATCTCGACGTCCTGCTGGGTCTGCCCTGGGGCAAGAAGTCGAAGCTCAAAAAGGATCTGGTCGAGGCCGAAGCGGTGCTCGACGCGGACCATTACGGGCTCGAGAAGGTCAAGGACCGCATCATCGAGTATCTCGCGGTGCAGGCGCGGACCAACAAGCTCAAGGGACCGATCTTGTGCCTCGTCGGACCGCCCGGCGTGGGTAAGACCTCGCTCGGCAAGTCGATCGCCAAGGCGACGGGACGCGAGTTCATCCGTCAGTCGCTGGGCGGCGTGCGCGACGAGGCCGAGATCCGCGGCCATCGCCGCACCTATATCGGCTCGTTGCCGGGCAAGGTCGTGTCGAACCTGAAAAAGGCCGGCACCAGCAACCCGCTGTTCCTGCTCGACGAGATCGACAAGCTCGGCCAGGATTTCCGCGGCGACCCCGCCTCGGCATTGCTCGAGGTGCTCGACCCCGAACAGAACAGCAAGTTCAACGACCATTATCTGGAGATCGACGTCGATCTTTCGGACGTGATGTTCGTAACGACCGCTAACTCGCTGAATTTGCCTCAACCTTTGCTCGACCGCATGGAGATCATCCGGCTCGAAGGCTATACCGAGGACGAGAAGGTCGAGATCGCCAAGGGCCATTTGCTGGCCAAGCAGATCGACGCGCACGGCCTCAAGGACGGCGAGTTCGAGCTGACCGATACCGGACTGCGCGACCTGATCCGCTACTACACCCGCGAGGCGGGCGTGCGCACGCTGGAGCGTGAGATCGCCAAGCTCGCGCGTAAGGCGCTGCGCCGCATCCTCGAAGGGAAGGCGGAGAGCGTCGTCGTGACGCCCGAGAACCTCCACGAGTTCGCCGGGGTGCGGAAGTACCGCTTCGGCATCGGCGAGGAAGAGCACCAGATCGGTGCCGTCACCGGCCTCGCCTGGACCGAGGTGGGCGGCGAACTGCTGACGATCGAGAGCGTCACCGTGCCCGGCAAGGGTGCGGTCAAGACCACCGGCAAGCTCGGCGACGTGATGAAGGAGTCGGTCGACGCGGCCTTCAGCTTCATCAAGGCACGGAGCCCGTCCTACGGCATCAAACCCAGCCTGTTCGCGCGCAAGGACATCCATATCCACCTGCCCGAAGGCGCGGTGCCCAAGGATGGACCGTCCGCGGGCATCGGTCTCGTCACCGCGATCGTTTCGACGCTCACCGGTGTGCCGGTGCGCAAGGACGTGGCGATGACGGGTGAGGTCACGCTGCGCGGCCGTGTGCTGCCGATCGGCGGTCTCAAGGAGAAGCTGCTCGCCGCGCTTCGTGGGGGCATCACCACCGTGCTGATCCCGCAGGAGAATGAGAAGGACCTAGCCGAGATCCCGGCGAACATCCGTGAGGGGCTGAAGATCATTCCCGTCGCGCATGTCGACGAGGTGCTCAAGCTCGCCCTGACCGAACCGCTCGCGGCGATCGACTGGACCGAAGCGGACGACCTCGCGGCACAGCCCCCCGTATCCACATCGGGTGGCGACGCGCTTCGCCATTAGGTTGAGATCGCGTAAGGGCAGAATCTCGCGTCGTTTCGGCGCGTTGGCACGCTTTCCGCTTTACAGCGGGGGCGCGAGCCTGTTTGCTGCCCCACCGGCGTTTCGGCGCCGTTGAGTCTTCTCATTACATAGCCACAGAAGAGCAGGGGTTCTAAGGGCATGAACAAGCAGGAACTGATCGCGACGGTCGCTGACACCGCTGGGCTCAGCAAGGGCGATGCGAGCAAGGCCGTCGAGGCGGTCTTCGACGCGGTCACCACCGCACTCAAGAAAGGGGACGAGGTTCGCCTCGTCGGTTTCGGCACCTTCTCGGTTTCGAAGCGCAAGGCGTCGACCGGCCGCAACCCGCGCACCGGTGAGCCGATGCCGATCAAGGCGTCGTCGCAGCCCAAGTTCAAGGCCGGCAAGGGCTTGAAGGACGCGGTCAACTGATTTTCGGCTGCTGATTTCCGGGTGGGCGGGGCTGGACAAGCCCGCTTCGTCCTCCTAGAGGCACCGCTCCCCGAGCCACTTCGGGGTGTTCCGGCTCGCCGGAACGGCCTTGGAAAGCCAGGGTATCGGGCGCGTAGCTCAGTGGTAGAGCACTGTGTTCACACCGCAGGGGTCGCAAGTTCAATCCTTGCCGCGCCCACCACCCCAAAGACCCGCTAGGCGCCGCCTGGCGGGTTTTTTCTTGCCCGCGCTGCCGCCGCGAGCGCCGCATTTCACACCGCTGAAACAAACGTCACGAAGTCGTAACATCAGAGTCACCGAAGTTTCTCCGAAATCCCATCCGCGCGTCATGCGGCACCCCTAGCGCGACCGGCGTGGTCGGCAGGGGGATGTTCCGAGTCGATCCGGGGCGCACGCCCGAATCCTGACAGCCCGGGATCACCGGAACGGAGAATTTCATGGCCGACTTCAAGCGTTTCAGCCTCATCCTGATGACGAGCGTCGCCGGCGCCAGTTTGGCCGCTTGTGACGGCGCGTCGAGCGTCGCGTCGCCCGGCCCGGGCACGATCGTGATCCCGGCGCCCACCCCGACGCCTTCGCCGACCCCGGCTCCCTCGCCGACGCCGACGCCCACCGCCTCCTTCGCGCAGACCACGCAGAGCGGCGTCACGGTGACCCAGGACGAGCAGCTCGCCGTCTTCAATGCCGGCACCAACAACACCGTTGCCGGTTCGGGTCCGCTCAACGGCCTGATCCCGCAGGGCGCCGCCGCTGCGGTGACGCCGTTCAACGCCTCGACGCTGAACTCGTTCTTCGTGAACACCAGCTTCATCGGCGCGATCGGCGGCACGGGCGACACTGCATTCCAGAACTGGACCTGCAGCTCGGGTACCGCGAACTTCACCGGCGCCGCGTCGATCCCGGCGACCAACAACTGCGTGACCTCGCTCGCTCGTAGCGCGGCGGCGCCGGCTGCCAGCGTCTGCCCAGCGGGCACCACCGATGCGGGCACGAACACCAACTACCGCCTGTGCCGCCTGCCGGCGCTGGTCTCGGGCACGGTGACGCTGAACGCGATCGATGGCGTGGCCTATCAGATCAATGGTCGCGTCGATGTCGGCACGGACGTCGGCGCCACCGGCGCGGGCGGCGCAGCGGCGACACTGAACGTCGGTGCGGGCGCGATCTTCGTCGCCAACAACGCGGATGCTGCGAACGACTTCCTGGTCGTCAATCGCGGTTCGAAGCTGAACGCGATCGGTACTGCCAGCGCGCCGATCATCTTCACCTCGGCCCAGAACCTCAACCCGGCGAGCACCTCGGACTCCACCCAGGGCCAGTGGGGCGGCATCATCCTCGCCGGTCGCGCGCCGATCTCGAACTGCTCGAGCGGCTCGAACGATGCGGGCGGCACCAGCACCACCTGTGAGAACGTGGTCGAAGGCACCGGCAACGCACTGTACGGCGGCAACGTCCAGAACGACAGCAGCGGCACCGTCCAGTATGTCCAGATCCGCTATTCGGGCATCGAGATCAGCTTGGGCAACGAGCTTCAGGGCCTGACGCTCGGCGGCACCGGCTCGGGCACCGTGATCGACCATGTCCATGTCCATAACAGCTCGGACGACGGCATCGAGATCTTCGGCGGCACCACCAACCTCAAGTACATCGCGATCACCGGCGCCGATGACGACGGCTTCGATACGGATGTGGGCTGGCGCGGTTTCGTCCAGTTCCTGATCGCGATCCAGAAGCCGAACGGCGCCACCAGCGACTCCTTCTCGACCGAGATCGACTCGAACGGCAACGAGGATGCGCTGCCCCGGCAGTTCGGCCGCATGGCCAACTTCACCTTCATCCAGACCGCGAACGCCCCCGCGGCGATCCGCCTGCGCGGCGGTGCCGACTACACGTTCGTCAACGGCATCGTGAAGTCGACCGTCCCGTGCCTCAACATTGTCGCCGGTGCGACGACGGCGGGCGGCAAGACCACGATCCGCCCGGCGGACGCGGCGCTGCAGGAGGAAGGCCCGCCGAAGTTCAACTCGGTCTACTTCGCCTGCAACGGCGCCTGATCCGCGCGCAGGCACTCGACGGACACGTGCCGGGGCGGCGGTTCATCCGCTGTCCCGGCATCGTCCAAACAGCACAGACCCCAAGACTTCGGATCCCGCGACCATGACCAAGCGCCTCGCATTTGGAACCCTGCTCCTCGTCTCGACCCAGCTGGTGTCGCCGGCGGCGCTGGCGCAGGATGCCGCAACCCCGCCCGCGGCCCCCGCGCAGGCGCAGCCTGAGGCAGAACCCCAGGCTGAGGAAACCGTCGACGTCTCCGCTCCCGGCTTCGATGCCGATGCGGGTCAGGAAATCGTCGTCACAGGCCGCAACATCCCCAACGTCATCCGCGCGACGCCGCAGGTGGTCTCGGTCCTGTCGGCCGAAGACATAGCCCGCACGGGTGAAGGCGACATCGCCGGCGCGCTCACCCGCGTCACCGGCCTCAGCGTCGTCGGCAACGGCTTCGTCTTCGTGCGCGGCCTCGGCGACCGCTATTCCTCCTCGATGCTCAACGGTTCGCCGTTGCCGTCGCCCGAACCGCTCAAGCGCACCGTCCCGCTCGATATTTTCCCCACCTCGATCATCGGCTCTGCGCTGGTGCAGAAGACCTATTCGGTGAACTATCCCGGCGAGTTCGGCGGCGGCGTGATCAACCTCACCACGCGCGCGGTGCCGGACGAAAGCTTCATCCAGCTCGGCGGGTCGGTGGCGTTCGACACCGTCACCTCGAGCGAGTTCGGCTATGTCTATGACGGCGGCCGCCTCGATACGCTGGGCTTCGACACCGGCGAGCGCGACGTTCCCGGCTTCATCCGCGAAGGCGGGCTGACGCAGCCGAGCTTCACATCGGCCCAGATCGCCACGCTGACCAACGCACAGACCACGCTGGTCGAGGCGAATTATCACATCCCGCCCAACTGGAATGGCGACCTCAACTTCGGTCACTCGGTCGATGTCGGTTCGGTGCGCCTCGGCGTGATCGCCTCGGCAAGCGTCAGCAACAGCTTCCGCACCCGCGACGCGACCCAGCAGGACACCACCGATACCAATGGCGCGCTGCGTAGCGACTTCCGCACCGTGCTCACCGACAATCGCGCCGTGGTGAACGGCCTGCTCGGCTTCGGTGTCGAGTTCGGCGAGCACAAGATCCGCTGGACCAACGTCTATATCCACGACACGCTCAAGCAGGCGCGGATGGGTGCGGCGACGGTCTATCCGAACAGCAACGGCGATCAGGTGCTCCAGCAGAACACCAGCTGGTTCGAGCGTCAGCTGATGAACACCCAGCTCACCGGCGAGTTCAAGTTCAACGACTTCAAGGTGGACCTGCGCGGCAGCTACGCCAAGACCGAGCGCAACGCCCCGTATGAGCGCTATTTCAGCTACCGCTTCGACAAGGGCGCGGCAGGCGGGCAGGGCGCGTGGGTCAACAGCCTCAACGGCCTCGGCGAAGCCGCGACGATCGCGTTCAGCGAGCTCAACGAGGAGCTGTGGAGCGGGCAGGCCGATGTCGGCTACAAACTGCCCACCGCGCGGCCGATCACGATCTCGGCCGGCTATTTCTACAGCGACACGCAGCGCGACTCGTTCCGCTACGACTTCCGCTATCGTTCCTACCTCGGCGGCGGCGTCCAGGCGCCGTGGAGCTATCTGCGTCCCGACCTGCTGCTCTCCTATGACGGGATCATGGGTGCCTGCGCCAACCCGGCGGGCGACGGCTGCATCCGGCTGTTCAACGTCTCGGGCGCCGATGGTGCCGCCGCCTATGAAGCGAGCCTGCGCATCCATGCCGGCTATCTCCAGGCCGAGGGTGAAATCGCCGATGGTCTGCGCGCCACCGCGGGTGTCCGCTACGAGAGTGCCAAGGAAAAGGTGACGACCAGCTCGGCGCAGTTCGTCGGTACCACGCTCGCCAACAACTACTGGCTGCCCGCCCTGACGGTGACGTGGAACTTCGCGCCGGACATGCAGCTGCGCCTGCACGGTTCGAAGACCATCGCCCGCCCGCAGTTCCGCGAGCTGGCGCCGCAGGTCTATCGCGATTTCGAATCGGACCGCCTGTTCTTCGGCAACCCGCAGCTGCGTGACTCCGAGCTCAAGAATTTCGAGGCGCGCTACGAGTTCTTCATGCCCAAGGGGCAGCGGATCACGGTCGCGGGCTTCTACAAGGACATCAAGAACCCGACCGAGCAGGTCGCGTTCTTCCCGACCAACGAATCGCCGCTTCAGACCGGCTTCTCCTACGCGCCCTCGGCGAAGCTCTATGGCGCCGAGTTCGAGGCGGTGAAGTACATCCCGCTCGACTTGCTGGGCGAAGGGTTCTTCTCGACCCGGCGCCTGATGCTGTCGCTCAACTACACCTACACCCAGTCGAAGATTAAGGCCGACAACACGCTGGTGCCCAGCCCGATCCAGAACGGCAGCGGCACCCCGGTGATGCTGCCCGCCAATCTGATCTTCCGCGACGGCGCCCCTCTGACCGGCCAGTCGGACCATCTGGTCAACTTCCAGTTCGGAATCGAAGACACCGAGTCGCTGTCGCAGCTCACCCTGCTGGTCAATTATGCCAGCGAGCGCGTCACCAACCGCGGTCCGAACCTGCTGCCCGACATCATCGAAAAGCCCGGTTTCCGGCTCGATCTCGTCGCGCGTCAGGGCGTGAAGGTGCTGGGCGGTGAGTTCGAACTCAAGTTCGAGGGCCGCAACCTCACCGGCACCAAGTACAACGAATATCAGGACTTCGGCGACAACGGCCTGGTCTACATCAACCGCTATCGTCTGGGCCGGGTGTTCAGCGTCGGCGCCAGCGCGAAATTCTGACCGGCTCCCCCCGGTCAGAAAAAGGGGGAAAGCCCCGGCCGCTCCCCGATGCGGCCGGGGCTTTTTGCCTTTCGCGGTTCAGCCCCAGGGGCGCTCGCGAAACCATTTCGTGATGACGTACTTCAGGCCCGCCCGCACCTTCATCGCATGATGCAACGTAGTGGGGTTGGGCGTACCGTCGGGCCGAAGGTTGCTCCAGGCGAGCAGCTTGCCGGTTTCGGGCTGGACGATCTTGTCGATCGCCTTGAACCGCGTGGCGCCGCCGGCCTCGACTTCGTTGAGGTAGATCATCACGGTCCAGGTACGCTGCCCCGCCACCGAGCAGAATTTCTCGAAATCGATCCCGGTCGGCTCGAAATAGTCGGTGTGCGCCTTGAACTCCTGCCCGACTTCGTACCGCTGTCCCTGCAACGGCTCGCCATGCGCGGGATCGAGCCCGACCAGTTCGGCGATCCGCCGGTCCACCTCCCGCGTCGCAGAGAGATCGCTCGAAAGGTCGCACGTCTCGCTCGTCCGGAATACGGGATCGCCATTATAGTCGGAGATCAGGGAGGGGCGGCGATTCTCGTCGATCAGCGCCATCACCTCGGCACACAGCTCGGGCTCGAGGAAGTTCTTGCGGGTGAACAGGGTCAGTTTCGGGCTGGGCAGCTTCTGGATGCCCGGCTGAGCCGACAGCCGCTCGATCACCGGTTCGATGGGGTAGCCTGAAGGTGCGATCATCGGGGCTAGATGCCAGAAGGCCGGGCAGGCCGCCAGCCGCCGCAATCGTCCTCAAACTGTCATCAAATCGCAGTCTATTTGTCACGTGCACGCCATAGCTGCGACACATGACAACGGTTCCCGCACTCGAAGACCTGATCGGCACCGCTGTCCGCGACGGCGCGACCGCATTGCACCTTCATCTCGAAGGCAGTTCGGTGGCAGCAATGGCGCGGCAGGGCCGGACTTTGGCGCTGCTCGGCCAGTTCGAGGTAACGACGCCATGGCTGGACGGTGCGCACGCCCATCCCGGCGCGGCGCGGATGGACAATCGTATCGTCATCCGAATCGACGCGCATGGTGTTGCCCGCGACGCCCTGGCAGGTCTGGGTATGCCGGGTAGGATGTGCGAGCAGTTGCGCGCCGCGCTTGACCGTTCGGGCGGCGCGGTACTCGCAATCGGGGCGTCATCCATGAGCCGGTGCAGGCTCGCCGAAGCGCTCGCCGCGCCCGCGGGCTATGCGCCGTGGATTGCCGGTGAGCGCCACGCGCTTGAAGCTGCCGCACGCATGGATTGCGATGCGATCCTGATCGACGGGCTGGCGGATCGCACGACCGCGGCGCTCGCCCTCGACCTCGCCCGTGCGGGTCAGCGTGTCGTTATCGCCGTCGATTCGATCAGCGCAGTCGCCGCCATCGAGCAGCTTCGCACGCTCAAGGTCGAGCGGCATCTTCTGGGCGCAGCGTTGAACGCGGCCGTTGCCGCGCACGCATCGCCGCGGCTTTGCCCCGCCTGCCGCCTTCCGGTGCAGGCCCAGGCGTCCGAATCGGCGTTGCTCGGGATCGATCCCGGCACGGTGATCTACCGCGCAGCGGGTTGCGGTGCCTGTGACGGAACCGGCTATGCCGGCACCGCTCTGGTGTTCGAAGCGATCGTGGTCGACGGTCCGCTCCACGGCCTGCTCGCGAAAGGTGCCGATTCCGCCTTGCTCGCCCGCCACGCATTCCTCGCCGCCCCGACGCTCGCCGCGTCTGCACGTACCCTGGCGCGTGAAGGCGCGATCACTGCCGACGAGGCGATTCGGATCACGCGCGCAAGCGCGAGCGGCTCCACGGGTGGCGTAAATCACCCGCATATTCTGCCTTCGTTGGGGATCGGGCGGGGAGTGGCTTGACGGTTGGCCTGTCGTGCCGCTAAGCGCGCCCCTCCACGGCGATCGTAGTTCAATTGGTTAGAGCACCGGCTTGTGATGCCGGAAGTTGCGGGTTCAAGTCCCGTCGGTCGCCCCATTTTCCTCCAGGTTATATCGCGCCCTCACATTAGGGCTGGCGCTCCGTCGCGCAGAACAATATTACGCGCTTCGGAAATTTTGTTAGCGTCATTGGAGAGGCGTAATGAGCGCGGTTTGGGATCTTCCCGATTTTGACGAGCACGAGGGCGTGCACCTGATCTGCGACCCGCAGAGCGGTCTCAAGGCGGTGATTGCGATCCATTCGACCAAGCTTGGCCCGGCAGCGGGCGGCGTGCGCTTCTGGCATTATGCCGACAGCGCCGCGGCGGTCACCGACGCGCTCCGCCTGTCGCGCGGCATGTCCTTCAAGAACGCGATGGCGGGCCTTCCGCTTGGCGGCGGCAAGGGCGTTGTCCTTGCACCCGCGCAGGGCGCGACGATCAGCGAGGCACAGCTGCTGGCATTCGGCGATGCCGTCGAATCGCTCGGCGGCCGCTACGTCACTGCCGAGGATGTCGGGATGTCCGAAGACCGGATGAAGATCATCGCGACTCGCACCAGCCATGTCTCGGGCCTCCCGGTCGAGGGTGGCGAGGCGGGCGGCGACCCCGGCCCGTTCACCGCGCTCGGCATCTATCTGGGCGTCAGGGCGGCGGCGAAGCGTGCGCTCGGCGCCGATTCGATGGCCGGCGTGCATGTCGCGGTACAGGGCGTGGGCAGCGTCGGTGGCGGTCTCGCCCGCCGTCTCGCCGCCGATGGCGCCAAGCTGACGCTGGCGGACGTCAATGCCGACAAGGCGGCAGCGCTGGCCAAGGAACTGGGCGCCGACGTCGTCGCGGCGGACGCGATCCTGCGGATCCCGGCCGACATCGTCAGCCCTAACGCGCTCGGCGCGATCCTGACCGAAGAGTCGATTGCCGCGCTCGACACCAAGGTCGTCGCAGGCGGGGCCAACAACCAGCTCGCGACGCGCGCCGACGGCGACCGCATCCACGCGCGCGGCATCCTCTACGCGCCCGATTACGTCATCAATGCCGGCGGCATCATCAATGTCGGTCTCGAATATCTCGGCAAGGGCGACCGCGCCGAGGTCGAGGCCCGCATCGCCCGCATCCCTGATCGCCTCAATGAGGTCTGGGAGGAAAGCGCGCGTTCCGGCGCGCCGGCGAGCGAAGTGGCGGACACGATCGCGAAGCGGCTGATCGGGCGGGGCTGACCCGATCTTGCCAGAACTCCGGGGTCTGACGCGCGTCAGACCCGGAGCGTGCCGCTAAGGACGACGACGCCGCTTCCGGAGAGTTCCGGTTCGGGCGTCAGCCGCAGGCGAAGAAGGCTGCGGCGCCCCATCTTCACGCCCTGCTCGATCGCAATCGACCCGTTGTCCAGCAGGCCGGATGCGCCAAGATAGGCAGCGAGCGGCCCGGCCGCCGTCCCGGTTGCCGCGTCCTCCCAAAGACCGACCGTCGGATTGAAGAAGCGGGCATATGCGGTCGCGGGCGCAGCGGCGTCGAACGCATAGACATAGCAGCCCTCGGCATCCGTGCGGCTCAGAACGGCGAGCAGCTTTGCGGCGTCGGGAACGGCCCTGTCGACGGTGCCGGCGTCGCGAACGCGCACCATGAGGTGTGCGGCGCCCGTATCGGCCGGGCGGGGTTGCGGTTCGAGCAGGATATCGCCTTCGTCGAGGCCCAGCGCGATCGCCAGCGGCGCCACATTCTCCAGCGGCTCCGACAGGCGCAGCGCCGTCTGGCGCATGCGCCCGTGAACCCGGCCGCCGATCGACTGGAGTTCGATCGGCAGAACGTCCAGCCCGATCTCCTGCCGGAAGGTTCGCGCGGTGGTCAGCGGACCCAGTTCGCCCTGTTCGCCCAGCCAGAGCCAGGCGCCCAGCGCGTTATGGCCGGCCCCGAAGACCTCCGCACCGCTTGCCGTGAACGATCGCAGCTTCCAGTCCGCGCGCGAACTGCGCAGGATGAAGCTGGTCTCTGCCTGATTGAACTCGCCGGCGATTCGCCGCATCTGCTCGCCGGTCAGGTCGTCCGCCCCTTGCACCACCGCGAGCGGGTTGCCCGTCAAAGCCTCATCCGCGAATACATCGATGAGTCCAGCGATCAGTTCAGCCATTAGGTCCACCCGTCATTGATGAGTTAATCTCTTGATGCGAGATAACTTCGCGACAATAAGTTCGATAAGTACAAAGGGAAAAATCGAACTCCTCAGCTCAATGATGAACTGGACTCAGCATGACCCGTCTGCCGCCGCTTTCGTCGCTTCGCGCATTCGAGGCAGCCGCGCGCCGGGCCAGCTTCAAGGCGGCGGCGGAAGAGCTTCTCGTCACGCCCACCGCGATCAGCCACCACATCAGGCAGCTTGAGGCCCATCTCGGCTTTCGCGTACTGGATCGCTCGCCCAGATCGGTGGTCCTGACCGCGCCCGGCCGCATCCTGCACCAAGCGACGGCCTCCGGCTTTGGGGAGATCGAGCGCGCGATCGCACGATTGCGCGCCGATGCGGCTTCGGCAGTCGTGACCCTGTCATCGACCACTGCGTTCCTGAGCCAATGGCTGGTTCCCCGGATGGACGCGTTGCGTCAGGCCGTGCCCGCCATCGACCTCAGGCTGCACACCTCCAATGCCGTGGAGAAGCTGCGCGCGGGTGAGATCGATGCCGCGATCCGTTACGGAACCGGCCCATTCCCCGGTATCTTCAGCGAAGTGCTTTGCGTCGATCGGATGACGCCGGTTTGCAGTCCTTCCCTTGGCCTGACGCGGGTGGAAGACCTGCGCCGCGCGACCCTGGTCCATGTCGACGGGCGCGCGCGCCCAGCGCTGAATCCGGACTGGACCCGCTGGTGTGCGCAGGCCGGCATCGCCAATCTGGACACGGATACCGGCCCCCGTTTTCCCGACAGCATGCTCGCCGTTCAGGCCGCTATCGCCGGCCAGGGCGTGGTCATCGCCAGCCGGGTTCTGGTCGCCGATGCGCTTGCTGCGAACCTCCTGGAAGCGCCGTTCTCTCAAACGCTTGCCGGGGACGCGTATCATTTCGCGTGCGCGTCGGGGCTGGAACAGCGTGCGGATATGGCAGCGCTCAGGGCGTGGTTCCGGGCCAGCCTTGCGGATGGCGTTGCCCCGCAGGGGAATAGCTAGCGGCCCTTGCTGCGGTTGGCGGAAGGGGTGGGATTCGAACCCACGGTGAGCTTGCACCCACGGCGGTTTTCAAGACCGCTGCCTTAAACCACTCGGCCACCCTTCCGCGCTGGCCAGCGCCTTTGGGCGTTCGCCGCGTTTTCTGCAAGAGGTCTGCGTTTTCATCGCGCAAGGGGGTTCATGCCCGCGAAACGCTGTGGCACAGATGCCGGATGCGGGATTTTCAAGGCCTTGTACGGCGTATCGGTTTGCTGGGGACGGTGGTTGCGGCGTGTACGCTCGCAAACGCCCCGGCGGTGGCTCAGGACGAGGCCGGGTTCCAGGCCTATATCAACGGTCCGCTGCGCCAGCAGGCGCTGCGGGAGGGCGTGAGCGCGCGCACGCTCGACGCCGTGCTGCCCTCGCTCACTTACAATGCCCGCGTCGTGGAGCTCGACCGCGACCAGCCCGGCGGCACCAACCCGAACGCGGCGATCCCCAATTTCGCGCCCTATAAGGCGCGCCATGTCGATGCCGCGCGGATCAATCGCGGCCGCGCCACCTATAGTCGCCTGCGCCCGCAACTCGCACGCGTCGAGCGCGAGACCGGGGTTCCCGAATCGATCATGGTCGCGATCTTCGGGCACGAGACCAATTACGGCAGCTACACCGGCGATTTCGATCTGCCGCGCAGCCTCGCCACGCTCGCTTATGAAGGCCGCCGCCGCACACTGTTTGCGGGCGAGTTCATCGCGACGATGAAGATGGTCGACCGCGGCGTGCCGCGCGAACGGCTGAAGGGCAGCTGGGCCGGCGCATTCGGCTATCCGCAGTTCCTGCCTTCGATCTATCTGCGCCTGGCGCGCGATGGCGATGGCGACGGGGTCGCGAACATCTGGTCGAACGAGGCCGATACGCTCGCCTCGATTGCCAATTACTTCGTCAACGCCGGCTGGCGGCCGGGGCAGCCTTGGGGTGTTGCGGTCAACGTGCCGTCGGGCTTCAACCGCGCCACCGTCGCCAACCGCACGCGTTCGCCACGCTGCGGCCGCGTGTTCGATCGCCACTCGGGCTGGAAGACGATGGCCGAATGGCGTGCGCTGGGTATTGCGCCGCAGTCGGGAAGCTGGCCCGCCGACAATATCCAGGCGACGTTGCTCGAGCCGGACGGTCCCGGCCGGACCGCCTATCTGCTCACCGGCAACTATCGCGTGATTCTCGACTATAATTGCTCCAATTTCTATGCGCTGTCCGTGGGGTTGCTCGCCGATGAAGTCGCAAACTAGCCTGATTCTCCTGATCCTCGCCGCCACAGGCGCAAGTGCCGGGCAGCGTCTGGAGGAATTGCCGCCCGCGGCGCACACTGCGGCGACGGATGCTCCACCGCCCAGCACGGCACCGCAGGGTTCGTCGCAGCTACGCCCCGGCGAAGCGCGCTATGACCGCGTCGGCCGCGCCGGGCTGGCCGATGGCGAGGGTGTCTTCGCGCTCAGCGGCGAACTGGTGCCGGGCAGCTTTGCCGAAGTGACCGCGCTCGATAGCGGCCGGACCATCCTGGTGCAGGTGCGCGGGGAGGGGCAGGGGCTGATCGCGCTTTCCAATGGTGCGGCCAGCCAGCTCGCCGTGACCGGCAATCCGCCCGTGCGTGTTCGCCGCGTGACCGTCACCCCACAGGATTCTGCGCTGCTCTCCGCGGGACGGGCCGCGCCGACGCGTGCGGATGCGCCTCAGGCGCTGCTCGTCGGTCTCCGTCGGATGCTTGCTGAACAAACGCCTGCGCCGGTCGTGGCCGCGGTGAAGTCGCCACCCCCGCCGGCGATCAAACCGCAACCCGCCAAGGCGGCGCCGGTGAAATCTCCCCCGGCCAAGGTGCAGCCCGCCAAGGCGGAACCGGTCAAGCCGCCTCCGGCCAGGGTCGAGCCTGCCAAGACGCCGCCAGCCAAGGATGCGCCCGCGCCCAAGCCGGCGGCACGCGGCAATCTGATCGTTCAGGTCGCCGCGCTCTCCAATGCCCAGCGTGCCCGCGCGCTTGCCAGCCAGCTCGGTGGTACGGTGCGCAGCGTGGGCAACATTCATCGCGTCCAGCTCGGTCCGTTCGCGGACAAGGCTGCCGCCGAACGCGCGCGTGCGGATGCCGCCAAACGCGGCTATGGCGACGCGCGCATCATTTCCGCTCCCTGACCTCAAACCTTCGGACCCCAAAAGCCCCATGAAGAAGTTCCTGCTTTCCGCCGTCGCTTTCGCCGCTGTGAGCGCGCCGACCACCGCCCAGAATGCCGGCGTTCAGATGCCGCCGTTCGAAACCGTCGCGCCGGTCGCGTTCATGGAGGATCTGTCGTCGGGCGCGGTGCTCTATGCAAAGGATGCCGACCGGCGCATGCCGCCCGCGTCGATGGCAAAGATGATGACCGCCTATGTCGCGTTCGACCTCATCAAGCAGGGCAAGCTCAAGCTCGACCAGATGGTCGACGTCCGGCCGGAAACATGGCGGAAATGGCATGGTCCTACAGCGGGTTCGACCATGTTCCTCTCACCGGGTCAGAAGGTCAGCGTCGAGAATCTGCTCAATGGCGTCGTCGTCGTTTCGGGCAATGACGCCTGTGTCGTGCTGGCGGAGGCGGTGGCCGGGACTGAGGAAGCGTTCGTCAATCTGATGAACCAGAAGGCGAAGGAACTGGGCCTGTCGAACAGCCGCTTCGGCACGTCGAACGGCTGGCCGGACGAAGGGCGCACCTATGTCACGGCGCGCGACCTTGCCCATCTCGCCAAGGCAACGATCGCCAACCATCCCGATCTCTACAAGCGCTTCTACTCGCGTGAGAGCTTCACCTTCGGCACCACCATGGGCGGCGCGCCGATCACGCAGGCGAACCGCGATCCGCTGCTCGGCCGTGTGAAGGGCGCCGACGGCCTCAAGACCGGCCATACCGACGAAGCGGGCTATGGCTTCACCGGCTCGGCCGATCAGAATGGCCGTCGCCTGGTGATGGTCGTCGCGGGCCTCACCAGCTTCAACCAGCGCATCGAGGAATCGGTCAAGTTCATGGACTGGGGCTTCCGCGCCTGGTCGGCGCAGAAGGTGGTGAGCAAGGGCCGCAAGGTCGATGCCGCGCAGGTCCAGCTTGGCGATGCCTCGGAAGTCGGTCTCGTCGCCCCGCGCGATCTCTCGGTCGCAATCCCCGCCGGCACCAGCCCGCAGTTCAAGGCCACCGTGTCGTATCAGGGGCCGATTAAGGCGCCGATCAAGGCCGGTGCGCATATTGCCGATCTCGTCATCACCGCACCGGGCTTGCCCGAGCAGCGGATGCCGCTGGTCGCGGAGAGCGATGTTGGCGAGGCGGGCTTCTTCGGCCGCATCTGGGCCGGCCTCACGTCGTTCTTCGCGTGAGGGGCCGCTTCCTCAGCCTTGAGGGCGGGGAGGGCGCGGGCAAGTCGACCCAGGTGCGCCGGCTGGCGGAAGCGCTGGAGGCGCGCGGCATTCCCGTGGTGCTGACGCGCGAGCCGGGCGGGACCGAAGGGGCGGAGGCGATCCGCGGCCTGCTGATGCAGGGCGCGGTGAACCGCTGGAGCGCGCATACCGAGGCGCTGTTGTTCGCGGCTGCACGCGCCGACCATGTCGAGAAGCTGATCCGGCCCGCGGTCGAATCCGGCAGTTGGGTGATCTGCGATCGCTATATCGATTCGACCCGCGCCTATCAGGGTGCGCAGAATATCGACGATGCCGCGATCCTTGCGCTGCATGGCTTTGGGTCGAAAGGGCTGCTGCCCGACCGCACCTTCATCCTCGATCTGCCGGAAGGCGCAGGCGCGGAACGCGCGCATGCGCGGGACGGCGGGGCGCATGATCGTTTCGGCGCGCGCGGGCCGGACTTCCACGCGGCGGTCGCGGCGCGGTTCCGCAGCATCGCCGCGTTCGAGTCCGATCGGGTTCGCGTGATCGATGCTTCGCGCTCCAAAGATGACGTCACGACGTCACTTCTCGACGCGCTCGCCGACCTGCTGCCATGACGTCATTTGCCGGAAATGCCGCGGCAAAGGCCGCGTTCCGCGCCGCCTTGTCGGGTGCGCAGCTCCATCATGCCTGGCTGTTCGCCGGGCCTGAAGGGGTGGGCAAGGCCGGTTTTGCGCGGCAGGCGGCGATGCGGATGCTGGCCGAGGCCTCGGGCAAGGGCGAGCTCTTCGGCGATTTCGACGTGCCCGAGGATCATCCCACGCGCCGGATGATCGAGGCCGGTGCGCATCCCGATTATCGCGTGATGGAGCGGCTGCCCAAGGATCCCGACAAGCCGGGCGAGAATCGCGCGCGCTCGATCCCGATTGCGCAGGTGCGCGGTCTCAATCCGATGTTCGCGACCAAGCCGAGCATGTCGACGCGGCGCGTGGTGGTGATCGATGCGATCGACGATGTCGAACGCCCCGGCGCCGCCAACGCGCTGCTCAAGAATCTGGAGGAACCTCCCGAGGGAACGATCTTCCTGCTCGTCAGCCATTCGCCGGGCCGGTTGCTTCCGACGATCCGCTCGCGCTGCCGCATGCTGCGCTTCGACCCGCTGGGCGATGCCGAAGTCGCCGCCGCCCTCCGCGCCGAGTTGCCTGAGGCGAGCGCAGCGGAGATCGATGCGCTGGTACGGGCGGGCGGCGGTTCGCCGGGCAAGGCGCTGGGCTTTGCGGGACTGGATCTTGCCGCGCTCGATACCGAGATGTCGGCTATCGCCACCCGCGGCGACCCGGATAATGCCATCCGCTCGCGTCTTGCCAGGACGCTTGGGCCAAAGGCGGCCCAGCCGCGCTATGAAGCGTTCCTTGCCCGCGTCCCCGCCTTTATCGCGGCCGCGGCACGCGACAAGCAGGGAAGGGCGCTCACCGATGCGCTCGCCGCCTACGAACAGGCCGCCCAGCTCGGTCCTCTCGCGCTCGCCCAGTCGCTCGATGCGCAGGCGACCGTGTTCGAGATGGGCGGCATCCTCGCGCGCCTGGCCGCGCGCTAGCGCATCGAACTCTGCGCGCTAGCGCTTCAAACCCGCGCGCGCTTGCTCTAGAGCGCCCGGATGGCCGAACCCTATTACATCACCACCGCGATCCATTACCCCAACGGCAAGCCGCATATCGGCCACGCCTATGAGATGATCGCCGCCGACGCGATCGCCCGGTTCCAGCGTCAGGCGGGGCGCGACGTGCGCTTCATGACCGGCACTGACGAGCATGGCCTGAAAATGGCCCAGACCGCGCGTGCCCGCGATCTCACCGCACGCCAGCTTGCGGACGAAATGTCCTCATATTTCAGTGATATGGCGCGCGATCTGAATATTTCATACGATCGCTTCATCCGTACCAGCGATGTCGATCATTATGCTGCGAGCCAGGCGATCTGGAAGGCGATGGAGGCCAATGGCGACCTCTATCTCGATCGCTATGAGGGCTGGTACTCGGTCCGCGACGAAGCCTTTTACGAAGAGAAGGAACTGAGCGAGGGGGAAGGGGGCGTCAAGCTCTCGCCCCAGGGCACGCCCGTCGAGTGGACCGCCGAGGAGACCTGGTTCTTCCGTCTCTCCAACTATCAGCAGAAGCTGCTCGACCTCTACGCCGCGCAGCCCGACTTCATCCGGCCCGAGCGGTCGCGCAACGAGATCGTCAAGTTCGTCGAGGGCGGCCTCGTCGATCTGTCGATCTCGCGCACCAGCTTCGACTGGGGCGTGCCGGTGCCGGATTCGCCCGGCCACGTCATGTATGTCTGGGTCGATGCGCTGACCAACTATCTGACCGGCATCGGCTATCCCGATGCCAATAGCGACCTCGCGCACTATTGGCCGGCGAACCTGCACCTGATCGGCAAGGATATCACGCGCTTCCACACCGTTTATTGGCCGGCCTTCCTGATGTCCGCCGGGATCGCGCTGCCGAAACAGGTGTTCGCGCACGGTTTCATCCTCAACCGGGGTGAGAAGATGTCGAAGTCGACCGGCAACGTGGTCGATCCGACGGAGCTGGCGCGACTCTATGGCGTCGAATCGCTGCGCTATTTCCTGCTGCGCGAGGTCGCGTTCGGCAGCGACGGCAGCTTCAGCGACGAAGCGATCGTCACCCGCGCCAATGCCGATCTGGCGAACAGCTTCGGCAATCTCGCCCAGCGCACGCTCGCCTTCATCGCGAAGAATCTCGTGGGCGAACTGCCCGGAAACGGCCGTGGCGAGGCCGCGGACGCCGAACTGCTGATCGCCGTAACCGAAGCCGGCCACGAGTTCCGCGAGTCGTTCGAGAACCTCGCGCTGGGTCAGGCGCTCGACGCGTGGATGCGCGCCGTCTTCGCCTGCAACCAGTATATCGACGCGCAGGCGCCCTGGGCGCTGCGCAAGACCGATCCGGAGCGGATGCACGCCGTGCTCGGTACGCTGGTCCGTGCGATCCGCGATCTCGCCATCCTCGTCCTGCCGGTGATCCCCGAATCCGCCGGCAAGATCCTCGACCAGCTCGGGCAGGACGCACGCGACCACGCCGCGCTCGATGACAAGGGCTGGTATGACACTCTGACGGCATCGGGCTTCCGCCTCGCGCCGCCGACCGGGGTGTTCCCGCGGCTCGAGCTGGCGGCGGACCCTGCCGCATGAGGCTCGCCGACAGCCATTGTCACCTGAACTACAAGGGGCTTGGCGAACAGCAGCCCGAGGTGCTGGCGCGCGCCCGTGACAGCGGCGTGGTGGCAATGCTCAACATCGCCACGCGCGAACGCGAATGGGACGAGGTGCTGGCGACGGCCGAGCGTGAGGCGGACGTCTGGGCCACCGTCGGCATCCACCCGCACGAGGCGGACGAGCATCCGCATATCGATACCGCCAAGCTCGTCGCGCGCGCGCAGCATCCGCGCGTGGTCGGCATCGGCGAGACCGGGCTCGACTATTATTACGACCATAGCGACCGCGCGCAGCAACAGACGAGCTTCCGCGCCCATATCGCCGCGAGCCGCGAAACCGGCCTCCCGCTGATCGTCCACACCCGCGACGCGGAGGAGGATACCGCGAACATCCTCGCGGACGAGATGGGGAAGGGTGCCTATCCCGGCGTGATCCATTGTTTCACCGCCAGCGACGCCTTTGCCGACAAGGCGATGGATCTCGGCTTCTACATCTCGATCTCGGGTATCGTGACGTTCAAGAATGCCCGCGATTTGCAGGAAACCGCTGCACGGCTTCCGCTCGACCGGCTGCTGATCGAGACCGATGCGCCCTTCCTTGCCCCGGTGCCCCATCGCGGCAAGACGGGCGAGCCGGCGTTTGTCGCCGATACCTGCCGCTTTCTCGCGCAGTTGCGGGGTGTGGATCCCGAAGAGCTGGCCGAAGCGACACGCGCCAACTTCCACACATTGTTCGCGAAAACGCTGGCATAGGGCGAGGGGGGTGAAGGTCCGTATCCTCGGCTCCGGCACCTCGTCGGGTGTACCGCGGATCGGCAATGACTGGGGGGCGTGCGATCCCGCCGAACCGCGCAACCGCCGTACCCGTGCGTCGATCCTGGTCGAAAGCAGCACCACCCGCATCCTGGTCGATACCAGCCCCGATATGCGTGCGCAGCTGCTGGCTGCCGATGTCGGCGATGTGGATGCGGTGATCTGGACTCACGATCATGCCGACCACACCCATGGCATCGACGATCTGCGTCAGTTGATGCACGCACGCCGGGGCCCGGTGCCGGGCTATGCCCCGCCGGCGACCTGCACCGGGCTGGCGGCCCGTTTCCGCTATGTGTTCGAGGGCGGCGGGCCGTATCGCGCGACGGCAACGGTCGAGCCGCTGATCGACGGCATGACCATCGGCGATATCGTCGTCCGTACCGTCGATCAGCCGCATGGCGGTATCACATCGGCTGGTCTGCGTTTCGAACACGACAACAAGTCTGTCGGCTATGCGACTGACTTCAATGCATTTACGCCGGAAATGGAAACGCTCTATACCGGTCTCGACCTGTGGGTCGCCGATGCGCTGCGCCGTGAGCCGCATCCGACCCATCCGCATCTTGCGCAAACGCTCGGCTGGGCGCGCAAATGCGGTTCGCCGCGAACCGTCCTTGTGCATATGGACAAGACGATGGACTATAGGACACTGCTTGCCGAGCTGCCCGGGGGGGTAGTGCCGGGCTATGACGGCATGGAGATCGTGGTTTGAGCGAAACGCAAATCCTGCAGCTGGTTTCGCTGGTCGGCTTTCTGGTGCTGGTGCTGGGTTCGCTCAGTATCCGGCGGCTCCGGCTTGGCTTTATCGTGAAGACCGTCATCGGCTGGGCCGCGATCGCCGGGCTGATCTATCTCGTCGTCATCAACCGTCACACCATCGCCGATCATCTCAACACGATCGGTTCGAAGATCGGGGTTTCCGAAGCGCCGCAGGTCGCCGAGGGCGAGACGATCCGGATCCAGCTTTCGCCCGACGGCCATTTCTGGGCGCGTGCGACGATCAACGGCGTCGAGCGCCGCATGCTGATCGACAGCGGCGCCACGGTCAGCGCGATCAGTGAGGAAACCGCGCAGGCCGCCGGCATCGACTTTACGCGCGGCATGCCGGTGAGCGTGTCGACCGCCAACGGCACGGTCGAGGCGCGCCGTGCGCGTGCGCAGCGGGTCGAGGTCGGGCCGCTCGGCACCGACGATCTCACCGTGTTCGTCGCGTCGAACTTCGGCGATCTCGATGTGCTCGGCATGAACTTCCTGTCGCGGCTCAAATCGTGGCGGGTTGAGGGGAACGTGCTGATCCTCGAGCCGCAAACACGAACCACGACCTGACGTGATTTAACATAATGTATATTATCGGACTTACGGCATGAGCGATCGGGAGGCTCCCCCCGCAATCGATATCGCTGCGATCGAGCCCCCCGGGATCGAACGGCTGATGGCGATCATGGCGCGGCTGCGCGATCCGGTTAGCGGTTGCGAATGGGATACGGTCCAGACCTTCGAAACGATCGCGCCGTACACGATCGAGGAAGCCTATGAGGTCGTCGATGCGATCCAGCGCAACGACATGCCCGATCTCAAGGATGAGCTTGGCGATCTGCTGCTTCAGGTGATCTTCCACAGCCGCATGGCGCAGGAAGCCGGCCAGTTCGACCTGTCCGACGTCGTCGCCGGCATCTGCGACAAGATGGAACGCCGCCATCCGCATATCTTCCGCGGCGCGGCCGAGGGTGGCCATCACCTGTGGGAACAGATCAAGGCCGATGAGCGGGGCAGCAAGGGGACGACGGGCACGCTCGACGGTGTCGCGATCGGCCTCCCCGCCCTCACCCGCGCCGAAAAGCTTCAGAAGCGCGCCGCGCGTACCGGTTTCGACTGGCCCGATCCCTCGGGCGCCCGCGCCAAGATCGACGAGGAGCTAGCCGAGGTCGAGGCTGCGGCCTCGGATGCGGAGCGCACCGAGGAGATCGGCGACCTGCTCTTCGCGACGGTCAACTGGTCGCGCAAGCTCGGCATCGATCCTGAGGCTGCATTGCGTGCCGCCAATCTCAAGTTCGAAACCCGCTTCCGCGCAATGGAGGCACAGGCCGGCGATGCCTTCGCCTCGCTCGATCTCGAATCGCAGGAAGCGCTCTGGCAACAGGTCAAGCAGCGCTAGGCTTTTTGTTCCTGTTGTGTTTCGATTGGCGGGGTGGGGTCTCTGCGAAGAGGCAACCGGCCAGTATAAGCGGCCAGTATAAGATGCTCCATCCCTCCCCGAGGGGCGCTCGGAATCAGGCGGCCTCGGTCGCCGCTTCGACCGCCATCAGGGCGGCGGCATATTTCTCTGCGCTGCGGTCGAACAGCTTGCTGATCGTGAAACTGCGCTCGGTCAGTGCCAGGTTCTTGAGGCCGTCGATCTTGAACGTGCCGATCTTCTCTTCGCGCGGGATCACGAAATCGCGTGAGATCACCTGCGCGTCGACATAGAGCGCTTCGCCCCGGGCGTAGAGGATGTGCGGCGCCAGTACCATGCGGGTACGGTTATAGATGGCGTTCAGGCAAAGCTGCCTGACGATCCCCTCCAGCACGATCGGCGTCGGGTTGGCCGGCGAGTCGGCCCCGTTAGCGGTATCCATGGCAATAATCTGGCGACTATGTTGCGTTGCAGCAAGTGGAGAATCGACCGGACGGGTGGAAAAACCGTCCGGCGGGCGTCACTTTTTGTGCCAGGGGAGCGCAATCAGCCAGCTCTTGGGGCGTCCGCTGGGTTTGGCCGTGCCGTCGAGCCGCTCCGCCCGGACGATCGTCACCGGCTTCAGGATCATCTGCCCGCGCATCACGCCCCTGCCCCCGCCGCTCGGCATCGCCAGCATCTTCCGGACCACGTCCATCCCGCCGGTCACCTTGCCGAATGCGGCGAAGCCGGGCGTATTGGGCCGTGCGTCCAGCGACGGATTGTCGCCGACCATGATCGAGAAATTGCCGTTCGCCGAATTGGGGTCGAGCCCGTGGGCCATCGATATGGTGCCGTCGAGATGCTTTATGCCCGTGCGGCTTGTCGGTTCCAGCGGCAGCGCGGGAAGGATCCGCCGCGCGTCGGTGCCGATGCCGCCCTGGACAAAGCCCAGTTTCGGGTCGCTCGTGCGGCGTGCGGTGCGGTAGAATTCGGTGCCCTCCAGCCGTCCGTCGTCGACATAGAGCATGAAGTTGGCGACTGTCTTCGGCGCGCGCCGGGCATCGAGCGCCAGCGTGATAGTGCCCGCCGAGGTGACGAGCCGGACTCGCACGATGGGCGGCTCGGGTGCCGGGGCCGCTGAAATGAGAGCAAACGCGGCGCAAGCCAGAAAAACGCGTCTATCCAACATTATACGCCGCGAACCTCGAACCTCTCATAGTCCTTGGGCGCCATGCGGACTTCGTAGACTGCGTGCTCGCCGTCCATCCAGTGTTCGACGACATCGCCATGCTGATGCAGCCACGCAGCGCCAGCGCCGTCGCTCGGGTCCAGCCGGATCGTATAGCGGCGATGCCCCTGGGTGAGCAGGCCGGAGACCTTGCCGATCAGCGCCTCGACGCCCTCCCCGGTCAACGCCGACACTGCGATCACATCGTCGCGCTTGGCGCCTTCGGCGAGCAGTTCGGTGCGCTCTGCGTCGTCGAGCAGGTCGAGCTTGTTCCATGCCTCGAACCGCGGGGTGGCGGGATCGACGCCGATTTCCTTCAGCACCGTCTCGACATCGTCCTTCTGCGCCTGCGTATCCGGATGCGCGATGTCGCGGACATGGATCAGCAGATCGGCCGACACCACTTCCTCCAGCGTCGCCTTGAACGCGGCGACAAGCTGGGTGGGCAGCTCGGACACGAAGCCCACAGTGTCGGACAGGATCGCCTTGTCGATGCCGGGCAGCGAGATTTGCCGCAGCGTCGGATCGAGCGTCGCGAACAACAGATTCTCCGCCATGACGTCCGCACCGGTCAGGCGGTTGAAAAGCGTCGACTTTCCGGCGTTGGTATAGCCGACAAGCGCGATGATCGGCCACGGTGCGCGCTGGCGCCGGTCGCGGTGCAGGCCGCGCGTGCGGCTCACCGAATCGAGCTCGCGCCGCAGCCGCGCCATGCGGTCGCGGATCAGCCGGCGATCGGCCTCGATCTGGGTCTCGCCGGGGCCGCCCAGAAAGCCGAAGCCGCCGCGCTGGCGCTCGAGATGGGTCCAGCTGCGCACCAGCCGGCCCGCCTGATAGTCGAGATGCGCCAGCTCCACCTGAAGCCGGCCCTCGGCGGTACGCGCACGCTCGCCGAAGATCTCGAGGATCAGGCCGGTACGGTCGATCACCTTGCAGCCGAGCGCGGTCTCGAGGTTGCGCTGCTGCACCGGGGTCAGCGCGGCGTCGAACACCGCCAGCCCCAATTCGCGGTCGCGCACCGTTTCGGCCAGCGCATCGACCTGGCCCGATCCGATCAGCGTGCCCGGCTTGGGCGCACGGATGCGCAGTGCGACCCGCTCGGCCACCTCGACGCCGATTGCGAGCGCGAGGCCGGCGGTCTCTTCCAGGCGCGCCTCGGCGTCGCGCGTGCTGCCGCCGAGGTCGGGATAGACCACCACGGCGCGCGCGCCACGCGCGAACTCGTCAGAATCGCGATCGAAACCGGTACTCATATGCTCGGGCGTTCCGCCTCTCAGCTTTCCTCGCCGTCATCGGCCAGGTTCAGCGGGTGCGCAGGCTGGATGGTCGACACCGCGTGCTTGTAGACCAGCTGATAGACGCCATCGCGCTGGAGCAGCATGCAGAACAGGTCGAACGCCGCGATCCCGCCCTGCAGCATCACGCCATTGACCAGGAACATGGTGACATTTTCCTGCTGGCGCTTGACCGCGTTCAGGAAAATCTCCTGCAAAACCGGATTCTTGGAGGCTGACTCTGGCACTGCATCTACGATCGATGCGACATCGACCGCGCCCGACGGCATGATCGTCGAGATCGCGTGCTTGTAGATGAGCTGCGACTGGCCGTCGCGGCGCAGCAGCACGGAGAAATTGTCGAACCAGGTCACGATCCCCTGGAGCTTCACGCCCTTCACCAGAAACATCGTAACGGGGGTCTTGGATTTGCGGAGTGCGTTCAGGAACAGATCCTGGAGCGAAGTCTGTTTGTCGGCCATGTTGTGCGGCTTCCACTGTTCTTGGCAGGATTTTTCCCGCGAGAGCGCCGTTTCCCGGCGTCGGAGACGCGCCACCCGCGGCGCGTGGCGGCAATGTAGGGGGTAGGCCGGGGAAGGTCCATAGGCCCGCCCCGGTCACCCATGTTACTTTTCGACCAACGACTTGGCTTGCCGCGCGCGGCTATTCCTCGCGTTCCTCGTGGATGCCCAGCAGCTTCAGCTTCCGGTGCAGCGCCGAGCGCTCCATCCCGATAAAATGTGCCGTGCGCGAGATATTGCCCGAGAAGCGGCGGATCTGGATGCGCAGATATTCCCGCTCGAACGTCTCGCGCGCTTCCTTGAGCGGCGCGCCCATCATCGCGGTCGCCCCCGCCCCGTCGCCCTCGCCATTGCGCCGGCCGAGTACTTCGGTCGGCAGCAGATCGATGTCGATCCGGCCGATCCGGTCCCCCGGCGCCAGGATCACCGTCGCCTCGACCACATTCCGCAGCTGGCGGACATTGCCCGGCCATTCGTAGCTTTGCAGCGCCACCATGGCGTCGGCGGCGACCTCCGGGGTCGGCACGCGGCGCTCGGTCGCATAGTGCGCGACGAAATGGTCGACCAGCGGCGGAATGTCCTCGCGGCGCTCCGTCAGCGGCGGGATCGCCACCGGCACGACGTTGAGCCGGTAGAACAGGTCCTCGCGGAACCGCCCCTCGGCGATCTCGGCCATCAGGTCGCGCGCCGTGGCGGAAACGACTCGGACGTCGACCTTCACCTGTCGCTGCCCGCCGACCCGGTTGAACTTCTGCTCGGTCAGCACGCGCAGGATGCGCCCCTGCGTCGCCATCGGCATATCGGCGATCTCGTCGAGGAACAGCGTGCCGCCATGCGCCTGTTCGAGCAGGCCGGGATGGACCAGGTCGCCGTCCTCGACGCCGAACAGCTCCTCCTCGACGCGCTCGGGCGTCATCCGCGCCGCGCTCACGATCACGAACGGGCCCGCCACGCGGTTGCTCCATTCGTGGAGCAGCCGGGCGGCGACTTCCTTGCCGGTGCCGGGTCCGCCGGTAATCATCACTCGGCTGCCCGTCGCCGCCACGCGCTTGAGCGTCGCGCGCACGCCGTTGATCGATCCGGACGTGCCGGTCAGGTCGGTCTCCCGCCCCACGCTGGCGCGCAGCGAGGCTACCTCGCGCCGCAGCCGCTCGGTCTCGGTCGCACGCTCGACCAGCAGCAGCAGACGCTCCGCCTCGAACGGCTTCTCGATAAAGTCGCTCGCGCCGCGCCGGATCGCCGCGACCGCGGTGTCGAGATTGCGATGGCCTGAGATCACCAGCACCGGGATCGACGGGTCGCGCCGCTTGATCTCGTCGAGCAGTTCCAGCCCGTCGAGCCGGGAACCCTGCAGCCACACGTCGAGCAGCACCAGGCTCGGCCGGCGTTCGGCGATCGCTTCCAGCGCGGAATCGCTGTCCGCGGCGCCGCGTGTCTCATAGCCCTCGTCCTCGAGCACGCCCGCGACCAGTTCGCGGATGTCGCGCTCATCGTCGACGACCAGAATGTCCAAGCTCATACGCGTTACCCGTTCTTGTTTCTGGTGAGTCCGACGGGCAACGCACCGCCGGGTTCGTCACCGCTGTCTTCGCCGCCGGTTCCCGCCATCCGCTCCAGCGCCGCCGTGTCGAAGCACAGCGTCACGCGCGCACCGCCGCCGGGGCGATCGGCAAAGGTCATGGTGCCGAAATGCTCCTCGACGATCTTCTTGACGATCGCGAGGCCAAGGCCGGTGCCGCGGCTGCGCGTTGTCATATAGGGCTCGACGATCCGCTCGCGATCGGCGGGCAGGCCGATGCCGTTATCGTCGACATCGATCAGCAACTGGCCCGGCTCGCCGGTGCGAATCGTCATCGCGACCTCGCCCTGCTCGCCGCCTTCCCGCGCCTCGACCGCCTCGGTTGCGTTCTTGACCAGGTTGGTCAGCGCCTGCCCCAGCTGGCGACGATCGCACACCAGCGCCGGCACCGGATCGGGGTGAGTCATGGTGAAGCGGATTTCGGGCCGCGCGACCTCGTGCAGGAACATCGTCTGCCGTGCGATGTCGAGCAGCGATTCCTCGCGGAAGATCGGCTTGGGCATGCGCGCGAAGGACGAGAATTCGTCGACCATCCGCCGCAGGTCGCCCACCTGCCGCACGATGGTGTCGGTCAGCTTGGCGAACGTGCCGTCCTCGGCATCGACCTGCTTGCCATAGCGCCGCTGGAGCCGTTCGGCGGCGAGCTGGATCGGTGTCAGCGGGTTCTTGATCTCGTGCGCGATGCGTCGTGCCACGTCGGACCAGGCCGCGCGCCGCTGGTCGAGCAGTTGCTGGGTGATGTCGTCGAAGGTCAGCACCTGTCCGCCCTCGTCGCGGGTGATCTTCACTGCCAGCGTCCGCGCCTCGCCGCCGCTGGCAAGCTGGACGATGTCCTCGCGCGCTTCGCCGTCGAGCAGGTGATCGAGTTCCGGTGCGATCTCTGCAAGCAGGCGTCCGACCGGCGCCTCGTCCGGATTGAGCAGCGCCATCGCCGAGCTGTTGATGACGCGGATCCGGCGGTCCGAGTCGATCGACACCACGCCCGCCGTCACGCCCGACATCACCGCTTCGATCAGGGCGCGTCGGCTTTCGGATTCGGCATTGGCGGCGACCAGCGCGTTGGTCTGTTCCTGCAAGCGGTCGGTCATCCGATTGAAGGCGGTGGCAAGGATGCCGATTTCGTCCTGCGACCGCTGCGCCGGAACGCGCGCGGTCAAATCGCCCTCCGCGACATCACGCGCGGCCTTCACCAGATCGCCTACCGGGCGGACGAGACGATCGGCGATCTCGAGCGCAACCCAAACCGCCAGTCCGACGATCAGCAGCGAGAGTATGAGCAGCGCGATATTGAACTGAAGCTGTAGCGTGCGCGATCGCTCGGTCAGCGTGCGATAGCTGCTCAGCACCGAAGCAGCCCGTTCCTTGCGATCCAGCAAGACCGGATCGATCACGCGTGCAACGTAGAGGTAGGTGTCCGTTGTGCCGGCCAACCGGATCAGGGCGCGGACGCGCCCGCTGGCGTCCTCGACCACGGCCCCCTGCTCGCCGCCCTTGATCTTGCGAACGGCATCGTGGCTGATCTGCTGCTCGATCAGTGCTTCATAAGGGTTGAGGATAATCAGGGTCTGGAATTCGCCGTTCGGCATTTCCCGGACAAGGGCGGATTCGGAAAGCTCGCGCTGGCGCGTCTGGCGCGCAAAGAAATCGACAAAGGCCGGATCGTCGACCGGCACTTCCCGCAATGCGCCGGCAAGGTCGGGGCCCATGGCCTCGGCATTGAGTCCGACACGGTCCCTCAGATCGTTGATGCTGCCCTGCGCCACGGCCGAGGCATTCTCAAGCATCGAGCGTGCGCGGTCCGAATACCAGAACTCGACGCCGTACTGGAACAGCAGCGAGGCAACGATCGACACGAAGATCGTCGGGACGCTCGCCAGGATCGAGAAGATCGCCACCAGCCGCACATGCAGCCGGGCTCGCCCGCCGAGCGGAGATCTCGCCGCACGCCGCATCGCCACGCGACGTCCGATCAGCACGATCAGCGCAACCAGCGGGACGAGATTGGCGACCAGCAGCAAGGCGACCAGCGGCGGTGTCAGCAGCCGCTGCGATCCGGTGTTGCCGCTGATGACGAGGTAGGTCGTCAGCATCATGCCGATGGCGACGCCGAAGACGATCAGTTCAAGGATGGGTGTGATCGTGAACCGCCGCGCGGTCGGAAAATTATCGGCGATCGGCTCGGCGACGGCAGTCATCGTTGCATGGCTACAACATACCCGTTGCCTTGAAAACACACTTCTTCGCTCGGGTCGGCGCTAGGGTGTGTCATCCTGTCGCGCGCCGCCGACATCGATGCCCAGCGTATCGAGCCGTTTGCGCAGCGTGTTGCGGTTGATCCCCAGCGCTCGCGCCGCGCGCAGCTGGTTCTGGCCGTGTCGCGCCAGCATCGCCTCGATCAGCGGGCGCTCGACCTCGCCGATGATCCGGTCGTACAGCGTGCCGTCTTCCAGCACCTTGGGTTCCTCGACCGCGATGCGTTGCAGTCGCGCGTGCACCGCCGCCTCGATTCCCTCGTCGCGCGCGGCGGGAAGCAGGCTGGCGCTTTCCCCCAGCATCGTCCGCACCGCCGCCGCGTCGATCCATTCGTCGCGGTGGAGCGCGGCCATGCGCCGCATCAAATTCTCCAGCTCGCGGACATTGCCCGGCCAGTCATGCGCTTCCAGCGTGGCGATGGCGTCGTCGCCCACCGCTTTGCGTGGCAGCCCGTCCTCCACCGCCCGGTCGAGGAAGTGGCGCGCGAGCAGCTTGATATCCTGCCGCCGCTCGCGCAGCGCGGGCAGCGCGATCGGCACGACGTTGAGGCGGTAGAACAGGTCCTCGCGGAACTGTCCTGCAACCACCTGGCTCATCAGATCCTTGTTGGTCGCCGCGACGATGCGCACGTCGGCGCGGATTGCCCGCGCGCCGCCGACGGTGGTGAACTCGCCGGACTGGAGCACGCGCAGCAGGCGGGTCTGCGCCTCCATCGGCATGTCGCCGATCTCGTCGAGGAACAATGTGCCGCCCGAAGCCTGTTCGAACTTGCCCGCCACGCGTGCCGCGGCACCGGTGAAGGCGCCCTTCTCGTGCCCGAACAGTTCGGCTTCGATCAGCTCGCGCGGGATCGCGGCCATGTTGAGCGCGACGAACGGCGCACGCCGCCGCGGACCCAGGTCGTGGATCGCCTGTGCGACCAGCTCCTTGCCGGTGCCGCTCTCGCCCGTGATCAGCACGGTCAGCTCGTTGGAGACGACCCGCGCGATCACGCGATAGACTTCCTGCATCGCCGGCGAGCGGCCGATCAGCGCGACGGCATGGTCCTCGGTCGCGGGCAGGTCGTCGACCAGCCGGCGGCCTCGCGCCAGCGCGCTCGCCACCGTCGTCGTCAATGCGTCGAGGTCGAACGGCTTGGGCAGATAGTCGAACGCCCCCGCCTCGGTTGCGCGCACCGCGGTCGCCAGCGTGTTCTGCGCCGACAGCACGATCACGGGCAGGTCGGGATATTCCCCGGTCAGCGTCGCGACGAGGTCCAGGCCGTTGCCGTCGGGCAGCACCACGTCGGTCACCACCACATCGGGCAAGGCGCCGCGCATCTCGCGCTTGAGGTCGCCCAGCGACGCCGCCGCCGTCACCCGGTGCCCGGCGCGTCGCAGCGCCTGCGTGACGACCGTGCGGATCGCCGCATCGTCGTCGCAGATCAGGATGGAGCCCGTCACGCTCATGCGTCTTGCCGCTTTCGAAAGACAATCTTGGCAAGGACGTACAATCCCACCCCGATCCAGATCACATTGAGTGCGGCCGACGGCAGCGCGCCGCGAACATAGGTGTTGATTAGCATCCCGATCGCTCCGGCCACGTTCAGCGCCTGATAGACCACGCTGTCACCGTCGAGCCGCTTGGTCGAAACCAGGCCATAGGCCGCGAGCACCAGCACCGCCCCTGCCCAGCCAACGGCGTCGACCCAGTCCATCTCAACCGTCCGCCCGCGGCAGGTTGACGCGGAACACCGTCATCTCGGGATCGCCGGCGCGCGCATATTCGACCACCCCGCCCATGTCGCGCACCAGCTTCTCGACCAGCGGAAGCCCCAGCCCCTTGCCTTCGGGCTTGCCCGACACGAACGGCTCGAACAAATGGCTGGCGATATCCGCCGGCGCGCCCGGCCCGTTGTCGCTGACCGAGAATTCGATCGGCAGCCACCGGCGCGGCTGATCCGGCCCCGGCCGCATCGCGACGCCATGCCGGTACTGCGTCGTCAGCACGATCCTGGGCGCCGGCGTATCCTTGAGCGCCTCGGCGGCGTTCTTGAGCAGGTTCATCGCCACCTGCTGGAACGCGTCCTTGTCCATCATCACCGGGGGCAGCGAGGGGTCGAAGCGTTCCTCGATCACGATGCCGCGCGCGAAGCCCGCCAGCGCCACTCGCCGCACAAT
>Ga0247823_10000312_pt1 | contig 42188 bp, 31 predicted proteins | sample 13C_PalmiticAcid_2_FD_192426 | JGI IMG/M metagenome (GOLD analysis project Ga0247823, IMG submission 192426) | Soil microbial communities from agricultural site in Penn Yan, New York, United States - 13C_PalmiticAcid_Day30 | ecosystem: Environmental > Terrestrial > Soil > Agricultural land... | reverse complement strand
ACGTGGATCCGGTAGCGCTCGACCCCCGCCCGGCCCATGCCCGAAGCCGCCGCGGTCACGATCGCCAGCCTGCCCTGAAGGCGCATCATTCTCTCCTCAATTCGCGAAGGGATCGGCGAACTTGCCGGTGGTGGAGATCACCGTGGTGCGGGTCTCCAGATAGGAATCGAGCGCCTCGATTCCGTTCTCGCGGCCCCAGCCGCTCGTCTTCACCCCGCCATAGGGCGTGGACCAGCGGATGTAGCGATAGGTGTTGACCCAGACCATGCCCGCCTCGATCCGGTTGGCGACGCGGTGCGCGCGGCCGACATCATTGGTCCACAGTCCCGCGGCGAGGCCGTAGGGCGTGCCGTTGGCGATCGCGACGGCCTCGTCTTCGCCGTCGAACGGAATGATCGCGGCGACGGGGCCGAAGATTTCCTCCTGCGCGATCCGCATGTCCGGCGCGACCCCGGCGAATATCGTCGGCTCGACGAAATAGCCGCCGGCAAAGCCTTCGCGCTCGATGCGGCTGCCCCCCGCGATCAGCTCGGCGCCCTCGTCGCGGCCGATGCCGACATAAGACAGCGTCTTGGCGAGCTGCCCGGCATGCGCCTGCGGACCCATATGGGTGGCGGGATCCATCTGGTTGCCGACCCGGACGCGCCCCGCATTGCGGTGGAACGCCGCGACGACGCGGTCGTAGATCGGCCGCTCGACCAGCACCCGGCTGCCCAGCGCGCAGCTCTGGCCGCACAGAGCCCAGGCCGATCCGGTCGCGGCGTTGACGGCGTTCTCGACATCGCAGTCGGCGAACAGGATGTGGGGCGCCTTGCCGCCCAGCTCGAAGCTGAAGCGCTTGAGCGTGTCGGCACCGGTCTTGAGGATCGTCTTCGCGGTCGCGCCTTCGCCGGTGAAGGCGATCTTGTCGACGTCCGGGTGCGCGACGAGATGCGCGCCCGCGCTGGTCCCGTCGCCCGGCACGACATTCACCACTCCGGGCGGGAAGCCCGCTTGCTCGAACAATGCGGCGAGCGCCAGCGACGAGGCCGGAGTCTGCTCGGCGGGCTTGAGTACGACGGTGCAGCCCGCCGCCAGCGCGGGTCCGAGCTTCCACGTCGCGGCCATCAGCGGCACGTTCCACGGGGTGATCGTGCCGACCACACCCACCGGCAGACGCGAAGTGAAGGCGTGGACGCTGTCGTCCATCGGGATGGTGCGCCCGCCCAATTTGTCGGCGAGCGAGGCGAACCAGTGCCAATATTGCGGATGGAGGCCGATATCGCCGCGCGATTCGCGGATCGCGCGGCCATTGTCTCGCGACTCGACCTGCGCCAGCGCCTCGATTTGCGTGGCGTAAAGCTCGGCGAACCTCCGCAACAACCCCGCCCGTCCCCCCGGCGCCATCTTGCGCCATGGGCCCTCGAACGCCGCGCGTGCCGCCGCCACCGCATTGTCGATGTCCTTCGGCCCGCCATGAGCGACCCGCGTCCAGGGCTCGCCGGTCGCCGGATCCACGCTGTCCCGAAGGCCGCCATCGACGGGGTCTACCCAGGCACCGCCGATGAACAGGCGATCGAAGCGGAACACGGTCATCGACATCACTCTCGCATTAGTCTCTATATATGGACGTATAAGTCCCCACACGGGAATATGAGTCAAGAGGCAAGGAGAGCTTTATGGTTCCGCTGCTCACGGGCATCCGCGTGATCGAAGTCGGCGCGGTGGTGCTCGGCCCCTATGCGGCGCAGATCCTCGGCGATCTCGGCGCCGACGTGATCAAGGTCGAGCCGATCGAAGGCGACATGGCGCGCAACGCCCATCCGCAAGGTGCCGGCGGTGGCGCGCTGTTCGTGAACAACAATCGCAACAAGCGGATGCTCGCGATCGACCTCAAGCGTGCCGAGGGCCGCGCGGCGCTGGCGCGACTGATCGGCACCGCCGACGTGCTGCTCCACAATATGCGCGTCGATGCGGCGGAGAGGCTCGGGCTCGGATTCGACGCGGTGGCTGCGATCAACCCGCGCATCGTTCATTGCGCCGCGATCGGCTTCGGCCAGGCGGGGCCGTATCGCGATCGCCCGGCATTCGACGACATCATCCAGGCCGCCAGCGGCATGGCGGGGCTGGCGATGCACCATGATGGCGTGCCGCAATTCGTGCCGACGATCGTCGCCGACAAGGTCGCGGGGCTGCACACCGTCTACGGCATTCTCGCCGCTCTGGTCGCCCGCGAGCGGGGGCAGGAAGGCCCGTTCCGCGTCGAAGTGCCGATGTTCGAGGCGATGGTCGCGTTCCTGATGAACGAGCATCTCGCCGAGGCGAGCTTCGCCGCCGACGGCGCGACCGGCTATCCGCGCCTGCTCTCCCCCAATCGCCGGCCGTTCCGCACCGCCGATGGCTGGATCGCGGTCCTTCCTTACACCGCCGGGCAATGGCGCCGCTTCCTCGCCGAGATCGGCCGCGATTCGCTGTGCGAGGAAGCCTGGTTTCGCGACGCGCGCACGCGCCAGGCGCGGATCGACGAGCTCTACGCGATTCTCGCGGAAAGCCTGCCCGAGCGCACCACCGATGCGTGGATCCAGGTCCTCTCGGGGCGCGACGTCCCCTGCTCGCGCATCGCCACGCCCGACGATCTGCTGCGCGACCCGCATCTGGCCGAGATCGGCTTCTTCGACGTGCCCGAGGGCTATCCCGCCGGCGTCGCGCGCGTGGTGCCCCAGCCTGTCCGTTTCGACACGCCGCGAACGCCGGACACGCCACCCGCCGGCATCGGTACGGCCAGTCGCGCAGTGCTGCGCGATTGCGGATATGACGAGGCCGCGATCGACACGCTGGTCGCGTCGGGCGTGGTCGGAGCCGGCTCGGCTTGAAGCGCAGTAGTGCGGGCAACGCCCCTAAACGCGCGACTTCTTCGCAAAACCTCGGCGCACCAGCACATAGACCAAAGCGGCGAAGAGCGTCGCGTCGAGCGCCGGCACCGTGGTGACCGTCCAGCCGCGATAGGCGGCGAGCACCGCCACCACGATCGATCCCAGCCACGTCGCCAGCGCCGGCCAGCGCACCGCGGGGAGATCGGCGATCGAGGCCGCGGAATCGGCACCGCGCCAAATCGTCAGTGCATCGATCACATAGATCGCCGCGATCGGCGGGATGATCAGCCCGAGGAACAGCAGGAAGGGGATGAACGCGTCGAGGATGCCGATCAGCGCGAAGCCGGCGCCGATCGTGCCGCCCAGCACGGTAAACAACCATGGCCGCACCTTCGGGAAAGTCGTGCCGAGCGACAGGCTGGAGGAATAGAGGTTGAGCGCGTTGACCGTCCAGGTCGGCAGCACCAGCAGGAACAATACCGGCGTGCCGAAGCCGAACTGCACCACCAATTTCATGATGCTCGTCTCGCCGGTGGCGAGCGCGGGAATCGCGGCTGCCGTCATCATCAGCGGGGTCGCGATCGGAAACGACAGCACCATGCTGGCGATCGCGCCGCGCGTGGTGCGGGTATAGCGCGAGAGATCGGGCATCGTCGCCACTGCGAGCATATAGGCGCCGATCAGCGCCGATACCGCGATACCGAAATCCATTGGTTCCGCCGGATCGGGCGCCGTCGCGGTGACCAGTCCATAGCGGTCGAGCGCGACCCATGCGACCGCGGCGAGGATCACCGCGAGCACCGGCACCGCCACTACGGCCAGCCGGTCCAGCGCCTTGAAACCGATGATCGTCGAAACCGTCATCAGAACGCTGCCGAGAATCACGAAAAGCGTGAAGTTGCCGGCCACGCCATTGGCCTCGGCAGCCTGCACCATCGCCTCGCCGAAGAAGGAGGCATTCACGCCGAACCAGCAGAAATGGATGAGCGCTATCACCGTGTTGATCAGCGCCGCACCGCCGGTGCCGAACGAGCGGCGCACCAGCAGATAGGTCGAAAGCCGGCTCCGCACGCTGACCACCGAAGTGAAGCACCCGCCGACGCACAGGATCAGCGCCGCGATGAACGCCGCGCCGACCGCGCCCCAAAAGCCGAGCGCCAGCGCGTTGTGCGCGCCGTTCAGAAAGTCCGGCAAACCGATCGAGAAACTCGCGACGATCAGCCCGACGCGCCAGCCCGGAACGGTGACGCCCTCGGGGACGGGCGCGTGCGCGTGAAGATCGCCCGCATTGTCGCTCACGCACCCCATCCGTTCAGTTGCTCGATCGGCCGATAGGCGTCGGGATAGCCGAAGGCGCGAGGGCCGACGAACCCCAATGCGCGCCCGGTCCGCAACACCGCCGGGGCGGCGGCGCCGATCAGCTTGACCCGTTGGCCGTATTTCAGCCGTTCGGTGGTGATGCTGTCGGCGGTCTCGCGGTCCATCACGGTAAGGATGTCGGGAACGAACGCGATGATCGTGCCGTCGCGGCGCGCGACCAGATTTTCGTTCTGGAAATCGACCTCGACGCGTGACTGGCCATCGAACGCCTCGATCACGATACGGCCGACCGAGAAGCCACCTTGGGTCTCCCGCTCGAGATCGGTGATCTTGCCGTCGAACAAGGTGCCGGCGTGCGGATAGAGCCCGGTCGCGCGCAGTGCGGCGAACAATGCCTCGAATGGATCCTCACCGGCCGCGCGCGCCTCGCGGATCGCAGCGCCGAGGGCGATCGCAGCCGAGATTGTCCCGGGGATCGCGTGCGCCTTGGCCTGTTCGCCGCGCAAGGGATATTCGACCATATGGGCAATCCCGCCCAGCGCCATCGCGAGCGCCCGCGCCAATCGCTCATGCTCGTGATTGTCCGAAGTCTCGATCACGGTCAGCGATCCCGATGCCGCAGTCACCACCGAGGGGCAGGCCGAAATCCCGTGGATGTTGAAGATCGCCATCTGCGATTCGGGGAAGGCACGCCCCATCCCGTCGGCATCGACCACCGGCACGCCCAGCTCGGCCGCGGCGACCAGGGGCGCCAATCCGTTCGACCCGCCGATCTCGATCGGCATCACTGCATCGATCTTGCGGCCGAGTATGGTCTCCAGCCGCCTCAGCCCGGTCACCGCTTCCTTGCCGCTCGGCAATTTCTCGACCGATACGGTCGGCGCGCCGACCCAGCCGCACGGTACGACCAGCGCATCGTCGGCGAGCGCATCGAGCGCCACCATCTCGAAGCTGCCGCGCCGCGCCAGCTCGGCCTCGCCGAGGAGTTGCGCGTAATACGGGTCCCCGCCCCCGCCCGACCCCAGAAAAGCCGCGCCGGTGGCGAGATCGGCGAGCGCGGCCTGATCAATGCGCATGGGCGGCCAATCGCTCGCGGCTGGCGCCGGGATTGCCGCCCTCGCCGGCGAGGTCGCTCACTGCGCGGACACGCAGTTGCGCCGCCCGCCCGGGCATGTAGCTCAGGAACATTTCCTCGACGTCCACGATCTGCACCTTATCCCCGTCGCCCCCTGCCGCGACCACGCGCGCGCGCGCCTCGTCGCGCAACTGCGCGATCGCCGTCGCGCGCGGTACATTGTCATAGCGCACGAGTTGCTCGACCTGCGCGCCCACCTGCGCGATCGCCGCGCCGACGGCATTCGCCACCGCCGCGTGCGGCGGCCGCACCACCTTCACCGCGCCCTTGAGCGTATCGGGGATCAGGAAATTGCCCCCGCCCACTGCGAGGATCGTCACGTCGCCGCGCGCAGTCTTCATGCGATCCATGCTCTCCGCCAGCATTGTCTGGATGCGCCGCCACACCGTCTCCAGCATCGCGTCGCTCAGCACCGGCAGCCGCGCGGGGTCGCCGAACGCCGCGCGTCCTGTGGCGACCGCGACGTCGCTGGTGGTCAGCGTGTCTCCGCCGAATAGCATCGCCTCCTCGGCAATACGGAAACCGACCGAATCCGGCCCGACGCGCACCGCGGCTTCGTCCAGCGCCGCCGCGCCATACAGTGCGGTATCGAGATGCACCCGCGTGCCGCCGCCCAGCCCGATCGCAAGGATGTCGGGCATTCGGAAATTGGTGCGCACGCCACCGATATCGACTGCGATCGAGGATTCGCGCGGAAAGCCATTGGTAAGCACGCCGACATCGGTGGTAGTGCCGCCCACATCCATCACGATCGCGTCCGAAACCCCGGTGAGGAACGCCGCGCCGCGCATGCTGTTGGTCGGGCCCGAGCCGATCGTCAGGACCGGATAGGCTGCTGCCTGCGCCGCCGAGATCAGCGTTCCGTCATTCTGCGAGATGTAAAGCGGCGCCGAAACGCCGATCATGGCCAGCGCGCGTTCGAACGACGAGATCACGCGCCCCGCGAGGCTGGTCAGCGCGGCATTGAGGATCGCGGCATTCTCGCGTTCGATGAAGCCGATCCGGCCGATGGCATTGGAGACGGTGACCACTGCACCCGGATGCGCGGCACGGACGATCTCGGCGGCGCGCATCTCCATCGCCGGGTTGATCGAGGCAAAGGCGCTGCTGATCGCGACCGTATCCACGCCGCGCGCCCGCAGCATCGCCGCGGCATCGCGCACCTTCGCCTCGTCGAGCGGCGCAATCTCGCGCCCGTCCATTTCATAGCCACCAGGCAACAGGAAGACATGTTCGCCGATCCGCGCGGTCAGGTCCGCCGGCCAGCCGGTCATCGGCGGCAGCGCCTCGCCCGACGGGCTCGCCAGCCGAAGCACGCCGACCTGATCGAGCTGGCGGCGCTCGACCAACGCATTGGCGAAATGGGTGGTGCCGATCATCACCGAGGCGATGGCGCCGGGCGCCACACCCACTTGCTCCAGCACTGCCGTGATCGCCGCGGCGACGCCCGAACTGACATCGCCGGTCGTCGGCTGCTTGGTCCAGCCCAGCACCGTGCTTCCGTCCATCAATACGGCGTCGGTATTCGTGCCCCCGACATCGACACCCATCCGCACTGACGAACTCCACCGCTGCCCCAATGCCTTGAGGGGGTAGGGTCGGCCTCGTTCACCGCGCAACTCGTAAAACGGGTGCGTCGCCGCGTGGTTCGGGTAACCGGCGGCTTCAATCGGGTAATTTTCGTGCCGGTGGCCTTGAGCGCGGCGCGGCTTCACGCTTACACTTGCCCACCGAGCGAGATGCCCGACGGCGCAACGAGGAGCTTGGCAACGGGATAGCGGGTTGGACGAACTGATCCCCACGAAGATCGCGCCGCCTGCATGGATGGGCAACCAGGTGCGCCGCGATGCCCTGCTCGCCCGGCTCGATACCGCGCTCGAGCGACGCCTTACGCTCATCCACGCGCCTGCCGGATATGGCAAGACCAGCCTTCTCTCGCAATGGCGCAACCGGGTGGACGGCGAGGTCGCACTGGTCGCCTGGCTGACGCTGGGGCGCGACGATGCCGATCCCCGGCGCCTCGCTCAATATATCGGCCTTGCCGTCGATGGCGGCGTGGATGCCGAGGGCGAGCGCAAAGTGACCGATCTGCCCCCGCGCGCTGCATTGTCCGCGATCATCAATCGCCTCGTGCGCGAGCCCCGCAAGGTCGTGTTGATCCTTGACGATCTACATCTGGCCGAAGGTGCTCCGGCCGCCGAATTCCTCAAGGCGCTGATCCAGCTCGCGCCGCAGAACTGCCACTTCATCATTGCCTCGCGTGATTATCCATGGCTCGGCCAGTCGATCCTCGCCGCCGAGGAGCAATTGCTCGAATTGCATGCCGAAGACCTCAAATTCTCTGCCGGCGAAGCCCGGGCGCTGCTCGCACGCGGCGATGCGGCGGAACTCGCGGGCGAAGATGTGGCGCGCATCGTCGAGCGCACCGAAGGCTGGGCGATCGCGCTGCAGCTGACGTCGCTTTCGCTGAAGCGCGGCGCCGATCACCGCCAGTTGATGGCGCATTTCAGCGGCGCCAGCTCCGATCTGGCGCGCTATCTCTCCGAACAGGTGCTGATGACGCTGCCGGAGGAGATCCAGCAAATCGTGATGCGCACCGCGCTGCTCGACCATGTCAACGGCGACATGATCAACCTGCTGTGCGATCGCCAGGATGGCTGGCTGCTGCTCGAACGACTCGAACAGCAGGGCGCGGTGCTGACGCCGCTTTCGCCCGATCGCCAGGCCTGGCGTTATCATCAGCTCTTCGCAGAATATCTGCGCGAGCGCCTCGCCCGCAGCGACGCCCCCTTGTTTCGCACACTCCATCGCCGGACTGCCTTGTGGTTCGCCGAGCGCGGCGAAGTAGTGGCGGCGATAAACCACGCGATCCAGGCGGGCGACGAAGCGCTGATCGCCATGGTGCTCGAAGATGCCGGCGGCTGGCGTTTGATTCCGCAGGGGCTGCAGGCGCTGGTCGAGCGCGGCCTGGCCGAATTGCCGGCGGCGACGATCGCCGCGCGCCCGCGCCTGTTGCTCGCGCGCATCTATCTCGAAGTGAAGCGCGGCCACATGGAAACGGCGCGCGCCGAATATGATCGCTTCGCCGCTGTGGTCGATCCGGACCTCTCCGCCGATCTGCGCACCGAGATCCGCGTCGTCGGCGACGTGCTCGACGAATATGAGAATTTGCCGATGACGTTCGATACGTTGCTCGAGCGCGAGGCGCTGCTGCGCACGCTTCCGGCGGACGATCATCTCGTGCTCGCAAATTTCAACGAGGCTTTGGGCGCCAAATATTATGAAGGCGGCTGGCTCGAGCGGGCGCTCGAGCCGACGCTCGCCAGTCGCGCGCATTACCAGGCGCTCGGCTCGCTCTATTCGGACCTGTTCACCCGCTTCAGCGAGGCGCGGATCAAGCGTGCCCAAGGCCGGATGCAGGATGCCGCAGCGATCCTCGCCGCGGCACGCGCGGAGATCGAGCGCGGCTTCGGTCCGCGCTCGGATCTCGCCGCCAATTGCGCGGCGTTCGAGGCCGAACTCCTCTACGAACAGGATCGCGTGCCCGAAGCGCTGGCGTTGCTCGACTGGGCGCTGCCGCACATGGAATTGTTCGACGGCTGGGTCGACGTCTACGCCGCCGCCTATTTCACTGCCGCGCGCGCCGCGGCCGGAGAGGGTGCGCTCGATGCCGCGCAGGCGCTGCTCGATCGCGCCCGCTTGACCGCCGAGCGCCGCCGCCTGCCCCAGCTCGCCTTGCTCACCGATTTGTGCGCGCTCGAGCTGCTGCTGCATCACGCCGACACCGAAACCGCCCATGTACTGGCCGGACGAATCGGTCTGGACGCGCTGGCCGAATCCATGCGCGCGGAATCGCCGCGTTATCGCGCCGTCGCAGTCGCCGCATCGATGTCGCGGGCGCGGCTCCGGCTGCTCGACGGCGATCATGTCACGGCACTCGCCGAACTTGGCCAAATGCATCGCTGGGCCAGCCAGCACGGCGCCGGACGGCTGCTGATCGAGGTCAATCTCCTGCGCGCTCATGGCCTGCGCCAGGCGGACGACGCGGCGGGCGCGCAGGCCGGTTTCGACGAGGCGGTGGGCGTCGCGATGTTCCAGGGAATCGTCCGCCCGTTCGTCGACGCGCGGCGCTTCTCGCGCGATCTGGTCGAAGGCGCACTCGGCGGCACACCGCGGATCGACCGCTTCCGCGCCCAGTTCCTGCGCAATCTCGCGCGCGCGATCGCCAGCCGACCCCTTGCCGCGACCGCCGACGACGCGCTCAACGATGCCGAGACTGCGATTCTCGCGCATTTGAGTTACGGTTATTCGAACAAGGAGATCGCCCGGCTGATCGGCATGTCGCCCGACACGGTGAAATACCGGCTCAAATCGGTTTTCCGGAAGATCGGCGTCAACAAGCGGCGCGATGCGGTGCGCGTCTCGCGCGAGCGCGGTTTCCTGCCCGGCGCCGCCGCGCCGGCGCCCTGACCCCGCACGCCGCCACGGGCTTACCCGTCTTCACGCCTCGCTTACCCTGATTAACGCGTGGCGTGCCCGCGCGGCTGTTGTTGAATGCCGATGGGAGGATCGGCCAACGCAATGCGGGCCGGCATCAGCAACGAATTACAAGGGGTGGTCGACAATGACACGGCAGTTCGAAGGAAGCGGCTCCCTGCGAGCGAAGCGATTGCGGGCGGCATTGCTGTCCGCCTGCGGCATGCTGGCCTGGTCGAATGCGGCGCTCGCCCAGGACGCGCCCGATGTGCGCGGGGAAGATGACATCGTCGTGACCGGCAGCGCGCTTTCCGGCACCAAGACCGATACGCCGCTGACTCAGGTTCCGCAGGCGATCAGCGTCATCACCGCCGAGGACTTCCAGGATCGCGCCGCCGTCAACCTGCAGGACGTCATCCGCTACAGCGCCGGCGCCACCAGCGAGCTGAACGGCGTCGATACCCGCGGCGACTTCCTCGCGGTGCGCGGAACCGGCGCCGAGCAATATCTCGACGGGCTAAACCGCATGCCGGGCTTCATCTATGGCGGACGGCTGGAGATCTTCACCGTCGAGCGCGCCGAGCTGCTGCGCGGGCCGTCATCCACCCTGTACGGCGGCGGCGGCGCGGGCGGCATCCTGAATTCGATCAGCAAGCGGCCGCAGGAAAGCTTCGGCGGCGAGATCGGCATCACTTACGGCACCGACGATTACAAGCAGCTGCAGCTCGACGTCACCGGCCCGATCGTCGACGGCGTCTCGGCGCGGCTGGTCGGCCTGTATCGCGACGCCGACCTGCAGCAGAAGGGCCAGAAGAACGATCGCATCACCGTGATGCCGTCGGTCACGCTCCGGCCGGGTCCGGACACCGAAGTGACCTTTATCGGCCTGTACCAGCGCGATCATCTGGGCAGCCAGACCTATCTGCCGACCAGCAAGACCGTCGACGGCAGCGGCGCCACGCGCATCTCCGACGATTTCTACCTCGGCGAGCCCGACTTCAATCACACGCTGTCGAGCCATTATGCGCTGACGCTGCTGGTGACCCACCGGTTCAACGACAATCTGACGTTCAGCAGCCGCAACCGCGCCTTCGAACAGGACACCGATTATCAGGAAGTGTTCGGCTATACCGGCTTTGGCGGCGCCTATGCCGATGCCGGCCGCACCATCGCCAATCGCGCCTGGTATCTGAACCGCCCCAAATATACCGGCCTCAACAGCGACAATAATCTGGTGCTGAGCTTCGGCACCGGCCCGCTGGAGCACCAGATCCTCGCCGGGTTCGACTATACCGAATTCCGCGAGGACAAGGAGGAAGGCTTCGGCGCCGCGCCCGGGCTCGACCTCTATGCACCGGTCTACGGCGTGCCGTTCGCTTATGGCGTGGGCTGGACGACCGACACCAAGAATTCGCAGACCGGCTTCTATTTTCAGGATCAGATCCGCGCCTGGGACCGGGTCTCGCTGGTGTTCGGCGCACGGCACGACAATGTGAAGTCGAACGTCAACAACGTTCAGCTTGCGGACAACAAGGCGTGGACGTTCCGCGCCGGCATCATCGGCGATCTGGTCAAAGGCGTGTCGCCCTATTTCAACTATTCCGAATCGTTCCTGCCGGTGTTCGGGTCCAATTTCTTCGGGGTCGCCTATGTTCCGCGCAGCGGCCGCCAGTACGAGGCCGGGATCAAGTTCCAGCCATCGTCGCGGATGCTGTTCACGCTCGCGGCCTATGACATCAAGGAACAGAATGTCCTGATCGCCGATCCGAACGAGCTGCAGAACTTCATCCAGGGCGGCTCGACCCGTTCGCGCGGCGTGGAGGCGGAAGCCAGTCTCAAGCTGCCGGCCAATTTCGACCTGACTGCCTCGTACAGCTATACCCGCGCCGAATATCTGGTGGTCGATGGCCGCCTGCGCGGCGATCGGCGCGAGAATCTGCCCGAGCATCAGGCGTCGATCTGGTCGTCGAAGCGGTTCGATCTGGGCGGCGAGCTCAGCCTCAAGGTCGGCGCCGGCGTGCGCTACCAGAGCGACAAGGTCAGCTTCGATCAGCTTTATCGAGTCGATCCGGTGACTTTGGCCGATGCGATGCTCGAGCTGAGCTACGGCAAATGGTCGCTGTCGGTGAACGGTGCCAACATCTTCGACGAGAAGGTCTACACCAACTGCAGCTATACCGCCGGCACGATCAACGAGGGCTATTGCTACCTCGGCAAGGATCGCACGGTCCTCGGCACGTTGCGCCGCCGCTTCTGACCGATCGCTTCGGCCGGAGCCGCGCAGCATTGTCCGGTTCCGGCTCGCAACCAGAAACCATGTTCGGGAGTTTCGCATGAACCGCACCGCCACGCCTCGTGTCCTTCGCCTGCTGCTTGGTGGGGCGGCGCTGTTCGCGATCGGTGCCGGCCCGGCGCCGCAGGGCCCGGCCGCCGATCTGATCCTCACCAACGCGCGGGTCTATACGGTCGAGACCGGCCAGCCCTGGGCAGAGGCAGTGGCGATCAAGGACGGCAAGATCCTCGCGATCGGATCGGCCGCGGATGTCGCCAAACGCAAGGGCAATGCCACGCGGATCGTGGATCTTGGCGGGCGTTTCGTGATGCCGGCGTTCGGCGATGCCCATGCCCATCCGATCTTCGGGGGCATGAGCCATGCGCGCTGCTCGCTTCATGCCGGCAAGACGATCGAGGACTATCAGCGCCTCATCGCCGCGTGCATCGAGAAGAATCCGGGCAATGGCACGATCTTCGGCTCGGGCTGGAACCAGACCCTGTTCCCGCCAAAGGGCATCCCCAACAAAGCGGTGCTCGACGCGGTCTCGAAGGACCGGGCGCTCATCTTCGAATCCGACGGGCACACCTTGTGGGTCAACTCGAAGGCGCTCGAACTCGCCAAAATCACCCGCGATACCCCGGATCCAAAGAACGGCACGATCGATCGCGACGCGAATGGCGAGCCGATCGGCGCCCTCGAAGAATCGGCGATGGCGCTGGTCGATCCGCTGGTGCCGCCGCCCACCGCCAAGGACCTCGAAGGCGCGATCACCTATACGGTCACCTTGTTCAACAGCCTCGGCATCACTTCGTGGCACGACGCGTCGCTCGAGTGGGACAAGGGCGGCACCAGCAAGGCGCTCGACGCCTATAAGGCCGTCAAGGATCGCGGCGCGCTCACTGCCCACACCGTGATGGACCTGCACTGGAACAACGATCGCGGGCTCGATCAGATGCCCGACATCCTCAAGCTCTCCGCCCGCGCACGCGATATCGGGCTCACCGCGAATGGGGTGAAGTTCTTCATCGACGGCGTCATCCCGCAGCAGACCGCGGCGATGCTCGCGCCCTATGAGGGCACCGATGTGAAAGGTGCGACCCAGATCACCCCCGCGGCGCTCGCCGAAGCAGTGGCGCAGCTCGACGCGCGCGACATGCAGTCGCATTTTCACGCGATCGGCGATGCGGGCGTCCGCCAGGCACTCGACGCGGTCGAGAGCGCCCGAAAGCGCGATGGTATGCGCGACACCCGGCCGATGATGTCGCACATGAACGTGATCGATCCGGCCGATCAGCCGCGCTTCGGCAAGCTCGGCGTCACGGCGATCTTCCAGCCGCTCTGGGCGTGCAACGAAGCCTATATGGATCTCACGATCGAGCGGATCGGGCCAAAGCGCGCGACCTATATCTACCCCTCGGGAAGCATTCTGCGCGCGGGCGGCCGGCTGGCATATGGCGCAGACTGGTCGGTGGCGTCGGCGAATCCGTTCGAAGGGATCGAGGTCGCGCTCACCCGCGTCGCTCCCGAAGGCGATCGCCCGCCGCTCACGCCAGGCGAGGTGATCACCCTGGCGCAGGCGCTGCAGGCCTATACCCTCAACGTCGCTTATGTGAATCACCTCGACAAAAAGACCGGCTCGCTCGCGCCGGGCAAGAGCGCCGATCTGATCGTGCTCGATCGCAACCTGTTCGAAACGCCGACACGGCAAATCCATTCGACCAAGGTACTGCTCACGCTGTTCGAGGGCCGCGAGGTGTTCGGCAAGCTGCAGCCGCTGGCACGTTGAGGATGCCCCGCGCCGTCCGCCTGCTGGCAGTGGCGGCGGCGTGGCTCGGCCAGCCCGCCGCGGCGCAGGAGGTGCCGGCCGACTATCGCCTTCCGCCGGCCGCTTTGCCTGCGCCTGGCGGACCGCACCCCATCGGCACCTTGCGCTTCGAGGTCGCGCAATCGGGTGGGCCGTCGCTGCAGATCGTGGCCTGGTATCCCGCCGCCTCGTCCGGGCCGCCAGCGCCCTATCTCGATGCCGACGAGCAGCGCGTGCAGGCGCCGGCTATCGCGCGCAATTTCCGCTGGCCGGCCGCGATGCTCGATGCCGTCGCGACCGGCCCTACGCATGCCAGCGCCGCCGCACCGGTGGCGCGCGGGCGTTTCCCGCTGCTGATCTTCAGCCACGGCTATTTCCTCTATCCGCGGCAGAACAGCGCGCTGATGGAGCATCTGGCGAGCCGGGGCTATGTCGTCCTCTCGCTCGCGCATCCGGGTGACGCCGCAGACCTGCCTGGTCCCGGCGGCACGGTCGCGACCGATTCTGCCGATTTGGGGAAGAATGTCGACCTCGCCAAACTCGCCCCCTTCTGGCTGGCGACCGACGACCGCGTGCTCAGGGCCGCGCTCCCCGGATTCTTCGCGGCGCAACGCGATGGCCGCATGCTGCGCAGTCTCGCGCGTTGGCGCACGGACGTCCGCGCGCTGACAGACACAATACTCGCGCGCCGTTTCCCCGCGCTGGCGATGCCGATCGCGCGCGTGATCGATCCGAAGCGTATCGCTTATGGTGGCATGTCGTTCGGCGGCTCGGCTTCGGCATCGGCTTGCCAGGTCGACACGCGCTGCCGGGCCGCGTTCAACCTCGACGGCCTCGAATTCGATCAGACACTATACGATCGCGCCCTCCGCATGCCGTTGATGCTCGTCCAGAGCGACTGGCGCGTTTTCCCCAATCTCGGCGCACCGGGAACGAGCCTCACCCATTACGACTATGCCTATGAAAGCTGGGCGCACGCCGGCACGACACCCACGATCTACCGTTTCGCGCTGAAGGGCGCGACGCATATGGGCCTGACCGATCTCGCGCTGGCGCCCGCCGATCCGGTGCGCGACCGTCTGTTCGGCCCTGCGCCGGGCCGCAAAGTGATCCCGGCGATCAACGATCTCGTCGCCGCTTTTCTCGATCGTCACCTTGCGGGCAAGCCCGCCGACATCGATGCCGCGGCAGCGCGTCACGCGCTGGTCGAACGTCGTCGCGCGAACCTTCCCCGGCCGTGATGCCGGGCGTCATCGCCCGGGACCCCGCCTCACGCACTGCTCAGCAGGATGCTGGTCTCGCTGTTGAGGATTCCCTCGATCGCGCGGATCTCGCGCAGGATGCGATCAAAGCCTTGCAGGCCCTCCGCCGCAATCTCCGCGACGAGGTCCCAGCCGCCATTGGTGGTGTGGAGCGCGCGGATCTCGGGAAAGCTTCGCAGGCGACGGATGATCGCCGAGGTCGACCGGCCGGCGACTTCGATCATCATCACCGCGCGCAGCGCGTCGGCGCCTCCGGGCTCCTGCACCCGAACGGTGAAGCCGAGGATCATGCCGGTGTCGAGCAGCCGGTCCAGCCGCGCCTGCACCGTGGCGCGCGAAACCTGCAGCATGCTGGCAATCTTGGCGACCGGCGCACGTCCGTCGCCGCGGAGAATTGCGATGATCCGCCGATCGAGTTCGTCGAGATGCTGCATTACAATATGCTCGACTATGCTATACAAATTGTCAAATATTACGGCTTCAACCTTCGCATTCCGCGCATATCGCCTGCAACTTTGCTCGGCCTAGTCTCCCTTCGAACCAGCGCGACAGGGAACCATATATGACCAGATTCATCGGCGTCGAAAGCCTCGCCCGCATCGTCCACGAAGTCGGCGTCGAGCCGTTCCTCGTCGGCCTTGCCGGCTATCTGGAGCAGGACTTCCGGCGCTGGAGCGAGTTCGACAAGGTGCCGCGCCACGCGAGCCACTCCGATCTGGGCGTGGTCGAGCTGATGCCGATCAGCGACGCCGGGCGGTTCGCGTTCAAATATGTCAACGGTCATCCAGGCAATGCGCGCACCGGCTTGCTCACCGTCGCGGCGTTCGGCGTGCTCGCCGACATGGATACCGGCTATCCGCGACTGGTGGCGGAGATGACCTTGCTCACCGCGCTGCGCACCGCCGCCACCTCCGCGCTGGTCGCCAGCCATCTCGCCCGTCCGGAGAGCCGGGTGATGGCGATGATCGGCCTCGGCGCCCAGTCCGATTTCCAGGCCCTGGCCTTTCGCGCATTGCTCGGGATCGAACGGCTGCGGGTGTACGATATCGATCCCGCTTCCACCGCCAAACTGGTGCGCAACCTGTCTGCGCAGGGCTTCCTCGTCGAGGCGTTCGACAGCGCCCACGAAGCGGTGATGTCCGCCGACATCATCACCACCGCCACCGCCGACAAATGCAACGCGACGATCCTGTCCGCCAACATGGTCGGCGCCGGGGTGCACATCAATGCGATCGGCGGCGATTGCCCGGGCAAGACCGAGTTGCAGCGCGAGATCCTGGAGCGGGCGAGCGTGTTCGTCGAACTGGAGGAGCAGACCCGGATCGAAGGCGAGCTCCAGCAGATGCCCGCCGACTTCCCGGTCACCGAAGTGTGGCGGGTGCTTGCCGGGATCGAGGCCGGACGGACCAGCGCGGCGCAGGTCACCTTGTTCGACTCGGTCGGCTTCGCGCTCGAGGACTTCTCGGCGCTGCGCTATCTCGACGCGTTGACCGTCGAGGATGCGGACATCGCCGAGATCGACCTGATCGCCCGGCCCGACGATCCGGTCGACCTGTTCGGGCTGCTGCAGCGCTACCGGCCTGCCGCCCGGCCGCCGAAGGTGGCGGCATCCGCATTTGCATGACGACCGGAGGGAAGATGACTGACGGCCTCACCCTGTCCCGCGCATTGGCTGCGGCTTCGGCTGCGGTTGCGCTGGCGCTTTTGTCTCCGCCGGCGGCATGGGCGCAGGCGAAGCCCGTCGCCGCGGCGGCTCCCGGTTATGTGCTGCCCGAAAGCGAAACGTGGGAACTTAAGGCCGACGACGGCTATCCCTATCAGATCTTCGTCTCGCTGCCCAAAGGGCCTCCGCCGCCCGGGGGCTATCCGATTTTGTACGTGCTGGACGGCAATGCGATGTTCGCCGGCTTCGCCGAGACCCGGCGCATTCTCGGCTATATGAAGTCGGATCTCGGCAAGACGATCGTCGTCGGGGTCGGCTACAAGACCGAAGCGGCCTATGACGCGCGGCGAGTATATGATTTCGTTGAGGATTTCCGCCAGCCGGTCCCCCCGGCCCAAATCTATCTGACCCAATACAAAGCCGGCGGCCGCGGCAACTTCGCAACCTTCCTGCTCGATCGCCTGCGCCCCGAACTCGCCCGGCGCTATTCGGTCAATCCGCATCGGCAGGCCTTGTTCGGCCATTCCTTCGGCGGGCTGTTCGCCTTGTACATGCTCTACAACCACCCGCACGCGTTTCACGCGATCGTCGCCGCGAGTCCCTCGATATTCTGGAACGATCAGTCGATCCTCGCCGAGGAGCGCGCCTTCGCGGCGAAATTGACCGCAGGCAGCTTGCAGAGGCCGGTGAGCAGGCTTCGACTGGTGACGGGCGAGCTCGACGAAACCGTGGTGGAACACACCGACGCCGCATCGCTCGCCAAACGGCTCGAGCCCCTGTCTGCCTATGGCTTTCGCAGCGAGTTCGAAATGTTCGCGCGCGAAACGCACATCACCGTACCCAGCCGCTCGATCAGCTCGACGCTTCGGTTCGCCTTCGCCTGGCCGTGACCCACCCGCACAATCTCCGACAGATGGGCATCGAAGAGCCGATATAGATTTCCTATGCGTTGAATGGGAATTGCCTTGTTGGGCGCTTGCTTTCCCCGCGTTAGGCATCGGCAATCGTAACCACCCGTCATATCGCGAGGATAGGATGCCCCTGCGCCCAGCGAAGCTTTGGCCCGAGCGGCCGTGACGGCGTCCCTCGCCTCATCGCCATTCACGGCCGAGATCACGCATGCGGTCTCGGCGCTCAACGCGGCGCGCCTCGACTGGCGGGGACGCCAGGCGGGGCGGCACGACGTGTCCAGCTTCCCCTCGCCTGCCGAGCTTGCGCGCGCGATCGAGCATCTCGCCGCCGCACTCTACCCGCTGCGGCTCGGCGGGTTTCGCGGGGGCGCATTGCACGAAGACGATTTCGTCGCCGAACAACTCGCTCTCGCCCTCGCCATCCTGCGCGATCAGGTGGCGAGCGAACTCGATTATTGGCAGGGCTGGTGCGACGCGCCGTTCGAGGAGGAGCAGCCCGACACGATCGTCCGGCTGTTCGCCATCGCGATCCCGGAAATCCGTGCGCTGATCGACAGCGACGTCGAGGCGGCGTTCGTCGGCGATCCCGCCGCGCGCACCGCCGATGAGATCCTGATCAGCTATCCCGGCGCACTGGCGATCCTGCACTATCGGATCGCGCATCAGCTATTTTCGCTCGGCGCGGCGATCGTCGCGCGGGTCATCTCCGAGCTCGCCAATGCCCGCACCGGCATCGACATCCATCCCGGGGCCACGATCGGGCCGCGCTTCTTCATCGACCACGGCACCGGCGTGGTCATCGGCGAGACGGCGATCATCGGCACCAACGTGCGGCTCTATCAACATGTCACGCTGGGCGCGCGCAGCCCGCTGGGACTCGCCAGCGTCGGGCCGCGCGACCGCCTCGCCCGGCATCCGATCGTCGAGGACGACGTCATCGTCTATGCCGGGGCGACGATTCTCGGCCGCGTGACGATCGGCCGCGGCAGCACGATCGGCGGCAATGTCTGGCTGCTCCGCGACGTTCCGCCCGGCAGCGTGGTGGTGCAGTCCGAGGCAGTGACGCTCGACACGACCACCGCGCGCGAAATGACCGCCGAGCTTCGGTCGGCGCGCGCATGACCTTTCCCTTCATCCGTCATACGCCCTCCGTTCCGGTCAAACCGCTGATCGGCGTGCTCTGCTGCAACGAAATGGCCGAGCGGCCGATCCAGGCGGTCGCCAGCCGGTTCATCGAGCCGCTCAGCCGGATATCGGGCGCGACGGTGCTGCTCGTGCCGGCGCTGCCCGACACGCTCGACGCCGCGGTGCTGGCCCGACGGCTGGACGGTCTGTTGCTCACCGGTTCGCGCTCGAACGTCGCTGGCGCGCGTTATGGCTGCACGAGCGATGACGCGCGTACCGACCTTCAGCGCGACGAAGTGGCGCTGGCGCTCAGCAGCGCGATGATCGAAAATGGACGCCCGGTGTTCGGCATTTGCCGCGGGCTGCAGGAGCTCAACGTGCTGTTCGGCGGGACGCTGACCTGCGCGCCGGGGCATCAGCGCGCGGAGGTGCCGTTCGAAGCTTTGTTCGAGCACGAGCACCTGGTGACGCTCGAACCGGGCGGGCTGCTCGCGGCGTCGACCGGACTGCGGCGCCTCACCGTCAACTCGGTGCACGAGCAGGGAGTCGATCGACTCGGCGCCGGATTGCAGGTCGAAGCGATCGCCGACGACGGCCTGATCGAGGCCTTCTCGGCAAATCCGTGCGGCCGGCCGGTTCTGGCGGTGCAATGGCATCCCGAATGGAATGCCGACACCCGGCCCGAAAGCCGTGCATTCTTCGACCTGATCGGCACGGCGCTGCACATGGGCGGCGAGCCGGACATTTTACGGACGAACGCCCGGACCGAACGATAAACGCAATCAGGTCAGATCACGCGCCTCCACGCCTCAGCGCGCTGCTGTCAGCCCGGCATCCTGCTCCGATTCGATGCGCCGCGCCCATTCCTTGTTGATGCCGAGCGCGGCGAGCGTGCAGACCGCGCCGGAGAGCAGATAGACCCCGACGGACCACAGTCCGAAATTGCTCGCCAGCGCGAGCGCCACGAGCGGCGCGAAGCCCGCGCCGATCAGCCATGAAAGATTGGCGGTGGTCGCGGCGCCGGTATAGCGACGCTCGCTCGAGAAGCTGCCATTAACCGCGCCGGAGGACTGGCCGAACGCCAGCCCCAGCAGGACGAAGCCGGCCAGCATATAGACCGTTTCGCCAAAGCCTCCCGCGCCGAGCAATTGCGGGGCGAACCCGCTATAGGCAGCGATCAGCACCGCCGAGACGCCGAGGACCGCGCGTCGCCCGACCCGGTCGGCGATGACCCCGGAGGCGAGCATCGACAGCACGCACGCGACCGCACCGATGATCTCGATGACGAGGAAACGCTCCGCCGCCTCGCCCGAATACAAAGTCACCCATGAGAGCGGGAAGACCGTCACCAGATGGAATAACGCGAAGCTGGCGAGCGGCGCGAACGAACCGAGTGCGATGGTCCGACCCTCGAGCCGCACGGTTTCCCAGAACGGCGCGGGCTGGAGCTCGCGGCTTTCGAACAGATGCTCGAACTCAGGCGTCGCGACGAGCCGCAACCGCGCGAACAAGGCGACCACGTTGATCGCGAAGGCGACGAAGAACGGGTAGCGCCAGCCCCATGACAGGAAGTCCTCGCTCGACAGCGTCGACAGGAAGAACGCGAACAGCCCCGCCGCGACGATCAGCCCGAGCGGCGCTCCGAGCTGGGGTATCATCGCATACCAGCCGCGCTGCTTTTCCGGCGCGTTGAGCGCGAGCAGCGAAGGAAGCCCGTCCCACGCGCCGCCCAGCGCGACGCCTTGGCCGACGCGACACAATGCGAGCAGCCAGACCGCGGCGATGCCGATCTGGTTGTAGCCCGGCAGGAAGGCCAAAGCCATGGTCGAGCCGCCGAGCAGGAACAAGGCGATGGTGAGCTTGACGCCGCGACCATGGTTACGATCGATCCACATGAAGATCGCCGAGCCGAGCGGGCGCGCGAGGAAAGCGAGCGCGAACAAGGCGAACGAATAGAGCGTGCCGGTCAGCGGATCGACGAACGCGAAGACGACCGATGGGAACACCAGCACCGAGGCAATGGCGTAGACGAAGAAGTCGAAGAACTCGCTCGTCCGCCCGATGATCACGCCGATGGCGATCTCGCCGGGCGCGATCTTGTGGTCGCGTGCGTTCACGATGCGGGCATCGCGTTCGAGGGGCGTCGAATTGGACGCGGCGATCGGTGCACTCATTCGCTTCGCTCCGGCAGCCTTTTGCTGTGTTATTGCGTTTGAACGCGCGTTGCACCAGAAAAGCGCCACGGCGGGGATAGGACAAAATGTCCAATGTCGGCGCAGGGGCGCGCCGGGATAGGCGGAGGTCCATGCGCGAAGACACACCAATGTCCATTGCACGCCGGCTCCTCACCCTGCTGCCGCTCGCTGCCCTTTCGGCGTGCGATCGCGCGGTGCTCGATCCCGCGGGCGACATCGCCCTCCAGCAGCGCGACATCATCTATATCTCGACCGCGCTGATGCTGCTGATCATCGTGCCCGTGCTGGCGCTGATCGTCGTGTTCGCGTGGCGCTATCGCGAGAGCAACAAGGACGCGACCTACGATCCGCATTTCGACCATTCGACTGCGCTCGAGCTGGTCATCTGGTCGGCGCCGTTGCTCATCATCATCTGCCTCGGCGCGCTCACCTGGTGGAGCACGCATTTGCTCGATCCTTTCCGACCGATCAATCGCGTCTCGGCAGAGAAACCCGTCGATCCAAAGGTCAAGCCACTCGTCGTCCAGGTCGTTTCGCTCGACTGGAAATGGCTGTTCATCTATCCTGAGCAGGGCGTAGCGACGGTCAACGAGCTGGCGCTGCCGGTCGACCGGCCGGTCAAGTTCGACCTCACTTCGACCAACATGATGAATACCTTCTATGCGCCGACGCTTGCGGGCATGATCTACACCATGCCGGGGATGCGCAGCACGCTCCACGCCGTGCTCAACAGGCCGGGCACCTTCGACGGCATGTCCGCCAATTATAGCGGCGCCGGTTTCTCCGACATGCGCTTCAAGCTCTATGGCGTTGATCAAGGCGGGTTCGATGCTTGGGTGGCGCGAGTGAAGGCGAGCGGCCCGGCACTCGACACGAATCGCTTCCTCCAGCTCGAAAAGCCCAGCGAGCGCGTGCCGGCGATGTATTTCTCGGGCGTGGATCCGAGCCTGTTCGACCGCGTCTTCAATCGCTGCGTCCGCCCCGGCACGCCGTGCATGAACGAGGTGATGCGGCACGACATGCGGAGCGGTGGCGGCCATCCGCACGATCCGCGCGCCGGCGCGGGCATGCCTTCCGGCCGCAACGCGCCGCCGCCTGCGGGCGACAAGCCCGAAGGTGCGCTGTTCAAGGAAGGTGAGGAGAAGGGCAGCGGTCCGCACCGGACCTCGCCTGACGCGAAGCAGGCGCCGGCCAGCGCCAGGCCCATATCTGACAATCGCGACACGTCGCTGAACCTCGTCCCTGCCGCGCCGGCCGTCGCCCGCGCCGGCGCAGCCTGAGCCGCGGGAGCCATCATGTTCGACGAATCCGTCACCAGGGCGATCTTCGGCCGCCTGACCTTCGAATCCTTCCCGATCCACGAGCCGATCCTGCTCGTGACCTTCATCGTCGTCGCCCTGCTCGGGCTCGGCATCGTCGGTGCCGTGACCAAATATCGGCTGTGGGGTTGGCTGTGGCGCGAATGGCTGACCAGCATCGATCACAAGAAGATCGGGATCATGTACATGATCCTCGGCATCATCATGCTGCTGCGCGGTTTTTCCGACGCGATCATGATGCGCCTGCAGCAGGCGATCGCCTTCGGCGGCAACGAGGGCTATCTCCCGCCGCATCACTATGATCAGGTCTTCACCGCACACGGGACGATCATGATCTTCTTCGTGGCGATCCCGCTGATCGTCGGGCTGGTCAACTACATCATGCCGCTCCAGATCGGCGCGCGCGACGTCGCCTTTCCGTTCCTCAACAATCTGAGCTTCTGGCTCACCGTGGCGGGCGCGTTGCTCGTCATGATCTCGCTGTTCGTCGGCGAGTTTTCGCGCGGCGGCTGGCTCAATTACGTGCCGGTCACCAATTTGCAGAACAGTCCGGATACCGGGCCCGATTATTATCTATGGGCACTGCAGATAGCCGGCGTCGGCACCACATTGTCCGCGATCAACATGGTCACCACGATCATCAAGATGCGCGCGCCCGGCATGACGATGATGAAGATGCCGATCTTCTGCTGGACGGCTTTGTGCAGCAACGTGCTGGCGATCGCGATCTTCCCGGTGCTCACCGGTGCCTTCGCGCTGCTGATGCTCGATCGCTACGTCGGAACCAACTTCTTCACCAACGATCTCGGCGGCAACCCGATGATGTACTGGAACCTCGTGTGGATCTGGGGCCATCCCGAGGTGTACGTGCTCGTCCTGCCGGCGTTCGGCATCTATTCCGAGATCACCTCGACCTTCACCGGCAAGCGCCTCTTCGGCTATTCGTCGATGGTCTATGCCACGGTGGTGATCACCATCCTGAGCTATCTGGTGTGGCTGCACCACTTCTTCACGATGGGCTCGGGCGCCAGCGTCAACAGCTTCTTCGGAATCGCCACCATGGTGATCTCGATCCCCACCGGCGCGAAGATCTTCAACTGGCTGTTCACGATGTATCGCGGCCGAATTCGCTTCGAACTGCCGATGATGTGGGTGATCGCCTTCATGATCACCTTCGTGGTGGGCGGTATGACCGGCGTGCTGCTCGCGGTACCCCCGGCGGACTTCGTGCTCCACAATTCGCTGTTCCTCGTCGCCCATTTCCACAACGTGATCATCGGCGGCGTGGTGTTCGCGCTGTTCGCGGCGATGGATTACTGGTTCCCCAAGGCCTTCGGCTTCCGGCTCGATCCGTTCTGGGGCAAGATCACCTTCTGGGGCTGGGTGATCGGTTATTGGGTCGCGTGGACGCCGATCTACATCGTCGGGCTGATGGGCACGACGCGCCGCGTCAACCATTTCGACGATCCGAGCCTGCAGATCTGGTTCGTCATCGCCGCGATCGGTGCGGTGATCATCCTGATCGGCATCCTCGCCTTCGTGATCCAGATCGCCGTCAGCATCATCAACCGCGAAAAGCTCCGCGACAGCACGGGCGATCCGTGGGACGGCCGCACGCTCGAATGGGCGACCTCGTCGCCGCCACCGGCGTACAACTTCGCCTTCACCCCGCAGGTCCATGATCTCGACGCGTGGTACGACATGAAGTCGCGCAATGCGCAACGTCCGACCAACGGCTTCAGGCCGATCCACATGCCGCGCAACACCGGTGCGGGGGTCATCCTCTCGGCACTGGCGATGGCGCTCGGCTTTGGGATGATCTGGTACATGTGGTGGCTGGCCGCCGTCTCGGCGGTGGGGCTGCTGGTCGTCAGCATCCTCCACACCTTCAATTATAATCGCGATTACTTCATCCCCGCGGAGGAAGTGGCGCAAAGCGAGGACGCGCGCACCAAGCTGCTCGCGGCGGGAGCCTGACCATGGCCGCGGATGCACTGACCGAGACCCGCGTGGCCGAGCTGTCGTTCTACGACGTGGAGGATAGCCATCACCACGAAGCGGGCGGTAGCACGCTGCTCGGCTTCTGGATCTATCTGATGAGCGACGCGCTCATCTTCGCGACGCTGTTCGCCACTTATGGCGTGCTGAGCACCAGCTATGCGGGCGGTCCCTCTCCGCGCGAAATCTTCGAGCTGCCCTTGGTCGCAGTGAATACTGCGCTGCTGCTGACCTCGTCGATCACCTATGGCTTCGCGATGATCGCGATGCAGGAGGGCAGGCTTCGCGGTACCCAATTGTGGCTGGCGATCACCGGGCTGCTCGGCTGCGGCTTTGTCGGGATCGAGCTCTACGAGTTCGCCAACCTGATCCATGAAGGCGCGACGCCGATGCGCAGCGCCTTTCTCTCGGCCTTCTTCACCTTGGTCGCAACGCATGGACTCCACGTCACCTTCGGGATCATCTGGGTCGGCGTGATGCTGGTCCAGCTCTCCCAGCGCGGGCTGCACGCCGAAAACCAGCGCCGGCTGATGTGCCTCAGCATGTTCTGGCATTTCCTCGACGTCGTCTGGATCGGCGTCTTCACCTTCGTCTATCTGCTCGGGGTCCTGCGATGAACGACGCCACCCACGCAAATGCCGATCATGGCCATGGTCATGAGGACGGCCCCGGCCATTTCACCCGGCGCGGCTATGTGATCGGATTCCTGCTGTCGGTGGTGCTCACCGCAGTGCCGTTCTGGCTGGTGATGACCGGCGCGCTCCAGGATGCGCAGACCACTGCGATCCTGATCATCGCGTTCGCAGTGGTGCAGATCCTCGTGCACACCGTCTGCTTCCTCCACGTCAACACGCGGTCGCAAGGCGGCTGGACACTGATGGCCTACGCCTTCACCGCCGTGATCGTGCTCATCGTGATCGCGGGTTCGCTATGGATCATGTTCCACCTCAACAGCAACATGATGCCGATGCCGTCGTCGGAGATGAGCGCACAGCCCTGAGCCATTTCCGCCGCGCATTGTTCGTCGCGCTCGCGCTGCTCGCAGCGATCGGCTTCGCGGCACTCGGTGTCTGGCAGATCGAACGCCGGGCGTGGAAGCGCGATCTGATCGCGCGCGTCGAGGCGCGGATCCATGCGCCCGCGGTCGCGCCGCCGGTGCCCGGATCCTGGCCGGGGCTCGACATGCGGGCCGAGGAATATCGGCGCGTGCGTCTGCGCGGGACTTTCGATCATGACAGGGAAACCCTCGTTCAGGCGTTGACCGAACGAGGCGCAGGCTTCTGGGTGCTCACGCCGCTGCGCACGCCGCAAGGGATCGTGCTGGTCAATCGGGGCTTCGTTCCGCCCGAGCGCCGCGCCCCGGCGACGCGATCGGCGGGCCGCGTCGCTGGCACCGCGACGGTGATCGGGCTGATGCGGACCAGCGAGCCGCACGGCGGCTTTCTGCGCGCGAACGATCCTGCGGCCGACCGCTGGCACTCGCGCGACATCGCGGCGATCGCGCGGGCACGGGGCCTCGGCACCGTCGCACCCTTCTTCGTCGATGCCGATGCCTCTCCCAACCCCGGCGGCTATCCGCTAGGCGGGCTGACCGTGGTCAGCTTCCGCAACAGCCATCTCGTATACGCGCTCACCTGGTTCGCGCTCGCCGCACTGAGCGGCGGCGCGGCAGTGCTCGCGCTACGCTCGCGTGGTGCGCGCTGATGGACGCACCGCTTCTCGCATTGACCCGCAGACGCGCCGGCGCGCCGGCCGGGCCCTCTCCCGAGACCGCCGCGGCAGAGAATATGCGTCAGCTCGTTCAGCTGCGCTGGATCGCGGTGGCCGGCCAGACCGCGACGATCCTGCTCGTCCATTTCGTGTTGCGCGTCCCGCTGCCGGTCGTCGAGATGCTCGGCATCGTCCTCGTGCTCGCCTTCGCCAATCTGCTCGGCATGATCGCACTGCCGCGGCACCGGGTATATGACGGCGAGATCATGGTGGCGTTGCTGCTCGACATGGCGGCGCTCACTCTCCAGCTCTATTTCAGCGGCGGCGCGACCAATCCGTTCATTTCGCTCTACCTGCTCCAGGTCGTGCTCGGCGCGATCCTCCTCCCTTATGCGGCGGTCGCGGTGCTGGTGGCGGCGACCGCGCTCAGCTATGCGCTGCTCAGCCTCAATTATGTGCCGCTGGCGCTGCCCGGCGGGCTGCTCGCCGACAGCGCTGATCTGTTCGCGATCGGGCAGTGGATCGGCTTCGTCATGGTGGCGAGCCTGCTCGTGTTGTTCATCACGCGGATCAGCCGCAATCTGCATGCCCGCGACGCGCACGTCGCCGATCTGCGCCAGCATGCCGCGCAGGAGGAAGGCATCGTCCGCATGGGGCTGTTCGCCTCGGGTGCCGCGCACGAACTGGGCACGCCGCTCGGCACGCTTTCGGTGATTCTCGCCGATTGGCGGCGCATGCCGACCATCACCGGCGACCCCGAACTCGCGATCGAAGTCGAGGAAATGCAGGCCGAGGTTCAGCGCTGCAAGGCGATCGTATCGGATATCCTCCATTCGGCCGGCCAGCCCCGTGGCGAGGCGATGGAAAGCCATGCAGCCGGCCCGTTCCTCGATATGGTTGCCGAAGCGTGGCAGGTGGCGCACCCGCAGGTGCCGCTCGATTATGCCCGCGAGGATGCCGAGGGCGCCGTGGTCGCAATCGATGCGGCGCTCCGCCAGGCGATCTGGAACCTTCTCGACAATGCCGCGGAGGCCTCGCCCGCGGGGGTGCGGCTGACCGCGGCGATCGAGGACCGCATGCTCGCGATCATCGTGCGCGACTGGGGCGACGGGTTCAGTCCCGAAGCGCTCGCCAAGGTCGGCAAGCTCTATCAATCGACCAAGGGCGCGGGGCACGGCGTGGGCCTGTTCCTCGCGACCAACGTGGCGCGGCGCCTCGGCGGCGGGCTGGAGGCCAGCAATCGCGTCGGGGGCGGTGCCGAGGTGCGGCTGCTGCTGCCGCTCGCGCGAGCCGAGGAGCGCTGAGATGGATGGGCCGAGCCTGATCCTCGTCGAGGACGACGAGACCTTCGCGCGAACCTTGCAGCGATCGTTCGAGCGGCGCGGCTATCGCGTACGCGTCGCCGCCGATATCACGCAGCTCGAGAATCTGCTCGAGGTCGAAATCCCCGAACGCGCCGTGGTCGACCTCAAGCTGGCGACATCGTCGGGCCTGCCGTGCATCCAGATGCTGCACGCCCGCGATCCCGCGATGCTGATCGTCGTGCTCACCGGCTATGCCAGCATTTCGACCGCGGTCGAGGCGATCAAGCTCGGCGCGTGTCACTATCTGGTGAAGCCGTCGAATACCGACGACATCGAGGCGGCGTTCGAAAAGCCGGCAGGGGATCCGACCACGCCGCTCACCAACCGCGCCTCCTCGATCAAGACCCACGAATGGGAGATGATCAACGAAACGCTGGCCGCGACCGGGTTCAATATATCCGAAACCGCGCGGCGACTGGGGATGCACCGCCGCACGCTGGCGCGAAAACTCGAGAAGCGGCCGGTGAAATAGCCGCGAGCGCCGCCGCTCAGAAGCGGAACGTCAGCGCCGCGCTCGCACTATGGTCGCGGTTCCGCTGCGAGAGCGCGCCGCGATAGCTGAGGTCGAATTCCACGCGCCCGCCGAGCCGCGCGACAACGCCGAGATCGCCGATGAAGCCGTCCTGCGCGATTCCCAGCCCGACGCTCTCGAACCGCGCGCCGTCCACTGTCATCGCCACCGTCGGGAGCCGATCGCCGAAGACATGCTGCCATCCTGCGGAGCCACGCAGCGACACTGCACCACCGAGCAAAGTCTCGCCGCGCACGCCCAGCGTGGCATAATTGGTAGCCATCGTATCGTGCGTCAGCGTGAGCGCCGCGGCATCGCCGCGTTCACGGCCTTGCTCGACATCGAGCGCGACATGCGCGAGACCGGCAAACGGTTCGAGCGACGCACCGCCCAGCGCGAGCCGCCACGCGAGTTCACCGAACGCTTGGGCAGTCGTGGCGCCGTAGCGGGCGCGGACCCGCTCCTGCAGCCCGCCGCCGCTGATCTCGCGCCGCGTCGCGACATCCTGCCAGCCGATCGCCACCCCGCCGCGCAGGGCGAGTCCGCCGAATCGTGCGCCGGCATAAAGGCCGGTCTGGTAGCTATCCACATCGGCTTTGCCCGCCCCGCGCAGGTCGGAATGGTGATAGCCACCGAACACCCCGAGCCGAACGTCGCTCTCCGGCACCTGCGCCTCGATCCCCGCGAGCCCGCCCGCCGCCGACCGCCGCAGCCGGGCGGCATTGCCGTCGCTGGCATAATGCCCCCACGCCCCGAGCGCCTCGCCCCATGCCGATATTCCCGGCGCGCCGGCGGGTGCGCGCAACCGTGTCAGCGCGGCACCGCGCGTCAACCGGCTGTCCTCGACCAAAGCCGTGCGCAGAGAGGCGTGGAAATCGCCCGAGATGCTGTCGAACGCAGCCCGCGCCTCGGCGGCGTCGGCGGCGACCACCGCGTCGTATAGCGGACCCGCGACCATGGTCTGCAACGCCGTCCCCACCGCACGCTGATTGGCGCTCGCGGCTACGTCGCTGAACTGGACGTCGTTGCGGTCGAGGACCAGCTGCACGGTCCTCGTGGTGTATTCGAGCCGCGGCGTGAGAAACGCCATGGAAGACGAGACGCCGTCGAACCGTCCTTCGATTCCCCCGAACGCAGTGAGAATCGTATAGGTCGAGGAGGGGGCATAATTGCCCCCTGTGCCGACATGGAACACCGAACCGGCGAGCCGTGCGACGCCGCGCACGTACAGATTGTCGGCGAAGCCGAACGGGCTGGCCGGATCGACATCGACCTCGAAGCGCGCGCCGGGCTGGAACGTGATGTCGCCGTCGATGCGCAGCGACGTGACGGGACTCCAGGGGGGCCGCGCCGCGCTCGGCCGTGGCGCGATCGTCCCGCCGCGCGCGACGAACACCGAGCCCATCCGACCCTCGCCCGACAATGTGGTGTTCGCCTCGACGATCACATGGCCACCCAGCGTGTGATCGACGACCAGTTCGCCGCCGGCGATTCGCGTCGTCCCTTCGAAGTATCGCGAATGGTCGGTCAGCACGAGCTGGCCGGCGCCGGTCTTGGTCAGGCGGCCATTGCCGCGAAACTCGGTGTTGAAGTCGACTGCGCCCGTCGTCACACCGAGCGCGAGCTCGCCGCCACCCGTCAGCGTAGTCACGTCGCTGAAGTAGCGATCGGCCTGCGCGACCAGCCGGCCCTCCTCGACGGTCCAGTCGAGCCGGCTCTCCCTCGCGAGCGTGAGCACGCCGCTGCCGCGCTTGATCATCTTCCCCGAATTCCCGCGCAGACCGAGAACCTTATCGGCGAAAGTGCCGTTGGCGCGCTGATCGAACACCACCGTCGCGCCATTGAGCAAAGTGTTGCGGATCGATCGGGTGTCGCCGATCAGCGTTCCTTCCTCGACTTCGGTCGCGCCGGTATAATTGTTGACGCCCGACAGGATCAGCGTCCCCGCGTCGTTCTTGACCAGGCGGCCGGCGCCGGAAATCGGCGCGGAAATCTCGGCAATCATCGTCGAGGCCCATTGGCTGCCGTCACCGACGCGAATAATCGTCCGCTCGCCGTTGCCCGCGAGGCGTAGCCCGCTTCCCGAAAGCGCATAGCCGTTCACCGCGAACTGCATGCCCCCGGTCTGGACCGCTCCGTCGATGACGACCTGGCCACCGCGCCCGTCGAACACCGAAAAGCCGGTGCCGACATAGGCCTGATTCTTCTTGCCGGTGCGATCGGCCCAGCCGGCGAGGTTGCTCCGCCAGACTCCGGGCCCACCTTCGATCCTGCCATCGTTGAAGCGCGTCGGATCGCTGCCGTCCCAGAATTGCATCGGCATGCCGCCGATCTCCGAGATCAAGTCGACCCCCCAGGGATTGGTAGTGGTGATCGAGATCAGCGAGCGCTCCTGCCCCGTCGGCAGGCTGCCGATCGTTAGCCGATTGTTGACGAGCTTGCCGCCGAAACTGATCAGCCGATAGACGCCCGCGCCGATCGGCCCGGTGCCGGCAATGTTGATCGTGCCGTCGAGCGTCAGATCGCCCTCGACATAGAAAAGCTGCGGCGTCGCCAGATTGCCCAGCCGGGCGTCGATGATTGCGCCGGGGCCGAGCACGAGCGACGACATGCGGAGAAACTCCCCGGGCGTGCCGATCAGCCGTCCGCCGGTGCCCACCGTGACATCGCCGACCGTGCCGTTGCCACCGAGCCGTCCGCCCCCGCCGACAAGGAGCGTCCCGCCCAGCGTGCCCTCGACGCGTAGCGCCGCGTCGCGCACTTCGCTGTGTCCGGTAAAGCCGCCCGAATTGGCGGCGAGCACCAGCAGGCCCTGGCCCGCCACATCGAACCGGCCCGCGCCCGACAACGCGTAGCGATAGGTCGAGGTGACGCCGGCGACGTCGTCAGAGCTGAGCGTCAGGTGCGCGCCGCTGGAAACGTCGATGTTGCCGCCAAAGCCTTCGCCGCGGGCGATCAGCCCGCCCTGCTCGACGCGCCAGTCGAGCTGGCTGCCGGCTGCAAGCGTGAGATTGCCCGCGCCGCGCTTGGTCATCAGCCCCCAGATGCTGGCCAGCCCGCTGACGCCGCCCTGGAAAACATCGTCGAACGCCTGATCGAAAACGACGTGACCGCCATTGTCCAGATTGCCGCGGATCGAGCGCGTGTCGCCGATCAGCGTGCCTCCGTCGACGCGGGTGCCGCCGGTATAGCTGTTCTGACCGCCGAGGATCAGCGTGCCCAGCGCATTGTACAGCAGACCGCCGGTGCCAGTCAGCTCGCTGTCGATCCGTGCGGTGATGCCATCCCCGGTACGGATCGAGGTATAGGGCCCACCGTCGAGGCGAAGCCGACCGCCGGTAAGGCGATACCCGTTCACTTCAAACAGCATCGAACTGATCGCCGGGACGCCTTCGCTATCGTCGATCGTCACTATGCCGGGCGCGCCCCGAAACACCGCAAAGGCCGGTACCGGCTGCATCGGGCCATTGATCGCGCCGCCGGTGTCGGTCCAGTTCGGCGCGGTCGGGCTCCACGTGCCCGATCCACCGTCGATGGCGTTGTTGGCGTGCCGCGTGGGATCGCCGCCGTCCCAGAAGCGCAATGTGGGCGCCGCAGCGACAGCCTGGTCGGCAGTGGGCAGCGTCTCGGCAACAGGAGGTGCGGCAGAGATCGGCTGCCTTCCCGGCGGAGGCGGTGCCGCGGTCTGCGCTTGCGCCGCTCCCGATGCCAGCACCGCGCCGGCTCCGCAAAGCAACATGGTACGATATCCGCCGCGCGCCTGCCGTCTTCCCCATGACGCTCCGCGTCGACCGCCTAGCCGCACACGCGCCTCCCTGTTTACGCATTACTATGCCGGGCATCCCCTCAGCAGCGCGGAGGCTTGGCAACGAGTTTGCGACAACATGTGAAGAAGGCGCGGGGAGACGATCGAGCGGCGCTCGGCATCGGAAGCGCTCGGTCAGTTCGCCAGACGGGGGAACTCGTTTGATCGCCTCGTCGCCATCACGAAGGCCATTTGCTGTTCGACGGCCTCGCCGCGATACGGCTTTGCGAGGACCGGTAGAACGGCCCGGAGTTCCGGCTCCAGATCCTCGGAGCGGAAATTGCCCGAGGTGAGCAGAACCGCCAGTTCCGGACGATGGTTGAATATCCAGCGAGCCAGTCCGACGCCGTCATGGCTACCGGGCATCTGAACATCCGAGAAGACGCAGTCGATCGCGCCGCCGCGCTGGAGAAGCAGCAAGGCCTCGTCCGCGCTGGCGGCTTGCAGAACATGATATCCCTTTTGTGTCAGATGGTCGGCAATCTGCAATCGAATGCGCGCATCATCTTCGACGACCAGAATCCTCAAGGCCGAATCGACACTGCGATGATGTTGGGAGGGCGCCCGGTCCATAGGTGGAAATGCTACAGACTGCCAAAAGGATGGCCAGTAAACAGTTGTAAATCGTGGAGGATGCTCTTCGGGATCCGCTGTGAAAATCGCATCCTCAAAAAAGGAAATCCGCGACAATATTTTCGGTGGCACGATGTAAATTTTCGTAAATTGCCGATGTTCCGAGTCCCGATGTCGCGCGATTACTGCTATTCTCTAAGTCCCTGCGGTCAAATGGTCTTGCATTTCATCGAAGCAGCAACAGCTGCCGGAGGGGCGAAGCACCGACATGTTCCCCCACGGCATGATCGGGCTCGCGGCCCCGCCTGGCCCAGGCCGGCGGGGCCAACCGGACGAACCATCCGCGCTGCGAAAGAGCCGTGCCGTAGGGGAATCGCGCCCGGCCGTTACAACTGTTTACAAGGCTGCGATTGTCGCTATCCCGCGCCGTTGCTAGCAGCGATGCATGTCGCAGAGCAGCAACCTTGGAAACGGGATCGACTTGCTGCCGTCGCGCACGCTCGCGCCCCCGGGCTTCGCCACGGCGCGGCATTCCCATATCTTCGCTGATCCGTGGCACCCGGCAGAGATGTCGATGGCTGAGCCCTATTGAAAGCATACAAGGGCCCTGGATGCGTATCGCGGTAGTCGATGACGATGAAAGCGTGATCGAGTTCGCTTCGGCAGCACTGGCCGCCGCGAACCATAGCTGCATCGGCTTTCGCACCGGCGCCGCCCTGCTGGCAGCCCTGCGCCGACAGACCTTCGACCTCATTCTGCTCGACTGGAATCTGCCCGACAGCTCGGGAATGGAGCTGCTGCGCTCCATCCGGGACGCCGTCTCGCGGGCCACCGCCATCATCATGTTGACCAGCCGATCCGACAAGGATGACGTCGCCGCCGCGCTGCATGCCGGCGCCGACGATTATGTCGTCAAGCCGGAGACAGCGACAATAATCGTGGCGCGGGTGCAGGCAGTGTTGCGCCGCGCGATGCCCACCGCCACGCAGGACCGGGTTCTGCAATTCGGCCCCTACGCTTTCGACCGCCTGACCGAACGGGTGAATGTCGGCAACGAGGAAGTCGCGTTGAGCGCCAAGGAGTTCCAGCTGGCGCTCACGCTGTTCGAGAACATGCACCGGGCGCTGTCGAGAAGCTATCTGCTGGAAACGATCTGGCAGAGCGCCGCCGATCTCTCGACCCGCACGCTCGACATGCACGTCTCGCGCATTCGCACCAAGCTCAAGCTGACCCCGGAGAACGGCTACCGCATCGTGGCGATTTCTGGTTATGGCTATCGCATGGAGCGTTTCGGGGCAGAGGGTTGAGCATGTTTCTTGCGGTCGCATTGCAGACCGCCCCCCTCCTGTCCCAGCCTTCCCAGCGCGATGTCGTCACCTACACGGTCCGCCGCGGCGACACGCTCGACCGGCTGAGCCGCAGCTTTCTGGTGCCGGAGCGTCGGTGGCGGTCGCTGCTCGGCCTCGCGCGGATAGGCAATCCGAAGCGCCTTCCGGTCGGCCGGCAATTGCGCATTCCGCGGCCATGGCTGCGCTTCAAGGTAGAGCCGGCGCGCCTCGCGAGCTATCGTGGCACGATCCGCCTTTCGATCGGCGGCAGGGCGGTCTCGCCCTCGCCCGGAGCGCTTGTCGGTGAGGGTACCGAAGTCGCGACCGCCGCGAACAGCTTCGTCACGCTGATGCTGGCGGACCGATCGCAAGTGGTGATTCCGTCGCAGAGCCGCGTCCGTGTCCGCGAGCTGCGGCGGATCCTGCTCACCGGCGCGATCGACTATCGAATCGATGTCGAAAAGGGTCGCCTGGAGACCAGGGTAGCCCCGCTGGATCAGCCTTCAGGCAGATATCGCATTCGCACGCCGGTCAGCATGACCGCGGTGCGGGGCACCGAATTCCGCGTTTCCTTCGACGAGGAAAGCCGCATGGCCGCGACCGAGGTTCTGGCCGGGAGCGTCGCATTTTCGGTGTCGGAAGGCCCGGCGGTGCTCGCGCTCGAGCGCAGCTTCGGCGCAACGCTCGACCAAGGCGGCGAGCCGCGCCTCGAAAAGCTGCTCGGCGCGCCGGAACTCGACAATCCCGCACCGCTGCAGACGCGCGATGCGGTGGAGTTCCGCACGCGCAAGCTGGCGGATGCGATCCGCTATCGTGTCCTGATCGCTGCGGATGCAGGCTTTATCGATAATGTGGCCGAGCAATTTTCCGATGACGGGACCTTCGCGCTCCCGGACATACCCAATGGCACTCTGTTCGCCCGGGTATCCGCCATCGCCCGCAGCGGCCTCGAAGGGATGGCCCAGGCATACAGCTTCAGGCGACGGCTGGCCTCGATCCACGGGACCGTCGAAGCCGGAGAGGACGGATACCGGTTCCGGTGGTCCGGCGCCGGCGGCGGGGTCCGCCGATACCGCTTCCAGCTCATGCGCGACACGCCGCAGGGCCGCCTCGTGGTCGACGAAGTGGCGCTCGCACGCGATGCACTCACGCTCCGGCGGATCCCGGGCGGCGTCTATTACTGGCGCGTCGGCCTCGTCCAGCTCGAGGATGGCGAAGCCACCGAATCATGGACCGATCCCGCGAAGCTGACGATCACCGATTCCTCTCGCTCGCGAAGGCGATAGGAGTTGTTCCGGCGACTGCTGTTCGAATGGTGCGCGGTTGCCTTGCTGGTACTGGCGCTGACCTTCGGGCTCACGCTTGCCGGGGTCACCTCGAGAGCCGACGACGCACTCTACGATCTCGTCGTCGAATTGCGTGCGCCGCCGGCGTCCGATCGGATTCTGCTGGTAACCATCGACGACGCCAGTCTGGCCGCGCTTGGCCAATGGCCCTGGCCGCGCACCGTTCATGCGCGGGCGATAGAGGTGCTCGCCGCCTCGCGGCCGGCGGCAATCGCCTATGACGTGCTGTTCACCGAGCCCGGACGTTCGGCCGGGGAAGATGTGGCGCTCGCCGGCGCCCTGCGCCAGACCAAGGTCGCACTGCCGATCCTTTTCGACGCACCCGGGCGAAATGGACGGGCTTTCGATACCACTGCGCCGATTGCGCCGGTTGCAGATGCCGCCGCGGCGCTCGGACAGGTGGCGCTGCCTCATGAAGAGGACGGCACGGCGCGCGCCGCATTGCTCGGCGTGCAGGACGGATCGCGCCTTTGGCCGCATCTCGTCGAACAGACCTACAGATTGGCGTCCGGCCGGCCGTCGCCAGCCTGGCAGCGCGGCTCGGATCGCGGCGAGGTGTCGGTGCTCGTGCCCTATCTTTCGACCGGAGCGTATCGCACCGTCGCGTTCAGTGACGTCGTCGCCGGGCGCGTCCCGCCGGCCTTTGTTCGCGATCACATCGTCCTTGTCGGCGTGGCGGCGGGTGGGCTCGGCGACCGCCATGACGTCGCCGGTGTGGGCACGCTTCCCGGAGTCGAGGTGCAGGCCAATCTGCTGAACGCGATGCTCGCCGACCGCTTCATCCGCGAGGCGCCATTGGCGATTCGCCTGGCTGCGAACGCTCTGCCGGGCATCCTCCTGTTGCTGTTGTTCTGGCGTCTCAAGCCTTCCGCAGCGCTGCTCGCCTCGCTCACGATGTTCGCGCTGGTGGCCGCAATCCCGATGCTGCTCGTCGTCACGACCGGCTTCTGGGTTCCACCCGTGGCCGCATTGATCGGGGTGATGTTCGTATACCCCTTATGGGGCTGGCGGCGGCTGCACACGGTCGACATGGCCATATCATGGGAGTTGTCCCGGCTGTCGGCCGACCTTGGCGGCGCGGTCGCGCAAAACTCCGGGCGGCTCGATCATGCGGGACGCAACGCGCTCGCGCTCAGTGGTTCGATTGCGGCACTGCGCGATCTGAAAAGGCTGGTCGCCGACACCGTCGAAGGTGTCGCCGATCCGCTGGTCGTCACGACGATGGAAGGCGACATGCTGGTCGCCAACAGCCGCGCCGAGGCGCTTCTCACGCAAGACGCCACGGTTCGCGCTGCACTCTACGGCATTCCCGCGGCCAACGACCTCATGGCGCTGGACGGCCGGCATTTCTCGCATCGTCGGACGCCGCTCACCGACGCGAACGGCGCGCAGCGCGGATGGATCCACCTGCTGGCCGAGATCACCGGAATCCGCGCCATCGAGCGTGACCGCGCCCAGGCGCTGGAGTTCCTCAGCCACGACATGCGATCCCCGCAAGCGTCGATCATCACCTTGCTCCAGGGCTCGGCGGATAACGGCTTCGACGCCGACATCGCAGAAAAGATCACCTATCACGCCCGCCGGACGCTGGGCCTCGCCGAGAATTTCGTGCAGCTCGCCCGGCTCCGCGAAACCAGCTTCGATCCCGAAGAAACCGATCTCCATGATTGTCTCGCCGAAGCAAGCGACGCATTGTGGCCACTGGCATCCAAAAAGCGCGTGCGGATCGTCATGCCTGCGGGCGAGCCCTGCTGCGTCGCGGGAGAGCGGCATGCGCTTACCCGGGCGTTTCTCAACCTGCTCGACAATGCAGTGCGGTTCAGCCCCGCGGGCGCCGAAATCCGCTGCGGGATCGACGGGACATCGGGGGGTACCGTCTTCGAAGCGTGGGTCGAGGACATGGGCCCGGGCATCTCGGAGGAGCGGCTGAAGGATCTGACCGGACGTTTCGGGCCTCTCGCCAGTTCTGCGCCGGGACTGAGCGTCGGTCTCGGACTCGCTTATGTCAGGACCGTAGCCGAGCGCCACGGCGGCCGCCTGCATTATGCGGCGGCCTCCCCGCACGGCTCGCGGTTCACCCTCGCGCTGCCGGCACTCGCCTCCGCCGTCACTCGCTGACGGCGGCGCGCACCATTTTGGGCAAGATCTTCCCGAGGGACTTCCCACAATATCGGGCGGCCGCGGCATTCCGGAAGAGTATATCGCCACTCGCACGGTCGATCATTCCCACGGTGAGCACGTAGCGCCGCGCGCGGCACAGCACGATCGGATTTCGGGAACCGCTCTGCGCCCGCGAATCACCGTTTTCGCGCTGAACCTCGACCACGGGCGGAGCGCTCGCGAAGCCAATTTCGAGCCGGTAGCGCCCGTTCACCGCTTCGCGATACCCTTTGGCGATAAGCGCGTCGCGGACCAGCGAGACGACACCGGCCCTGACCGCATCGCTATCGCCCGGAACGGGCGCGAGCGCATAGGTGGCGTCCACGAGCCCCTCCCCGGCGGGCGGCAGCCGACCTTCGCGGCTGAGGGGAGACGTGCATGCGCCGACGAGCGACAACATCGCTCCTGCGACCCAGAGTCTCTTTTTCATGCCGCTCTCCCGTCAACTGGGGTGGGGCATAGACGAAACAACCGCCGAGGCTCAACTTGGCAGCAATGCAACCAAATTCGTACCGCAAGGCCGCACAGCCACCTAAACTATCTAAATCAAATATCTGACTTTACATCATTTTACATATTGTGCGGGAGCGAAACGACTTTTCGGACATTGTAGCTCCGCGGCCCGCCGATGCGGAATCGTAACAACTTGTAACAGGCGCTTGCAGCGGGACGACGACGCACCGAAATGCTGTGTCCGACCGTCAGGGGAACTCGAATGTACCGCATCGAACAACCGCATCCGCACGTTCTCGATTGCGGTCGTTGACCAGCCCGATGCCTTCGCTTCGACGGGTAGCCAGGATGCTGGACAGGCTGGAGGCGGAACGGCTCGATCGCGCACGTGCGATCTATATGGCGGAACCTGACCCGTCCGGTCCGTCTCGTGCCGAAGTCCAGAAAGCACGACCGGCAGTCCGCTGGACGGCAGCCGATGCGCGGGATGACGGCTGCGGCGGCACCGCCTCCTGATCGAATAGAAAGCCACCCGGCAAGTCCGCCGCGGACCATCGCCGCCAGCCGGTTTCGACCGGACCGTTTCTAGATCGCTTCTCCGCTGATGTCCGGCTTGCCTGGGGGCGCGGCGAACTGGCGGTACAGTAGCCCGCCGGCGGCGGCGCCCAGAAGCGGCGCGATCCAGAAGGCCCAAAGCTGCGCGAGCGCCCAGCCGCCGACCAGCAGCGCGGGGCCGGTGGAGCGCGCAGGATTGACCGACGTGTTGGTGACCGGAATCGCGATCAGATGGATGAGGGTAAGCGCCATCCCGATCGCGAGCGGAGCAAAACCCTGCGGCGCACGCGCATCGGTCGAGCCGAGGATCACGAGCAGAAAGCCCAGGGTCAGGATGAACTCGATGAGGAGTCCCGCGACCAGCGAATATCCTCCAGGAGAGTGCGCAGCATAGCCGTTCGCCGCGAGGCCCGATGCCTGCAGGTCGAATCCGGCCTTCCCCGACGCAATCAGATAGAGCGTCCCTGCGGCGAGTATCGCCCCGAGCAGCTGGGCAAGGAAGTAAGGCGGGATGTCCCGCGCCGGGAAGCGTCCGCCGATCCACAGGCCAAATGTCACCGCGGGATTGAGATGGCATCCGGAGATGTGACCGATCGAATAGGCCATGGTGAGCACGGTCAGGCCGAATGCCAGGCTCACGCCGACAAAACCTATGCCGAGCCCGGGAAAGCTGGCGGACAGGACCGCCGAACCACAGCCACCAAAGACCAGCCAAAAGGTCCCACAAGTCTCTGCGAGAAATCGGGTGCTCAATCTGGGCATGATCCTGCCTTTCCCATTATGGTTGAACTTGGGTACGCATGATCCGGGCGGCCATCAGCAACGGCGACGGCCGGCGGGACTCACCGGTTTCCACCGGCAACCCTGTATACAGTGTTCCAGCGATCACGCAGCGATACCGTTACTGCGTTACAACGATTTACATGCGAGCGAATCGACGGCGCCGGGGCGCATGACCGGCACCGGCTCGCCTGGCGGGGCCTCACCGTGGGACTATTCGGCAAGCACGCGAACAGGCCTGCCGCTCGGTGCTTTACCGCTGAGTCAGCCGGCGCGCTCGGCGAGGACCATACGCTCCTCGAACCATTCGAACGCCATTTGCCGTCCCATCGGCAGCACGAGCCCGAACCATTTGCCTCCGGGCTCGCTCGGCACCGACCAATGCCCTTGGTCGCAGCCGAGATGACGTGCTGCGCCGGCATCGCCATCCACCTTCCACGCCTTGATCGCGGCTGTCAGCCTCACGCGTGACGGATCGGGGCGCGGATTGGCGGCGGCGCTCAGATAGGGGCCGGTGCAAACGTCGCTATGATCGAACTGACCATTGTCCGGCCCGTCCCAGCGGATCGTCCCCGCTACGTCGCTGTTGGCGGTGACGGTGAAGGTCGATCCCACCATCCCCATCTCGTCGGCGAGCGGATCCTTGTTCGCGGGGTTGTAGACCTTGGTCACGCGCCATTTTCCGACGATCTGACAGGGACTTTCGGGCGCACCGACGTCGCAAGCCTGGCCGTTCCCGGCCGGCGACGGCGTCACGACCGGCTTGGCCGGCATGGCCTCGGTCCGGTTGACCATCGCCGCGACGGGTGCCTGCCGCTGCCCCGCGCCATCGCTTTCCGTGGCCCCGCATGCCGCAAGCAACAGCAGGGAAGCAAAGGCTGGGCGCATGCGAAATCCTATCGGCTGGCGTTCACCAGCACGTAGCTAAATGTCGATTGCCGGCCAAGGCCGTCGAGCAGCGCATTGAAGTCGCTCGGGCGCAATGTCTGGCACCCGGCAGATCCGGTCGAACTATTGCCACCCTGATGGATCAACAGCGAGCGGCCGGCACCGGTGCGGTCGACCTGATCGGCCCCGGTGAAGCGGCCGTCATGATTGCTGTCGCGCAAGGCCGACTGGGTCTCGGTCGCGCGGAAGAAACGGTTGCCGGCGAAATTGCCCGACTGCAGCTCGTATCGATAATTGCCCTCGACGAGCCGGCCGAGTTCCTTGCTCCCGTCGCCATTGACGTCGTTGCCATAGCCGCGCGCGGCGTACATGCCGGCAGGCTCGGTATTGCCCTCGAAGACCTGCGCGCGATAGCTGCCATCGGCCTGACGGGAGACCAGGGCGATCGTGTCGTTATATTCGCCGCGCCCGCCGCCGGCGCCCGTCGACGAATCGCTCCGCACCGCGACCAGCACTTTCCGCCCCGCCGCGAGGTCGGCGCGGGCCTGGGCGTCGCCGGAAGTGTTGATGATGTTGGCGAAGTCGGCCCCGGTGCGCGGATTGGAAACCGTATCGGTTTCGGTGCGGGTTGCCTCGCCGACATTGTTCGTCGGACGATCGAACAGTGCCAGCACGTCGCGGCGTTCGTTGGGATAGCGGTTCTGGGTGACCGAGATCAGCTGGTTCGCCTCGGCGCGGCTATACCGTCCGCTGGCAGCCAGTCCCTGCAGATAGCTGGTCCGCTCGGCATAGATGTTCGAGACCAGGGTGCGGTCATAGTCCGGCGAATCGCGGCCCACTTCGCGATCGGTGCGACGGATCGCCGCCTCGAGCAGTTGCGGCGCCCGGGCATGCTGGACCGAGCTCGACCAGGTGGCCTCGCGGACGGCGGCATGGCGCGTGCTCAGATCGAGCCCGGTCGCTTCGCGCACATTCGTGACCGCGGGATCATAATGGGTGCGTTCGATGAATGCGTGCTGTGCCTCACGGAAGCCTTGCGGATCGCGCGCAGCGATCGCCCGCCACTGCGCGTTGAACGCGTCGCCGCCGATGCCGGTGCCGAGCTCGCCCGCCCATTGGCGTCCCTCGTTGCGCAGGAACGCCCCTAATGTGCCGGCATTGGAAGAGAGCTGATAGACGCCGTAGGAGACCCCGCCCGGATCGCCCGCGCCGGTCGAGACCGTGCCGGGGCCCCGACCGCCACTCTCATAGCGTTCGGAGACGCTGCCCAGCCGCGCCTGCGCCGCAGTATCGATCTGGGTGCCGCCTTGGCCCTGAACGCGAGTCGTGCCCTGGCTCTGCTCGACCTGAGTCGAGGCATTGCCCGAGATGCGCAGCTCCTGGTTCGGCCGGATCAGATTGGGATTGTCGATGCCGTTGATCCGCGAGAGTGTCGCGACATCGGTGCCGTAGCGCGCTGCGATGCCCGACAGCGTCTCGCCGCGGCTGACGGTGTGCGTGCGGTTCTCCGCCGCGCCCTGGGGCAGGCGAATCACCTGATCGGCCGCGATCCGATCGGGATTGGTGATGCCGTTGATCCGCGCCAGCGTCTGCCAGTCGGTGCCGAAACGCTCGGCTATCCTGGAGAGCGTATCGCCGGCCGCGATCTTGTAGCTCGGCGGCGGCGCGATGCGGTCGAGCGGCGAAGCGCCCGCCATCAGCCGGTCGAGCGGCGATGTTGCGCTCGATTGCGGCGTTGTGGTCGTCCCGCTCGTGCTATCGGTGCTCGTGCGCGTGGGTGCATTTGCTTGCAACATGATCCGGCTGCTCTTCAAATTACGGATGCCCGGTTCGTACAGCTTCGCAGCAAGGCGGCCCATCGTCGGATCGACTAGTCCAGGGGCGCAATCCATCGTCGGACTCCGCCCGCGATATCTGAGGATCGATCATCAGGGCTGTCGTTCGTAGCGCCCCCCGGCAAAGTCTTCGGGGATGAGCGCATCGCCGGCAATGCGCAGCCTGAGCGTAGTGAATGCGGGCCTGATCACCTGTTGCAGATCCACCGAAAAATGGAGGATTCCGCTACTGGCGGGAAGGAAGGTCGCCGCCTTCTCGCTCGCCGGCACGCCGTCGATGTGCAGCGTCGCACTCACCGCCGGCATCACCGCCGCGCCGGCTACGAACGCGAACCCGCCCCCTGCCGTGGTCAGTCGCTCGACGCTTCCATCGGCAAAGCGGAGCATGACCTGCACCTTGCGCATCGGCTGCTGTGAGGCGAGATCGGTGACGCGCACGCCCAGCCCGTCGGCCGATCCTTGCACATCCTCTGCGGCTTCCTCGGGGAGGGCGCATATCTGGGGCAGCACGGGATCGCTCAGCGAGGGTTCGGGCAGCCGCACGT
>Ga0247823_10000311_pt1 | contig 42196 bp, 66 predicted proteins | sample 13C_PalmiticAcid_2_FD_192426 | JGI IMG/M metagenome (GOLD analysis project Ga0247823, IMG submission 192426) | Soil microbial communities from agricultural site in Penn Yan, New York, United States - 13C_PalmiticAcid_Day30 | ecosystem: Environmental > Terrestrial > Soil > Agricultural land... | reverse complement strand
AAGCTTTGTAGAGTCTGGGGAAAAGGCGATGCAGCGGCGGCCCTTCAAAGAAGAACGGACCGGCGAGCTGCTCGTCAGCGTCGGGCAGCTTGAAGCGTTTCGGCGCAACGGTGAAATGCGTGATCGGCTCACGAGCGACGAATCCTTCCTCGCCTTCCTTCACGCCCTTTGCCGACGCGTCCTTCGATCCGCCGATGAACATGTAGTTCGGCTCCGGCTGTTCGTCCTGTACTTTTTTCTTCGCCATTACGCTCTGACCTCAACGTTGAATGTGAAATCCCACATGTGTGTGGGAAGCTCCGTGATCGGGTGATCCTCGATCCTCAAAGGTGCCGCCTGCGTCAGCCTCGACAACTCGTGATAAACACCGTCGACAAGCAGCGAACCGTTATCGATCGCCGCGTTGTGAAGGAAGATCATGTAAGCCTTGGCATCGTCGAACGAGTAGGAAAGGTCCGATCGCTGCTCCATGTACTGAAAGCCGAACTGGCCCCGGTACTGAAGGTTGACGGCCACGCAATCGCTGTCGAGCTGCTGCTCGTCGTCGTCCAGGACCTCGATCCCTTCGCAATAGATTTCCAAATATCTGACCTCGGTAACGCCGAGGATCGTCTTGACCGTGTTCGCTACGAAGTGCTGCTTCGAAATGATCTGCCGCGGCCTGGTGAACACCTCGGCATCGGCTGATGCGAAGATCTCCGCGAGTTCAGCGGCGATCGCGAGTTCTTTTGCGGCGGTAAGAAGCGGCATCTCATGTCAGCAGTGACTTGCGAACTATCTCCACGTACTTCGATCGGTTAGCCGCGATCGGCTTTCGAAGGAAAGGCCGGTTCAGCTTTGCCGGCGGCTCAAGGTGTTTTGCGTGAGGAACGTCGTTATAGATCCTTATCGCGAATGCTGAGACTCGCTTCAGCTTGGTCCCTCTCTGAAGCTGCCCGGTGACCCTTGCGGGCGTCTCGCCGTATGCCGATCGGGTTACGATCTTGTATCGACCGGTCCGGTTCGCTTTACGATCAGCCCCGCGGCCCGAGAACTTTACGACCGGAACGCGGGCCCTTACGCCTGTTCTTCTGGCGGTTCGATAGTTCTCCTCAACGTCCTTCACCGCTTCCACGCCGACGGCATAGATCGCCTTGGCGTAGCGGTTCAGGCGTTTGCCCTTGTCCCAGATCGGATTGTTCAGGCGAACAGACATCGCTGTGAGTATTTCTCCCTGTACTTCTCAACCGTCGGCCAGACGCTCGCGGGCAGCCCGTCGATCAGTGGCTCGGGCGTAGCGTTCGTGTTGTCGGCATTCACCGGATCAGACATACGCCAGTGATGCAATGCGATCTTTGCAACCGCTACCTGGACATCCTTCGGCGTAGATTCGAAGCCCCACACGGCTGAAACTCGGATCTGCGATCCATCCGGCCAGCCGGTGAAGCGATTCCGGTACATCGCTGAGTCGAGAGATCCTTGCTTCGTCTTCTCGAGGACGATCAGCATCCCGTCTTTCGCGATGTAGTCAGGCACGTTATCCGTCGTATAGTCGGGTACTGCGATCGTGCCGTCGTTGATCGTGATCGAATCGAGATCGACATACGGCGGGAGTTTCAGGTAAGCAGTACCGTCGCCGACGAAATCACGGTCCTCAGTGAGACCGTTCTCCTCCGCGAAGAAGTCCTCGCTGACCTCGCACAATGTGTCAAAGAGCCTCGACGCACCGGTCGCCAGATCTTCCCAAGCCGTTAAAGCGGTTGCAGGGGCATCGGTTTGGATACCTAGCCCCTTGATCTGCTCGACTGTTGCGTAATCGGCCATTAAGCACCGCTCGCGTCGAAGTTGACGCTGTAGCGAGGTACGGTGACCGCAGCGCCGAGAGTTCCGGTTACCGCCGCCCGGATACGGATGGTGTCGCCTTCGGTGACGTTAAGGTTCGCCGTTGTACCGTGAATGGTAAGAGCCTTCTTGCCACTTGCCGGCATTGCCGCTCCGCCCGTGGACTTCGTAGTGTTGAGATCGGAAGTCGCAAGCATCTCGGTAGTGCCAGCTCCCGCCTGACCAAGATTGGTCATCGTAAACGTGACGTAGTTGGTGTCGCTCACGGCTAGACCGAGTAGGCTGCCGACGTTTGCGTGAGTCAGCCTGCCAGACTTAGGCACCTGGAAATATGTGTCAGTGTTTCCTGTGGTTGCGATCGACGCTCCAACCGGAACGTGAACGCCGTAATTCTTGAGTCTGCGTCCCATTATTTGCTTTTCACTCCTTTATTTTTCGAAGGGGCTGCCTTCTTATTTGCTGCCGGCTTTTTGGCCTTCTTCGAATCTTCCGACTCGAACTCAGCCTCACCTTCAGCCTGAGCTACCTTGCTGTCTCCAGCGGCCTGAAACGCCTTGAGCGCTTCGCGATGTTCGGGAAGCACATTAGCTCCTTCCCGTGCGAGCCATCTGACGCCTTTGGTCGCGTCAGTCGTGACGTTGCCTTCTGCGTCGTAGTAGTAGTTCTGGTCCGATGCGAGATCTTTCATGACGTCCCTCTGATGAATCCTGATTGGCATGGTAAAAGGGCGGAGTTGCACCGCCCGTTCTATTAGTCGATCGATGTGACCGTGCAGAATGCCGACGGACGATACACCGCCAGGGCGAGACGCTCTTCAACACGGATCGTCTTCCGGTTAAAGTTCACGTCGTCCTCGTTCTGATCGAACGTCTTGACGTCGATGCCGGTGCGCTGGAAGATCTGGGCTCCGAGACGGAAGTCGCCGACGAGGGCGGTTCCCTGCGCTATGGCGTTGGTCTCGACGATCGGCAGGCCCCAAAGATACTTCGGAGCAACATAAGCACCATTGCCGTAGGGCCCCATGAACGGTCCGCCGCCGTAATACTGAAGGTTCTGATCCTTCGACAGCTCGATCAGCTCAACATCGATCGGGTGCATGACGACGCCCGACGGATTGTATCCGCCGACATTCGACGCCGGATTCTTGATCTTCGTCATCGCCTTGCGGATCGCGTCGACGGGTGTGTCCGAGCCTTCCGGCTGCGTCTGAACGCCCGAGTTCAGGATTCCGGTGATGTTGTTGCCAAGGCCGTCGCCGTTAAGAAGCTGGTCCTCTTCCTTCTGCTCGACCATGAAGCGGAGACGGCTGTTGACATAGTCGCGGAGCATCGGGAAGTCATCCCACATTTCGTCCGTGACCTTGATGAGAACTGCGATCTTCTTGACCGGAGCGGACGACCCCTCGATGTCGAGCGTTGCCTCCGGCTTCTGGCCTTCCTCGGCAACCGTCTCGGCAGCGTTGGTGAAGAGAGTTTCTTTCGGGAAATAAACAGTGTTCTGAACCGTCTCGCCAACGGGAAGAAGGTCGCGAATCGTCAGCCGCTGCTGCTCGATCAGAACGAGACCGCCTGGAGGCGTCACGTAGTTGCGTGAGGTGTCGAGTCCGGCAGCCGTCGAGTCGAAGGTCGCCTTCATTCCTGAGGGCACAGCGTAAGGCGTGGTAAAGAAACCCTTCGCCTGGAACTGCTGCTGAACGCCCTTCAACGAACCGCCGGCCTTGAACTGCTCGATGACCTGATCCCCGAGAGTCCGGGCTTCTTCACCGATCGTGCCGGTGCCCGTTCCGTGGATAGCCTCAGCCTTCGCGACCGTCACCGGTTCGGTGAGGAACTTCTTGAGATCTTCCCATTCGCCGTTGATCTTGATAGCGTTTTGGATTGCCTTCGCTTCGGCGAGTTTCTTGCCGAGTTCGTCTTTCAGTTCCTGCGTTTCTTTTGCAGGATCTGCCTCGACTTCCGCCATTTTCGAAGCGTAATAGTCGAGAATTTCTTTGAGTTCTGCTGATCTCGATTTCATTTTTCTTTTGTCTCCTAAAGTCCTAATTCCAGCCGTTGAAATTCCAGCTTCAAGAGATCAAGTGAAGTGCCTTTAACAGCGGGTTCGGGTTGATCGTCTTTCGCATCTTCTGTCTGCTCGGTCTTGCATACGGCGCCGAGTCCAATGGCCGTGTCGTGGATAAGGTCGATAAGTTTCTGATCGGAATCGGCGTTGCGTCTGCCGGCCTTGATCTCGCTCGCGATCATCGCGAAGTTTGAGGCGACGACGCCGAGCGGTATCGTGTCGACGCTCTTCGCACCTGTCGCCACGGTCGCAAAGTTGCAGCCCCAGAGAACATCCGAGCAGTCGTAGAGCTTGAGCTCCTGCAGCTCGCGGATCTCCATCGTTTTTTCCGCATCGCCCGCGATCGGCTCGGTGACGGAGGCAGATTTGACCACGTCAAACGCGAAGCTCATCTCGTTGATGTCACCCGCATCAATGGCAGCAAGTATCCAGTTGGCAAGTTCAACGTCGAAGTATTCGCGTTTGACGAGGAGCCCTCCGGTCGCTTCAGGTGCTTTTTCGAGAACTTCATCGGGAAGTTCGGCACGGGATAGCTCCCGCAGTTCCTTGATCGATGCGACCGGCGGATGTTGAAAAGAATGGTTCCAGAGGAAGCGGGCTCGTTTTGCCCCACCCTCGATCGTCCGCGTGAATGCTCCCGGCATGATCCTTTCGCCGGCGGCGTCGACATTCCCGAAAACGGCCGCGATCCCGGACCTCACTCGGCCGGAGCTTTCCGCCTTCAGATTCGTGAAAGGCAGGGATTTGAATTGGCGGTCGCTCATAGGGCAAATAAAAAAGCTCGCCTCACAGGAAACAGGCGAAGTGTTTCCTCTAAGGCGAGCTAGAGCGTTCGTGACGCAGTAGACTCTGGATGAAATTGTCAACGGGCGATTCCCCGCTTAACGCGAATTAGAACACAAGATGTGGTGTGCGTCAACAGGTTTAACGCTCGATGACCTCATCATCCGTCGCAAAGACTGGAATGATGAAGCATCTGCAGTTTGCCCCTCCGGGACATGCGACGTTCGGTGTCTCGGGCAGGTCATCGAGCCGTTCGGCCTCGAGGCCGTCTGCTTCGCTACATGGCCTGCAAGTATTCTTATCCAGGATCGCCGAATAGACGTAGTAATCGATCCGTTCGGCGCGGGCTTCCATTTCCTCACGGCGGCCGGCGTTGACCGCGGTGTTCGTGGTCTGCCGTGCGATTCCCTCATAAGGCTTATCGCTTCGCTCTTCCAGTCGTTCGAGCAGCTCTGCCTCGATCTCTCCTCGCTCGACTCCAAGAACTCCAAGGGATGCCATCACGTCGACGGTGTTCGTTGAGACCGAATTGATGAGGCGCGAGACCGTCAATTCAACGAGCCGGCTAATGTCATCGAAGAGATCTTTCTTCTGTAGGGCCTTTGCATTTCCAGCGATCTGCTCGCGGCCGTATCCAACCGAAGCCTCGATCGGCGTTCTGATCTTCTTGTATGCACTTCGCGGTGGAGTGAGCGAAAGGGTATGGATCTCGGCGTCGCTGAGTCTAACGGCCTCTTTCGCCGCCTGGACGTAAAGCTCGTCGCGAATCTCGAGAACGACCGTGAACAATTCCGAAGGGTCGAACGAATCCGCGATCGCCTTCAGGTCGATCGACTTCTCGATCTCCGTCGGCTCACGCGAAAGGGTCAGACCCTCGTAGTCAGAAGTTTTTTTTTCCAGGGTGTCGGCGTCAAGGATGCTTTTGGCCCGCTTTTCCACAAGCTTTTCGTCTTCCTCGCCCTCTTCGTCCGGCGATTGGATGGAAGGCGTCGGCTTGTAGAACTCCTCGCCTCCTAGTTCGGGACCCACCGGATCGAGCCCAACCTTTGCCCTGGCCTCGTCGAGCTTGTAGAAGCCCGTCTTGTAGCCGAGAGCGATCCGGTCATGGATCGCGTCAACGTCTTCCTGAAGAGCGTCGACGTTCGATATATCCCAAAAGAAGCGGATCTTCCCGGCTTTGATCTTCGCTTCGTCTTCAAAAAAAGGCAGATACTTCCGGGTAAGGAAATTGCGGATGGCCTTCATCTCCGGCGACATGGTGTTCATCCAGAACTCTTCCATCGCACCTTTGAATGACGCCTTTTGATTGACGTTACGAAGTCCGACATAAGCTCCGATCAGGACCGGCGGCACTCCGAAGGCCATGCAGATCCGCGTCTCATCGATCGAGGTGAGGGATTCGCTGTCCAGCTCGTTCAAACGGGCCCCGACAGTCTCATAATCGACACGTTCATCGAGAACCGCGATGCCACCGCGGTTCTTTCCGTTGCGCGAGTAATTGGATTTCCATTTCTGCTGGATACGCTGGGCCTCGTCGTCGGAGAGGTTCCGTCCCGTGATCTTCAGGATACCGGCGGGAGTTCCGTCATTGTTGAAGAAATCACGGACATACTCGGTTGCAGCAATGTCGGCATCGACGGACTTCAACGCTACGGCGAGCGGTGAAAGGCCCGAATACATCGAGCCAAGCCCGTGCCGTCGATGGATAAGCAGCTCCTCGGGCTTGTAGCGGGCCTCGTAGCCATTGATCCGGTAGGCGTAGTAATCGAGTACGTCGCCCTTGCTCCCTCGAACGTATTGCGGAAAGATGCAGTCTGATCGAAGCGGGTAAAGCTGAACCGGCTGGCCAGCTCCATTGCGAACGATCTCCGCGTAGAACGTGCCGGCAATATTCTCGGAAGCGATCCACGTTCGCAAGAACGACTCGCCGTCATCGTGCGGGTTCGGATCTCGCAGAGTAAACAGGGCCGGATGGTCCTCAACACGTTCCCAATCGCCTTTTGACGTCTTCGTCTGGACGATCAGTTCTGGATCGCATGCGACCTGTGCTTTCTTTTCAATACACGCGTAGACGACCTCGCTCCTGGTCGCATATCGACCGAGAGACAAAGTCGACACGTCGATCGGTGGGGCTTGCGGAAGATCGATCTTCGCTTTGATAGGGTCTGCCTTCAGCTCAAGCGGCTGAGGAGCCGAACCGAATAACCAGTCTGTTAGTTTCATGTCGTTTGCAGCTCCCTTTCGATCTGTCGTACCCGTCTCATCAATCGTGTCTTCTCGTCCTTCAGCAATTCACGCCGCGGTTTGTCCTCACGCGGTCGTGCTTCACCCTTCTTGATCAGCCTGGCGGATCGGTTCAGAGCCATATGCCGCCTCCCGTCGAGGCCATGAGCCCGTACCGAGCAGAGTCGTACGCATCATCCCCGCCGTTCCCTTCGTCGTCCGCGTCAACCTTCAGCACGTCCTCTGGTCGTTTCGGATCGTGCTCAAGGACCGGCAGGCATTCGAGCAGGCGAGCGCATCGCGTGGAGATAGAGATCGTCGGCTCAATGGGATTCTCCTTGCGGTCAACATCACCGAGCATCTGCAGTATGCGGGCAGCTCCTGAGATTCGGTCGATATCGGCACGCGTTAGGCGGATTCCGGCTCGCTGATACTCGTCGGCAACTGTCTCACCGGTAGAAACGCCCCGAGAGGCAAAGCAGTCATGGCCGGCGACGAAGTTTGAGAGATTGTCAGGCGTCAGGCCGTGTCGCTTGAGCATCGATTTGATGCCGTCGGCGTTCTGCGAAACGAGCTGTTTACGCTCGGCGAATTCGTCCAAGACGGACGTATGCCCGTCGTAACGCATGAAGAGGTGTGACACGGTGTAGTGCGTGAATCCGTAGTCGAGCGAGGCCCAGAAAGAAGCCCCGGGAATCGCCTTCAGACCATCTTTCGCATGAACGTCATATCGAAACGTCGTGAAGAACTGACCGGCAGCAATATCCCAATCCCCATAACGATAAGCTTTGAGCTTCCAGCCGGTATTGTCCTCGAGCTTCTTCGTGTAGTCGTCGTCGATGAACGCGTTATCGTCGACGGTCGCGAAGATGAAGCGTGTATCGGTCTCGCGGTTCTCACGGGCGGGCTTGATGAACCGCTCCTTGAACCAGGCATGGCCGATCGATCCCGGATTCGTCGAGACGTAGATACGCGGACGAAAGCCTTCCTTCGATGTGCGGTTGGAGTCGCGCAGCGTCTTATACTTTGAAAGGGTTAGTGTCGTTCCTTCCTCGATCGCGATAATGTCGTATTCAAGTCCGAGATAGTTATCGATATCCGACTCGTTCTTGAAGTGCCCGATCAGGATGCGGCTGCCGTTATCGAAGAAGATCGTGCCGGAGATCTTGCGATGATCGTGCTTGATGTTCTTCAGCACCGATCGGCGCAGGTCCTCGAATTGCTCTTTGGCGTTCTTTGCGACCTTGCGGAGATACAGGACCTTGAGATCTGCGAACCGCTGGCAATCGTCGAGAGCGACCTGGGCAAAGATCCCGTGAGACTTGCCAGGACCGCGAGCTCCGCCGAATCCTACCTGAGTCGGCCCGCCGGGAAGATCACATTCCCGGCAAGCAGCGTGAAACATCAGCTGCTTTTCCTGCGCGACGTAGCCGCCATTCCGGAAGTTCCTAAGCTGATCAGCCGACACTCCGAGCCTCTTCGCGAGTGCGAAGTAAGCGAACTGAGCTTTCTCAATTCGTTCAAGATTCGGGTTCGTCGCCATAGATCTTCAGGAGTGACTTCTCAAAACTCGCCATTGCGTTTGCGATCGGCTCACCGAGCGCTGTACCGTCCGGATTCGAGTGCTCGTGCTTCTCGGTAACCTTTCCTTCGGTTCGATCGAGCAGCTCCTTCGCCGCCCACGCCTCGCCCTTGAGAGCCTCGAAGATCATTCTCGCTGCGATCGCATCGGCATTCGTCAGCTTTCGCTTTCCGACTATTTGGCTGAGAAGAGCATTATCGACCAGGCCGAGATCGATCTCCGCTTCCGGGAAGATCTTCCGCAGCATCTCGGTAAGAATCGTCGAGATGTTCTTCGAGCCTTTCGGCCGGCCGCTAGGATTACCGGACTGCCCTTTCTTGAACGGCTTCAGGTTTTCAACTTTTCCAACTCCAGGCATCTCGTTCAAATCTCAAAGTTCACCGACAGGTATCACGCGATCATATTCAGCCTGGGTCCACAGCTCACGGATCTTGCTCTGCTCCTCGACCGTAAGTGCCCGGTTCTCCTTTGCCGCTTTGGCGAGTGTGACCTGGATAACGGCTCTGGCGTTGAGCATTTGTCGTGAAAGTTCCATCTGATCTCGCAGTTTTGCCCGCTCGTACCACGAATTAACATGGAAGTAGTTTGAAAGCAGCAACAGGGCGATCAACGCCCAAATAAGTCGTTCTGCTGACTTGGAACTAAACAGCATTCCGTATCTTTGCGGCGCTGAACCAGCTTTTGATCTTCGCGATGGTTTCGTTTGGGTCCATCGGTTTCGTGAAAATGGCTTCCGTGCCGATCCGTTCGGCCACTCGATGGATCGTCTCGCTTATCGGCCAGCCTGTAAGGAAGGCGATCTTCACACGCTTCCGGCCAGGGTTGTTCGACTCATTGAGCCTGATCTCTTCGGCGACGGTCAGACCGTCAAGCACCGGCATTGCGAGATCAAGGAGAACTACGTCGACCTGGTTCTCTTCAAGGAACGGCAAAGCCTCAGCTCCGTTCGTGAAGCTCATAGTCCAAACCCGCTCCTGTTCTCCGACGATCTTCATCATCTCCGAGACATCCTTGTCATCATCAACGCAGACAAGTTTCAACATTTCGCCCCCTATACCTTCCGATCGTCCTGCAGCCGGAGATTGAGCTTTTCGAGCCGCTCCAGTTCAGTGTTCGCCCGTTCGAGATCCTTTTGCAGTTCTGCGATCTCAAGCTGTAGCTCGGCGTTCTTGCCCTTTCGGGTCTCGGCCAGTTCCTTCCATTCAGCCAGGGCAGATTTCCGCCAGATCGTGAATACCGCGGCGACGGCTACCGTGAGAGCTGAGAGCCCGACACTGACATATCCGAAGTACTTGAAGACATCGTCGGCCGTCATGCCCGGCGTAGCGCTTTGAGCTCGCACGTCCTGGCCGAACACGAAGAGTCCGGCGATGCAAATAAAGAACACGGTTGAGGTCAACGTCGTGGGGGTGGCGAATTTCTTACTCATCGTGTTCATCAATAGTGCTAGTTCCATTCGAACCGGCTCCATGCTACTCACTCCACCTTATTCCTGAACGAGTCGTCAAAGATCTCGGGGACTCGTCTCGGTGTCAGCCTTCTCTCCCTGGCGACCTCGGCCGCATCGTTGTACGCACCGGCGAGTTCCAAACAATAGGCTTCTGAAAAGACGCTGTTGTTTGCCTGCTGCTTCACCGCTGCGAGCAGCACATCGGCGGGGAGTTTCACCGCCAGATCGAATTGAGCACGGTCTTTTGGACACTCCTCACAAGTTTCCGTTTGAGTTGTCACCCTAACACCCATTAGACCTCTCACTCACCTTTCAGCTTTGCTGTTTCACAGCTTGCAAAAAGAAAACCGCGCTCAAACTTAGAAAATATTCAACCCGATCCGTTTCGGGCGCAGCATCGGAATCATGGCCGTGATGATCGCCCTGTTCGATGCATCGTTCTTCTCGCAGGACTCGATACGTCCGGAATAGCGTGCCACTTCCACGCGGAGGTCCGTGTTGAGTTTTCGCTCGTCCTTGAGGGCTTGCTCAAGGGTCGCGATATGCGCTTCGAGAGCCTTGACCTTTTCGGCGTTAGTGGCACAAGTTTCAGCCGCTTGACGGCTAATACAAATCTTTGGCTCGTCCTGCGCAGCGGCGTTATAGGCGAACAACAGGCAGACGGTGACGATGGCTAGGAATCGGATAAGTTCTTTCACGCAGACGCCTCCGCAACAACATCATAGGTGGCTTCGAAGATGTCCGGCTTACACGGATAGAACTCGCCCTTAACGCCCCTGATGATCCAATCCCCAACACTTGCCCGCATCTCACCTTCGACGGTGTTGATGTAAATGCAGGTGTGGTCGTGTCGAGCGACTGCCGCTGCGTCCGTCAGCCGTGGATATGAATCGGGGTGTCCGCTGTCGTTCATCCAAGCGACCAATTCATTCATATTGCGACTATCATCGTTATTGGTAGTAAATTGCCGTGCTTCAATTTCTACTGGCTTCTTTCTGAATTTCATTTCAATCCCTCCAAATGGTTTCTCAATTCCTCGTCGGTCATCGCCTGAACCTTTTTCTTGGCTTCATACTGAGCATTGACGACAATAGCCTCGGAGTTGGAAACGTTCGCGTCGATCTCGGCCTGCTTTGCTTCGACCTTTACGAAAACATCCTCCATTTTCTTCCGTTCCTTTGTCTCGATGGCCTCGTGGACTTCCTGATTTAGCTTCTCGTCCAATACCGGCTTAGCTTTCCCGCCGCAATACGTTTGGAAGAGCAGGAGAAGCAAGAGAATCACGCCGATCGCGGTGAGAATGGCGATGGTTTTGTGGGACAGGATCCAGCCCCAAAGATTTGCGAAGAATAGTGAAATCATATTTACCTCACAATCCAATCGATCAAAGCCGCAATGCCGACGATGACGGCTATCAGCCCTATTCCGACGCCTACCGCGATCAAACACCCGATCCCTTCAGTTCCTACGTCTCTTGTGTGTCGCGACGGTCCGCCTGCTCCTGCGCTCATAGCTCACCTAAGATCGGATGCGCCGTTGCCGGCGTGTGATACATCGTCGCGTAGTACCGCTGACGGTCGCGCAAATAAAGCACGTAATGCTCGCACTCATACCAAACGCCGTATCCCGACTCGATAGCCTCCCGCGTGACCTGTATCCGGTTCGGTTCGATAAACCGTCCGCCGACGCAGATCCGAATATGCCCGAGCCGTTCGTCGTAGTCGTAGTTCGGATCGTTGTCGTAATTCGTGTTTGCCGCGACTTCCTGCTCGACCATAAAGGCGGCAGGATTCTGGCATCGCGTGTCCCTTTGCATCAGTTCGACGACGGGAGCGGGAACGGGAGCGTAACCGTGCTTTGCAGCGATCGCGTTCGCCTTCGCGACCTGGGCGTTGATCTGCTCACGTAAAGCCGCATCGCCCGCGGTTCCGTTCGATGGCGAACCGCAGGACGTTATCAGCAATGCGATGAGCAGACGTCTCATAACAGGCTGATCCAGAGCCAGAAGGTTTCACACTCAGCTTCGGTAAAATAGTTGACTCCGGTTGCCATATCGTTTGATTGGGGAAGTTCTTACAGGCGTTTCACTTCCCGTTCCCTCGGAATGAGGCTTCCCCAAACTTTTAGAATCGAAATACGGGTCCGAGATGCAGTTGCAGGTTGTGCCTGCGGCCTTCGTTCCCGGCGGTGTTGAGATAATCGACGCCGACGCGAAACGCGACCTTGCCCTTGCCGAAGTCGACGCCGCCACCCGCGCCGTAGGTAAAGCTGTTCTTTGAGCCGACAATACCCTTCCCGGATACAAACACCATCCCGCCAAAGTTTTCGCGTGAGGCACCAGCGTGAACGTCGGCAAACGGACGAACCGAGCCTTTCGGCGCCTGGAATCGCACGAAATAGGAAGCGTGAGCATTCGCAACCTTCGAGATCCCGTTGCGGTCGATAGTGCATCCGGTGCCGCAGGAAACGATCTCGTCCGTATCTTCGTTATGGAACGTGACGCCTGCTTTCATACCGATCCCGATAACGGGCGTGACCTTGTGGACGTACTCGCCTCTAAATCCGAACGAATCGTTTGCCGGTTTGTATTCGAAGTTACTGCCTCGGAACTCGACGTTATCCCTTGCGGCCTCAAAGCCGATATAAACCTCGTTCTTCGGGCGGTCCTGCGCGAAGGTGAACGATGCCAGGGCGAATAGTGCGATTAGAAGTTTTTTCATAAAGTCCTCTCTTAACTGACGTTCTTTTTATCCGGGTCAGCTGCGGTCTGCATCCTGATCGCGTCCGTGATCGCTCCGCGGAAGATGATCACGATGATCAGCAGCGTGATACAGATGATCCCGATCGCGACGGCGCTCGGGTTTGCCTGGATATATCCCCAGACGAATGTTCCGATCGCGGTCAAGCCGCCGCCGCCGGCAAGCCATTTCGCAAGCGGACCGTTCTGCGAGACTTTTGTCGGTGTTGCGTCGGGCGGATCTCCTTTCGGCTGCGTAGTCTCGACTGCGTGTGTTGTATCGCCTGTCTGAACGACTTCCGTTGTCTTTGTCTCGACGATCTCCGCGGCCTTGGAATGATCGGCAGCCTGTTCTGCAGAAACTAAACCCCCTTGTTCTTCAGGGTGATGATCACCCTTCTCGGAAGGTATCGCTGCGGGAGCTGCCGAACTTGTGGAAGTGCGGAGCATCTTTTCGAAGTTCTCCGCATACGTGGCGATCATCCCGGCTTTATCGAGACCGTTTATGATCTTTCGGGCGTTTCGATAATCGGTCGTCGATCCCTTGATGTAGTCGCTGAGCTTCTTGCCGGTGAACAGCCCGCGGTGCATGCCGCTCGTTAGAATGAAGAAGGCGGTGTCGGGCTTGAGAGCTTTCTCCGGCGTGTTCTCGATCCCGTAGGTCGTATAGTTCTTCCGGCCGGTGATCTGAACGTAGCCTCGACCTCTGAAACGATAGCCGTCTCCGGGTTTCGTATTCCCGAGATCCTTGCGGCCGTCGTACTTGTTGAAGTAGCTGCGCGGGCCGTATTCCGTGATCGGCTGCATCGTGCCGGCCGTCTCGTGAAAGATCGTCGCGAGCGCGTAGGCGATGTGACGCGGATCCTTCCAGGTCTTGTCTTCCTCGAACCGCGCAAGCAGAAACTCGATGCCGTCAACTTGGCCCTGCTCGATCGTCGGATCGAACTTTTCGCGGAACGCGTCGAAGAATGTCTTTCGGTCGAATCTCATTTGGCAGCCTCAAAAGAGAAACGGCCTCGCACTTGTGAAAGTCGCTTCTTTCACCAAGGCGAAGGCCGTCAATTACCTCGCAGGGATCCTAAAGATCCCTCATCAAATTAACGCCAAAATACTACACCTTGCGGGTGTTTGGCAATGCATTTCCATTTCTTGCGGTTTCCCAGTGGACCTCAGCCTTGCAGTGCGGGCAGGTGAAGAGTATGCGCCGCGGGTTCATCGGGACAGGTTTTACTCCGAAGAAGATCGAGATGCCGTCAGTCTCGGCGACCGGCTGGCGGCATCGTTTGCAGGTGAACGGCTTCTTTGTGAGGACGTCGGTGTCAGGCATTCAGCTCTCTCAAGATCTCCTCCGCAATCGTCTCGGGAAGATCCCAAAGACCCAAGGCTCCACTGGCCGCGATAGGATTCTTCAGCGGGGTCGGGTTCGCGAGTACAAAACCATACTCGCCGAAGAACCACGGCGAGTCGGACGCTGACACACAATCGACAATCTCCACTGTGCCGACTATCTGACCGTGCGGGAGGGCCACCTGATCCGGCACTTGGTTTGGATCACCGACGATATGGGCAATCGCGGCACATGACAGGGCGAAGTCTGCTCTGCTCACTTTCTTCGACGTGTGGATCGCGATGAGCCCGCGGAAACGTGTATCCCAGTCACGGTTTTCGACTGACTTGCCAAGCTTGAATATGGCGAATGCCCATGGCTGTTTCAGGGTGATTGCCTTCATAGAATTCTGCTCCCCGTAAACGTCCCGGTGCTGTGCCTGCTCACGCTGGCGGGTTAGTTCGGCGTTGATGATCGGATCTCTTTCGCTCATAGGCTTCTCAACCTTTCTCAACCGTCAAAACTCAAAATCGATCACGTTACCTGTCGCCTGATTCGATCGGTTAGGATCGTCGATCATCCGGCCTTCACCGGACCGCTGGCGGGCAAGCAGATCGGCGCTCACCTGGTCGAGACGCTGCTCTTCCTTCCAGAGCCACTCACCTTCGTCGAGCGGCCGGTGATCGCAGCCGGGCTTAGCCCCCTTGAACTTCCCGTCTGCTGTGTAGACCATCTCGACGTTCGTATCCCGGCAGCGGTAGCACGAGATCGCATGGCCGTAGAAGGCTCCTCGATCGGCGTTCAGCCGGTTCGCTTCCCGGCGGTGTTTCTCGTCCGAGCAGATCTTCTTCCAGGCGGTCTTGAGGTTGAGGGCTGAGATCGCGTACTCGCTCTCGTGATCGGCAACAGCTCTCAGGTAGCACTCCTGAAGTTTCCGCTCGGGAATGATGCTGAAGAGTGCCTGGGCCCATGTCGATGTCTTCGCAAACTGCTCCTTATCGGTCAGGGGCGGTAAGTTGGCGAGACTCTGGATCTTCTCGATGATGAGCGACATCGTTGCCAAGAAACTCGGAGACGGCTTCGTCGAGTTCTCCGCTTGCGAATCGTTCTGCGAGGTTGCGGTTAGCGACGATGCGTTCAACGTTCCGCTCGCTTGCTGTTTGTCGAGTGTTTCTTTGAGAGTTTCCATTGCCATTTCCATTGATTTGCCTCTGTTGGGGAACGAGCGCGTTAGAGCCGGCGAGCTTCTCCTGGCGTTCCTTCATTCGGGCCTTCCAGGTGGCATGCCAGCCGCGCATTGTTCGCCGGTTGTTCCGGTCCGCGATGTCGCGCCAGAACGTGATGAACTCCTCGAGCTCGGCGTTGAGATCGAGGCCCTTGCAGTTCTCGATGAACCACGCATAGCCTTCCGGAGTCGGCCGGAAGTAGAGCGGGACGAGTACCTTCGGAGCTTCCGATTCGGACGGTGGAGCCGGGATCTCGGGCGGACGCTCGGGCTCGCTCGGAGGCGGTTCCGAAACGTTTTGTACTTCTCCGATAGGAGAATTTAAAGTTCTAAAACTCTTATCTTTAGAGGGAGGGTCTTGACAATCGTTTGACATTTGGCGTGACCGACGCTCTTGTTGCTTTAACCTGTTGTATTCAGTGGTACTTAGCTTCTTGAGCAACCTACGGCAAATGATCTTGACAGTTTCTTGACTTTTTTCTATTGTCGCGGCCCCGTGGCGGGAAAGTTCTGCTATTGAGCGATCAAATTCCCCGCGATCGGCGGTCACTTCCCGGCAGATCTCTTCCGGGGTTCCCTGTAAGAAATAAGTCTGTTGACTCTCCATCTCGGCGATACAGTCGATCCAAAACCCGCGCGTCTCCTTGGAGCAGCGGCGAAGCTGCTTGTCGTTACGCCATACGTCCCATTCAAATTTGAACCAGAAGTTAGCCACGTGAGAGATTTAATCGTCCCTCCGCATTACTAGATCGACAGCCTCGGCCAGAACATCGGTTTCCGTTCGGCCTCGGACGATCTTCTTGAACCGTTCGAACTGTTCACAGTCAAAATTGACGAGATACCTTTTCCAGTTCGCGATGAAATCGGAGCCGGGTCCGAACCTATCAACTCTTTCTTTTCGAAGCTTCCGCTTACTGTCGCCAAAGGTGTCAGCGATGTACGACTTGGCAGTGCTCGGAGAGACCAGCTTGTCACGCTTCGTGCGGGCAAGGTCGTTCGCGGCTTGGGTTTGAAATTCTGCGTTCGGCAGCTTCGCAATCTGCCAAGCGACGGTTTTAGATATCCACCCCTTCTCGGCGATCGCCCGAGCGTCATCGCTCATAGAGCAAAGCTGTAGCATGTAATAGACGTACTGGTCTGACTTGCCGATCAGTTTCGCGATCTCTTTAACGTCCAAGGATTTGTCGTTCCGTAGCCTTCTTACCGCATAGGCTTCTTCCATGTACGGAACGCCTTCACGCTGAACGTTCTCGACGATCTGCATGGTCAGGACGTCATCGTCGGCGACCTCACGAACCACGGCCGGGATCGTTACCAGCTTTGCGATCTGCGATGCACGGAAGCGACGCTCCCCCGCGATGATCTCGAAGCCGTTCGCATTCCGGCGAACAAGGATCGGCTCAAGCACTCCGTTCGCTTTGATCGAAGCGGCCAGTTCGGCGAGAGAGTTATCCTTGAAGGTCTTTCGGTAGTTGTCCTTCGCATGGATCTGATTGAGCGGGATTTCCCGCAACTCCTGTTTTGGCATATCTATGCAGCAACCTCCTGTTGCGTTCGGCTGAATATGAACTCGCTGTTGACCTTCACGCTCGAGCTGTTGGTGTTGGCATTCGTGTGAGCGAGGAAACGGAACGGCAGCCAATCCGCCTTTTCTCCTTCGCAAACGATCACCTGACCTAGGCGCGAATTACAGAAGTCGGCAAGATCCTCGTAATCGATCTTCCAGTGCTGGTATCTGTCGGAGTTTCCGGGGCGGCTGGACGCACCAACGTAAGGCGGATCGATGAACCAGGTCGCCTCAGTGTTCGCAATGTCGCGATACGAAGATCGGACGATCTGCCAATGCCGGATCTTGTAGAGTTGCGAGGCGATCCGTTCACGGTCCCGGCTCCACGAGTTTTGCCCGTGGCCGACCTTGCGGGGCTTAGCCGTGCCTCGGCATAGGTGAAAGCCAATCAGGTACTTCTCGGGGTCCGAAAGCTGCGTGTAATTCTCGATATGGATCTTGCTCGGCACGTCAGGCAGTGATCGCACGTCCTTTTCCGAGGCTTGGATTAAGTAGTCCCAGACAGCAAACACATGCTCTGAAAGATCGGCGAGCAGCACGTTCTTCTCGAAATGTAGAAGCGAGTACCGAGCGGAGCCCGCGAACGGCTCGATGATCCTGCCGGTTGTCGGCTTGGGATACATGTGAGCCAGTTTTGATTTGCTGCCGTAGTAAGAAAACATCTTCACGCCGCCTTCGCGAATACCTCTTCTTTGAAATGGATCCCGGACCGTACATCTGCGACCAGCTCCGGAAGGAAACGGGGATCAGGCTCACAACCGCTACGATGGCAGGCCATCACATGCCGGCGATATTCAAGCTCGATCGTTTCCTTTTGCTCGGGCGAGAATGCTAGGAACGCTCGACGGGTCCGAAGATCCTGCATAGAGATCGAGTCATTTAAGAGTTTTGATGTAGGCATTTCTTTCCTTTTTATCTGCGGATAGAGCTTCTGGGCATCCTGGAAGGTCTCCGCGATGGCGAGCTCGACGTTGACCTCGTCGAGTGCAGCTGCGAGCCCGTTGAGCCGTTTGTCGATCTCTTCTCGCCGGTAGATGAGCCGGTCGATGAGGAATCGAAGATGCCCTTGACGGGCTCGCAGTTTTGCTCGACCTCTCGCCATTAAGCTGCCTTCGACATCTCGCCGTCGTTCTTCCCTTTCTTTTCCTTTGTCTCAGGCTTCGAGACGAGCTTTTCGGTCTCCTCGATGACGTGATTCCATCCGCCGTAACGGCAGCGCTTTCGGCCATGCTTGTGCAGCAGCTCCTTCATCAGGTCCGCTTCGTCGGCATGCTTAGCCTTGGCAGCGTCGAGAGCGATCTTCGCCTGGCGAACAACCTCGGCCTGACGATCCAGCTCCTCGATAGCCGGCTCGTCCATTCCCGGCAGCCGTGACGACTTGAAGCCATCGAGATCCACAACACCGGACTGCTCCTGCGATGCTTTCCACTTGGCGGACGCCTCGACCTCCGACTTCACCTGTGCGTGAAGCGACTGCAGCGAATCGGCCGGGCCGATAGCATCCTTCGCGTTCTGTCCGGGCTTGCGGGCAAACCATAATCCCGCGGTTCCCTTCTCCGGCGTGTAGCCGAAGATCCCGATCGCATCCCATTGATCTTTTGCTTCCTGGCTGAGCGAGTCGTAGAAATCGTTCGGATCAGCCTTTTCCTGTTTTGCCATATTCCTCTCCTTTGTTTGGTCTAGTTCCCCTTGCTGAAATGCTCATTAAACTGAGCGATAAACGAATCGATGGAGTCGGCGACGAAGATCGTGCAGCCGTTCTTTCTTAACTCTGCGTGACGCGTGATCTGATCGTCAGAGAGCTGCCCGCCGGGCTTCTTAACCTCGACGAAGTAGATCTTTCCCGAGATGATGAAGAACCGGTCCGGCGTTCCCTTCTTGGCCAGGTGGATCCACTGACGGTATTCCTTCTGCCGCTGCTCCTGCTTGTTCCATGCCTTCTTGACCGCCTCGACCATTCCCGAGTTGATCCGGTCGTTGTAGATGCGGTGAGCGGTCAGCCATTCTTCGATCGACTTGGAGACTAGGCGTTCGCTTGGGACGAGCGGCGTCGGCTTCTTTCCGGTGAACAATCCGCCCTTGAAATCTTTGAGCTTTACGCGCATCTTTGTTTCTGATCACTCTCGAGTTCGCTTCTCCGATACCGCCTTTCTGCGTGAATGCGGCCTGGACCAATTCCCTGACCGCAGCCTCGGTCGTCATGACGCTCTGCCGTTGCGGACCGTTGAGCGAACGGCGTCACGCGTTGCGAAGGAGACCGGGTTGCCGTTGTAAAGGACGACGGTGTTGCGCCGGTCGATCTCCTGGTTGATCGCTGCCAAGGCTCTCTCGCCCTGCATGTTCGCCTCGATCTGTTCTTCGCGGAGCTTTAGCAGGTCCTCATCGCCCATGTGCGCGACCGCGACGTCGTTCGATTCCTTCACGAACTTCTTCGCCTCGGTGATTACGCAGAGCTCCTTCGACAGCGGGCGGTACTTTTCCTCGAGCAGCTTCAACGCGGTGATCCACGGAACGACCGAGATCCCGAGCCGCAATGCAGCGACATACATCGTCAGGAACTTCGCGAACGGATCGCTCTCCGCCTTGCCCATGACGCGGTAGATGTACTTGTCGGAGACGCCCATCTCCTTCGCGATGGCGTCGACATGCTCGTTAATGACCTTCCGCGTCTCGTCTGTGATCGGGTAGAAATGTCTCATTGAATAACCTCGTTGAATTTCACCGGCGATTTTCGATTACGCCGGGTGAGAAAAAGTCTTACTTTCAATGCATCGGCGCCGAGGCCGATGAAATGCACCGCCAGGTGCGACAAGTGGATACGGCAGTTGCAACACGTATCCGGGTGAACAATGAACGGGCGTGGATGTTTGCAGCCGAAGCGTCCCGTTCGAATCGATCCTCACGAGGGATCTTTGACAACTCTCCCTTAGCGGAAGAACGTCGGGGCAAACGCGACGAGTACGCCGATGACGACTATCGCGGTGACGATAACTGCTTTGTGCGGTCCCTTGGAGCGGCAATATTCGCAGTTGCAGAAGGCGATCTTTTGTACTTTTAGCTTCATAAGATTTGTTTGGGTCTAAGAAAGGCAGAGATCCGAAACTGGATGGAAAGGATCTATGCCGGCTTTGCCTAACCCCGGAGATACTCGGCGGAGGACCGGGTCGGGCAAACTTGTTATTCCTTCCTGAATGACTTCAAACGTTCACCGAGGTCCTCGGCCAGAAACGTCTTTTGCTCGGCGGTCAGAGCATCGAGAGAACCCTTGTACTCGTTACCGAACAGCGTCTCCGCGTAATCGGCTAGCGTCTGCTTGTTCCAGTCGACCTCGTCGCCGGCGGCCTTGAGCTGTTTGCAGATGTCACTGATCGTCGGAGCGGAAGGCTCTTCTGGCTGCCCGGCGGGAAGCTGAGGCTGAACGGGCGGCTCGACGCGTTCCATGCGGTTCGCGGGGATCGTCTCGAGTTCGGACTCGTCGAGGAATCCGAGGCCGCAGTAGGAGAGCGTTGCTCGGCGCTTCGCCTTCGTCTCGGCCTTCATCAGCGCATTGGCAAGCGATTCGCCTTTGAGTCCGGCGATCGCGACGACGCCCGTCGATATCTCGTATCGGCCTGAACGGTCCTGAGCTTTGCAGGTTGCGATGAATACATCTCCGAGCTGCTGCGTCGAGATGATGTCGCGAGTCAGGTTGTGGATCTGCGAAAGCTGATCAGTGCATCCTTTCGAAGCGTAGAGGACCTCCTTGCCGTTGAGCTTGAGCGGGAGAAACGGCTGCGTGTACGGGTTAAGCCCGAGCGATTCGCAAAGGCGGGTCATATACTTGACCTTCTCTTCCGGCTTCAGTCCGGAGATGTCGCCCTTGAGAGCGAGTGATTCGTAAACGCTCTGATCGAGAGCATCAACGGTAGCGACGGCCGTTCCGGCCCCGTTCGTCGTTTGCATTGCTTGTGTCATGTGTTTTTTCCTTTTTGGTATATCGGGCGGCTTTCCCGCCCGTCTCTTAAAATTCGATCTCGAACTTGGCAGCGTGATAAGCCTTCCAGTCGGCGGCCGTTATCCCCGCCTCATGCTCCATCCGCTGCAGCTCCGAGCCGTCGTCGACTTCGGGATTCCAGTTGGCATAGGCGTCGAAGAACTTCTGTTTGCGAGCGTCAACCACCATCTCCGACGTTGCGGGACTGTACGCGGTCATGACGCCTGCTCCTTGAGGATCACCGGCTCGAATCCGGCTTCCTTCGCAGCCTTCTCGCTCAGACTTCCCTTCACTTCGCCGAGTTCCGGGCGGCGCGTGTGCGAGATGCCGAACGGATGTACGGGCAGCGTCACGTACTCGCGAGCCTCGACACGGTGAACGGTGCCGTATGTGTCCTGAAAGAAGATCGGCTGCCCCGAAACCTTGATACCGCTCTCATTGATCACGCGGTCCCTGGCATCATTCAGGGCCTCGCGTAGCGGCTTGATGTTGAGCTCCTGCTTGGCAAGCTCACGCTCGAGGACCGAGTAGTCGAGCTGAGCGTCGGTGAGTGTAGCTGCGGCCTTTGTGGCTGAATCTGCTGACATGTGTTCTTTCTCCTGCATTCCGGGAAAGAAAAGCGATGAAGCGTCATGTGCGACCAATCCTCAACACCGCCTTTCCGGACCCGTTTTGTTGTCAATATCAGGCTCCTCGGAGCCTCTTCCCTTGTTCGAACTTTTGTTCAGCCGATGTGTTCTTTTCTCTGAGGTTCACTCCTCGGATCGACCTGATGTTTGAAATGTACCATACGATGTCACATCTTGTCAACATCTAATGTTACATTCAATGTCACGCCGTCGTCGCAAGCTCGGGAAACGGGTTGATAACGTCGGTCACCGGGATCGCATAAATGGCGCAATAGGACGCGAGCAATTCGAAGGATGCATTCTTGCCTGCCTCTGCTCGGTAAATGGTCTGTCTATTGACGTTGAGTGCTTTAGCGATCTCTTCTTGGGACTTGCCGTCCCCTTCCCGGGCGGCGATCAGCTTGGCGGGATCGTAGTGTCTTGAATCCATGGCGGACAGGATAAACAAACCATGTCGCAATGTCAACACCTAATGTCGATACAAGTATCTGGAAATGTCGAAACATCATTTGTTACAAATGTTGCATCGATGCAAAATCCTTCGGTGGAACAAGTTAGAAAGGAATTCGGCTCTTGGCTGCGAGATCGTCGGGAGGCTTTGCGTTTATCGCAGGGCGGCGTAGCGGACAAGGTTGGCGTGGACCGGCAAACAATTTACAGGATCGAAGCAGGTCAGACCGGCACCCGACGCGATACGGTGATCGCCTTGGCCTCATCTCTTGGATTGAACGCAGATGAAGCTTTGATCCGATCGGGCTGGGCAACGCCGGCCTATGATGCGGGTGACGTTGGATTCTTCAAGGGACTCGAGAAGCTCTCACCGGAGAACCAGCAAGCTGTAAAACGAGCTATGCAGGCAATGATCGAGTCGCTCTCGGAACAGGATCACGATACGGACTACATCGACGACGAAACCGAGGATACGGAGTGATCCCTGGCCTATGTTTGAATCCGCTTCTTTACTGCTTGCCTTGATCATCGCCCTCGCTTTAGGAATCCTTACTGCGGTCATTGCGAACGAAAAAGGCTACAGCCCCGCTCTTTGGGGATTGTTCGGCTTTGCTCTGGCGATCGTCGCACTCCCGATGATCCTTTTAATGCCGAGCAGCTCGGAAGCGGCTACAAAGAAATGTCCCGACTGTGCCGAAACGATTCAGGCCGCGGCGAAGGTGTGCCATTATTGCGGAAAGGATCAGCCGCGGTCGACCGAATGCCCTAACTGTGGATTGGTGAACTTTCAAAAGGCGTTAGAATGCCGGGTGTGCCAAACATCCCTCGACTGATAACTCAAAACAAGCAGCAGGCCCGGCGGCCCCGGGCGGTCCTGATCTCCTATGAAACAACTTTCTCTCAAGCGCATCCGCGAGGTATTCCCTCGATTCAACCGCTCACCCGTCACCGAGGAGGATTTCTGGCGAACGTGCAAACGCCTCGGGATCATCGTCAAATCGATGCCGCTGATGGTCGACGGTTATCACGAACGCAAGCGCGGCCGGTATTACATCATCGTCAACAACCGGCTTGACGGCGATCGCTGGCTGCATACTGCCTTGCACGAATTCTGCCACTATCTCTTCGACGCGCCGACGCATAACAAGAACTACGTCTTTTACCGCGGAAAGGATGGTGAGATCGACGAGCGTGAACGCTTTGCGGATGCGTTCGCCCTGGTCGCGATGCTGCCATGGCCCGAGGTTGAGAGGCTCTCGCGTGAAGAGTACGTTGCGGATAACCCGACGCTGCTCAACCTCTGCATGGACCGAATCGCCGTGCGGAAGGATTATCGAATGTAATGAGTTTCGAACAAGAACGCATCGCCGATGAGCGGGCCGAGGCTTTTCATAATCGCCTCGCCGAAATCCTTGCCGGCGTTCCAAACCCGACGCCGCACCAGCTCGCCGCCGCGATCGGCCAGGCTCAGGACGAAATGGATCCGACCCGCGGTGAATTGATTTATGTGTTCGCTGATGGCGAGCCCGGTTTTGTCGCGGACTAAATGCGAAAGATCCGCAATTTCCCACGGTATAGAAAGAGCCAGGAACGGGCACATAGAAGATACCTCTACCTAAACCACCGTAAGCGCCGCGAATCGACCTTTCGAAAAGGCCGGCTAAAAACAAAAGAAAAGCTCGTCCGATCCCGAAGCCTCGCGATTCCGGCCCCGCCGAACTTTTCTTTCATCAACAACACCGAAGGCATGATCATATTCTTGGATCGACTGCGGGTGGCATTAGATCTTAAACAATCTGTTTTGGTTGACCTTAGCGAGGTGGTGGAGATAACCAACGACGCGCTTATAGCGATGCTTTCGGTCATTCAGGACCCTCGCGTTGCAAATAACGTCGAAGCATTCGTCAAACTTCCGGAGGAGAGCTCGAAAGTAGCGGCCCGACTGCGAGAATCGGGGATTCGGGAACAGTTTGCCGGCTTACAAGACGTAGTGCCAGCGAAACACGGGCGGATTCGGAATAAATGGAGCTTGGAGGCCGATACGAGTAAGGCTAATGAGCTAATTGCATTTGCAACAAAAGAGGTCTTCGGACGCAAGAAGCAACTTCGGGACGTCCAACGAATCTTGTCAGAGTGCGTGGACAATACGACCTTTCATGCCAGTGGGAAAAGGGATCGCAAACTTCATGAGGCGTGGTGGGCGACCGTATTTTGTGAAGGTAATCCGAAGGTAGCCTATTTCAGTGTGCTTGATAACGGAGTGGGAATAGCGGAACATCTTAAAATTAACTGGCTCAATCAATTGAAACTTCTCAAAAAATACCAGACCAACCCGGATCTTCTCAAGGCGGTCTTCGAGGGCGCGGTTCTATCCAGCACCGGACTCTCAAATCGCGGCAACGGTCTGCCGGCTATCTTCAGAGCCCGATCACGCGGTCAATTTTCGGCATTGATTGTAATCACGAATAACGTATATATTGATTTTGATCAGGGATTGTATCGAGAGCTTCCCAAGCCTTTTCGAGGAACATTTTTCTACTGGGAGGTGCGAAAACCGTGATGGTTGGAACCGTGAGCACACCACTAACAATTTCCATTTCGAAGCAGTTCGCTAAAACTCCTGGACCGCGTTACGAGTGGCAAGGCCAAAAATCTGGTCAAGAGTTTCTCGAGACACTGCTGAAACCTCAGTTCCTCGCCGCTGAAAAAGCTAAACAGAAACTAGTTGTCGATCTCGATGGCACGGAGGGCTACAGCACGGCGTTTCTGGATGGATCTTTCGGCGAACTCGGCAGAGAGTTCGGTTACGACCGCGTCGTTGCCTCATTGGTCCTGATCACTACAGACGAGCCCTATCTCGAAACAGAAATCAAGATTTACATGCGACAGAGCTCTCGATGAGGGAATCTCTGAAAATCGTACTCTTCTTCGTCGCGGGACTCATTTTGGGAATAGTGATTTCGCGCGCTTTGGCCGGCTCGGCTGTCGTGCCTGAATGGGATAATAAGCTCGGATGGGACTCAGTCGTCGAGCTTTTCTCTGCACTCGTAATTGGGCTCATTCTACAACGCACCTTTCAAAAGAGCGTCGCGAGTTCCCGGGTTGAACAGGACATGCTCATCGGGTCGTTGACCGATTCCCTTCGATGCCTGCGGGAGATCAAGACTGAATTCCGGACCTGTCAATTGTCCCAGCTACCAAGCGGGTCGATCAAAGACCGCATCATACCGCTTTTGCGTCTCATCTCTAACAATCTGACCGCGACAAAAGACCTACTGGAATGCCTAGGCTATCAACAATTCGACGCCAAGTGCGACGAGCTTCTGCTCAACGTCGTGATCTATAAGCAAACGCTGACGGATGACCCTGATAAAACCTACTCCGCTTGGCACAGCGCAAAACACGAAGAATACTATCGCAAAATCACTAAAGAGACTTACGAGCTAATTGTTAGACTGAACAGGCTGTGAAGGTTCTTGACAGATCTGTCGATCTGACTTAATCTGACCCTGCGACCAATCCTCAGCACCGCTGAGAAACCTTCAAGTTTCTAAGGACCTGAACCATTCAGTTGGCTCAGGTCTTTTTATTTTCCGGCCTCGTTTCAGAGGCAAATGCCAAAACGACACCCGAGCAAGATCTCGATCGGCGATCTCAGGATCGGCGACCGCTTTCGAGTAAAGACGAAGGCGGAACAGAACTCGCATTACGAAGTGACCGGCTTTTGGACCGGCGGCAAGTTCAACTTCGTCTCCGTCCGCGATCTCAATAACCAGCCGCTCGCGTGCCCTAACTTCTGCGAGGTCAACATCGACTGGTGGAGCGAGCGCGGCGAGATCATTCTCGGTCGCGACGTGATCAGGAAGATCAAGCGGGCTGAGGAATCGATGAAGTTCCTCGAGGGCCCGGTGTCGATCGAGGAACTCGTCGAGGGTGTTGTTTTGGCGTGAGGAAATATGGCATACGAAACGAAATATCAACTTGACCTGAGTGATCAGAACGCATCGCAGCTCGCAGAGCTGATCAAGGAATGGCGGGCTGACGATACAGCACTCTTCTCGCAAGCCGTCGACCTTTTGATGTCGATCGAGGAATGGCTTAGAGCAAACGCGGAGGATATCGATGCCGTCGTCTTCGGTGTGTAGCCGCTGCGGAGCCGAGATCTGGTGGGCGACCCAAGTCAAGAAAGACTTTGTCGCCGGAACGTTGACACCGGTTCCCGATGCCAAGCCCAATCCGATCGACGCTCTACCGCGGCCGAAGGACGGCAACCTTGTCGTCAACCCGGAGCGAACGCAGTACCGCTTTGCGACCGGCAATGAGCGCCAAATCGCTGAGCGAAACCGCAAGTCGCTCTACGTCTCACATTTCGTTGTCTGCCCGTCGGCGAAGGAGTTTAGGAAGAAATAACATGCCCTGCGAGACAGTACAGATCGAAGGCACGACAGCGATACTCTGCAGGCGCGGCCGGCGAGGGCCTCGGTGCTTCTACAAGTGTCGCAGGGCTTCGGAATTCCAATGCGACTTTCCAGTACTGCTCCGCGACCGAAAGCCCGTCGCGACCTGTGATCGGCATCTCTGCGCCGAACATGTCCGCCACGGTGTAACGAAAGGCATCGATTTCTGCATGGAGCACTACCCGACCGCAAAAGCTGCTTACGAACGAAGGAAACAGATACTGTAATGACCAAGAAATATCTCACAGCTGACGAGATGGCCAAGCTGCTGGGCTGCAGCGGCAGGACGCTCATCAGAATGACGAAGAAGACAAATGTCCCGCACATCATTGTCGGTACGAAGATGCGGTTCGATCCCGAGAAGGTGATCGCATTCCTCGAGAGCTCAACGGCCGATGCCGCCGTCGATCCGGTACCGCTCAGAAAGCGACGAGTTCCCGTCCCTGCACCGGTCCAACGCTCTGAGTTTGCAGGGATCCTCTCCGGCAACTAAAATCTCCGAACGGCAATGTTCGGGCATTTAGGAGAAATCACTTTATGCCTTGTTACCACGACAACAGGTCCGGCAGGCTCTACATCCAGTTCGAGCGTGACGGTCAGCTTTACAAGAAAAGGCTTCCCGAGGGGGCGACCCGGAAAGAGGCCGAGGTACTGGAAACGAAATGGAAGCACGATATCTTTTTCGCCGCTCACTTGCCCGAGGAAAAGGAATCCGTGCTGTGGGAGCGATTCGTCGAAGACGTCTATTTCCCCTACGTCAAGGCGAATAACTCCGAGCAGGCTCTCGAGAAAGCGATCGTGATCTGTAAGGCGGCCATGCCGTTCTTCGGAAATCGGGCGCTCGACGAGATCAAGCCTGCTGATGTCGAGCAGTTCAAGCAGCTGAGGATGGAGACGCGAACTCATCACGGCACGGTCCGCAAGCCGGCGACGATCCATCGAGAGATGTCTATCATCTCGAAGATCTTCAGCCTTGCGTTGAAGAACGATCTGGTGCGTTACAATCCCGTCTCACGCGTCGATATGCCCAAGTTCGACAACGTCCAGAATGCGATCCTTCCGCTCGAGTACGAGGAAGATTTCCTCTGGTCGATGTACAAGCTGCAGCGTGATCTATGCACGACGGCCCTTTACACCGGCTTGAGGCAGACGGATCTCTTCGGGCTCAGCAAGGACCAGGTCGACTTCCGCACTGACGAGATATTCCTCGTCCAGGGTAAGACGAAACGGCGCGTCAGCATCCCGCTTCTCCCGAGGCTGCGGACGATGCTGCTCTCGCGGCTGGATGATGAAGGCGATCTCTTCTTCCCGAGCTATCGGACCGGCCGCAAGCTCACGTCGATCAATAACTCGATCCGGAACGCCTCATCGAAGTTCGGATTGAAGCTCACGATCTTCGATCTGCGCCGGACCTTCGGCACTCGCCTTCATGAGAATGGATTCGACGACAAGACGATCGCGGACCTCTTAGGCCACGTCGGACTGCGTTGCGTTCATCGTTATAAGCGAGGAACGGAGATCAAAAGAAAGGCCATTCTGAGCCTGGAAAATATGGTTCCCGCTGACAACGTTATAGATCTCGGAGACTTTCAGTCGAGGAGGGCAGCGTGAGCATTTACGTCGATACTCAAACGAAGCGGCCATTCATTCAGTTCGAGTTGCTCGGTCGCCTTTACAAGAAGCGGCTTTCTCGGGACTTCACACCGATCGAGGCTGCGAAAATCGAGGCTCGCTGGCGAAGCCAAATACTTGAAGGCTTCAAGACCGATTCAGTCAAAGACATGCCTAAGACCGACCGCTACTTGACGGGCTCCGATCCGGGAGAGGTCTTTGTGGTTGAGGTCGAGGGCTTCTACAAGATCGGCTATTCGCACTCGCTCATAACACGTCTGCGTGAGATACGAACCTGGATTCCGTTTGATCTTCTTCTAGTCGCACGAATCCCATGCCCGGAACCAAAAGATCTGAAGCGTGAATTGTGCGAGAAGTTCGAAGATAGCAGGATCCGTGACGAGTGGTTCCGACTCTCGGAAAAGGACGTGAAATTCATCCAATCCCTTTCCGAGTCCGGGGCGAGCCTGCCAATTTCTCATCTTTCCAGCGAGGTTGATGATGAAAAGTGAAAAACACGCCTATTTCTTGGTGGAGATGAGGGGGATCGAACCCCTGACCTCGGCATTGCGAACGGGAAGCCGAAACCCCATCATTCACTAAGCCTCGATGTTTATTGAGGTTCTCTAATCGACCGCCCGGACATTGCCGTCTACCAAGGTCGAAAACCTACCCGTTTCATTACCCCAGCCTGCCAAAAAGTTTGGATGTTCTTGTCGCGCGTGATAGCGTCAAGTTCGTGAGCGAGGGATACCGAGAAAAAGGGTACATCGGACGGGGAGCGGATTCGGAGAAGCGGGCGGAGGCGACGCGGAAGATGCACGAGCGGAGCCGTGAAGAGGCTGCAGAACGTGAGGCCGCACGGGAGAGATGTCGACTCTCGGGCATCGAGTACGATCGCCGCTGGGAAGAGACGTACGCGGAGATGGAGATGGATGACGTGATCGAGATCCCCGGCAGGCAAGACGGGAAGGATATTGTCATCAAGGTGACGGTCGGCCCGGGCGGGCGGCTCACGGAGGTCGAAACGAAAAAAGAGACGCCGTAAAGCGTCTCCTCTCCCCTTGGGGGAAATGCCCGCACGAAGGCGAGCAAATCGATGGGGCAAAAAGAAAGGCCGGCCCGTGTGAGGATCGGCCCTTTTTATCTACACGTAATAGGACGTTTCGGTTAACGTTTCACCCATTTCCAAAACATCCTTTGCCGGTAGAAACTGAACGAACTTTAAAGGGGGCCCGATACCGTCTCCCACACCGTTACCAGGCCCTTTTGACCATTTACCCCGAAGGGTTGCCGGTCAAAGTGATATCAATCTTCCATTCACGCAGCGGAGCGGTTTTTCCTGTACCGTTCCGCTTTCATCGATGGCAAAGCTCCTGCCCGGCTTGCCTGACTCGGGCACGGCGGTAGCACACCACGTACTCCCCCGACCGCTCACCGAGTGCGAGAACACATACCCGCCCGACTTAAAATCGTCTTGCGGCCGGTTCATCAGCTTCGAATTTGTCAATTTACCGAGGCTTCCGTACATCCGGCTTGCCCCATACTGATCTTGTTGGGCGGTGTATATCGCCCGCAGCGTGTTGATCGCGGCCGTCTCGTCCGGCAGCAATTTGCCTACCCGCTGCAGCCAGGGCGTTGCGACCCATGCGACCAGAAAAACGATCAGCATCGCAAACAGCAGCCCCAGCAATCCTTTGCCATCTTGAGAGTCCATAACGCTGAACCTCAAAACTCTTTGTCAATTCGAGCTAAGCAAGCTCGGTAACGCGATCGAGATCAGAATGATGATTATCGCGACTACTACTAACAGTTCGATCTTTGAAAACCGCGTGCGCGATTCCCTCATTGCTTCTCCCTCCGATTGTGCGATTGGTGAGGGAGGCTAAAGGAAAAGCGGAGTGGGAGTTCCGCTAAAGTTGTGGACTAGCTAGTTGCCGATGTTGACGCCGGTTCCTCCAAGGACACCCGCCGCACATGTCACAGCACCGCCTCCGGCCGTAGTTGATGTCGCCGTCGCGGCTACTATCTGACCGCCGTTGGCCGAACCAACACCGAACTCACGGGTACCCGTCTGCGTCGGGGAGGTGATGCTGGTCGGTGCCGCCGCCGCACAGTAGGTAGCAGGATTAGTCCCTGCAGCCGTCGGGGCAACAATAAACGCGTAACCACTCTTCGTAGGGTTCGCTGTTCCGAGTGTGGCATCTACCAAGCCAGCGGTACCGAGGCCCAGCGAGTTTGTGTAGGAGGTAGTTGCACCCGTCGTCGCGTGCCACGTGGCCTGAGCACTATGATAGATACGGAGCGACGAGATCGCGGAGCCTTCGTTGGCTGCACGACGTGAAGCGAGAAGCGACGGAATTGCAATAGCTGCAATGATCGCAATAACGATAACGACCACGAGCAGCTCGATGAGCGAGAAACCTTTCTGGTTCTTCATAAGAGTAATCTCCAATTGTAAAAACTAGGGTGAAGCCCGTAGGCCGAATTCCCCCAAATGCTTTGCAGGTGTAGATTTCCCAGGCCAAGGGTGAACTTGCCTCTATCTAACTCTCACGCAGTTCGGGTTGTCGCTCCTAGTTCAAGAAGCGTGCCATTCGTTCATATCGCTCTAAGTTGTTGATTTTATTGAAAAGGCGTGTTTTACAGCGTTGCAACTTTGAGAAAATCTGGAGGTTCCGATGAGAATTTTTCTCAATTTCAGCCGTGCGAGCAGTTCAAATGTGAGATTTTTTCTGAGTTAAGATCGTGCTTTTTGAGTAGGTGACGAAAGGCATGGAAAGGGATCTTTAGCTCGCGGGCCGTCGCGGCTCCGTTGCGACCATTCTTTTCGTAAACGGCAAGCACGATCGATTTCTCGATCCGGTCCATCAGCGTCGGCAGATCTTCCAACACCTCAAGATCCGCCATCGTCATGTTGAAACAGATAGGGCACTGAAACTGGATCGAGTTCATTCAGTCAGCATAAGACGAATGACTGCTGAGTTCCAACCCTAGACCAAGAGCCCGAATAGCTCGGGTTGGGATGGAATCGATGCAGAACCGAAACCATAGGCCCATGCTCCGGACGCTCCGATTCCGATCGGATCGCTTGGGCTGTAGCCGCCCGGGCCCGCCCAGACAAAATACCACTCGGCTTCAGTCGTCGAGACGTGCTTTCGAATTGCAGCGAGCAGATGGCCGCCTGGTTTAGTCGCGGGAGTGAAGCCTAAGCGTGGCGTCCAGTCCCATTGCTCCGGCGGGTGATCGGCGTAAGTCGGAAAGCCGTTCGGATCGAAGATAGTATACGGCGGCTCGACCAGCATCTGAGGGTTTCGATCGTTGAGGAAGAGATTGCGGTAAAACGAAATGTCGATCACGCTGGCCGCGCTCGCGTTGACACGGTTTTCCCAGATCTCATCAAACTCTGCAGAGCCGACTAACGTTCTCGGCAGCGGCGCTTGAATGGTCAAGATACTGTAACCAACCTCGTCAGCGTCTACCATCTGATCCGGATCATAAACGGCTAAGCCGTATCGATTGTGCAGGCCCGGGACGAGGAAGAGGTCGCAATCTTTGTCGCAAGCGAACGGTACTGCCGGATCCGTAGAAACTGGGTTTGTCGGATTGCCGGTGATCTTGATCTTCGTGCTGCGCGGTAGAAGCCAAGTCGTGAAGAATTTGTTTTGTGCGAAAAGGTGTATCTCCGGGACAGTCGGCACCGGCTCATCACTCCTCAGACCGCGACCCGGAACATAGGTATGGAAGTCGCCGAGCTCGATAGTATAGTCTTCGATCGAATCGGTGATCTCTTTGTAGATCGTGTCCCAGTTTTCATAATTGTCCGCGAAGATAAGAGAATTGAATGCTGCGAATGCGGTCACAACAGGGCTATTCCCGGTGAACGTGAAGTGGCGATCGAGATCTGTCCGGTCAGCGCCCTCGGCGTCTTGCCCGAGATCCCATACGCGTAGATAAAGGTACTGATCGGGAATCTTCCGGCGCCGCCATGGCTCGTCGTCGATCCGCGGTCGAACGATGCCCTTCCGGCGGCCCTTATCCTCCGGCTCGGGCTTTATGGAAACGATTGTGTCGAGTTTCGGCATTGGCTAAAGCTTGCCGGCGAAGATACGAATGAGCGTCCGCCAATCTTCGGTATAGGTGACGGGCGTGATCTTGAATTCGAACCGCTGACGCAGGCCGATGTAAGGTTCTAGGTCGATCGGAGTGGCTTCGAGATCGGTCCAGCTTCCGGCTCCTTCTACACGAGCCTCAACCGTTATCCCCGCAACCGGATCGCACTGCAGATAATATCCCGCTCGACCTTCGACGTCGTATTCAAATTCGACAGCAGAACCGCGCGTCGTGTAATGCGGCCGCGTTGCGTGGATGTTTGTATCAGCGAAATAGATCATGCTGCCTGCACCGCCTCAAAGCTCGTGTAATGGCCGTTCTCACTTCCGCGGTGCGTCACCGTGCCAATCTCGAAGATCCCCGCACTAGTGCCGTCTCGTTTGTTGATCTGGCGGATCGCGCCGGGTCTCAATTGCGGATCGAGTTCGATCTCGTCGGTTGCCCTATTCGGTCGCTGCTTGAACTGCTCGAGCTTCTGATGACCGAGTTTGATCCCTTCCAGCGGTGAGAGCTCGCCGATGTTCATCTCGAATTTAAAGTCGAGAGTACGTTCGGCGTTCTCTTCCTCGAAGAGATACATCGACCGTTGATCGTTGACGAGAGCGGATTTGCCGATATCACCGACACGTTGCTCGGTCCAGCTTCGATCGGTAAGGTTCGCACAGTGATCACGCTTCAGCACGCGGATCTCGACTGCGTCTTTGTTGATGATCGACGTAACTTCATCCTCAGACCGGATCGGTCCGGTCGTGATCACCGTCGATGCATTGAAGTTGGCCTTTCGGTGCGAGTCGATCAGAGCCTCCCGGAACGGGGTTCCGTCAGCCCGAGGATTCGCATAATCGTCCGCAACGAGACCGAAGACCTTCAAGTTTCGCCGCTGCATATAGATCTGCGACGGTTTGGACGGAACAGCCTTCCAGATATACGGCTCGTCCTCAGTGACGGCATGCTGCAGCAGCGGCGTATAAGGCGGTGTGACCGTCGGCACTGGAACCTGCACTCGCTTATTCCTGCGTATTCGGTTCGTGCCTCGGTAGTAGAATCGCTCGATCGAATTCTCCATCGCCCAGCCGTCGCCCCGAAGGTCGATCGTCTGCACGTAAAGCGGTTCTTCGTGGATCGGCAGGGTCGGCTGAGACTCGCGATAGTATTCCTGGATGATCCTGGTGATCGTCGTGATCACCGTCTCGCCGTCGTTGTCGGTCGAGAAGGACGAATTCTCCTGCCGCTCGGACGTGTAATCGTATTCATACGTCCAGAGGTTATAGATCATCTCGATCACGTCAACGCGAAGCCGATCGGTCGAGAGCTGCAGGTCGAAGGATTCGCTCGCTTCGATAATCTCGGGCGTCGGTGATCCGGTAGCGTATTTAAGGCCGGCGCCGCGGACCCACAAAGTATTTCCAACCTCCTCAAGCGTAGGATCGAACATACCGATTCGCGGGTTGATGGCCGCAAGATAGGGCACACCGCCCTCGAAGTGAACGCTCGACAAGGGCCAGGACTGCTTCTTTACGGGAAGGTTCGTCTGAAAGTCGGCGAAGGCGCAGCGATTCTCAAAGATCTCCTCGAAAAGCTTCTCCATCGTGAGATCCGGGATGGCAAGGATCTCCGTCGTAAATGCCCGGCCAAAGTCGTCGTAGATCACGGGGAAGTCCGACGGATCGACGTCGACGAGATTAGGATTGTAGATGAAGAGGTCCGTAGCCGGCGTGCGGTTCAAACGACGGCGAACGCTCGACAGAGCGGTAAAGGTGAACGCGTCCGGCCCGAGATCGGGCGGCCTCTCGGCGAATGCCGATTCGTTCACATAGCCGTCCTCGAGGAGTCGCTCGTAAGTGAACGTCTCATACGGAGCTTCGGCCCAACCAAGATCGAAATCGATGAGGGCGTCTCTCGTGATCAGGCTCCGCTGCTCGACGTCGTCAAGCTCAATCGCAAGATCGGTAAAGCCGTCTTTTCTGATCTGAATTTGATAGCTGACGATCGGAACGAGAACGCCGTCGACGTATAGCCTCGTCGCGTATTCCAGAGCTCCGCTCAGCCTCGGCATAAGCAGATCGAGCGTGATCAGGCATTCGAAGACTTCAGGATTGGAAACTGAGGGGGTGAGCTCAGCGGCGATCGTCGTCGCTACTTGCAGCTGCGAACTCGCCACGACTTGATGCACGAGTTCCGCATCGATCGATGTTGAGATATCCGCTTCGCCGAAGATGTCCGGCTGCGGCGGCACGAAGCCGTTGCAGACACCGAGGATCGCAGTCTCGACATCCAAAGTGCCGCTAATCTCAAGCGTTCCCGAAAGAGTCGCGACGATCGACGTAGAGGCTCGCGCAGTTCCGCCGAGCGTGACCGAGCCGCTCATTGAAGCGGTCAAGGTTGTCCCGACGGTCAATTCACTGAGGGACTCGCTTTGTTGCTCGATTATCGGCATTAGCTGACTAGTACGCGAATAATTGAATCTATCGGAACGCCGACGCCTTCCGTCGGAACCTGTTCGATCGTTATCTCGATATCGTCTCCGAGGGTTACCGCTTCTCCGACATTCGTTTTCTGAACATGACTGGCTCCGGTTGCGATCGTCGGCCTATCACCGCCGGAAAAGACTGCATCGCCGTTTATCTCGACGTTGAAGATGATCGAGGTGGCCGAGCTGTTCGCTCCGTTGATCCAGATATCGACAGTCGAGAATTCGCCAGTCACGGTTGCCTTGTAGCGAAGGATGGTGCCGGTGGTAAGGACGCGCGATCCAGTCCGCTGCTTGTTCATCGGAATGATGAACGGAGAGTCGGATATCTCCGATTGAAACGCGTCGGCCTGGAATGAATCTATTTGGAAGCTCATACCTGCCTCCCAAGAGTGGTCTGAAACGCCTGCACCGCCGAGTAAAAATTCGCCGCTTCCGTATCTGTTAGTCCCGCCCCGATAGATGCGAAGGCGAGATTGCGGGAGGAGAAGTTATAGCGGTTCCCGTCGTCGTAGTTCAACGCTCCGATCGTGATATTCAGGTTAGGCAATGAACCGCTGTTGACCCCGTTTGTGCCGATTGATGAACCGTTCTTGTACGCCTCTGAGTCTGTCGTTCCCCTCCGGGTAACAAGATATTGGCCCAGCGTGTCCGAACCCTGCGAGCCGGCGATGATCGTCGCACCGTTACCGATAGTTAGTTGAAAATCATTGAGGCTCGTCGCGGGTGAAATATATAACCGCCCGCCTCCCCCAACCTCGGCCCCGATGTCAATCTGATTCAAGCTCAGTACAGTCGTCCGAGAATATGTTGAGATGTGACAGTCAGTGAAGGTCAGAACGGAAGAAGCGTTGATTCCTGTATTACCGTAACTAGTGGATCCGTTCGGCGTGAAACCATTTGCGTTGTGTGTGCCCCCGCCGCCCGCCCAGGTTATGTCGTATGTGCCCGGATTCTTCGCGTTGATCGCGTGGGCCGCTGCCGTTCCGCCTCCAAACGGATATACGGCGGTAAAGTTACCCCAATAGCCGTCGGCCTTCGCCGACACTACAAAGTCATTCCACGCGTCATTCAAAGTAGCGTCGACAATTCCGAGAAGGGCGAGAGCATCGATGTACGGTTGAGCGTCCGCGTCGTATCCGCCTCCGCCCGGAGCCCTTGCCATAAGTCCGATTAAGGCTCGATAGTTCATCTACGCTTCCTCTACTACCGAAAGAACGTCCCATTTCGAATCTGCTGAGTTGTAGATCGTGCCGATATACATCGTCTTCGAGATCACCGTTGTCGTCGGCAGAGTCACCCCGATTGCCCGATAATCCGTGTCGAACGTCAGTGCCCTGGCTGTACCGTCATCTTTGATCCGCACGATCAGTACCTGGCCGTTGACGGGCGTGCCCGACGGATTCTGCAACTCAGCAGCTACCGCGAGTGCGGTGATCGTGTAGAGATCGTGAGCGTCCGCATCCGGTGTAGGCGTCGCACTCGAGGCGGTAGTACCGTCGCGAGGTGCGAGCGGAGCCTTCAGCGCAAGAGCATTGGTGACGGTCGTCGCAAAATTCGCATCATCGCCGAGGGCCGCGGCCAGTTCATTGAGCGTATCCAACGCACCCGGAGCAGAATCGACCACCAACGCGAGTAACGCGGAGACTAGAATGTGGGCAAGGCCGTCGCTCCCCGACGTGTCCTTGATCAGGATCTTGTCATCCGTCGCCGGCGTGACCACTGAGGTCGTGATATCGTGGTCGTCGTTCCAATCGGACGGACGGACGAGCGATGTATTTGCACCATCTGCTACCGCGCTTACTTTGCTGTGTACGATCGCCATATTATTCCTCTGTCAACATTAAGAAGGTGATCGGTGAATAGATCACGATTCTCTGGGCCCGCTCCAGGCCAAGAGAAAGTTCGTCTCCCAAACTCACCGGGATGCTCAATCCCGTTTTCGTCACATTGAAGACCGCGTTTGTCACTTGCGGCCGGTCCGGATTCGTGAACAGTGGCACTCCGTTCTTTCGAACATTGAAATATCCCCTTGCTGAACCCGGCCCGCCCGCGTTCTCGACCCATAGACGCATCTCCGTGATCGTCCCAGATGTTACGGCCTTCCACGTTCGCAATCCCAGTGTCGGACGGTTGATGAACGTATCCTCGTCGTAAATGACCTCTGTCGGTATAACCATTAGTCAAGGGTGTACGCCAAAGCTCCCGCTGCAAATGCGAATATCGATCCGAGTCCTACAGTCTCGCTCGGCGTTTTCGTTGCCCACCAGAGCATGTTGCCGACGGTCAGTGCATCGAAGGACCCAACCGCGACGACTGTGCCGTATGACGCTGTTGCTTCTGCCCACTCGATATTGTTATCGTTCGTGACCTCGTTGTTTGTCCTGGACCATCCTGAAGCACTGTTCGCTACCGTTTCGCGGGCATAGGCCGTTCCGGAGGTCGAGACCTCAGTGCCGCCTCCCGCATCCGTCGGAGCCGCCGTAAACAGGGCGATGTACTGATTGGCGGGAACGGTCCACGATGCGATTCCGAAAAGGTGATCAAGAAGCTTACCGGCCGCGTAGTTCGATTTCGCGTTGTATGTGATCGAAAGCTGGCCGGCCGCGACTCTGAACGTCGATCCGTTATTAATTGCTACGGGCGTCGACAGCTCGCCGTAGACCAGCATGTTTCCGCCACTGGATGCATCCATCAAAGCCCAGTGCGTGACCGTGCCCCAGTTCGCCGATGCGGTCACGAAATCGAGAAGGTTATCGTTGGTGATGACATTTCCCGTTCGGCTCCATTCGGTAGCGTCATTTGTGATCGCCTTCCTCGCGTATGAACCTCCGGTCACTTCCGTAGCCGTCGGCGTCTCGCCCGATGGCATCGCTGTAAACAGCGCGAGATACATCGTCGCCGGAGCTGAATACGCCGAGATCCCGAACAGATGATCGAGCAAGGCCGCTTCCAAGAAATTTGTTGCCTGTGACATAACTTAGCTTCCTGCTGCGATCGAGTTCACCGTATGCACCCGGAACGCAAGGCTGATGCGGTTGAGAATGCCGTTCCTGAAACTGTCCGGCCCCTCGAGCGATTCGAGAACGAGATCAAGGTCAAAGTCGCCCGAGTCGCCCTCTATCGTCACCGCATGAACCTGCCCCGAAGTTTCCGCCGTGTTGATAGCATCAATGAGATCGTCCATGGTTGATTTCGATTTCGAAGCGATGACCATTGCGATCGGCTTTCCGAGGACCGACCGTCTCTGCATTCTGGGCGTTCCGGTTATGGCGTTCCGGATGACTCTTCCGTTGGTGAGCCTGAGAGCCAGCAACCCTTCAACATCGACCTTGCACCGCACGCCGCTGTCCAGCCCGTCCCGCGTCAGGTAGATCCCGTCAATAGAAATGAGGCTGTATCTGGCCATTATTTGGGATCGTAAAAGCTGTTCGTCTGCTGCTGCGACGGAGACTCGGTAACTTCCGCCCGGTCCTTCGCCTTGTTGCGGATCTCGACAACGTGCTTGCCGTTCGCGATCGACACCTTCAAGCCGTTTTCGCCGATGATCTTGTTCATCGCTTCGAAATACTTGACGCCCTGCTGCCGCTCGTTCTCGAGGCGGAGAGCTTCACGCTCGCGAGCTGCCGCAGCGAGTGTGTTCTGTTGGCCTGTCAGTTTCGATGGATCGAGGCCCTCGGTAAGCCGGATGATCTGCTGATCGATCAAACGGCGTTCGGCCGCATTGCGGGCAGTCTCAGCGATCGCTTGCCCGACCTGCTGCGTCCGCGGATCGTACTGAAAGTCCTGCGATGTAAATGGAGAGGCTCCTGCACCCAAAGCCTGCAGCCGTCGCCTCAAGGTTGCGCTCGGATCGTCCTCGTCCCGACGCCCTGCCCTGAACTGCCGAGCCTGGTCGCGAAGGTCCGAGGCTCGCAGCCGGTTATCAAGCTGCTGAGCGAAGTCTGCTGCCGCGGTTCGATTGTTGATGAGGTCTCGAAGAGTCTGCTGCAGTCCGGCGCTCAGCCGTCCGGTTGCCGCCGTTACTCTGTCGATCGCGTTCGCTCCGTCGTTGAAGATCCTGACGAACGGATTATCTGAGGTCGACGCGAAGGTCTCGGCGATCGTCCGCCGGGCCTGCTCCATGTAGCGGGCCCATTCTTTCGCCTTCTCGATCGATTCCTCGACCATCTTCTTTCGCTTCTCGGCGAGATCCTGCTCGGCTTTCGCGGCATTTATCGCGGCCTGCTCGACCGACTTCCTATCCGCTTCGATCGCCCGCTGGACGCCGCCGAACACATTGTTGCGGTAATCCTCACGCTGCTGCTCTTTGAGAACGGCAAGGCGGTCCGTGATCGAGACGATCTCATCGTCAAGCTTCCTGAGCCGGTCTTCCGCCTCTTTGGGGAATGCCTGCTTGAGAACGTCTGCCGGAAGGCCGGGGAGCTGCAGCAAGCGGTTGTAGCGATCCTGCTGCTGCCTGAAGTCTGCCTCTAACTGCTGTCGCTGCTGCTGACGTGAAGCCAGGCCGATTCGAAGTCCGACAACGTCATCCCCGCCGGCAAAGGCTCCGAACGAGCGAGCGTTCGCAGCGTCCTTGATCCGTTTCGCCAACTCCGCGAAGGCGAGATTCTGCCGGTTGAATTCGCCCGTGATCTCCTTTTCACGCTGAAGCCGCTTTTGGGCCGACTCTTCGATGTCCTTCGTGAGTTTGTATACCGCGCCGATCGTCACCAATCCGGCCGCTAAGATCGCCCCGAGCGACACGACGCTTGCACCGAGTACCGTGGCCGCTCCGGACGCTTGAGTCATCGAGGCAGCGGTTGCCTCGGACGACACTGCGACCTGAGCTTGTGAGACTGCCGCGGCCTTTGCTGAGGTGGCAAACGTAGCTTCTGACGCGGCAGCGGCTGCTGTAGCCACCGCCGTACCTTCCTGGGCGACCTTGGTCATCTGGAAGATCTGGACGATCTGGCCGCCTTGCTGAGCGAGGATCTGGAACGGACTCTGACCGCTCGCAAGTCCGGTGATGATGTCGTTCACCTGGAAGCTCAGCTGAGCTTTCTGCTGCGCGGAGAATCGCGACACCTGCCCGGCGAGGTTCCTGAATATGTCGGTAGACTGGCTGGCCGCTGCCGCCGCGATCTGCTGCTGGTCAATAATGATCTGCTGACGAAAGCTCTCGAGCTTGGCCCTGCTTTTTGACAGGCCAACGTCGAGACTCTTCTCGTTCAGGATTATGTCTATTTCAACTTGATCTTTATTGGCCATTTCGATTCTTCGTCAGATGAAAGCAGCGGCAGAATTCGCATTTGTAGATCTGAAACTTGATGCCGTGACGCCGCTCCATCTTCTTCCTCTCGGCCCTCGCCGTTGCCCTCGATTCGTATGGTCTCTTTCTTTCACAAGACCAGTAGCGAAACTCCTCTACGTTTTCTCCTTTTGCCTTCGATTCCATTCATCGATCCGCTTCATCTTCCGGCGTTCGGTCTTTACGATCTCGACGCATCGCTCGGCGAGCATCGTCAGCTCGATCTGGCTGTCCTCGAGGCCGATCACGTCGATCACGTCACGCCTTAGAACGTCGAGGCCGTATCGCTGCCATCCGTCGCCTACCCGCTCATTCAAATAACTCTCGCAGGCTTCCGTGAAGCCCTCTTCCATCTCCCGCCGCGGGCACGTCTCGCAGAAATCAGGGAGCCGTTCGTCCGTGTCCGGGCACTTCGGGCAGTCGTCGTATTGCGGTGCAAGGTCGCCTAACTCACGAGAGTGGTAGAGGAGCTGCCACGCTACGATCTGAAAGCTGTCAAAGATACTCCTTCGGCTGCGTCAGCCGAAAGTAACGGTTCAGCACGTCGATGCAGACCTTTTGCTTCATCTCAGTGCGATCGGAGAAGAACCGCGTGATCGCCGAGCCGACGTTTTCACCCTCGCCGAGCTCGAGCCCGGGAACGCCTTCGGGGAAACGCGTCGAGAGGGTAGCGAGCAGATGCACGTTGTTCTCGTGATCTTTCTCGTCACGCTGCTCTTTCGATAATCCGAGGAACTTTTGATTGCTCTCGACGGCTTCCTTGTTCATCTGCAGGCGCATGAAAAACTTCATGCTGACGTCCGGCAGAAAGTCGTAAGAGAGAGGAACTTCGATATCCGTTCGATCGAAGATGGATGCAGTTGCGGTTGCGGTTTTCGTTGAACTTTTCATATTCGGGGGCAGTATTTAACCGCTGCCCCACGCCGGTACTGTGGAAACTTAGGTCAAGAGGTACTGGACCGTCTGATCGAGGTTCGCCTCGATATAGTCGGGCGTGCCCGAGAGTCCTTCGTCCAGGAAGGGCTCGGCCATGTAGCTGATAGCCGAGCGGTTCGCATCGCCGATGAAGGTCGTATCCGTATCCTCGAGCTTCAGCTTTGCCGACGGGGCGTAGATCGAGACACGATCGCCCGGACGACCGATATGCAGCGAGATATCCTCTTCAGGCTCGGTCTCGGCAAGCGTGTAGAGCGTGTCGCCCTTGGAGCCGAAGATCGTGAAGTTGAACATTGACGTGCGGTCGCCCTTTTCAAGGCGGATCGCGTCGATATCGTCGAACGGAAAGGCATCGTCCCCGGTAATGATGTTGTTCGAGTAGACGAATCGGAACTCGCGAAGCGCGTCGACGTAGTACGACGAGTTGATCAGCAGCCGTACGTCTTTCGTCGTGATCGGCGAGAAGTTGATACAGTCCGGGATCGAATAAACGCCCGCCGAGAATGGCCAGGTCGCGATCAGGTCCAGCTCGACAAGCACGCGGCCTCGAGCGGTGCCGGATACGGCGATCTCGTTGACGACGACGTTCTTGATCTTCTGCGGATTGTCGGAGTCACCCTCGAATCCGTAGATCAGCGAGGTCTGGGGCGGCTGATCGGACGTCGAGCGTGAGATCGCATGGAGCTTGTTCGCTCCCGCGGTCCCTGCGGCTACGACGGCCGTTCCTGCTCCACCGGTGAGCGATGCGGCATTCGTTGTCACCAGCGGCACGTTCGCCTTGGCAAGCTTGTTCTGGAACGTGAGGGTGTACGGCCCGCCGGCAGATCCTGAGACGGCGATATTCGCCGCGTTCTGGGTTCCCTGCTTTACCGAGCGGATCGCGTTCAAGGCTGATTGAACGACCGCTGCTGTCGCGTCGAAGGCTATCGCCTCGGTCGTGCCGCTCAGTCCCTCGAAGGAGAAGGAGATCGTGAACGTACCGCCTGTTGCGCTGATCGTGATTGTCTGGGTCTCATCCGCCGGCGTTCCCGTCGGCGATGCGGCCGTTCCGTATGCCATGGCCAGCCATCCGGCCAGCATCTGAGCATTCGGATTGAATCCGAAACGAAGCCGCTTGAGACGGGACGTTAGATCCTCGGCGATGAAGTATTCGCCCGAGCAGTCCGGCGTCTTCTCACGCGTCACCTGCGACGTCGGATACGTCGGCGTTACCTGCGGGTGCCGGGCGTCAATGTCCGCATTCGCGACCGCGACATCCCACGCCGACTGAATCTCGAACTGATCGGGATACGCGATAAAGAATTTCCTGTTTTGAAACGATCCGGCCATGGTTCAGTTAGCTCCCTTTGGTGACGTAAGCTTTGTAGAGTCTGGGGAAAAGGCGATGCAGCGGCGGCCCTTCAAAGAAGAACGGACCGGCGAGCTGCTCGTCAGCGTCGGGCAGCTTGAAGCGTTTCGGCGCAACGGTGAAATGCGTGATCGACTCACGAG
>Ga0247823_10000310_pt1 | contig 42204 bp, 44 predicted proteins | sample 13C_PalmiticAcid_2_FD_192426 | JGI IMG/M metagenome (GOLD analysis project Ga0247823, IMG submission 192426) | Soil microbial communities from agricultural site in Penn Yan, New York, United States - 13C_PalmiticAcid_Day30 | ecosystem: Environmental > Terrestrial > Soil > Agricultural land... | reverse complement strand
GTGGTCGCCATGTGCGCCTGCGAGGACTACGCCGCCGTGCTGCGCCTGCTGGGCGCGGCGCGCTCGGGCCTGGGCCCGCTGCTCTCGGCCTTCGAGGTGATGTGGCCCGACTACTGGGACCGCGCCGTGGGCGAGCTGCGCGCGCGCAACCCCTTCGCCGGCGACGACACGCGCTACGGCGCCTACGTGCTGATCGAAGCGCTGGGCACCGACCCCGCCACCGACCTGCCGCGCTTCGAGTCGTGGATGGAAGGCCTGCTGGAAGAGGGCGTGGTGCCCAACGCCGTGGTGGCGAAGTCGCTGGCCGAGGAGCAGGCGCTCTGGGGCGTGCGCGACGCCTGCGGCGAACTGCACCAGACCTGGCCCGGCCACCTGGCCTTCGACATCGGCCTGCCGCAGACCGCCATGGACGACTACGCGCGCGCCTGCAAGGCCGAGCTGGCCGTGAAGGTGCCGGGCCTGGAGAGCGTGTTCTACGGCCACATCGGCGACGGCAACGTGCACATCGTGGCCTACCGGGCCGGCGACAAGGTGCAGCCCAAGGACGAGGTGGAAGAGGTGGTCTACAGCCTGGTGCAGCAATACGGCGGCACGGTATCGGCCGAGCACGGCATCGGCACCATCAAGCGCCGCTGGCTGGGCCATGCGCGTTCGCCCGAGCAGGTGGCGCTGATGCGCACGCTCAAGAACGCGATGGACCCCAAGGGCATCCTGAACCCCGGAAAAGTGCTGTGAGGACGCTGGCCGGCCGTGTGGCCGTGGTCACCGGCGCGGGGCGCGGCATCGGCCGCACCATCGCCGAAGACCTCGCGGCGCGCGGCGCCGACGTGGCCCTGTTCGACCTGAAGGCGCCCTTCGAAGCCGCTGCCGACATCGCGGCCGCGCACGGCGTGCGCACGCTGGCGGTGGCGGCCGACGTGAGCGATGAAGCGGCTGTCAACGCCGGCTGCGCGCGGGTGGCCGCCGAGCTCGGCTCCATCGGCGTGCTGGTGAACAACGCCGGCATCATGCAGCGCGAATCCGCCGACCACCACACGCTGCCGGCGAGCGACCTGCACCGCATGCTGGCGGTGCACGTGGGCGGCGCCGCCGCCATGTGTGCCGCCGTGCTGCCCGGCATGCGCGCGCAGCGCTTCGGCCGCATCGTCAACCTGTCCTCGGTGATCGGCCTGGTGGGGCTGCAGCGGCGCACCGCTTACTCCACGGCCAAGGCCGCCATCGCCGGCCTCACGCGCGGCCTGGCGCTGGAGAACGGCCGCCATGGCGTGACCGTCAACGCGGTGGCGCCGGGCTATGTGCTGACCGAGGTGCTGCGCGAGAAGATGCGCCTGGGCACGCTGGACTACGCCCTGTTCGCCGAGCGATCGGCCGTCGGCCGCTGGGCCACGCCGGAAGAGATCGCGCGCGTGATCGGCTTCCTGGCCGAGCCGGCCTCCGGTTTCATCACCGCCGCCGTGTGGGCGGTGGACGGTGGCTATGCCGCCAACGGCAACCCCGGCGAAGCGCTGGGCCCGCTGCAGGCCCTGGAGGCCTGAGCGTCTCGCTTCAGCGGCGCGCCGCGTGCTGGTAGCCGGTGCGCAGCAGCGGGGTGAGGGCGCCGAAGCGTGGCCACTCCAGCAGCACACCTTGTGATTGCAGCAACCGCTGGAAGTCCTGCAGCAGCTCGGGTTGGGCGCGCACCGCGCGCGGCGGCTCGGCCCGTTGCAAGGCGAAGGCGGCGAGCGAGCCGGCCGCTTCGCCGATGCTCCATTCGGTGGCGTGTTCGCGGTAGGCACCGTTGGTGACGCGCGTGGTGCCGAGGTTCTTGCAGGCCGGCAGCAGGTTCTCCACCCGCTGGGGCAGCAGGGCGCCCAGCGGAATCTGGAACGGGTAGGAGTCGATGTCCACCGTGTTGCGCCCGCGCGTGCTGGGGTGCAGGTCGATGCGGTAAGCGCCGATGCCCACGCTGTCGAAGAAGCGCTCCGCGCCGTCCTGCCCCGGCCGCGCGGTCACGCCGATGTGCTGTTCGAGCACGGTGAACTCGGCCTGGATGCGCCGGCCTTCGCGCCAGTAGACCTGCTGGGCCAGGCCGTCCTCGGTGCCCAGCACGTCGCCGCGCAGGCGCAGGCCGGGGTAGCCCACGCCGCCGTCGTGGCGCGGGGCCTCGGTCTGCATCCAGTAGAAGAAGCCGAGGCTGAACAGCTTGGCCTGTTGCAGCGCGTGCTGTTCCTCGGCTTCGGAGACGCCGATCAGCGGCTGTTCCCAGTAGTCCATCTGCGGCCAGTTGGCCAGCGTGATGTCGCTCTCGTAAGTGCCGGGCTGGAAGTGGCCGCGCCAGGCGATGCGGCGCGCGTGCCAGAGGTCGTACACGCCGGGCGTGTCGGTATCGCCCGCGAACAGGGCGCGGGTGCGCGGCTGGTGGGTGACGAAGTCCGACAGCGTCCAGCTGTACTGGGCGTTGGGCCAGCAGTCGAGCTGCAGGGTGCGAAAGCGGTCGTAGCCTTCGGGCTTGTCGATCACGTGGTGCTCGCCCGGGCGGTGCTCCATGGCGAAGCACCAGGTCACGGCCTGCTGGTCCATGGGGTCGGCTTGCGCCAGGGCATGCGGCTCCTGCGTGACCGATTGCGCCTCGGCGCCCAGCACGTGCTCCACGCTGGCCTGCGCCAGCAGATCGCCGGTTTCGGTGGCGTCGATGAACAGCGGTGCCTCCAGCACGCCTTCATGGCCCGTGGCGAGATCGCGCAGTTCCAGCGCCGTGAGCCGGTCGCCCTGGCTGTGCGCGCGTTGCACGCGGTGGCGGCGCAGCACGCGCAGCTGGCCGCCGTGTTCCCACGGGGCGAGCAGTTCGTCGATCACCTTCGCGGCCACCCAGGGCTCGTGGCACAGGGTGCTCACGTTGCCCTGGCCGGGGTTGAGGCAGAGCGCGCGTCGCGCCTCGGGGGTCAGCGGCAGGTGCAGGCGGTAGTGCTCGCGGATGGCGCGGCGCAGCTGCGCGTAGCTCTGCGAGGCCTGCAGCGATTCGATCCAGGGGTACTCGTCGGGCGGCACGGCCTGGGCCGTGAGCTGCCCGCCGAGCCACTGCAGCGCCTCCACCAGCACCACGCGCCGGCCCAGTCGCAGCGCGGCCAGCGCCGCCGACACCCCCCCCAGACCGCCGCCGACGATGGCGACCTCCGTGCTCCAACCGCTTGCCGCCACCGCCATGCTCATTCCACCTTGATGCCCATGCGGCGGATGGCTTCGCCGTAGCGCTGCGTGTCCGATGCGATCAGTTTCTGGAACTCGGCCGGCGTGCCGCCGCCCGATTCAAGACCGAGGCCGCTCAGGCGCTCGCGCAGCTCGGGCTGTTGCAACGCGGCGTTGATCTCGCGGTTCAGGCGCTCGACCACGGCGGCCGGGGTGCCGGCCGGCGCCAGCACGCCGAACCAGCCGATCACCTCGAAGTCGCGGATGCCTTGTTCGATCACCGTGGGCACGTCCGGCAGCGCGGCGCTGCGGGTGCGGGTGGTCACGGCCAGCGCGCGCAGCTTGCCCGACTGAATGTGGGGCAGGGCGCTGGACGGAATCTCGAAGCCCACCTGCACTTCGCCCGAGAGCAGCGCGGTGAGCGCCGGGCCGGAGCCGCGGTAGGGCACCTGGACCATGTCGGTGCCGGTGTCTTTCTTGAGGAACTCGGCCGCCAGCGCGGTGGTGGTCGCGCCGCCGCCGCCGGCCGCGTAGTTCAGCGTGCCGGGCGCCTTGCGCGCGGCGTCGAGCAGTTCGTTGAGCGATTTCCAGGGCTGGGCGGCCGGGGCCACCACCACCACCGGCGTGGCCGCGAGCTTGATCACCGGGGTGAAGGCCTTGATCGGGTCGTAGCGCAGCGTGGGGTAGAGCGCGCCGCTGCCGGCGTGGCCGCTGGTCACCAGCAGCAGGGTGTGGCCATCGGGCGTGGCCGAGGCCACGGCGGCGGCGGCGATGGTGCCACCCGCGCCGGGCTTGTTGTCCACCACCACGGGTTGGCCGAGCACGCCGGTGAGCTTTTGCGAGATGGCGCGCGCCAGGATGTCGGCCGAGCCGCCGGCGGCGAAGCCCACGGTCAGGGTGACGGGCTTGCTGGGCCAGGCCTGGGCGTGGGCCAGCAGGGCGGTCGAGGACAGAGCGGCGGCGAGGGCGGTGCGCGCCAGGGCGCGCCGGTGAAGCTTGAACATGTCTTGTCTCCTGAATGAATCCCGGTGTTCGGGCCGAGTAGGGGGATGCTAGGAGGCCGAGTCCATACGATCCAATACTTTTTCGCGAGTTCTGAATAACACTGGGTTATGCATGGGCGACAATGCGGCCCATGAACCTGCGTCAGATCGAGGTGTTTCGCGCCGTCATGACCACCGGCTCCACCACCGAGGCCGCGCGGCTGCTGCACGTGTCGCAACCGGGCATCAGCCGGCTGGTGCGCCACCTGGAGCTGCAGCTGGGCGTGGCCCTATTCGAGCGCCGCAGCGGCCGGCTCGTGCCCACCGCCGAGGCGCGCGAGCTGCAGGAAGAAATCGAGAAGGTCTACCGGGGGGTGCAGCACGTGCGCGACGTGGCGGCCCACCTGCGCTTCGGCACCCGAACCACCTTGCGCGTGCTCTCCAGCGCCAACACCGCGCTGCAGCTGATGCCGCGCGGCATCGCCGCGCTGGTCGACCAGTTCAGCACCGCGCGCGTGCTGTTCGAGTCGCTGCCCACGCGCGAGATCGTCAAGCTGCTGGTCACGGAAGAGGCCGACGTGGCGATCTCCAGCGCGCCGCTGGACCACCCGGCGCTCGACATCGAGGAGATCGGCCGCTGGGAGCTGCTCTGCGCCTTGCCCGCCGGCCATGCGCTGCTGAAGAAGGCCAAGCCGTCGCTGGCCGAGGTGCTGGCCGGCCGCCTCGTGGTCTACAGCCCGGAGGCGCCGCAAAGCGCGGTGATCGACCACTGGATCGAGTCGCACGGCGTGGCGCGCAACGTGGCGGCCGAAGTGCGCTCGGGCCTGGCCGCCTGCTCGGTGGCTGCCACCGGCGCGGCCGTGGCCTTCGTGGACGACCTCTCGGCCCGCGCCCACCGGCCCGAAGGCCTGGTGTTCACCGCGCTGCCGGGCTCACCCACGTTCCCCATCTTCGCGGTGCGCAACCGGCACCGCCCGCTCTCGCGCCTGGGCACCGCGTTCCTGCAGATCGCGCGCGAGCAACTGGAGGCCCTGCGCGCGGCACCCCTGCCGCTGCACAAGGCCGCGCTGCGCTGAAGAACGCTCAGGCCGCCGCGATCGGCAGGCCCACGAGTTTTTCCAGCTCGGCGTGTTCCAGCCCTTCGACCTTGTCGATGAGCTTCAGGCCTTGCGGCGTGCAGGCCAGGGTGGCGAGGTCGCTGTAGATGCGCTTGACGCAGCCGATGCCGGTGAGCGGGTAGCTGCACTGCGCCACCACCTTGCTCGCGCCCTGCTTGGTGAGCAGGTCCATCATCACCCAGGTCTGTTTGGCGCCGATGGCCAGGTCCATCGCGCCGCCCACGGCGGGAATGGAGCCCGCTTCGCCGGTGCTCCAGTTGGCCAGGTCGCCGGTGGCCGAGACCTGGAAAGCGCCGAGCACGCAGATGTCCAGGTGGCCGCCGCGCATCATGGCGAAGCTGTCGGCATGGTGGAAGAACACGCCGCCGGGCAGCAGCGTCACCGGCTGCTTGCCGGCGTTGATGAGGTCGTAGTCTTCCTCGCCCGCAGCGGGTGCCGGGCCCATGCCCAGGATGCCGTTCTCGCTGTGCAGCACCACCTCGATGCCCGGGGGCAGGTGGTTGGCCACCAGCGTGGGCTGGCCGATGCCGAGGTTGACGTAGGCGCCGTCGTGGATGTCCTGCGCCACGCGGCGCGCGAGTTCGTCCTTGGTTCTTCGGGTATAGCTCATGCTGCTGCCTTGAAACCGCCGGCCTGCGTGGCCACGCGGGGAATCTGCACGATGGCGCTCACGTGGATGCCGGGTGTCACGACGGCCTCGGGGTCGAAGCTGCCGAGCTCGGCGATCTCGTAGACGCTGGCGATGGTGCGCCTGGCGGCGGTGGCCATCACCGGGCCGAAGTTGCGCGCGGCCTTGCGGTAGGTGAGGTTGCCCCAGCGGTCGCCGCGCTCGGCCTTGATGAGCGCCACGTCGCCGAAGATCGGGTACTCGAGCACGTAGGACTTGCCATTGATCACGCGCGTTTCCTTGGGCGAGCCGTCGGCGTTCTTCGCGAGTTCGGTGCCGAAGCCGGTGGGCGTGAAGAAGGCGCCGATGCCGGCGCCGGCGGCGCGCAGGCGCTCGGCCAGGTTGCCTTGCGGCACCAGCTCGAGTTCGAGCTGGCCGCTGCGGTAGAGGGCGTCGAACACATGGCTGTCGGCCTGGCGCGGGAAGCTGCAGATGACCTTGCGCACGCGCCCGGTCTTGAGCAGCGCGGCCAGCCCAGTGTCGCCGTTGCCGGCGTTGTTGTTGACCACAGTCAGCTCGCGCGCGCCCTGGTCGATCAGGCCGTCGATGAGTTCACCGGGAATGCCGGCGGTGCCGAACCCGCCGATGAGCACGGTGGCGCCGTCGGCGATGCCGGTGAGCGCCTCGGCGACCGAGGCGGCAATCTTGTTGATCACGGTACTTCTCCTTCAAGGGGGCCCGCGCATTGTGTCAGCGAAAGGCCCGCCATTCCGCGCCCACATTTCCCTCTGCGGAAAACTGATTTTCAGGCGTCCCGCCGGCAGACGCTGCCATCATTCGCAGCATGAAATCCTTCATCTACCAGAACCTCCCGTCGCGCGTGGTCTTCGGTGCCGGCTCGCTGGCCCAGCTGCCGCGCGAGATGGACGCGCTGGGCGCGGCGCGCGCGCTGGTGCTCAGCACCCCCGAGCAGCGCGCCTCGGCCGAGCACGTGGCCCAGTTGCTGGGCGCACGCGCCGCCGGCATCTTCGACCGCGCGGTGATGCACGTGCCGATCGAGACCGCGCGTGAAGCCCGCGAAGTCGCGCGCCAGCTCGGTGCCGACTGCGCCGTGGCCATCGGCGGTGGCTCCACCACCGGCCTGGGCAAGGCCATCGCGCTCGACTCGGGCCTGCCCATCGTCGCCATCCCCACCACCTACGCGGGCTCGGAGATGACGCCCATCTACGGCATCACCGAAGCCGGCCTGAAGAAAACCGGCCGGGACCCGCGCGTGCTGCCCCGCACCGTGATCTACGACCCCGAGTTGTCCCTGGGTCTGCCCGTGGGCATGAGCGTGACCAGCGGCATCAACGCCATCGCGCACGCGGCCGAAGGCCTGTACGCCACGGACACCAACCCCATCATCGACCTGATGGCCGAAGAGGGCATCGCCGCGCTGGGTCGCGCGCTGCCGCGCATCCACGCGCAACCGACGGACGCCGAGGCGCGGTCCGATGCCTTGTACGGCGCCTGGCTGTGCGGCACCGTGCTGGGCACGGTGGGCATGGCGCTGCACCACAAGCTGTGCCACACGCTGGGCGGCAGTTTCAACCTGCCGCACGCCGAGACGCACACCATCGTGCTGCCGCACGCGCTGGCCTACAACGCCGCGGCGGCCCCGCAGGCCATGGAACGCATCCGCCGCGCCCTGGGCGGCGCGAGCGCGGCCCAGGCGGTGCACGACCTCGCCAAGACCAACGGCGCGCCCGTGGCGCTGAAAGACATCGGCATGAAGGCCGAGGACCTGGACAAGGCCTGCGAGATCGCGATGAGCAACCAGTACCCGAACCCCAGGCCGCTGGAGACGGGGGCGATCCGGCGCTTGCTGCAGGATGCGTTCGAGGGTGTGCGGCCGGTGTGAGGCTAGCGCTGGCCCTGCGCCAGCAGATCCACATACGCCCCACCCACCAGCTGCGACGGCGCCACGCCCAGTTCCTTCATCAGGCGGTGCGCCTCCTGCACACCCGCTTCCAGCGGTTCACCGTCCTCCAGCACCACCTCCAGTTCGAGGAAGTCGCCCAGGTCCTGCACCTTGTCGAGGTGGACCCGGGTGCGCCCCACGAGGTAGAGCGTGCGGTCCTTGATGACGCGGCCGACCTGGCCGTGCGCCAGCGTCAGGGCCTCGCGCAGCGTGGCCGGGCTGGCGGTGGGGGAGCGCACGTAGAACGATTCCTTGGGGCCCTGCCGGTCGGTGCGGCGGTAGAAGATCAGCTCGCCTTCCAGCTCGGAGAACACGCGCAGCTTGAGGCGGCCGTGGTCGCAGCGGAAGAAGGTGTCGTCCTGCGCGATGGCGATCGGGCCGTGGTCCGCCAGGGCGGCGGCCTTGGCGGCGACGGCGCCGAAGTTGTCCAGGCGGGCTTTGATCTCGACGTTTCTCGGCATGGTGGGTGCGATGGCGTGGTGGTCAGGCCGCGGCCTGGGTGGGGGTGAGGTGCTTGCGCATCAGCGCGTTCGGGATGGTGACGCCCGCGCGCACGGGAAAGCGCTGCTCCACGATCTCGAACCCGAAGCGCGCGAAGAAGGGCTGCGCGGTCCTGCTCACGTCCGCCGTGAGTTCGGCGATGCCCTGGCGGGCCGCCTCTTCGTGAATCCGCTCCATGAGCTGGCGGCCCACGCCCCGGCGCGGAAAGTCCGCCGAGACGAAGAAGTGATCGATGTAGCCCGAGGGCTGCAGGTCGGCATACCCCGCGATTGCGCCGTCGACTTCGGCCACGAAGGGCCGGATGTGGCGCATCTTGATCGCCCATGCCCCAGGGTCTGGCCGGGCCGGCGCCCAGGCCTCGATCTGCTCGGGGGTGTAGTCGCGCGACGCCACGCGATGGATGGCCTCGCGGTGCACCCGGTAGAGGGCCGCTTCGTCGCCGGGCCGAAAGTGCCGCACGGCGGTGGTGGTTTCACGCAGGTGCAGCAAGGGAAAGGGGCGGCCACCGCCATCCAGCGCAGACCGGCCCACGACCTGGAAGCCGTTGGCTCGGTAGAAGGCCGTCGCGTCCTGGTTCTGTTCGTTCACATCGACGGACAGCCCGCCGTGCAAGCCGCGCGCATGGGCCAGCAGTTGCCGGCCACCGCCGCGCCGGAACCAGCGCGGTGCGATGAACAAGGCCTCCACTCGGGCGCCAGCGAGGCCCATGAAGCCGGCAGGGCTGCCGTGCTCGTCGCACAACACCCACAGTTCGAGCTGGGGCAGGGCCTGATCCCGCACCACGGGCAGCAGATCGTGAATGTCTCTTTCGCTGAGAAAGCGATGGGTGGCACGCACGGCGTCGAGCCAGATGTTCAGCAGGGCGGCGTGGTCCGCCGCCGTGCCAGGTCGAATGCGGGGGTTCATGTCGGTTGGCAGATCAATACACCGTGAAGCGGCCGGTCCACTTGCGGTCGTAGTCCATCTTCTCGAAGCGCTCGGCCATGAAGTCGATGAAGGTGCGCACCTTGGCGCTGAGGTGCTTGCGGCTGGGGTAGGCGAGGTTGACGGTCAGGCGGGGCAGGTCCCAGTCGTCGAGCATGGGCACCAGGCGGCCGGCGACGATGTCGTCGTAGACGATGTAGCTGGGCTGGATCAGGATGCCCATGCCGTCGAGCGCGGCGGCGCGCAGGATCTGGCCGTCGTTGCTCTCCAGCAGGCCTTTGACGTGGATGGTCTGCTGCTCGTCGCCGCGCGTGAAGCGCAGTTCGTCGGGCCGGTTGGCGTGCGTGTAGATCAGCAGCTTGTGCCGGTGCAGGTCGTCGATCTCGCGCGGCACGCCGTGGCGCGACAGGTAGGCCGGCGCGGCCACCAGGATGCGCCGTGTGCCCGCGAGCCGGCGGATGGTGATGTTGGAGTCGGGCTCGACCTCGCGGTTGCGGATCGCCACGTCGATGTTGTTGTCGATGATGTCCAGGTAGCGGTTGGCCGCTTCCACGTGCACCGTCACGTTGGGGTAGCGGTCGGTGTACTCGCGCAGCAGCGGCGCAATGTGGTGCATGGAGAACGAGAGCGAGGCGGTGATGCGCAGCACGCCGGTGGGGTCGAGCGCGGCGGCGTTCACCGTGGACTCGGCGTCGCGCAGGTCGGCCAGGATGGCGCGCGAGCGCTGGAAGAATTCCTGGCCCGTCTCGGTGAGGTACAGGCGGCGCGTGTTGCGCTCCACCAGGCGCACGCCCAGCCGCGTCTCCAGCGCGGCCAGGTGGCGGCTCGCGCTGGCGTTGGACAAATTGAGCAGCTCGGCCGCGCGGCTCAGGCTGCCGGTCTCGGCCACCTGCACGAACAGTTCGATCTCGGTCCAGCGGTCCATGGTCTCCTCTTTGTTGCGCCTGACGGAAAAGTCATTTTTGCCTCAGGTCTTTTTCAGGGTCTCCCAACGGCTTACATTGTGCCGGCACTCCCGGAGACCTCGATTGAGAAACCTCGACCAATACAACATCACCCAGGCCGTGCTCGCCCGCCTGGCGAACACCCCCGACCCACGGCTCAAGCAGATCATGACCAGCCTGGTGCAGCACCTGCACGCTTTCGCGCGGGATGTGAAGCTGACCGAGGCCGAGTGGAAGGCCGGCATCGACTTCCTCACCGCCACCGGCCACCAGTGCGATGCGCAACGGCAGGAATTCATCCTGCTGTCGGACGTGCTGGGCCTGTCCATGCTGACGGTGGCGCAGAACAACGACAAGCCCGCCGGCTGCACCGAGGCCACGGTGTTCGGCCCCTTCCACGTGGAAGGGGCGCCGCACTACGAGCACGGTGCGGACGTGGCCATTGGCGCGGCGGGCACGCCCTGCGAGGTGCGCGGAAGCGTGCGCGGCCTCCACGGCGAGCCGGTGGCCGGCGCCGTGATCGACGTGTGGCAGGCCGATGCCGAAGGCCTGTACGACGTGCAGCGCCAGGACCTGGCCGGCGCCCAGGGCCGGGGTGTGCTGCACAGCGGCCCTGACGGCACGTTCCACTTCCAGAGCGTGGTGGCCGAGCCGTACCCGATCCCCGACGACGGCCCCGTGGGCGACCTGCTGCGCGCCACCGCCCGCCACCCCTGGCGCCCGGCGCACCTGCATTTCATGATCCAGGCGCCCGGCTACGAAACCCTGGTGACGCACGTGTTCCGCGACGGCGACCCCTACCTCGACTCCGACGCCGTGTTCGGCGTGCGCCAGTCGCTGGTGACGGACTGGGTGCAACAGCCCGACGGCGGCTACACGCTGGACTTCGACTTCGTGCTCAACCGAGCCAAGTCCGCCGCATGATCAAGCACATCGTCATGTGGAACGTGCTCGGCGAGACCGCCGAAGCCAAGGCGCACAACGCGCAGCGGCTCAAGCGCGCGTTCGAGGGCCTGCGCGAGCAGATCCCCGGCCTGCTGCGGCTGGAGATCGGCCTGGACGAAAGCGGCGTGGACTACGCCTGCGACGCCGTGCTCTACACCGAGTTCGAGTCGCGCCAGGCGCTGCAGGACTACGCCCATCACCCCGCGCACACCCGCGTGCGCCAGGAACTGGAGGGCGTGCGCACCGCGCGCCACCAGGTCGATTTTGAATTCACCGATTGATTGTTACCACCCGAGGAGACCAGAGAATGATCGAACAACAACTGAAAGACGAACTGCAGATCCGGCAGATGGTGGAGCGCTGGGCCGTGTGGCGCGACGCCGGCGACTGGGCGCGTTTCGCCACCGTGTGGCACCCGAAGGGCGTGATGATGGCCACCTGGTTCCAGGGTCCGTTCGCCGAATTCATCCGCGTCACGCAGGAAGGCTGGGCCAAGGGCGTGAGCATCCTGCACTTCCTGGGCGGCTCGGCGATCGAGGTGGCGGGTGACCGCGCCATCGCCCAGACCAAGATGACCATCTCGCAGCGCGGCATGGTCGACGGCGCCAACGGCCCCGTGATGTGCGACGTGGTCTGCACCGGCCGCTTTTACGACTTCGTGGTGCGCGAGCAGGGCGAATGGAAGCTGCTGCACCGCCAGCCCATCTACGAAAAAGACCGCATCGACCCGATCGACTCCACCGCCGTGCTCGCGCTCGACCAGGCTGCCCTGGCCAAGATGCCCGAGGGCTACCGCCATCTGGCCTACATCCAGACCCGCATCGGCTACACGGTGAAGATGGACATGCCCATGCTCAAGGGCCCCGAGGTGGACGAGCTGTACCGCCGTGGCGCGCGCTGGCTGGCTGGTGGCGAGCTGGAGCGGGAAGTGAACCCGGGCTGAGCTGAGATTCATGCGGCGGGCGCGGGCCGCTGTTCAACCGCGCCGATACAACAAGGAGACAAGACATGAACGCACTCGATCTGACGTGCGGGGGACCGGCTTCGCCGCTTCGCCGCCAACTGCTGGCCGCCGTGCCGGCGGCCGCCATCGCCGCGATGGCGCCGAACGCCGCCTGGGCGCAGGCCGACTACCCGAACCGCCCGCTGCGCGTCATCGTGCCGCAGCCGCCCGGTGGTGGCTTCGACTTCGTGGGCCGCGCGCTCGCCGACCGCCTGGCCCAGCCGCTGGGCCAGCCCGTGGTGGTGGAGAACCGCACCGGCTCGGGCACCGTGGTGGGCACCGACGCCGCCGCCAAGGCCCCGGCCGACGGCTACACCCTGCTCACCGGCTCGGTGTCGAACATGGTCCTGAACATGGGCCTGTACAAGAACCTCTCGTACGACAGCCTCAAGGACTTCGAACCCGTGGGCCTGGCCGTGAGCTACAGCTACACGCTGCTCGGTCGCAACAGCCTGCCGTTCAACAACCTGGCCGGCCTGGTGGCCTACGCCAAGGCCAACCCCGGCAAGCTCACCTACGCCTCGGCCGGCAATGGCTCGGGCCAGCACGTCATCGCCGCCGCGCTGTGGAGCCTGGCGGGCGTGGACATCGTGCACGTGCCCTACCGGGGCGCGCAGCCGGCGTACGCCGATCTGCTGGGTGACCGCGTGGACCTGTTCTTCGACCTCACGCCCACCACCCGCGCGCACGTGGACACCGGCAAGCTCAAGGCCATTGCCGTCTCCAGCGCCGAGCGCAACCCCATGCAGCCCACGGTGCAGACCATCAACGAGTCTGGCACCGTCAAGCTCGAGCTGGAATCGTGGTTCGGTTACTTCGCGCCCAGCAAGACCCCGCCCGAGGTGCTGGCGCGGCTGCGCACGGAACTGGCGAAAATCATCGCCACGCCCGAGCTTCAGGAGACCTTCCGCAAGGCGGGCGGTTCTCCCATGAAAATCAGCGTGGCCGACACCAAGACCATGCTGGCACGGGACGTGCAACGCTGGACCGGCCTGATCCGGGCCGCCAACATCAGCCTGGACTGAGTTTTTCTTCTTCTACCTTCTGCCTCACACCATGACCCTCGACGCGCAAGCCCTCGACCAGATCTTCCTCAAGGCGCGCACCGCCAACACCTTCCTCGACAAGCCCGTGCCCGACGAGCTGCTCAAGCAGGTGTACGACATCGCCCGCATGGGGCCCACCTCGATGAACACGCAGCCCGCGCGCTACGTGTTCCTCAAGACCCCCGAGGCGCGCGCGCGCCTGCTGCCCGCGCTCTCGCCGGGCAACCTGGACAAGACGCGCGCGGCGCCGGTCACGGTCATCGTGTGTGCCGACAACCGCTTTCACGAGTTCATGCCCCAGGTGTGGCACCGTGAAGGCGCGAAGGAGAACTTCGAGAGCAACCCCGCGCTGAGCGAAGCCACGGCCACCCGCAACAGCACGCTGGGCGGGGCCTACTTCATCATCGCGGCGCGCGCGCTGGGCCTGGACTGCGGGCCCATGAGCGGCGTGGACCTGGCCAAGGTGAACGCCGAGTTCTTCCCCGACGGCCGCTGGCGCGCGAACTTCCTGATCAACCTCGGCTACGGCGATGGCAAGGCGTTCGACCGCAATGCGCGCCTGAGTTTCGAGCAGGCCTGTCAGGTGCTCTGAAGGGGCGCTGCCTTTACGCGGCGCTGAAGCCGTGCCGCGCGACGGCGAAGGGCACGATGTCGATGCTCGCCCACAGGCCCAGGCCGCGGAACGGGTCTTGGGCGTTGAAGGCTTCGGCCTCGGCGCGGTCCCTGGCCTCGATGATGAAAAGGCTGCCGGTCATCTGCGAGCGGTCTTCGCTCAGGAGCGGGCCCGCCAGCAGGATTCGGATGGGGGTGGCGCCCAGGTACACGCGGTGCAGGTGGATGTTCTCGGCGCGCAGGGAGGCGGTGTTCGGTTTGTCTTTGCAGTAGATGGCGAAGACGGGGGTGTCGCTCACGGGTGGTCCTGATGTGAAAGAGGTGAGGGGAGGGAAGGCCGCCAGGTTCTCGGCCCGGCGGCCTCGCAGGTGTCAGAGCCGGACGTCGACCGGCTGGCCGAGTCGGCCACTTTCTGCCAGCGCCACCAGGGTGGCGGCGTTCTCGATGCTGACCACCGCCGCGCGTTCCATGGCCTGGGTGTCGCGCTCGCGCACCATGCGCGCGAAGGCTTCGGCGGCGAAGCGGAAGCCGCTGCCCGTGGCGGTCGCCTGTGGCTCGAACGGGAGGTTGGCGGCAATGCCCCGGCGCACGCGCAGCTCGCTGGGCAGATAGCCCACCGCATTGCCGGCGGCCTGGTCGCTGGTGTGGTTGAGGAACTCGGTTTCGATGGTGCCGTCGCTGCCGCTGATCGTGGCCCGGCGCACGTTGGCCACGTCCATCGCGCAGGAAAGCTGGGCGCGGCGCCCATCGGCGAAGTACAGCGTGGCGGTGGTGCTGATGTCCACGCCGCTGTCGGCCCAGGTGGCGTCGGCCGCCACGCGCACGGGCGCTGCTCCCATCACGAGGCGGATGATGCTGAGCGCGTAGCTGCCCGCGTCGAGCAGGCTGCCGCCGCCCAGCTCGGGCTGCATGCGGATGTTCTTCAGGTTCATCAGGCGGAAGCCGAACACGGCCTGCATGGAACGCACCTGGCCGATGGCGCCTTCTTCGATCAGGCGCACCATGGCCTGTGTCTGCGGCTGGTGGGCGTAGGGGTAGGCTTCCAGCAGCAGCACGCTGTTCTGGCGTGCGGCGTCGAACATGGCACGGGCTTCGTCTGGGCCCATCGCCAGGGGCTTCTCGCACAGCACGTGCTTGCCGGCGGCGGCGGCCTTGATCGCCCATTCGGCGTGCAGGCTGTTGGGCAGCGGCAGGTAGATGGCCTCGACATCGGGGTCGGCCAGCAGGGCTTCGTAGCTGCCGTGGTGCCGGCCGATGCCCTGTGCCTCGGCGAAGGCTTTCGCGTTGGCGGCGTCGCGGCTGGCCACGGCCACGAGGTTCACGTGTTCGCTCGGCGTGACGTCGCGGGCGAATTGTTTGGCCACGTTGGCGCAGCCCAGGATGCCCAGGCGCAGCGGAGGGGATGTCTGGTTGGATACGGTCATGAAAACGGGGTCCTGTTCAGGGTGAGGGGTGTCGCGGGGCGTGCGCTCAGGCGGTGGCGGTGGCATCGGCCTCATAGGGCTCGCCGAGGTTGAGCATCAGGCGGTTGGCCCAGCCGAACATGGCGGTGGCGTGCACCGCGTCCAGGATGTCCAGCGGCGCCACGCCGGCGTCTTTCAGGCGGCGCAGGCTCTCGGTGTTGACGTTCTGCGGCGTGAGCGTGAGTTCGATCGCGAAGGCAATCAGGGCGCGCTCACGGGCGCTGGTGCCTGCGGTGGCCGGGTCGGCGTAGACCTGCGCGATCACGTCGTTGCGCTTGGCCAGTTGCTCGAAGAAGCGCGAGTGCACCGAGCAGCAATACACGCAGCCGTTGACGCGCGACGCGACCAGGGCACACAGCTCGCGCTCGGCGCGCGAGAGGCCGCGCGGGGCGTACATCACGGCGTTGAAGGCGGCCGAGCGGATGTCCAGGATGTCCGGGTTGTGCACCAGCGTGAGGTAGTAGTCGGCGGTCTTGGCGGACTGGTGGCTGGCTTCGAGCACGGCGATCTGTTGCGGCGTGGCGGTCTCCAGCTTCACCACGTCGAGCCAGGCGCGCCACATCAGCATGCGGTTGGTGAAGCCGTTGGCTTCCACGTTGTCGCTCACGCGCAGCATGTCGTTGGACAGCATCTCGTGGTCCGGCGCGGCCGCTGCGGGGGCTTCGGGCGCGCCTTCGGCCGCGTCCATGGCCCGCAGGCCGGCGACGATGCGCGTCTGGTACGACAGGAAGGACACGAGCTGCGCCAGCAGCACGGTGTCGGGGGTGCTCAGGCCGGCGGCGGGCAGCTTCATGAGTTCGGCGCGGTCGCCTTCGATCGGGCGCGTGGCCAGGATGCGCGTGAAGTGGAGCAGGGCCGCGAGCTGTGCGTCGACGCCGGCGCTCAGTTCGGCGGGGGTGCCAGTGTCCACCAGGTGCACCGTGCGGGCATCGGCGCCGAGGGCCTGCAGGCGTTCGCGGTAGTGCGCGGCCAGGGCCTCGGACGGCGTGAGGCGGCAGGCGTAGAGCGCGACCAGCAGGCGGCGCGTGAGCGAGAGCGGGCTGGTGTCTTCCACGGCCTCGCCGAAGAACGCATCGTGGCTGCGCTGGGCGGTGGCCACCACCTTGTCGCGCTGGTGCCGCAATGCGTGCACGGGCGAGCCTTCGGCCAGTTGGGCGATGTCGTCGATCAGGTCCTGTTCCAGGACGGGGGCGGTGGCGTTGTTCATGAAGCGATGCTCTCTTTCTGGGGTCGGTAAGGGGTCCATTCGTCGCCGAACACTTCGGGTTCGGCGAATGCCTCGATGGCCTCGAAATAACGCGGGAAGTTCTCGCGGTACAGCAAACTGGCGATGCCCTCGGACAGGCGGCGCGCGGCCACCGAGATGCCGGGGATGTCGCCGGACACGTAGCCGTGCGTCAGGGCGGACGGGAAGTTGAAGCAGTGGATGTGGTCCAGCCCGGGGCAGGCGCCGGGCACGCGCTCCTGCAGCTCGAAGGCCCGGCCCAGATCGGGCGAGGAGGCGAGCTCGGCGTCTTCCTGCCCCGGCGGGGCGACGAAGCGATCACCCCACGAGCGCACGTGCGCCGCGAAGGGCGCGAACGCGGCGCGCTCGGACCAGTCGATGTGAAAGCCGGTGGAGAAGACCATGAAGTCGAAGTCCAGGGTCTGCTCGGGCGTGGTGACGCGCAGGCCGTCGCCGACCGCCTGCACGTCGAGCACCGGGCAGCCGAGGTGGAAGCGCGCGTTGGCGTGGCGGGAGACGCGCTGCACGCTGGCGCGCGGGGGCGGCACCTGCTGCACGTTGATGTAGTGGCGAATGCGCCACTTGTCTTCATCGGCCAGGTCCCAATGGCCGAAGGAGAAACCGGAGTTGCCCGCGCCCTTGACCTTGTTGATGCGAGGAATGTCGCGGCGGCGGATCAGCAGGTCCACGCTGGCCGCACCGGCTTCGAGCGCGGAGGCCGCGCTGTCCATCGACGACGCGCCCGCGCCCACCACGCCCACGCGCAGGCCGCGCAGGCGGTTGAAATCGAACACGTCGGAAGAGTGGCACCAGCGGTCGGTGGGCAGGCCATCCACAAAGGCGGGCAGGCGGCGCCCGCCCAGGCCGTCGTAGCCGGTGGCGAGCACCACGCGGCGCGCGGTCTGGACCTGGGGGCCCGAGGGCGTGTCCATGCTCAGGCGCACCAGGCCGTCGGGCAGCGGTTCGATCTGGGTCACGGTGTGCTGGTTGCGCACGTCCAGCGCCATCACCTTGCGGTACCAGCGCAGGTAGTCCATCCACTGCAGGCGCGGGATCTTGTCCAGCGCGGCCCAGGCGGTCTTGCCCCACTGCGACTCGAACCAGGCGCGGAAGGTGAGGCTGGCGAAGCCCAGCGCGGGGCCGGTGAGTTCCTTGGGCGAGCGCAAGGTCTCCATGCGCGCGGTGGTGGCCCAGGGGCCTTCGAAGCCTTCGGGGGCGGCGTCGAAGTTGATCGCTTCGATGCCCAGGTGGCGCAGCGCGGCGCTGGCCGCGAGGCCGAACTGTCCAGCGCCGATGACCGCCACGTCGAGCACGGGGGCGCCCTCGTGCGTGCGCGGGAACACCCAGCGCCTGGCGGGCAGTTCCAGCCGGCTCAGGTCTTCGGCCAGACGGGCTTCGAGCGCGGCCAGGCCCGCGCTGCCGTCGAGAGAGGGGTTCGGCGTCATGGTGTGGGGGTGTCCTGCAACAGGCCGAGCATGGCGTCCAGGCCGATGGTGTACGAGCGCAGGCCGAAGCCGTAGACCACGCCATCGGCCACCGCCGCGAGCATCGAGGGGAAGCCACGCGCTTCGATGTTGGAGATGTGGATCTCCACGTAGCGCATGGGCACGGCGCGCAGGCACGAGGCGATGGCGTAGCCGTTGCGCGAGAAGCTGGCGGGGTTCATGACGATGCCCTGCACGCCTTCGTTCTCGGCGGCGTAGATGCGCTCGATGGCCGCGCTCTCGCTGTGGGTGTAGAAGATGTCCAGCTGGTAGCCGCGCGACTGGGCGTGCGCCAGACAGATCTGGTCGAGTTCGGCGGCGGTGGTGGTGCCGTAGATCTCGGGCTGGCGCTTGCCCAGGTAGGAAAGGTTCGGTCCCTGAATCAACAGGATGGAAGGCGTGGTCATCTGGCGAAGTGAAAGGGTGGTGTGAAGGCGCTGCCCCGCGTTCAGCGGGTGAGCGCCTCGTAGGTGGCCTCGTCCATGAGGCGGTCGATGGCGGCAGGATCGTCGGGGCGGAACTTGAAGAACCAGCCCGCGCCCAGCGGGTCGGAGTTGGCCAGCGAAGGGTCGTTCAGCAGCTGCTCGTTCACCTCGAGGACTTCGCCCGTGGCGGGCATGTGGACGTCGGAGGCGGTCTTGATCGACTCCACCACCCCGGCGGCGGTGCCGGCGTCGAAACGGGCGCCCACGGAGGGCATCTCGACGCTGACGATCTCGCCCAAGGTGTCCTGCGCGTGGGAGGTGATGCCTGCGATGGCCACGCCATCTTCCAGGCGCACCCAGACGTGCTCGTCGGTGTATCGGTTCATGTTCACTCCGCTTTGATGTTGGCACGGGTGATGGTCTCGCGCCATCGGGCCGTGTCTTCCTGGATGACCTGCGCAAACGGCTTCGGCCCTGCGCAGACGATGATGTCGGTGAAACGCGTGGTGGTCTCAGGCAGCGCGCACGCGGTGAGCAGCGCGTTCGACAGTTTGTCGACCATGGCAGGGGCGGTGCCCTGGCGCACCATCACACCGAGCCAGACCGGAAACGCCACGCCCTGGGCGCCGGTGACCTCGGCCACGGTGGGCGCGTTGTTCATGGTCTTCAGGCGCTTGTCGGTGAAGGTGGCGAGCGGGCGCATCTTGTTGGACGCCACGAGCTTTTCCACCGAGGTGGCGCTGGTGGACAGCACGTCGAGCTGTCCCCCCATCAGGTCGGTGAGGGTGGCCGTGGTCTGGTACGGCACCTGGATGAAGCTCACGCCCATTTTTTGCGACAGCAACTCGGTCGCCAGATGCGATACGGCACCGATCCCCGTGTTGCCCACCGTGATCTTGCCGGGGGTGGCGCGCGCGGCGGCCAGCAGATCGTTCATCGACTTGTAAGGGCTGTCGGGCCGCACCACGAAGGTCATCGGCATGTCGGCGACCATGGCGACCGGCACGAGATCGGCGGCCGGGTCGTAGCTCATCTTCTTGTGAAGGTGCGGCGCGATGGACACCGGGCCCCCGGTGGTGAAGAAGATCGTCTTGCCGTCGGCCGGCGCGTTGGCCACGAAGGAGGCGGCGATCATGCCGGAGGCGCCGGGGCGGTTGTCCACGATGACGGGCACGTCCAGCGAGGCGGCGAGCTTCTCGCCGAAGTAGCGGCCGAGCGCGTCCAGCTGCCCGCCGGCGGAGAACGGCACCACCAGCCTCACCGGGCGCTTGTCGCCAGCGTCGCCCTGGGCCATACCCAGGGTGCAGGTGAGCGTGGCGGCGGCGGCCAGCGCCACGCGGAAGAAAAGTGCTTTCATGGGAGTTCCTCTGAGGTGATGTGAAAGGAAAGAAAGGGGAAGGGGGCAAGGCAGGCCGGATCGGTCCGGCGCAGGAGAAGGGCGACAGCACTTTCCAGGCCAGCGTGAAGGAACCGGGTGATGTGCTTGCATGCTGGAAAGTCTAGAAGTACCCGCCGAGCAAAAGTTTTCTTTATTCGCCTGGTCCCTGCTTTGTGGAGAATTATTTTCCACACTTCGGCGATTGCTGAGCGGAATCGTCTTCGCGCACCCAAAAAGTGCGCATAAGCCTATTCAGCCCAGCCCTGCGGCATGGCGCGCGGCGATGTAGCCGAAGGTCATGGCAGGTCCCAGGTTGATCCCGCCCGACGGATACACGCCGCCCATGATGCTGGCCATGTCGGTGCCGACCGCGTACAGGCCCGGGATGGGTTGATCGCCTTCCCCGAGCACCTGGGCACTGGCGTTGGTCTTCAGGCCGGCGAAGGTGGCGAAGCTGCCGGGCAACACCTTCACCGCGTAGAAGGGGCCGTGCTCGATGGGGGCCACACAGGGGTTGGGCGCATGCAGCGGATCGCCCTGTCTGCGGTTGTAGGGGGTGGACCCTCGGCCGAAGACCGGGTCTTCCCCCCGTCGCGCGTGCGTGTTGAAGATGCTGACGGTTTCCATCAGTCCCTCGGGTGAAATGCCGCACGCGGTGGCGAGTGCCTGGATGGACGCACCGCGCTGGAGGTAGCCGCTGCGGAGGTGGCGCGCGAGCGGCAGGGGAAAGGGCTTGGCAAAGCCGAGGCCGTACCGCCGCTGGAACCGGTGATCGCAGATGAGCCACGACGCCACCTCCTGGCCCGGGGGCACCGCCGCGACCATCGCCGCCGTGTAGTCGTAGTAGCCGTCGGCTTCGTTCACGAAGCGCTGGCCATTGGCGAGAACGCCGATCAGCCCCGGTTTCGCACGGTCGATGATGTGGGGGAAGTGCCCGATGTGCCCATCGGCATGCCGCACGCGGGACACGGGCGCCCAGGCGACGGGCGAAGCCAGGTCGGTGACCAGCCGCCCTCCCGCCGATTCGCCCAGCGCGATGCCGTCACCCGAACAGCTCCTGGGTGGAAGGGCCAGGTGCGCCTCCTCGGTGGGCGCGCGCGGGAACACGGCCTGGCGCCGCTGAAAGTCGTTCGGGAAACCGCCGGTGGCCAGCACCACGCCCCTGGTGGCGCGGATCTCGATCTCGCCACCGGCCTGGGCCACGACGGCACCGCACACCGCACCGTTCTCGATGAGCAATCGTCGGGCGGGCGCCGACTCGATCAGCTGCACGCCCGCCTGCTCGGCCGACTTCGCGAGCCGTGCCACCAGGGCCACGCCGTTGACCAGCTGCATGGCCCGGCCGTGGACGCACAGATCGAGCAGGTGGCGGCTCACGCGCCGTGTCACGTGCGCCAGCGACTTGAGCGATCGGGTCATGCTCAGGAAAGCCCCGAGGTCTGCGCCCGCCATGATCGGCATGCCCATGAACGCGGTCTCTCGCATGGTGGTGCGAAGGCGCCGGATCAAGGGGCCGACCTCGCGGCCATCGAACGGCGCAGCGGCCACCTGATGCCCTTGCGTGCCCGCACCCGGCACATGGCCGTGGATATCGGGGATGGCGTTGCCGTCCACGAACTGGAGCGCGGTGTGGGCCTCGAAGAAGGCCACCATCGGGCCGCACTGGTCAAGGAAGGCGTTCACCTTCGACGCGTCATACCGATGGCCGAGTTCGTGTTTCAGGTAGGTGCGCGGCTGCTCGGGGTCTTCGTGGATGCCGGCCCGCCGGGCCAACGGGTTGCCGGGCACCCACATCCAGCCGCCGGACCAGGCGGTGGCGCCACCGAAGACCGGCTCCTTCTCGACGAGCACGACCTTCAGGCCGGCGTGTGCGGCGGTCACGGCGGCGCAGAGCCCGGACGCCCCCGAGCCGATGACCAGCAGGTCGCAGTGCAGGCCGTTCACGCCGACAGGGACTTCATGGCGTCGAATTGCGCGAGCACGCGCCGGGTGGCGGCCAGCGCCCGGCGCGCGCGCTCGGTGGCATCGACATGGCGGGCCAAGGTGTGGGTCGGCACCTCGACGCTGAGCGGGATGTCGTCGGGCATCGCGCGCAGCAGTCCCAGCAGGTCCAGGCCGCCCTCACCGGGAAACAGGCGCTCGGCGCGCGCCTCGGCGAGGATCGCCTCCATCGTGGGTGGCAGTGCGGCGGGCACGTCGCAGAACTGCATGAAACGCCAGCTCGACGGCGGCATCGCGGCCACGTCTTCGATGCGGCTGCCCGAGCGGCTCAGGTGAAACGGGTCGATCAGCACGGCGGCGTTGTCTCGGTGGACGGCCTCGACGATGCGGGCCGCCTGCCGCAGGTCCTTCGCATCGGTCCAGGGCATGAACTCCAGGTGGGCGCCCAGGCTGTAGCGGCCGGCCAGGTCGCAGAACGCGGCGAACGTGTCGATCAGGCGGCCCTCATCGGGGTCGTTCCCCGCCACCAGCAACTCGCGTGCACCCAGCCGGGCGGCGGTGGCGACGGCGGCTTCGAAGTCGGCCACCCGGGTCTCGGGCTGCATGCGGAAGATCTCCACGTCGAGCACCTGCACGCCGGTGTCGGCGAGGCGGCGTTCGACCTCGCGCAGCAAAGGCGTGTCGCCCACGAGGTCGTAGCGCGGCTCGGTGGCCGTGGCCGGGATCAGGCGGATGCCGACGTGGCTGAAACCCGCCTCTGCGGCGCAGGTGACCATTTCGGGGGGCGTCAGTTCCAGCACCGTGAGCGCGGCAAGCGAGAGAGGTCGAGACATGTGAGCAGTGGAAAGGCCAACGATCCCACCACTCTAAGGACGATGATTCGGATGAACAACGGCCAAACCGTGGCTTTATGATCCACGAACTGTGAGGCTCAAATTTCAACTCGACGACCTGCATGTGTTCTGCATCGCGGCCCGCAAAGCCAGCTTTGCCGCCGCAGCGACCGAGCTCGGCATGTCGCCGGCCTTCGTGAGCAAGCGCATTTCGATTCTGGAGCGGTCGCTGGGCGTCACGCTGTTCCACCGCGGCGCACGGCGGGTGGTGGTGACGGAAGACGGCGAGCGCGTGTACGCCTCGGCGCAACGCATCTTCGACGGCGTGGATCACATGGGCGAAACTGTGGCCGGTGGGCGCCTGGACCCCCAGGGCGCGCTGCGCATCACGACGAGCTTCCGGCTGGGGCGCATCCACATCGGGCCGATCCTGTCCTTGCTGGCGCAGCGGTACCCGGCGCTGGACATCACGCTGGACGCGGTCGACCGCCGCGTGGACCTCATCAACGAGAACGTCGATCTGGATGTGCGCATCGCCGAGGTCGATGAACCCCACCTGGTCGCGCACCGCATCGCCGACAGCACCCGTGTGCTGTGCGCCGCGCCCAGCTACCTCGAACGCCGGGGCGTTCCCGCCACCATCGCCGAACTGAGCCAGCACGAGTGCCTGGTCCTGCGCGATCGCAACCAGGTCTTCGGCCTGTGGCACCTGACGGGTGCTCACGGCCCCGAGAAGGTCAAGGTGACGGGGCGGCTGTCGTCCAACAACGCCGAGATCGTGCGAGGCTGGGGCAACGACGGACACGGCATCGTGTTGCAGGCCCAGTGGGACGTGAGCAGGGACCTGAAGGCCGGGCGCTTGCAAAGAATCCTGCCCGGGTACTCGCAGCCCTCGGCGATCTGGGCGGCCAGCACCGTGCGGCTGAGCCACTCGGCGAAAGTCCGCGTCTGCGTGCGCTTCCTTCAGGAGCAGCTCGCGAACGGGCCCTTTGCGCTGGAAAACTGATCAGGCCTGCGGCGCGCCCGGGCCGCTCAAGTCCAGCCCCGTCCAGGCCTCGAACACCTCTGCCTGCTTCTGCATCCAGTCCACCGGCATCGAATTCGTCCCCCAGTGGTGCAGCCGCCCGGCGGCCTCGCCCAGGTTCCACAGGTGCCGCAGCTGCACGAACAGCGGCAGCGCCGCCAGGTCGGCTTCGCTCACCTCACCGCCGCCCGCGCGGTAGCCGCGCAGGTAGTGCGCCCAGCGCTCGCGCAGCGTGTCGTCGGGCGCCTTGAGGCTCTTGCGCACCATGTGCGACCAGGGCAGCACGCTCAGGTCGTAGGCCAGGAAGCCCGGGCCGGCGTCGTCGAAGTCGAAGAACACCGTCTTCCTCGTTCCGGCCGCGTCGGTGTGCACATGGTTGTTGAAGCCGTGCGTGTCGCCGTGGCAGACGACGCGCGTGAGCCCGCCCTCGCTGGTGGCCAGTTCTTCCAGCAGGCGTTGCACCAGCTGGGTGTACGTGGCCAGCAGCCCCGCGTCCAGCTCCGGGTAGGCCTGCAGGTAGCCCAGGGTCCGGCCCGCGAGGTGGTGGCCGTCCAGCGTGTAGCGGCTGGGCGGGCCGGCGTAGTCGCGCGCCGCCTGGTGGATGCGGGCCAGCGTGCGGCCGGTCAGTTCGATGTCTTCGAGCGTGTCGGGCACGGCGCCTTCGGCATGGCGGAACAGCGCCAGGGCGCGCGGCCCTTCGGGAAACTGCAGCGGGACGTGGGTGCGCCCGTCCGACGTCAACACCGGCGCGGCCACGCCCACGCCCTGGGCGTCCAGGTGCGCCAGCAAGGCGACTTCGTAGTCGACGTTGAAATCACCGCGCGGCCGGATGGCGTACAGCCGCGCCACACAGCGGCTGCCATCGCTGGCGCGCAGCGCGTAGTTGTCGTTCAGACCGCGGCGGATCAGGTGGCAATGCGCCACCTCCAGGCCATGGTGCCGCGCCACCCAGCGGGCGACGGAGGAGGGCGCTGCGGTCGTGTGGGTGGGGACGAGGTCGGGGTCGTGGGGCATGGCGGATGGTGTGGGGTGTGCTCAGCGCGCCGCATCGAGCCGCAAGGCCATGGGTTGCGACGTCAGCCTGGAGCCTTCACGCAAAGGCTCCACCGGGCCCGAAGGCCGAAAGCCGACGGAACGGTACAGGTGCATCGCCGGGGTGTCGCCGACGGTGACGCCGAGGCAGAGGCACTTCGCGCCCTGGGCGGCGGCCCAGGCGATGGCGCCATCGAGCAAGGCCCGGCCCGCGCCTTGGCCCCGCGATGCGGGTGCGACCCACATCTGGTAGAGGTCGGCCCGCTCGGGTTCTTGCGCCGCCAGCTTGCACCAGACCAGGCCGCAAACGGCTTCGTTGTGCCGCGCGAAAAACGCCTGGTCCTGGCCGGCGGCCAAGGTCGCGATGCGGGAGGACCAGGCCTCGTCGGCTCGGCCCGCCTCCGCTTCGAGGGTGCTGCCGAAAGCGTCCGGGGATTCGGCCAGCGCCTGCAGGCGCAGGTCTCTGTACAACGGCCACTCGCCGGGCTCGATGGCGTGCAGGGTGATCATGATCGCCGCCATCGTAGCGGAGGAAATCACACGTTCCGTTGCAATGGATCTGGCGAAGAAACAGTCCGCCGCGTCTGGACCGATCGGGATTAGAGTCTTCCCCGCTCACGAAAAAGGTGAGCCGGGTGTGAGAGCCCGATGATCAACGGCTAGAGGCTGTAGACCTGACAAGGAAAATGGCCTCTGTCGTTCCAGACCCATGCCCTTTTGGCGGCCTGGGCGGGAGACCCGAGAGGGTCTACCGGCTTCCGTTGGTCACCGGTTCTCACCCCGTTCAGGCCGCCGCCCTTATCCAGGGCGGCGGCGGTTCACCAACGAACAGGGAAGCCACCCCATGCCCCGGTTGCAGCACAAACAACAGCGACTCGCCGTTCTGTTTGACGCGGAGAACATCTCCTACACCCTCACCCGTCCCATCCTGCTGCGCGCCGCCTGCTACGGCGCGCTGGCCGTCAAGCGCGCCTATGCCGACTGGTCCCGGCCCGCCATGAGCCGCTTCAAGAACGTGCTGCTGCACAACGCGATCGAGCCGGTGCAGCTTTTCCCGTACACCAAGGGGAAGAACGCCGCCGACATCATGCTCAGCCTGGAGGCGCTGTCGCTGGCGAACACGGGCCAGCTGGATGGCGTCTGTCTGGCCTCGTCGGACAGCGACCTCACGCCGCTGGCCTTCTGCCTGCGGCGCGAGGGGCTGCGGGTCTACGGCTTCGGCACGCGGCAGACGCCGAGGGCTTTCGTGGCGGCTTGCAACAGCTTCATCTACACGGAGTCGATCGCGGCTTCGCCTCACGCGGCGTAGGCCAGGCGGGCTTGCTGGCCGGCCAGCCGCAGTTGGGTCACCAGCTGCGAGACGGCCGGCGTGGCATGGCTCCGAAGGAGCCTCACCACACTGATGGGCGGCAGCTTGAGGTCGATGTCCAGCCTCAGGAAGCGGAAGAGGCCGCGCTGGACTTCTTCATGCAGCACTTCGACGGGCATCGGGCAGATGGCGTTGGTGCTCAGCAGCAGGGAGCGCAGGACCAGGTACGAGGTGGTCTCCATGGGTATGTGGGGTGTCGATGCGCCGCTCTGGCGAAACCAGTCGTCGATGGCCGTTCGGGTGTGGGTGCCAGGTGGCGGCAGGAACCAGGGGTGCTGCAGTGCCTGGGCCAGGCGCACGCGCTTGGGGTGGGCCAGGGGATGCCCTTCGCGCACCGCCAGCCGGAACGGCGATTCGTAGAGCGTTTCGCTGCTGAGCTCGGGGTCTTCGCCGGGCCAGACCCGCCCCACCACGAGGTCCACGCTGCCGCTCTTGAGGCTGCGGAACATCGATTCGGAATTGCCTTCCACCACCCGGGTGGTGATGCGCGGCGCGGCCACGGCCAGCGACCGGATGGCCTCGGGCACGAGCATGGGGGCGGCCACGGGCAACACGCCGATGGTGACGTGACCGGCGCCCCCCGAATGCCACAGACCCATGGCTTCTTCGGCGTCCCGGAGTTCCGACTCGATCCGCTGCGCGTGTCGGCAGAGGACTTCGCCGACGGGCGTGAGCACGCTGCCCGCGTTGCCCCGGCTCACCAGCGGTTCACCGACGGTGCTCTCCAGCTGCCGCAGGCTTTTGGTGGCGGCGGGTTGGGTGACGTGCAGGGCCTCGGCGGCTTTCAGGAGAGAGCCGTGCTCGGCGATGGCCACGAGCAGCCGCAGCTGCTGAAGCTTCACATGCCGCTGAAGGGGAGGAACATTCATAGGATTCCATGCCTGGGTATAACCAAATGGAAACTCTACATCGAATCAATTCATTCGACGGATGGGGCCCCGGTTCCTACACTCGCGTCCAGTTTTTGAGTTCGATATGACGCAGCCCAATTTTCTTTTGATCACGACGGATCAGCAGCGCGCCGATCACCTCGGTTGCTACGGCAACGACCGGATCCGCACGCCCCACATCGATGCCCTGGCGGCCCACGGCCGGCGCTTCGACCGCTTCTATGTGGCCTCGGGCGTGTGCATGTCCAACCGCGCCTCGCTGATGACGGGCCGTCTGCCGTCCGCGCACGGCACGCGCTGCAACGGGATTCCCCTGTCGGTGGCATCGACCACCTTCGTCGACCTGCTGCGCGATGCCGGGTATGCCACGGGGCTGGTGGGCAAGTGCCATCTGCAGAACATGACCGACCTGCCGCCCGAAGCGCCACTTCCCCCGGTGGCCGATGGTTTGCGCGCGCCGGGCGCCGAGCACGCGGACGCGATCAGGAACCGCTGGGCCCACGGCGACTACGGGCAGGAAAAGGCGTCGGGCCGCGTGCGCACCCCGTATTACGGTTTTGACCACGTGGACCTGTGCACCATGCACGGCGACATGGTGGAGGGGGATTACCGGCGCTGGCTGGCCGGGCAGGTCTGCGATGTGGACGCGCTGCGGGGGCCGAAGAACGCGATGCCTGACGAGCGCTATTCCGCGCCGCAGGCCTACCGGACGCGCGTGCCGGAGCACCTGTACCCCAGTGCCTGGGTGGGGGATCGGGCCGTCGAGTTCCTGGAGGGGGCCGCGCAGGGCGATCGGCCGTTCTTTCTGCATTGTTCGTTTGCCGATCCCCACCACCCGTTCACGCCACCGGGGCGTTACTGGGACATGTACGACCCCGACGACATGGTGTTGCCGGCGTCGTTCTACCTCTCGCCCGAGCGCCACTTCGCCCCGGTGGCGGCCCTGCACCGGGAGCGTGCGATGGGGAAGACTCGCCTCACATCGACGGTGGGGTTCCATGCGACGGAGCGCGAAGCCAAGCAGGCGCTGGCCTTGACCTATGGCATGGTCACGATGATCGACGACGTGGTGGGCCGTGTGATGCAGCGCCTGCAAGCGCTCGGCCTCGATCGGAACACCGTGGTCATCTTCACGAGCGATCACGGCGATTTCATGGGGGACCACGGTCTGATCCTGAAGTCGGCGCTGCACTACCAGAGTCTGGTCCGGGTGCCTTTCATCTGGTCGGAGTTCCGGGAGTCGCCCTCGCGTTCGGGTGCCACGCAGGCACTGGCCAGCACGATCGACATCGGCACCACAGTGCTGGCGCGCGCGGGCCTGGCGCCGTTTCTGGGCATGCAGGGGCGCGATCTTGCCCCGGTGCTCGCCGGACACGAACTCGCGGGGCGCGAAGCCGTGCTGATCGAAGAGGACGGCCATGCGCCCACGTTCGGGTTGCCGGTCCCGGTGCGGGCGCGGACGGTCGTCACCGCATCGCACCGGCTGACCCTGTACGACGAGCCGGGCTGGGTCGAACTCTACGACCTGAGCGCCGACCCGGCCGAGCTGCGCAACCTGGCGAACGACCCGGGCCACGTGGCCGAGCAGCTGCGCATGTACCGGACCCTGGCGCGCGAGCTCATGCTGGCCGACGACCGGGCCCCCTTTCCCACGGGCCGCGCCTGAAGCCGCGCGGTTTTGACATTCCTATATCGATCACGGAGACAGACATGAAACAAGGCTTGAAGGGGATGCATCGCCGGGCAGCGGCGGTCGCAGTGGCGGGCGCGGTCCTGATGGCGCTGGTGCCCGGCGTGGCGTGCGCTTCCGACTTTCCGTCGAAGCCCATCACGCTGATCACGCCCACGGCGCCCGGAGGGGCCATGGACGGTGTGGCGCGCGTGCTGGCCGAGCGGCTCAAGCACCGGCTGGGCCAACCCGTGGTGCTGGACTACAAGCCGGGTGTGGGCGGCACCCTGGGATCCGGTCTGGCCGCGCGCGCCACGCCGGACGGGCACACGCTGGTGATCGTGGCCGACTCCTACCTGACGGTGTCACCGCGCGTGTTGCGCGGGGTGAGCCTGCAGCCTTTCAAGGACCTGGCGCCGGTCATCGAAATCGGGTCTTCTCCCATGGTGCTGGTGGCCCACCCGTCGTTGGGCGTGCGCACCTTGCCCGAGTTTCTCGCCAAGGTTCGCGCGGACGCTGGCGCGATCCGTTATGCCTCGGCGGGGATGGGCTCGCCGCACCACCTGTTCATGGCGCAGCTGGAGCAGCAGCTCGGCCTGCGCATGAACCACGTGCCCTACAAGGGCGGGCCTCAGGCGTTCTCGGATCTGCTGGGCGGGCATGTGGACCTGATGTTCATCGTGGACAGCACGGCAAGTGCCCAGATCGCCAGCGGCCGGCTGGTGCCCTTGGGAGTGTCTTCCGCCAGGCGGCTGGCGGCCTATCCCAACGTGCCTGCCATCGCGGAGTCGCTGCCCGGTTACCAGCGGGAGTTCTGGTTCGCCATCTTCGCGCCTGCGGGCACACCCCAGCCGGTCATCGATCGGCTGAACCGAGAGATTTCGGCTTCGCTGGACGAGCCGGAGGTGCAGAAGGCGGTGATAGCGCTGGGCATTGCGCCCGCGGCGCAACGGTCCTCCGCCGCGCTGGCTCAGAAGCTGAAGGCGGAGGATGAGCGCATGCGGGTGCTGATCCAGTCCCTGGGCATCAAGCCGGAATGACGGGCCCGGGGTTTTAGGTCGCGCGCCGGGCCATCAGCGCCCACACGCCCGCGGCCGTCAGCAACGAGCCACCCGCCAGGTGAAAGCGCCGCTGCGCGCGCGGCGAGGCGAGCAGCCGGCGCGCCGAGCCCGCGAACACGGCGTACAGCGTGGCGTTGAGCGTGGCCAGCACGACGAAGGTGATGGCCAGCACCCACAGCTGCGGGCCCACCGGCACCGAGGGGCTGATGAACTGGGGCAGGAAGGCCACGAAGAATACGATGCCCTTGGGGTTGAGCGCGGTCACGAGGTAGGTGTTGGCGAACAGGCGCCAGCGCGATTGCGGCGCCGGTGGGGCGGCCAGCTCGGTGGACGAGATGCCGGCGCGCAGCAGCTTGATGCCCAGGTAGATGAGGTACAGGCCACCGGCCCATTTGATGAGCGTGAACCAGAAGGCCGAGGTGGCGAGCAGCGCGCCCAGGCCCAGCAGCGAGACCGCCAGCGCGGTGGAGTCGCCCAGCGCCACGGCCGCCACCAGCGGCACGTTGGCGCGCCGGCCGTGGGCCATGGAGTAGCTGATGACGGTGAGGATGGTCGGGCCGGGGATGACCAGCATGACGGCCGAAGCGGCGACGAAGGCGAGCCAGAGTTCGATGGGCATGGGGGCTTTCAGGGTTGTCCGAGGGTGGTGTCGCTCTGGGCGTGGGCGTCGCCCATGTAGAGCTTGAGGATGGGGCCTTCGCCGTCGTGTTCCCAGACGCGGCCGCGGATGAGGAACTGACGCCCGCCCAAGCGGACCAGATCGCCCTGGACCGGCTGCACCGAGTGCCCTTGCCAGTACAGCGGCACGGTGATGGGGGTGCGGCGGATCCAGGCCTGGTCTTCCGCGCTGAACACCAGGATCGTTCGCAGGCTGGATGAGCTCATGGGGGTCTCCTTGGGCGGGCCGGGGCCGATGGGCCGCAGCTTAGCGCAAGCGGGCGTGCGCGGGGGGCCGGACAAGTGTCATGGTTTCCCCACATAAGGCGGCCTGGGGGGCGTCGATACAGCGGAGACCTGTCCACACATTCAAGGTATCTGCCATGCGCGTCAACTCTCCCGTTACCCAGCGTGAATACGAGTTCCCCGATAACGCCACGCTGATGTCGACCACCGACACCCAGAGCCACATCACCTACGCCAACGCGGCCTTCGTGGACGTGAGCGGCTTCACGCTGGAGGAGATCCAGCGCCAGCCGCACAACCTGGTGCGCCACCCGGACATGCCCAAGGAGGCGTTTGCCGACATGTGGGCCACGCTCAAGGGCGGTGAGCCCTGGACGGCGCTGGTGAAGAACCGCCGCAAGAACGGCGACCATTACTGGGTGCGGGCCAACGCCACGCCCGTCATCCGCCACGGCCAGACGGTGGGCTACATGTCGGTGCGCACCAAGGCCAGTCGCGAAGAGATCGCCGGCGCGGAGCGCCTTTACGCCGACATGCGCGAAGGCCGTGCCGGCCATGTGAAGCTGCACAAGGGCTTGCTGCTGCGCACCGGGCTGATGAGCCTGACCACGGTGTTCAAGACCATGGGCGTGCGCAGCCGCATTCGCCTGCCACTGGCCTTGCTGCTGGCCGGCCTCGTGGGCGGCGCCTGGGCGCTGGGCATGGAAGGCATGGTCTGGGCGGAGTTCGCGGGCCTGTCGGCGGTGGGCGTGGGCCTGGCGGGTTGGTTCCTCGAATCGCAACTGGCCGGGCCGCTGGAGTACCTGCGCGAGCAGGCCCTGCGCGTGGCCACGGGCGACACGCAGAAGGTGGCCCACATGGACCGCGTGGACGAGATCGGCATGACGATGCGCACCATCAGCCAGCTGGGTCTGATGTTCCGCTGGCTGATCGACGACGTGAGCCAGCAGGTGCTGACGGTGCAGACGGCGGTGACCGAGATCGCCCAGGGCAACAACGACCTGAGCCAGCGCACCGAGCAGGCGGCCTCCAGCCTGCAGCAGACGGCGGCCTCCATGGAGCAGATGACGGCCACCGTGCGGCAGAACGCCGAGACGTCGAGCCAGGCCAACCAGCTGTCGGGCACGGCGAGCGAGGCGGCCTCGCGGGGCGGCCATGCGGTGTCCCAGGTGGTGCACACCATGGGCGAGATCACCGAGAGCTCGCGCAAGATCAGCGACATCATCGGTGTGATCGACGGCATCGCCTTCCAGACCAACATCCTGGCGCTGAACGCGGCGGTGGAAGCCGCCCGTGCCGGCGAGCAGGGCCGGGGCTTCGCGGTGGTGGCGGGCGAGGTGCGCAGCCTCGCGCAGCGCAGCGCCGAGGCGGCCAAGGAAATCAAGCAGCTCATCGGCGCCAGCGCGGGCAAGGTGGAAGCCGGCACGCGCCTGGTGGACGAGGCCGGCAAGACCATGGACGAGATCGTGCAGCAGGTGCGGCGCGTGTCGGACCTCATCAGCGAGATCAGCGCGGCCACCATCGAGCAGAGCGGCGGCATCCAGCAGGTGAGCCAGGCCGTGGGCCACCTGGACCAGGTCACGCAGCAGAACTCGGCCCTGGTGGAGCAGGGCACGGCCGCTTCACAGAGCCTGAAGCAGCAGACCCAGCGGCTGGTGGAAGCGGTGAGCGTGTTCCGCTGAGGCTTCGTTCAAGCCTCGATCCGTGTGCGGATGCACAGCCCTGCGGCGGACTCTTCGAAGTCGCGCAAGGACAGCAGACCGAGGCAGGGCCGGGCGCCGACCGGCAAGGGTTCGCCAGCCGCCAGTTTCTGCACCAGGGCCGAGGCGGCGAGGGTGGGCACATACGGCCCATGGCCCTCGGCCGCGATGAGTTCCCAGGTGCGTGCGATGGGGCGGTCCCGGTGGTCCACACCGTGTACCTGCACATGCATGGCCCCGGCGTCGCTGCCCCAGGTTTTGAACAGGTCCGCCGCGCGCTGGAGCAGGCGGGCGTGAGCCGTCCAGTCCCGCACCAGGCCCAGGCGCGTGGCCAGTGCCATCAGGTTCATGCCGCGATGCAGGAAGGCCAGCTCCAGGCCCGCGCCAAACCGCACCGTGGGTGAGCCCGCGTACCGCGCGGGAAAGAGGCTCAGGTCCGGCACTTCGCAGGGCGACAGCAGCCGGGACCCCACCGGCGCGCCATACCGGTGGCGGTGCGAACGCCCCCAGCCGGCCTCGCTGCGGCCGTCGGCGTGGGCGATCGGCTTGCCGCAATAGCTCAGGATGCCCTGGATGGTCGACAGCCCGCGTTCGGTGCGGTTGCCCGGGCTGATGCCGATGTCGATGGACCGCACGCGCGCCATGTCGCTGCTGAGGTGATCCACCGCCGCCCCCGAGAGCGCCGGGACCGAGCTGGCGCCGCTGAGCACCCGCACACCGGCGGACTTGGCGGCGGCATCCAACGTGCCGATGTGGGTGACGAATTCGCGGCCGTCGGCCAGATCGATGCAGTGCACCCGTTGGCGGATGCAGGCCTCTGCCACGTGCAGGTTCTGGCCCTGGAAGGGGCCGGAGGTGTGCACGAGCAGGTCCGGCTTCCACTCGGCCAGGGCGTGTTCCAGAGAGGGGGTGTGGACGTCCAGGGCCGCTGAATGCAGCTGGGCCTGGGCGGTGGGGCGAAGCGTTTGAACCAGGGCTTCTGCGGATGCCCGGTGCCGGCCGGCCACCACGAGGCTCAGGTCCGGGTGCCGAGCGAGGCGCTCGACGAGGCGGCTGCCGAAGAAGCCGTATCCCCCCGTCACCAAGACCCGGTAGCTGCGCATACCGGAGTCTAGTGCGGGCGCGGCTTCAGTGAAGCGGGGGCGTCGGGTCGAGGTGGCGTTGCACCCACCAGCTGATGGCGCGGGGCAGTTCGGACCAGTGCCAGGTGCTGGGCTGGCAGTGCAGGCAGGTCGCGCCCGGATCGTCGAAGCTCAACACGTCCACGTCGGTGGGAACGAGGGCCAGCTCGCGGCTGAGCAGGCAGCCGCTGGCGCGGTCGATGCGGGCGTCCACGATGGCCAGGGCCGGGGGCGACAGCTGGGCGCGCTGCAAGGCGGCGACCGGATCGATCGTCCAGAAGATCTGGGTGCTGTGCACCCAGTCGCCGACGAGGCCTCTCACCGCATCCAGGTATTCACCGCGCGGGCACACCACCAGCACCTGCAAGGGCTGGGTGTCGATCGGTGCGGGGCGGTGACCAGTCATTTCTGTCTCCAGGGCAGGGCAGCACGAGAAGCCGTGTTGCCATGCGCAGACTGTGCCGCTCACCCGGGCGGGTGCCTGTGGGGAAAACTGGACGGGGTGGAGCGGGGATCACCCGCGAGCGCATTGCGCTGTGCGATTGTGCTCAGTCTTCCTCGGCGCTGATCAAACCTTCGCGGATCGCCAGCCGCACCAGTGCCGGCAGGTCGCTCACGCCGAGCTTGGCCATGAGGCGGCTGCGGTAGGACTCGACCGTCTTGGGCGAGAGGTGCAGCTGTTCGCCGATGGCGACGCTGGTCATGCCGCGCACCACGAGCAGGATGACCTGCTGTTCGCGCGCCGAGAGCGATTCGATGCTGCTGGGCGGGGCGTCGCCCATGAGGCCCTCGACCGCCAGCTCGGCCACCCCCGTGCCCAGGTACTTGCGGCCCTGGCTCACCGCCTCCACGGCCTCGATGACGTCGCGCGACGGCGAGCCCTTGAGCACGTAGCCGAAGGCGCCCAGGCGCATGGCCTCGGCGACGTGGCGGGGTTGCGCCGACATGGTCAGTAGGATGGTGCGTGTGCTGAGTTTGCGCCGCTGCAGCTGTTCCAGCAGTTCGAAGCCGGAGCGGTGGGACAGGTGCAGGTCGAGCAACAGCACGGTGGGCACCAGGCGGATGATGTCCGCGAGCGCAGGGGTGGGCTGGTCCGATTCGCCGATCACGTGGTGTCCGGCGCCTTCGAGCACCGCACGCAGGCCGTCTCTCATCATCGCGTGGTCGTCCACCAGGTAAATATCGCTCATGGCAGTCCTTGGATGGCGCAATCAGGGTCTTGCGGGTGGCGGTTCGCCGGGCGGGCCGGCCGGTTGGGTTCCCCATGTGAGGGAGATTTCGGTACCGCCTTGCGGGCGGCCCCGGGCTTCCATGCGCGCGCCGATGGCCAGCGCACGCTCGCGCATGCCGACGATGCCCAGGTGGCCGGGCCGGCCGGCGGCCATCTTGGGACTGAGCCCCTTGCCGTCGTCGATCACCTGGAGGTGCAGCCACTCGGCTTCACCGTCGATCTTCACCACGACTTCGCTGGCGGCGGCGTGCAGCACGGCGTTGGCCAGGGCCTCCCGGGCCACCATGAACGCGGCGTATTCCACGTCGGCGGGCCAGCGCGTCTCGCTGGCATGGGGCACGACCTTCAGGCGCAGCGCCACCGGCTCGGCATCGGGGATGCGGGTATGAATCTCGTTTTCCAGCGCCGCCTGCAGGCCCAGTTCGTCCAGCAGCGGGGGCCTCAGCTCCACCAGCACCTGGCGCACCTCGGTGTTGGCCGCGTCGATCATGTCGCCCAGCTTCGTGGCACGGTCCCTGGCCTTGTCGGGCAGGTTGATGGGGATCAGGCCGGTGAGTGCATCGAACGAGAGCCGGATCGCCCCCAGCGTCTGGCCGAGCTGGTCGTGCAGGATCTGGGCCAGCCGGCGCGTGGTCTGTTTTTCCTGGTGCAGCAGACGGTGCGTCAGCTCCGAGAGTTCGAGCTGGTACTGGGCCACGGCGCGTTCTGCGCGCACGCGCTCGGTCACGTCGCGCAGGATGGCGGTGAGCACCTTCTGGCCGCGCACGGTGATCTGCGAGATCGAGGCTTCGAGGTCCAGTTCCTGCCCGTCGGCGCGCAGGCCGGTGACACGCCCCACGCCCATGGGCCGGGTGGTGGCCTGTGAATCCGCGAAACGCTGCAGGTGGCTCAGGTGCCCGGCGCGCTGGGTCGAGGGCAGGAGAATGTCCAGCGGCAGTCCGATCATGCTGCTGGCGGGGTGGCCGAAGATGCGCGCGGCGGCCGGGTTGAAGAGGTTGATGCGCCCCTGCAGGTTGACGCTGATGACGGCGTCGCTCGCGGAGTTGATCACCGCCGCCAGCACCTCGCCTTGTTCGCGCAGGTGCTGTTCGGATTCGCTGTAAGGCCGCGCCAGGTAGCGCGAGACGGCGAAGCCGGCGAGGCCCAGGAGCAGGGTGGCGATGCCGCCCCAGGTGAGCAGGCTGCGCTCCAGCTGGCGCACCGGGGCCAGGGCGGCGCCCAAGGGCTGGTAGCCGACCACCTGCCAGGAGGTGCGCAGTTCCGAGTCCCGGGGCTGGATCGCGCTGCGCGCCAGGATGTAGGAGGCGCCCTTGTCGTCCTGCACGGTGTGGGTTTGTTCTTCCGGGCTGGTCAGCACGAGGTTCCATTCGCTGTCGCTTACCCTCGGCCGATCGCCGATCAGCACGCGACCGCTGTCGTCCACCAGCGCCAGGTCCATCACCCGGCGGGCTTCCGATGGTCCCAGCACCTGTTCGCGCAGCTGATTGAAGAAGGTCGCGTCGAGGTGCGCGGCGATCACGCCGCGCGACAGCCCCTGGGTGTCGTAGACGGGCATGGCGATGTCGGCGAGTTGCTCAGGCACGTGCATGCCCCGGGCCACCAGCGGTTCGCTCAGGGCCGCCGGCGGGTGCAGGCTGCCGAACCAGAGGCCGTCCTTGCCATTGACGAACACGCTGCGCGAGGCGATGGAGGTGCCTTCGAGCAGGCCGTCGCTGGCCACATCCACCCGGCCCTGCGCGTCGGTCACACCGATCCACACATAGGCGTTGGTGCTGATCTTCAGGCGCTGCATCTGGTCGCGCCAGGTGGGGGTCTGGATGTCGGCGCGCGCCATCTCGCCCAGCAGCTGGAGTTCGACGGTGCGGCGGGCGAGCGAGCGAGCGAGCTGGTCAGCGTACAGCTGCGTGGCCTGTTCGACCCGGCTGCCGGCGCGCCGCGCGAGTTCGTTGGCCACGATGATTTCGGCCAGGAACAGGGAGAGTATGAGCAACATCAAGGCCACCACCGCAGGCAGCAGTGGCAGTACCCAGGTCAGGACTCGGTCGCGGGGCGCAGCGGTCGTCAAGGGCTCCCTCTTTGTTGTTCGGGGGTGGCGCTCCGGCAGGGTATCAGAGCTTGTAACGTCTATCGTGTGAAAAATCACCTGATCCTGGCCTGTCTGCGGCCGACATGGCCGCTCTTGCAAAGAGTCCCTCTTGCGCATCCCCTTCTTGGTTTCCGGGGCGCTCATTGGGTGCACAGATTTGCATGCTAAGAGAGGCAGGGCGGACCGTCACAGCGGTTTCAAACCGTTGCGCTACATTGCCAGCCGTGTTTCAAGCTTCCCGTGCCATGCCCCCAAACGCCACCGCCGAACCACCTGCCGCTGTCAGTCGGGCGGAGGCCTTGCGCTTCTGGCTCAAGCTCGGGTTCATCAGTTTTGGCGGTCCCGCCGGGCAGATCGCGATCATGCACACCGAGCTGGTGGAGCGCCGGCGCTGGATCAGCGAGCGGCGCTTCCTGCACGCGCTGAACTACTGCATGCTGCTGCCCGGCCCCGAGGCCCAGCAGCTGGCCACCTACATCGGCTGGCTGATGCACCGCACCTGGGGCGGCATCGTGGCCGGTGCGCTGTTCGTGCTGCCTTCGCTGTTCATCCTGATCGGCCTGTCCTGGGTGTACCTGCGCTTTGGCGACGTGCCGGTGGTGGCGGGCATCTTCTACGGCATCAAGCCGGCGGTGACGGCGCTGGTGCTGCACGCGGCGCACCGCATTGGCACGCGCGCACTTCGCAACCTCTGGATGTGGGGCATCGCCGCGGCCGCCTTTGTGGCCATCTTTGCGTTCGACACGCCGTTTCCGGCCATCGTGCTGGCCGCCGGCCTGATCGGCCATGTCGGCGCGCGGCGCTGGCCCGGGGTGTTCGCGCTGGGCGGGGGGTACGGCGCCCAGGTGGCGACGTACGGCCCGGCCCTGATCGATGACGACACGCCCACGCCGGCGCACGCGCGCTTCTCGAAGCGCCATTTGGCGAAGGTGCTCGGCGCGGGGCTGGCGCTGTGGCTGCTGGGCATGGCCGTGCTGGTGGCGACACAAGGCGTGCAGGGCACGCTGGCGCAGATGGGCTGGTTTTTCACCAAGGCGGCGCTGCTCACCTTCGGCGGCGCCTATGCGGTGCTGCCCTACGTGTACCAGGGCGCGGTGGAGACGCACCAGTGGCTGAGCGGCACGCAGATGATCGACGGCCTTGCGCTGGGCGAGACCACGCCCGGCCCGCTCATCATGGTGGTGGCCTTCGTGGGTTTCGTCGGCGGCTGGACGAAGGCCGTGCTGGGGCCGGACGCGCTGTTCCTTGGCGCGGCGCTGGCGGCGACGGTGGTGACCTTCTTCACCTTCCTGCCGTCGTTCGTGTTCATCCTGGCCGGCGGCCCGCTGGTGGAGGCCACGCACGGCCGGCTGGGCTTCACCGCGCCGCTCTCGGCCATCACCGCCGCCGTGGTGGGCGTGATCCTCAACCTCGCGCTGTTCTTCGCGTACCACGTGTGGTGGCCCAAGGGCTTCGGCGGCGCGTTCGACGCGGTGTCGGCGGCCATCACGCTGCTGGCGCTGGTGGCGCTGTTCCGCGTCAAGTGGGGCGTGATGCCGCTGCTGGGGGCGTGCGCGCTGGCCGGGCTGGCGCTGACCCTGCTGCGCTGATCAGGCTGTCGCTGCGGCCTTCAGGCCCAGCTTCTTGACCATGGCCTCGCGCAGCAGGAATTTCTGGATCTTGCCGGTGATGGTCATGGGGAAGGCATCGACGAACTCGATGTAGGCCGGCACCTTGTAGTGCGCGATCTGGCCGCGCGCGAAGTCCTGCAGTTCCTGCACCGTGGCCTTCTCGCCGGTCTTGAGCACCACGCAGGCACAGAGCACCTCGCCAAAGCGCGCATCGGGCACGCCGACCACCTGCACGTCCTGGATCTTGGGGTGGCGGTAGTAGAACTCCTCGATCTCGCGCGGGTAGACGTTCTCGCCGCCCCGGATCACCATGTCCTTGAGCCGGCCGACGATGTTGACGTAGCCCTCGGCGTCCATGGTGGCGAGGTCGCCGGTGTGCATCCAGCCTTCGGGGTCGATGGCTTCACGGGTTTTCTCGGCGTCGTCCCAGTAGCCCTGCATCACCGAGTAGCCACGCGTGCACAGCTCGCCGACCACGCCGCGCGCCACCGGTTGGTTGTCGGTGTCGACGATCTGCACTTCCAGGTGCGGCTGCACCCGGCCCACGGTGGAGACGCGGCGGTCCACCGGGTCGTCCACCGCGCTCTGGGTGGAGACGGGGGAGGTTTCCGTCATGCCGTAGGCGATGGTCACTTCGCGCATGTTCATCTGCGACTGCACGCGCTTCATGACCTCGATGGGGCAGGGCGAGCCGGCCATGATGCCGGTGCGCAGGCTGCCGAGCTCGGTCTGCGCGAACAGCGGGTGGTCGAGCGCCGCGATGAACATGGTGGGCACGCCGTAGAGCGCGGTGCAGCGCTCGGCCTGCACGGCCTGCAGCACGGCGGCGGGGTCGAAGGCCTCGGAGGGGTAGACCATGGCGCAGCCGTGCGTGACGCAGGCCAGGTTGCCCATGACCATGCCGAAGCAGTGGTACAGCGGCACGGGAATGCACAGGCGGTCTTCGGGCGTGAGGCGGATGGCTTCGCCGACGAAGAAGCCGTTGTTGAGGATGTTGCGGTGGGTCAGCGTGGCGCCCTTGGGGAAGCCGGTGGTGCCCGAGGTGAACTGAATGTTGATCGGGTCGGTGGGCGCAAGGCGGGGGCCGATGGCGGCGAGCTGCGCGCGGTGGGCATCCGTGGCTTTGGCGGACAGCTCGTCGAAGTTGAGCATGCCGGCGGTGTGCTCCTGGCCGAGCCGCACGGCCCAGCGCAGGTGCGGCAGGGCCTGGGCGTTCAGTTGGCCGGGCGCGCAGGCGTCCAGCTCCGGGGCGAGGCTGCGCAGGATCTCGATGTAGTTGCTGGTCTTGAGCGCGGGCGCGAGCACCAGGGCCTTGCAGCCGACCTTGTTGAGCGCATAGGCCAGTTCGCTGGCGCGGTAGGCGGGGTTGATGTTGACCAGGATCAGGCCGGCGCGCGCGGTGGCGAACTGCATCAGCGTCCACTCGGCGCAGTTGGGCGCCCAGATGCCGACGCGGTCGCCGGGTTGCAGGTCCAGCGCGAGCAGGCCGGCGGCCACGGCATCGCTGCGTTGCAGCAGCTCGCGCCAGGTCCAGCGCACGCTTTGGTGCGGGATGACGAGGGCTTCGCGCTCGCCCCAGCGGCTCGCGGCACGGGCCAGGGCCTCGCCGATGGTGGTCTCGTGCAGGGCCGGGCTTTGCGGGCCCTGGGCGTAGGAAGGGGTGAGGGTGGCGGCTGGGTTCATGTCGGTCTCGTCGGTGCGGGGAAGCGGAAGCCAGCGGTCATCATGAACGCGCGCTGCGCGGCCCGCACGCCCGGGATTTCCCTGACGTCGGGTGTTCCATTCCAGTACGATGCGCGCAGCCCGAAACACCCAACCGCCGGAGGCGCTGGCCCATGAGGAACACTTTGCAGATCGAGGACGTGGATGTGTTCGTGGAGGGCGAAGGCCCGCACACGGTGGTGATGCTGCACGGCTGGCCCGACACCCCGGCGCTGTGGGACAGCACCGTGGCCGCTCTGCGCGGCGGTTACCGCTGCGTGCGCTTCGCCCTGCCGGGCTACGATCTGTCGAAGCCGCCGCGCCCGATGTCGGTGGCGGCGGTGGCCGGTCTGATCCGCAAGATCATCGACGCGGTGAGCCCGCACCAGTCGGTCACCCTGCTGCTGCACGACTGGGGCTGCCTGTTCGGCTACGAGTTTGCCGCGCGCCACCCGGATCGCGTGGCGCGGGTGGTGGGTGTGGACATCGGCGACACCAGTTCCGGCGCCTACCTCAAGGGCCTGAGCGGCAAGGAAAAAGCCATGATCGCCGGCTACCAGCTCTGGCTGGCGGTGGCCTGGAAGATCGGGCCGTGGTGGCCAGGGCTGGCCAACCGCATGACGCGCTACATGGCGCGCACCATCGGCTGCCGCAACGAACCCGCGGGGGTCGCCTGGCAGATGAACTACCCCTACGCCATGGGCTGGTTCGGCGAGCAAGGGGGGCTGCGCGGGATCGCGCGGGTGGACAAGCTGCTGGGCGTGAGCCTGCCCGCGCTGTACATCTACGGTCGGCGCAAGCCGTTCATGTTCCACTCGGCGCGCTGGCTGGAGCAGCTCACGCGCTCGCCGGGCTGCGAGGTGCTCGCGCTGGACACCGGCCACTGGGTGATGCGCCAGAAACCGGCCGAATTCAACGCCTGCGTGCGCGCCTGGCTGGACCGATCCACCTCCCTGACATGAAACCTGAAGACCTCGAACGCCTGCTCACCGTGGAAATGCCTTTCGGCAAGTACAAGGGCCGCCTGATCGCCGACCTGCCGGGCAACTACCTGCACTGGTTCGCGCGCGAGGGCTTTCCACCCGGCGAGATCGGCCGCCTGCTGGCGCTGATGCGCGAGATCGACCACAACGGGCTGAGCGATCTGCTCACGCCGCTGCGCAAACGCTGAGCTTCAGCCCAGGCCGAGCGCGTGGTGCACGCGCATGGCGCCCCAGGCGTCGTTGGCGGCGTAGATCAGTTGCGCTTCCGTCAGTCGCGCATTGGCCCAGTTGGAGGTGGCGGCCTTCTTGGACTTGATGAAGCGCTGGTTGAACAGCACCGCGATGGCGCCTTTGACGCCCATGTCCTTGCGGTAACCGCGTTCGCGGAACACCGTGTTGAGCTCCAGCACGCCGCCCGGTGCCACGCCCAGCTTGGCAATGATGCGCCGGGTGTCGTCGCCCAGGCCGAAGCCGGCCTTGGTGTGGCCGCCGTCGGCCAGCAGCGCGGCCACCTGGGCGCGGCAGTCCGGCTCGTGCAGCTGGAACACCCAGGCGTGCTGCATCGTGGCGAGCTGCACGATGTGCGGCCCGTCGGACACCTGGTCCTTGAAGAAGGTGGGCTTGGACTCGGTGTCGAAGCCCCAGGCGCCGTGCTCGCGCAGGGCGGCGCAGGCTTCGCGCGCCTGCGCGGCGGTGTTGACCAGGGTGATGCGGTCGAGCCGCAGCTGCTCGAACGCGGGCAACAGGGCGATCTCGTCCTTGCTGGGGGTGGGGTGGTGTTCTCGGGCGGTCATGGCGGGGCAGGATACCCCGGCGCGCATAATCGCGCCCTCCATGAGAAAAATCTTCCCCCTGACCCAAGAAGGCCGTCACCGCGATCGCGTGCTGGACGCCGTGAAGCATGAAATCCGCAAATACCTCAAGCGCGAGCGCCGCCGCGAGCTGCCCGAGGGTGTGGACTTCCTGGACTTCGACTGCCGCCTCGGCGCCACCAAGGAAACCGCCGAGGTGGTGCACCTCTCCGCCTTGATCGGCCAGCTGGACGTCCTGGCGCGTGAGGGTGGGGCGCAGGCCTACGTGGAAGTCCTGGCCAAACCGGGCGTGCGCCGCCCGCGCCCGCCGGGCGCCAGCGCCGCCGGCGACCATCCGGCACAATCGTCCGATGCCCCAGACGACCCTGCCTCCGACGCCGAAAGACCCGCTGATTGAAGGGGTGAGCGACGCGCCCCCCGAGGGCGAGTTCCTCACGTTTCCCGGCTCCCCG
>Ga0247823_10000308_pt1 | contig 42249 bp, 43 predicted proteins | sample 13C_PalmiticAcid_2_FD_192426 | JGI IMG/M metagenome (GOLD analysis project Ga0247823, IMG submission 192426) | Soil microbial communities from agricultural site in Penn Yan, New York, United States - 13C_PalmiticAcid_Day30 | ecosystem: Environmental > Terrestrial > Soil > Agricultural land... | reverse complement strand
GTTTCCTTTCACGAAAACAGGGAATCAACCGGCAAAAGCACCGGAGGAGCTGGTAGCGCGTGAAGGGAAGTATCCGCCATCAGGCATCAAATTTCCGTCGCAGGCGACGTTAGCTCCGCCAGATTGAAATTATTTTGCCGAAAAGTCAAGGTTTCTGGCAATTTCCGTAATTCGCCATTGTTTACGGAGGAAATATTCGGGCGGAATTTACCCGGTACGGCCGATATCGAATATCCTGCCGCGCCCGACCCGATTCAGCGGATCTCGACCGTCAGATGTTCGATTTCGTGGACGGGTTTGACGCGGGCGCAGATCGCCTCGCGCGTTGCGCCGACGACGCTGATGATCGCCGAATGCGCGCCGGGCCCGACGCGCCAGACGTGCAGGTCGATGATCTTCGCATCGCCGGGCGCTTCGACCAGCGTGCGGATTTCGTTTTCGAGCGCGGCGTCTGTCGCGTCGAGCAGCACCTTCCCGGTGTCGCGCATCAACGACCAGGCCCAGACCGCGATCACGATCGACCCGACAACTCCCATCGCGGGATCGAGCCATACCCAGCCGAGATAGCGCCCGCCGAGCAAAGCGGCGATCGCGAGCACCGAGGTCAGCGCGTCGGCGACGACATGCAGATAGGCCGAGCGGAGATTATTGTCCTTCTCGTGGGTATGGCTGTGTGCATGGCCATGATGCTCGTGACCATGATCGTGACTATGATCATGCCCGTGGCCGAGCAGCAGTGCGCTGACGATATTCACGCCGAGGCCGATCACCGCGATGACCGTCGCCTCGCCGAACTCGACGGGGCTGGGATTGACGAGCCGGATCGCCGATTCATACGCGATGCCGAGCGCGACGATGCCGAGCACCAGTGCCGAAGCAAAGCCCGCGAGGTCGCCGACCTTTCCCGTGCCGAAGGAGTAGCGGCCGCTCGTTGAATGGCGCTTTGCATAGGCATAAGCGATCGCCGCGATGCCGAGCGCCCCCGCATGCGTCGCCATATGGAATCCGTCGGCGAGCAGCGCCATCGAGTTGAATGCGATCCCCGCGGCAATCTCGCCGACCATCATCACCGCCGTCAGTGCGACGACCCACAAGGTGCGCCGCGCATTCTGGTCGTGCCGCTTGCCGAGGAAAATATGGTCGTGGACCAGCGCTTCGGTTTCGGTATCGAACGACATGGTTGCTGCCTATCCGATGGAAAAGGAATGGCAAGGTCGGTTTTGGGGTGGCGGCGTTCGCTCTCTGCTGTCGTCATCCCCGCGAAGGCGGGGATCCCGCTTGACGCCTGCTAAGAGGAAGCGGGATTCCCGCCTTCGCGGGAATGACGGGAAACGGTCGAAACCGGCCACCGAATTCATCCCGCCTTCCAACGCGAAAAGCTTATCTCTCTTCCCTCGCACGCCCATCATGCTATTTGCCGCGGCACGGGCAATGCGGACGCCCGTCCAGACGGCTTGCTGTCCAAGTTCCGCTCCATAGGCCGCATTTGCGGCAGGGAGCGCGCTTGCCATGACGAATATCGAGCCTTCACCACCCCGGCTTTCCCTCCTCCAGCTGTTCCTGCGCTTCCTGCGCTTCGGCTTCCTCGCCTTTGGCGGGCCCGTTGCGCAGATCGCGATGGTCAAGCAGGCGCTCGTCGAGGAGGAGCGCTGGATATCGCCCGCGCGCTTCAACCGCCTGCTCGCGGTGATGCAGATATTGCCGGGGCCGGAGGCGCACGAACTGTGCGTCCACCTCGGCATGGTTGCGCGCGGGCGGATCGGCGGGTTGCTCGCGGGGTTGGGTTTCATGCTGCCGGGCTTCGTGCTGATGCTCGGCGCGGCGTGGCTCTACAAGGACTGGATCGTCGGCAATCCGGTCATGGTGCCCGTCTTCCTCGGCGTGCAGATCGCGGTGCTCGCGATCATCCTGCGCGCGGTGCAGCGGATCGGCGCACATATCCTCGAGGATCGGCTGTTGTGGCTGCTCGCCGCGGCATCGCTCGGTGCGACGCTGGCGGGCGTGCCGTTCTGGATCCCGCTGATCGCCGCGGCGCTCATCTACAGCTTTGCTTCGCGGCCGGTCGTCGCGGCGGCGGCGTTTGCCGTAGCAGTCGTTCTGGCTTTCCTTATGTCAGGCGCCGGGCCGGCGGTGAAGGCGCATGTCGCCGCGAGCGAAGCAGGCATCATCGCGCTCTTCATCGCGGGGCTGAAAGGCGGGCTGCTGACATTCGGTGGCGCCTATACCGCGATCCCCTATGTCCGCACCGACACGGTCGGACGCGGCTGGTTGTCCGACGCGAGCTTTCTCGACGGCGTCGCGCTTGCGGGGATGTTGCCGGCGCCGCTCGTCATCTTCGCGACCTTTGCGGGTTATGTCGCGGGCGGACTTCCCGGCGCGGTTGCGATTACGGTGGGCATGTTCCTTCCCGCCTTCGCTTTCTCGATGATCTTCTTCGAGCGGCTGGAGGCAGTGGTCGAGAATCCGGCGCTGCACCGCGCGCTCGCCGGCGTCGCGGCGGCGGTCGTCGGCGTGATCGCGGCAACGCTGCTGCAACTTGGCTGGGTGACCGCGCTGCGCGTGTCGACCCCGGTGGCGGCTGTCATCATCTTTGCCGGTGCGGTTGCGGCGGTGATGCTGCTCAAGGGCAAATGGGTTGCGCCCGCGCTGGTGATCGGCGCCGGCGTCGCCGGATGGCTGCTCAATCCCTGAGCAGCCTTTCCCCCTTGCCGACTCACCCCTTCGCGCCTATATGCGGCCTACTTCTTGACATGGTTAGCCAGTTGGGACGTCGGGGCCGCGGGCCGCGGCGGCTATCCGCACATGCTTTCCGGTCATCCGAATTGGGAAATTTCATTGGCCGATCTCGACGTCCTGAATGCGATCATCGCGCCCGAAGCCGAGGCGATGGGCCTTGCGCTCGTGCGCGTCGCCTTTTTCGGCGGCGAGAGCGACCCGACGCTGCAGGTGATGGCCGAGCGCCCCGACACGCGCCAGCTGACGATCGAGGATTGCGCCGACCTGTCGCGCCGCATTTCGGCGCAGCTCGACGCGCTCGAGGAAGCGGGCAAGGACCCGATCGACCAGGCCTACCGTCTGGAAGTGTCGTCGCCCGGCATCGATCGGCCGCTGACGCGCCCCGCCGACTTCGCCGACTGGGCGGGGCATGAGGCGAAGATCGCGCTGAAAGAAAAGCGCGACGGGCGCCAGCGCTTCAGCGGCGTGCTGATCGGCATCGAGGGCGATGTCGTGACGATACAGGATAAGGAAGAGAAAGAGCATAAGCTGCCGTTCGACGCGATCGACACCGCGAAGCTGGTTCTCACCGACAAATTGATTGCCGCAACCGTCCCGCTTTCAGCCGAAGGCGCCGACGAAATGGAAGAAGAAGGACAGGACTGATGGCCACTGCCATTTCCGCCAACCGCGCCGAACTGCTGGCGATTGCCAACAGCGTCGCCAGCGAGAAGATGATCGACAAGGGCATCGTGATCGAGGCCATTGAGGAAGCGATCCAGCGCGCCGCGCGCGCCCGCTACGGCGCCGAGAACGACATTCGCGCCAAGCTCGACGTGCAGACCGGCGACCTTCGCCTGTGGCGCGTCGTCGAAGTGGTCGAGCAGGTCGAGGATTATTTCAAGCAGGTCGACCTCGCCGCCGGCCAGAAGCTGCAGAAGGACGCCAAGATCGGCGACTTCATCGTCGACCCGCTGCCCGCGGTCGACCTCGGCCGTATCGACGCCCAGTCGGCAAAGCAGGTGATCTTCCAGAAGGTCCGCGAAGCCGATCGCGAGCGTCAGTATCAGGAATTCAAGGATCGCGCGGGTGAGATCATCACCGGCGTCGTGAAGTCGGTCGAATTCGGCCACATCGTCGTCAACCTCGGCCGCGCCGAAGGCGTGATCCGCCGCGACCAGCAGATCCCGCGCGAACTGATGCGCGTCGGTGATCGCGTCCGCGCTTTGATCCTGTCGGTGCGCAGCGAAACCCGCGGCCCGCAGATTTTCCTCAGCCGCGCGCACCCCGACTTCATGAAGAAGCTGTTCGCGCAGGAAGTCCCCGAAATCTACGACGGCATCATCGAGATCAAGGCCGCCGCGCGCGACCCGGGTTCGCGCGCCAAGATCGGCGTCATCAGCTACGACGGCTCGATCGACCCCGTCGGCGCGTGCGTCGGCATGAAGGGCAGCCGCGTTCAGGCGGTCGTCCAGGAAATGCAGGGAGAAAAGATCGACATCATTCCCTGGTCCGAAGACACCGCGACCTTCGTCGTCAACGCGCTCCAGCCCGCAACGGTGCAGCGCGTCGTCATCGACGAGGATGACAGCCGCATCGAAGTCGTCGTTCCCGACGACCAGCTGTCGCTTGCCATCGGTCGCCGCGGCCAGAACGTCCGTCTTGCCAGCCAGCTGACCGGCAGCCAGATCGACATCATGACCGAGGCCGACGCGAGCGAAAAGCGTCAGCGCGAATTCGTCGAACGCTCGACGATGTTCCAGGAAGAACTCGACGTCGACGAAACGCTGGCACAGCTGCTCGTCGCCGAAGGCTTTGGCGAACTCGAAGAAGTCGCCTATGTCGGCATCGACGAACTCGCGAGCATCGAAGGCTTTGACGAGGAACTGGCGCAGGAACTGCAGAGCCGTGCAACCGAAGGTCTCGAGCGCCGTGAAGAAGCATCGCGCGCCCAGCGCCGCGAGCTCGGCGTCGAGGATGCGCTCGCCGACATTCCGCATCTGACCGAAGCGATGCTCGTCATCCTCGGCAAGGCCGGGATCAAGACGCTCGACGATCTCGCCGATCTCGCGACCGACGAACTGATCGCGAAGAAGCGCACCGACAATCGCCGCGGCCCGCCGCGCAGCGAACGCGCCGAAGACAAGGGCGGCGTGCTCGGCGAATATGGCCTGAGCGAAGAACAGGGCAACGAGATCATCATGGCGGCGCGTGCGCACTGGTTCGACGACGAACCCGAAGCGGCTGCGCCTGCCGAAGCCGGGGAGGCCGCCGATGCGGACCCCGCACAATGATCAGCTGAGCGAACCAGACCGCGCTGGTCGGCGCGGCCAGCATGTGCCCGAGCGGCGCTGCGTCATCACCGGCGAGGTTTCGCCGGCCGAACGGCTCGTGCGCCTCGCGCTCGGGCCCGACGGCAATATTGCGCCCGACGTTCTTGGCAAGGCGCCGGGGCGCGGCGCGTGGATCGGCGTCGATCGCGCGACGCTCGAAGCCGCACAGGCCAAGGGCAAGCTGAAGGGCGGGCTCGCGCGCGCGCTTCAGGATGGCAATTTCTCGATCCCCGACGATCTCGGCGCGCGCATCGAGGCGCAGCTTCAGCGCGCGACGCTCGATCGGCTGGGGCTGGAATCGCGGTCGGGGACGTTGCTCAGCGGCAATGAAAAGATCGAAACTGCGGCGCGCAAAGGGCAGGTCCGCCTGCTTCTCCATGCCAGTGATGCGGGCGAGGATGGGCGCAAGAAACTGGCGCAGGCATGGCGCGTCGGCGAGGACGATGAGGGCTCGGGCCGCGAGGGCCGGGTCTTGCCGGTGGACCGCGGCACCCTATCTATGGCATTAGGCCGCGAGAATGCGGTGCATCTGGCGTTGACCGACGCCCGCGCCGCGGACCGGGTACTGGCGCATTTGAGCCGCTGGCAGTTTTTCACAGGATGGAGTAGGGACGCGGCCAACCGCGATTCCGACCCGCATGCCGCGCCGGCTTCTGGCGAGGAAAATATTGGGGCGTTGCCGTCCAGCAACGCCGCTTCGGACGCGTTTTGAAGGAATGATGGTTTTCGATGAGTGACGAACAGGACAAACCGACCCTTACCCGCAAGCCCCTGGGGCTGAAGCGGACGGTCGAGGCCGGACAGGTGCAGCAGCAATTCAGCCACGGGCGCCGCAACACGGTGGTGGTCGAGGTGAAGCGTCGCCGCGTGCTCGGTCGTCCGGGCGAAGCCGCGCCGGTCGAGGTCGAAGAGGTCGAGGCCGCTCCGGCGCCCGCACCGGCTCCCGCTCCGGCACCCGCGCCCGCTCCGAAGCCGGCCGCGCCCCGCGTCAGCGAGAATGACAGCCTGATGTCGCGTCAGGAACGCCAGGCGCAGCTGCTGCGCGAGGCCGAAGAAGCGCGCATGAATGCGCTCGAAGATAATCGTCGCCGCGACGAAGCCGCGCGCGCGCGCGCCGCCGAGGAAGAAAAGGCACGCGCCGAAGCCAAGGTCGAACAGGTGGCGACGAAGGCCGCCGAGCCGGCGCCTGCCGCAGCACCCGCTGCCGAAGCGCCTGCTGCTGCTTCCGCCGCCGAAGCGCCCGCCGCTGCTGCACCGCAGAGCGAAGCGGCGCCGACGCCCGCCCCGCGCGCGACGACCAGCGCCGCTCCCGCCCCGCGTCGCTTTACCCCGGTCGCGGCTCCCCCGCGCCCTGAACCCAAGCGTCCCGAGCCAAAGGCAACCCGTGGCGGCGACAGCCGCCGCCAGTCGGGCAAGCTGACCGTCACGCGCGCGCTCAACGAAGACGAAGGCGCACGCGCCCGCAGCCTCGCGGCGCTGAAGCGCGCCCGCGAAAAGGAAAAGCGTTCGCACATGACCTCGTCGGGTCCGCGCGAAAAGCAGGTCCGCGAAGTCGTCGTGCCCGAAAGCATCACGGTTCAGGATCTCGCGAACCGTATGGCCGAAAAGACCAACGACCTGATCAAGGCGCTGTTCAAGATGGGCGTCCCGTCGGCCAGCACCGACACGATCGATCAGGACACCGCCGAATTGCTCGTCACCGAATTCGGGCATGAGATCATCCGCGTCAGCGAAGGCGACATCGACATCCGTCACGACGAAGATGTCGACGATGCCGAGCATCTGAAACCGCGCGCGCCGGTCGTTACGATCATGGGTCATGTCGATCACGGCAAAACGTCGCTGCTCGACGCGCTTCGCGGTGCGAATGTGCAGGCGGGCGAAGCCGGCGGCATTACGCAGCATATCGGCGCCTATCAGGTGAAGGCGAAGGACGGCAGCGTCATCACCTTCCTCGATACGCCGGGTCACGAAGCGTTCACCGAAATGCGCCAGCGCGGCGCCAATGTCACCGACATCGTCATCCTTGTGGTGGCGGCCGACGACGGGCTGAAGCCGCAGTCGATCGAGGCGATCAATCATGCGAAGGCGGCGGGCGTCCCGATCATCGTCGCGATCAACAAGGTCGACAAGGAAGGCGCCAACCCGCAACGCGTCCGCGAACGCCTGCTCGAACATGAGCTGGTGGTCGAGGAAATGGGCGGCGACGTGCAGAATGTCGAAGTGTCGGCGCTGAAGAAGACCGGCCTCGACAAATTGCTCGACGCGATTGCGGTGCAGGCCGAAATCATGGAGCTGAAAGCCAACCCCGATCGCGCCGCCGAAGGCACGGTGGTCGAGGCGAAGCTCGACAAGGGCCGCGGCCCCGTCGCGACGATCCTCGTCCGCCGCGGTACTTTGAAGGTCGGCGACATCTTCGTCTGCGGCGCCGAAAGCGGCCGCGTCCGCGCGCTCATCGACGACCAGGGCAAGCAGATCAAGTCGGCGACCCCGTCGATGCCGGTCGAGGTTCTCGGTCTGGGCGGCGTCCCGATGGCGGGCGACACGCTCACCGTCGTCGAGAATGAAGCGCGCGCCCGCGAAGTCGCGACCTATCGTCAGGAACAGGCGACGCGCAAGCGCACCGTGCAGGCGCCGGTCAGCCTCGAAGGCATGTTCGAGGCGCTCGCCGACAAGGCGAACGTCATCCAGTTCCCGGTGATCATCAAGGGCGATGTGCAGGGCTCGGTCGAAGCGATCGTCAATGCCCTCAACAAGATATCGACCGACGAGATCAAGGTCCGCGTGCTCCAGTCGGGCGCCGGTGCGATCACCGAGGGCGACGTGACGCTGGCGGCGGCTACGGGTGCGCCGATCATCGGCTTCAATGTCCGCCCGAACGCCAAGGCGCGCGATATCGCGAAGCGCGAAAAGGTGCGCTTCATGTATCATGACGTCATCTATCACCTGACCGACGAGGTCCGGAAAGAGATGGCGGGCGAACTGGGTCCGGAACGCGTCGAAACCGTCGTCGGCCGCGCCGAGGTCAAGGACGTCTTCCCCGCCGGCAAGCGCGACAAGGCTGCGGGCCTGCTCGTGCTCGAAGGCTCGATCCGCAAGGGGCTGCACGCACGCCTTACGCGCGACGATGTCATCGTCTCGGCAACGACCATCTCGTCGCTCCGCCGCTTCAAGGATGACGTCGCCGAAGTGCGCGCCGGTCTCGAATGCGGTGTCGTGCTGGCGGACACCAACGACATCAAGGCGGGCGACCACCTCGAAGTCTTCGAAGTCGAACTGCGCGACCGGACGCTCTGACGGGCGTCCGCTGTGCGCGGATCAGGAGGCGCCGGCATGGCTCGCTACGTCGCCCTATTCGGCAGCATCAATGTCGGCGGTAACCGGCTGAAGATGGTCGATCTGCGCGCGGCGTTCGAGGCTGAGGGCTTCAGCGACGTCGAGACGGTCGTGGCCAGCGGCAACGTCATCTTCTCGCACCCCGCGCGGCCGACGCGCGGGCTCGAGGAGAAGCTGACGCTGATGGTCGACGACCGCTTCGACATGAGCTGTGCTGCGCTCGTGCGCAGCCGCGACGAGCTTGCCGCCGCGATCGCCGACAATCCCTTTGCGGGCACGAACGAGGACAAGTTCGTCCACACGATGTTCCTCGACGGGCAGCCAACCGCGGCGCAGTTCGACGCGCTGGCGGCCGATAAATGGATCCGGCCGAACGAGCGCCTCGCGCTTGGCGACCGGGCGCTTTACATCGATTTTGGCGACGGCGTCGCCGACAGCAAATTGACCGCGCGGATGATCGAGCGCCGGTTGGAACATAAGGGCACGGCGCGCAACATGCGGTCGATCGCCCGCATTATCGACAAGCTCGACCAGTTGGAGAAAGCGTAAGCCATGAAACCCGACAAGGACCGGAAAAGGGATAGCGGCCCCTCGGTTCGCGTGCTGCGCGTCGGCGAACAGGTGCGCCATCTCCTCTCCGACATTCTCGCGCGCGGCGACGTCCACGACGATATTCTCGCCAAGCATCCGGTGAGCATCACCGAAGTCCGCATGTCGCCCGACCTCCGCCACGCGACCGTGTTCGTGAAGCCCCTGCTCGGCAAGGAAGAGGAGGCGGTGCTGAAGGCGCTGCGCACCAACACCGCGTGGCTGCAAAAGAGCGTCGCCGAAAAGATGAGCATGAAATATGCTGCGAAGCTGAAATTCCTGAGCGACGAAAGCTTCGACGAGGCGAGTCACATCGACAAATTGCTGCGCGATCCTAAGGTCGCGCGCGATCTGGGCGAGCCCGAGGCGGACGCATAATCCCATTCTTCGTCACCCCGGACTTGATCCGGGGTCCCGCTCAGCAAGGTCGAAAGCTGGACCCCGGATCAAGTCCGGGGTGACGAAGAGGGACGGGCATGACTTGATCGAAAGCCCTACTTCCCCTTGATCCCCGCGGCCTCTTCCAACTCCACCAGCGCATCCTCCAGATAGTCGATCAGCCGCTGCACATGCGGCACGCTGCGGCGGCACGCGGTGATGCCGAAGTCGATATTCTTGTTGTTCGATACCTGCGTGATGTTCATCGCCATGCCGTCGACCGGGATGCTCGCGGGATACATGCCGTCCAATCGAGCGCCGTTCCAGTAAAGCTGCTCGCGCGGGCCCGGGACGTTTGAGATCGTCACGCTATACGCCGGAAATTTATCGGCGGTGCGCGTCAGCGCGGTCAGCATCTGCGGCATCTGGGTGATCGCGGTATAGATCTGGATCTGCTGCGCGGTCATTTCGCGCAGCTGCGCCTTCGCGGCGTTCATCGACGCCTGGATCGTCGCCATGCGCGTCGCGGGGTCGTCGATATGCGTCGCGAGATTGGCAGTCACCGCCGCGACCGAATTGCCCGAATCGATATCGTCCTTGGCGCGGATCGACACCGGCGCCATGGCTTTGAGCGGCTTGTCGGGAAGCTCGTTCAGCGACTGCAGATATTTGCGCATCGCGCCCGAACACATCGCGAGCACCGCGTCGTTGATCGTCCCGTCATACGCCTTGCCCATCGCGCGCACGCGTTCGAGCGACCAGCTTTGCGCCACGAAGCGCCGCGCGCCGGTAATGTTGCGGTTGAAGCTGGTGCGCGGCAATCCGCCCCAAGGGGTCGCGAGGTCGCTGCCGCCCAGCCCGAACATCGCCGCGGCGTATTGGTTCAATGCCTTCGTCACCCCGACGCTGTTGCCCCATTGCTCCTTCAGGAAGCCGCCGATGGCTTTGAGGTCGGTGAGGCTCGGCGTGGGCGCTTTCTTCGGCACCGGGAACTTGCGCTTGTAGGCTTCATAGGCTTCGACCGACATCGGCGAATAGCTGCGCTTTTCTTTGTGGTCGGCCGACAGCATCGCATTGGTGAAATGCATCGACGACGCGCCGTCCATCAACGCGTGGTGGATCTTGAAATAGGTCGCGATCTGGCGATCGGGCAACCCCGAGATCAGCGTGATCTCCCACATCGGTCGCGTGCGGTCGAGCAAGGTGCCGTGGAGGCGCGAGACGAGTTCGAACATCTCGCGATAGCGCCCCGGCTTAGGCAATGCGGCGCTGCGCACATGGTAATGCATGTCGATGTCGCGGTCGGGCTCGAGCCGGATCGGCCCATATTGCCCGAGCGGCGTGAGCTTCAGCACCTCGCTGAACGGCCGGCGCAGCCCTTCTGACTGGCGCAGCATTGCGAGCTGCTCGTTGAGCCATTCGGTCTCGTCGACCTTGTCGGGCAGCGTGTAGAGATTGACGCCGCCGACATGCATCGGCGTCTCGCGCGTTTCGGCGACGAGGAACATCGCGTCGGTCACCGGCATCAGCCGCATGGCAGCTCTCCCCACTGTTTATGCTGCATCTTTTGATGCGCAGCATGGGAGGGGGGCAGAGGCGAGTCAAGCAGCCCCCAATTCGCGAATGGTTTGATGATTGGCGGGGGCGACCGAACGCGTTATCGCAGCCGCATGGCCAAGCTCTATTTCTACTACGCCAGCATGAATGCCGGCAAATCGACGACGCTGCTCCAGGCGGATTTCAACTATCGCGAGCGCGGCATGGAAACGATGCTGTGGACTGCAGCGCTCGATGACCGGTACGGCGCGGGGCAGGTGACGAGCCGCATCGGGTTGATGGCCGAGGCGCATAAATTCGATCCCGACAGCGACATGTTCGCCGCGGTGAATGCCGAGAACGCCGAACGCCCGCTCGCCTGCGTGCTCGTCGACGAAGCGCAGTTTCTGACGCGTGCGCAGGTCCTCGATCTCGCGCGGCTCGCCGACGAGGTGAATATTCCGGTGCTCTGCTATGGCCTGCGCACCGATTTTTCGGCCGAGCTCTTCCCCGGATCGGCGGCGTTGCTCGGCATCGCCGACGCGCTCGTCGAATTGAAGGCCGTGTGCGAATGCGGGCGCAAGGCGACGATGAACCTGCGCGTCGACGAAAGCGGGCGTGCAGTGGTCGAGGGCGCACAGACCGAGATCGGCGGCAACGACCGCTATGTCGCGATGTGCCGGCGTCACTTTATGGCGAAGCGACGCGAAGCCGCGGAAGCACTCGCCGATGCTTGACCGGCTCTATATCGACCTTGCCGATGGTGACCTGCAGCTCGTCAAGCTGACAGAAGGGCATCGCGAGGCGTTGCGCATCGTATGCGCCGCCGATGCCGATATCTGGCCGATCTATTCGTCGAGCTTCGGCCTCGACCATTTCGACAAGAGCTTCGATACACTGATCGGTGGCGCCGGGCGCATGCCCTATGCGATCATGGACGGCGACACGCTCGTCGGCATGACCGCCTGGCTGCGCCCTGACATGTCGGCGCAGACCGTCGAGATCGGCAACAGCTTCATCCATCCCGATGCGCGCGGCACCGGCTTCAACGGCCGGGTCAAGAAACTGATGCTCGATCACGCCTTCGCGACCGGCATTCGCCGGATCGAATTCCGCATCGACGAACGCAACAAGCGCAGTCAGGCGGCGGTCGCCAAGCTCGGCTGTACCAAGGACGGTGTGCTGCGGTCGGAGCGCGTCACCTGGACCGGCTATACCCGCGACACGGGCCTATGGTCGCTGCTCGCCGCCGAGTGGGCGGGGCGGTTCTAGGGTCAGCCCCGGTTCAGCCAGCTTTCGCTAAACGACTCGCCATGAAGAATCTCGCACTCTCCCTGGCCGCCGTGCTGCTTCCCCTTTCTGCGGCCGCGGCGGCCAACGAGCCTGCAAAAGAGCCGCGCGCGCTCGGCATCGAATCGAGCATCGTCTTTCCGGGCGACAGCTCGATTCGCAACTGGCAGGCCGACCGCGATCGCGGCATCTGGATACAGGGCCGCGGAAACGACTGGTATTATGGCACCTTCGCCAGCTTCTGCCGCGACCTCGATTTCGCTCAGGCGATCGGCTTTGAAACGCGCGGCGCCGGACGGCTCGACAAGTTTTCGTCGATCATCGTTCGCGGCGAGCGCTGTCAGCTGAGCTCCTTCGTAACCTCGGCCCCGCCGCCGTCGAAGGCAGAGCGCAAGGCGGCACGCGAAGCCGAAAAGGCCGCGCAAAATTGACAGCGTTTGACCTGCGCCCTAGCGGCGCGGGATGAACGGCTGGATCATCCTCGACAAACCCTTGGGGCTCGGCTCGACGCAGGCGGTCGGCGCGGTGAAGCGCGTGTGCCGCGAGGCGGGGGTGGGCAAGGTCAAGGTCGGTCATGGCGGGACGCTCGACCCGCTGGCAACGGGCGTGCTCCCAATCGCGCTCGGCGAGGCGACCAAGCTCTGCGGCCGGATGCTCGATGCGAGCAAGATTTACGACTTTACCGTCGCATTCGGCACCGAGACGGCGGGGCTCGATGCCGAGGGCGAGGTGGTGGCGACCAGCGATATGCGCCCGACGCTCGCCGAGTTGGAAGCGGTACTGCCGCGCTTCACCGGGCCGATCGAGCAGGTGCCCCCCGCTTTTTCGGCGATAAAGATCGATGGCGAGCGCGCCTATGACCGTGCGCGCAAGGGCGAAGCGGTCGAGATGAAGGCGCGCAGCGTGACGATCCATGCGCTCGACGTGCATGAGGCGTCGGCGGGCTCGCTCGACAGCGCGACCCTTTCCGCTCATGTCTCCAAAGGCACTTATATCCGCAGCCTTGCACGCGACATTGCGCACGCGGCCGGCACCGTCGGCCATGTCACCATGCTCCGCCGCACGAAGGCGGGGCCGTTCGACCTTTCACAGGCGATTTCGCTGGACAAATTGAACGCATTCGGCCAAGGCGCCGCGCAATCAGAAATCATTCTGCCGCTCGAGGCAGGGCTGGTCGACATCCCGGCTCTGAACCTTTCCCCGGAAGCGGCAGGGGCGATCCGTCAGGGTCGCGTCTGGACCGGGGGGTGCACGGATGACGGGCTCTATTGGGGAAGGGACAGCGAAATGCGTCCCGTCGCCCTGATCGAGGCTTTGGCGGGAACGCTGAAGGTCGTCCGCGGCTTCAATCTGTAAACAAGGATGTTCGAGGAAAAAAGACTATGTCGATTACCGCCGAGCGCAAAGCCGAAGTCATCAAGGACAATGCCCGCGAAAAGGGCGATACCGGTTCGCCGGAAGTCCAGGTCGCGATCCTGACCGACCGCATCAACACGCTGACCGATCACTTCAAGGCGCACCACAAGGACAACCACAGCCGCCGCGGCCTCCTGATGATGGTCAACAAGCGCCGCAGCCTCCTCGACTATCTGAAGAAGAAGGACGAGGCCCGCTATTCGGCGCTGATCGCGAAGCTGGGTCTTCGCAAGTAAGAATTTCTGGCGGCCCCGGACTTCCGGGGCCGCTGTCATATTGGTCCCGCGCAAAGTGCCGGACCGCAGGGCCGCTCCCGCATCCGGCGGGACCGCCATCGGGGCAGACAGACGCCCTACACCGCCCCGGGCCGGATTGCCCGGAATCAGAGGCCCCGCCCGGCATAGGGCCCGGCGGGCGAAGGAAACCACATGTTTGACGTGAAAAAAGTATCGATCGAGTGGGGCGGTGAAACGCTGACGCTCGAAACGGGCAAGGTTGCCCGCCAGGCCGATGGCGCCGTCATCGCGACGCTGGGCGAAACGGTCGTCCTGTGCGCCGTCACCGCCGCCAAGAAGGTCAAGGAAGGGCAGGATTTCTTCCCGCTCACCGTCCATTATCAGGAAAAATATTCGGCCGCCGGACGCATCCCGGGCGGCTTTTTCAAGCGCGAACGCGGCGCGACCGAAAAGGAAACGCTGGTTTCCCGCCTGATCGACCGCCCGATCCGCCCGCTGTTCCCCGAAGGGTTCTACAACGAAATCAACGCCATTGCTCAGGTTCTGAGCTATGACGGCCACAACGAGCCCGACATTCTGGCGCTCGTCGCTGCGTCGGCCGCGATGACGATTTCGGGCGTCCCCTTCATGGGCCCGATCGGCGCCGCGCGCGTCGGCTACATCGACGGCGAATATATCCTGAACCCGACCGACGCACAGGTTGCCGAAGGCGACCTCGACCTCGTTGTCGCTGCCACCTACGACGCGGTGATGATGGTCGAATCCGAAGCCAATGAGCTGTCGGAAGAGGTCATGCTCGGCGCCGTCCTGTTCGCACACGACGCGTGCAAGGAAGTCGTGAAAGCGATCGTGAAGCTCGCCGAACAGGCCGCCAAGGATCCCTGGGCGATGGCTGAACAGGCTGACCTGACCGCCGCCAAGGACAAGCTGAAGAAGCTGATCGGCAAGGATATTGCCGCCGCCTACAAGCTGACGGACAAGTCGGCGCGCTCGAACGCGCTGAACGAAGCGCGCGGCAAGGCCAAGGAAGCCTTCGCCGATGCGGCTCCGCAGGATCAGCTCGCCGCGTCCAAGCTGGTGAAGAAGCTGGAAGCCGAAATCGTTCGCGGCGCCATCCTCAAGGACGGCAAGCGCATCGATGGCCGCAAGACGACCGAAATCCGCCAGATCGTCGCCGAAACGCACTTCCTGCCCCGCGCACATGGTTCGGCGCTGTTCACCCGCGGTGAAACGCAGACGATCGCCACCGCAACGCTCGGCACCAAGGAAAGCGAACAGATGGTCGATGGCCTGAACGGCCTGTCGTACCAGAACTTCATGCTCCACTATAACTTCCCGCCCTATTCGGTCGGTGAAGTCGGCCGCTTCGGTGCGCCGGGCCGCCGCGAAGTCGGTCACGGCAAGCTGGCATGGCGTGCGCTGCACCCCGTGCTGCCGACGAAGGACGAATTCCCCTACACGATCCGCCTCACCAGCGACATCACCGAGTCGAACGGCTCGTCGTCGATGGCGTCGGTGTGCGGCGGTTCGCTCGCGATGATGGACGCTGGCGTGCCGATCAAGCGCCCCGTTTCGGGCATCGCGATGGGCCTGATCCTCGAAGGCAAGGATTATGCGATCCTGTCGGACATCCTTGGTGACGAAGATCACCTCGGCGACATGGACTTCAAGGTCGCGGGCACGTCCGAAGGCATCACCACGATGCAGATGGACATCAAGATCGCGGGCATCACGCGCGAGATCTTCGAAGCCGCGCTCAACCAGGCCAAGGAAGGCCGCGCGCACATCCTCGGCGAAATGGCGAAGGCGCTCGGCGAAACCCGCAGCGAATTGTCGGCGCATGCACCGCGTATCGAAACGATGCAGATCGACAAGTCGAAGATCCGCGACATCATCGGCACCGGCGGCAAGGTGATCCGCGAGATCGTCGCGACCACCGGCGCGAAGGTCGACATCGACGACGAAGGTCTGATCAAGATCTCGTCGAGCGACCTCGACCAGATCGAAGCCGCTCGCAAGTGGATCAGCGGCATCGTCGAGGAAGCCGAAGTCGGCAAGATTTATGACGGCAAGGTCGTCAATCTCGTCGATTTCGGAGCGTTCGTGAACTTCATGGGCGGCAAGGACGGTCTCGTCCACGTCAGCGAAATTGCCAACGAGCGCGTCGAGAAGGTGGCCGATGTCCTGAGCGAAGGCCAGGAAGTCAAGGTCAAGGTCCTCGAGATCGACCAGCGCGGCAAGGTTCGCCTGTCGATGCGCGTCGTGAACCAGGAAACCGGCGAAGAGCTGGAAGACACGCGCCCGCCGCGCGAACCGCGCGGTGATCGCGGTCCCAGAGGCGATCGGGGCCGTGACGGCGGTGATCGTGGCGATCGGGGTCCGCGTGGCGGCGGTGGCCGTGACCGTGGTCCGCGCCGCGACGGCGGTGACCGTGGCGACCGCGGCCCGCGCCGCGAGCGCAGCGAAGGTCCGGAAGACCAGGGCCATGTGCCCGACTTCCTGAAGGACTGAGCCTTCCGCTAATCGGAATAGAGAAGGGGCTGCCGAAAGGCGGCTCCTTTTTTTTGGGTTTTTGGGCGGAGAACCGTCATTTCGTGAATCCCGGCGAAAGCCGGGGCCAGTGCGGAAAGGCGCGAGGTTGGCGTCGGAATTCTGGGCCCCGGCTTTTGCCGGGGTTCACATCTTTAACGGCCGCTTCCGATCGTTAGCCTCCGTTCGCGCCCAACTCCAACTTCAAGAACTCCCGGATCTTCACCCAGCTGTCCATACGCGCCGCGGCATTTCCCGCTTCGGTGCCGCCGAGCTTCGCCCAATATCGACGTGCCTTGTTGTCGGCGAAGGGTGCGCCCATCACCCCGTGCCCCGCGTCTCTGTATCGCAGCACGACCGGGGCGGGCGCTCCCTTCGCGGCCGCGCGCGCGACGATCTGGCCGGCCATCGGGCAACTCGGCCACAATTTCTCGGCCTCGCCGCACACGAGCAGCAGCTTGCCCTTGTATTTCTCGACCGGAATGATCGCCGCGGGGTTCCTGTCCAGTTCCTTCAGGCCATTCACGAACACCGGCATCAGCCCGTCGCTTCCCGGCTGCCCCTTATATGCAAGGTGCGGCACCGGTTCGCCCTTTTCGCTCCACGACGAGCTGAACGATCCGAGCATGTAATTCTCGCCGGTCATCCCGTCCCACACGACGCTCGACGGCATACCGAGCACCGCCGTCCGGATGCCGGGATAGCGCGTCGCGACCACCAGCCCCGCCTCGGCGCCCTTTGAATAGCCGACGATGCCCAGCCGGTTCGCGTCGACGCCGGGCTGCCGCTTCAGCCAGTCGAGCCCCCGATAGAAATCCTCGAGCGGAATGTCCTTGAGCTTCGCCGATTTGCCCGGCGCATTGTGATAGGCGAGCTGGAGCGTGCTATAGCCCTCGGCTTGCAACAGCAGCGCCAGCGCGCGCATGTCTTTGCCGAGCCCGCCTTCGGACCCGCCGAGCAGCAGGATCGCCGGATGCGGGCCGGTGCCTGGCGCCGGATAGTAATTTGCGAAAATCCCGCCCCCGTTGACCCGCTGGCCAGTGGAACCCGCCTCGACGATCTTTGCGGGCACCGGCGGCAGCGCGATCATCCATGCCATGCCGCCCGCACCGACGACGACCAACGCGCCCAGGATGCCGAGTGTGATTTTCCATTTCCGCTTCATGGCCGCCCTCCATGTCCCAACTGTCTTATTAAGATAGAACACCCCGCGCCTTTTCCACAAAAAAGAAGGGGCCGCCCGCGCAGCCCCTTCTCTTTGCGATACCGGATGGGTCAACCGAACAGGCGCTCGGCATAAACGCCGCGCAGCTGCGCAAAATTGTCCCAGTGCGGCGTCGGCGTCGTGCCGCGCAACTTTGCTTCGAGCACATCGACGTGGCTGTGCCAGCCCGCGCTGACGTTGAGCAGCACCGAGGGGTCCTCGACGCGCTTGTGGACGATCGTCAGCATTATCTCGTCGCCCTTTTCTTCGAGCGTGAAGGTCACGCCGCCGGTGCTGCCCCAGCTGATCTCCAGCAGGTGCGGCGCGTCGATCGCGAGGACTTCGCATGTCATCCTGTGTTCGTCGCCAAAGCCCTCGGGGCGTTCGCCCGGCGGGTCGGTCAACTCGTCGTTGCGCCAGACGAGATCTACGGGGGCGCCGACCATCTGTTCCATCGCGCCCGCGGCGAGCCACAAGCGGCGCAGGTCGCTGTCGGTCAGATACGACCAGACGCGTTCGACCGGGCCGGGGAGCAGGCGTTCGATCGTCAGCGTCGCGGGCTCGGTGATCACGCCGCAATTGTCGTCGGTCAGCATCATTGTCATCACTTTTCTCCTTCTTTCCCGGGGAGGGGCTTCTTTGGGGGAGGGGGAACGGCATCTTCGGCGCGCAGCAGCCGTTCGAGCGTATCGAGCCGGTCGGTCCAGAAGCGGCGGTACAGGCCGATCCACCGGTCGGCGCTCATCAGCGGCACCGGATCGAGGCTGCAGACATGCGTCCGCCCGCGCACGTCGCGGCGGACCATTCCGGCATTTTCCAGCACCTTGATGTGTTTCGATGCCGCAGCGAGCGACATGGCGAAGGGCTCGGCGAGTTCGCCTACCGTCCGTTCGCCGGCGGCGAGTTCGCCCAGCATCGCGCGGCGCGTCGCATCGCCGAGTGCGTGGAAGATCGTATCGAGAGTGTGCGAATCATGTTCAACCATGTGGTTGAATATTGATCGACCCGGCTTAATTGTCAACCGATTGGTTGAATTATTTTGCGTCGACCCCGGCGATCCGGTTTCCGGCATCCTCGCGATAGAGCGACCAGTTCGCCGGGCATTTGTTCACCGCCTTGGGCAGGCCCTGCATGCCTTCGGTGATCCAGCAATCGTTGAAGATCGAGCAATAGCAGGCGCGGACCTTGAGCTTCCACCGCTCCTTGTTGAACGTCTGCCAGACCTTCTCGGAGGATGGGGTGCGCGGAAAGCTGACGAAATCGATCGTCTCGCCGGGACGCACGGCTATTCCGGTCGACGGCGAGGTGGAAAAGATCAGCGCGCGCGCCCCGGTTTCGGTACAGCATGCCTGGAGCAGGTCGAGCGGGGTGGTTACCGGCTTGTCTTCATAGCGGATTTCGATCGGACCGAGGATGGCGGGGCCGACTCCATTGTTGGTCAGCGTCAGCGCGATATCCTGATTGCCCTCCTTGTCCCCGTTGCTCGTCCCGAAGGTGACGAACGGCATCACGCCGCCACTCTGCATCTTCTGCGTCGCGTCGGCCTGGACGAAAGCGAAATAAGCGAGCGCAAGCGAGGCGATCAGCGCGGGCAGGCCGATGAGGAAATGCGCGATCGTAATAAATGGCAAATAGCGCAGGAAGCGCGATCCGATCGTCGCGACGTCGGGTGTGGATACGGCAGGCCCGGGCGTGGTGTCGCGGTTCGGCGTTTCGCTCATCACTATCCTCTTTCGCTTTCGGGGGCATGCCTAGACCGACTTGCGGACTTTTCCAATCGGCACTGTTTCCGGCAACGCTTGAAACCGCTCGCGTCGATCGGTGCATTGCGTTTATGATCGCTACCATGCTGACCATGCTTCTTTCCGCGCTTGCGCTCGCCGCCCAACCGACCTCTGTCCCGCCGCAGGTGACGCAATTGCCGCCGGCGACGCTGCCGCCGGTCCCCGCGTCCGTCACGCCGGTAGTGGAGGCGGATACGCGGCCCTATGTCGCGCTCGCGACCGATCTTGGTACGATCACGGTACGGATCGAGAACAAGCGCGCGCCGATCACCGCCGGGAATTTCCTGCGCTACGTCGATGCCAAGCGGATGGACGGGTTCAAATTCTATCGCTCGACCAAAAGCTGGGGGCCGGCGAACCAGCTGGTGCAGGCGGGCAACCGCGGCGACGCGCGCAAGAATTTCCCGCCCATCGCGCACGAGCCGACGAAGACCAGCGGGTTGACGAATTGCAAGGGCGCGCTGTCGATGGCGCGGCTCAACCCCGGTGATGCGACGAGCGATTTCTTCCTGCTGCTGTCCGACATCAAGGGTTTCGATAGCGACGCACCCGGTGGCGACGGCGCGGGCTTTGCGGTGTTCGGCGAAATCGTTGCGGGCGCCGACATCGCCGAGGCGATCTTCAACGCCCCGATTTCGCCGACCGCGGGCGAGGGTGTGATGGTCGGCCAGATGCTCGACCCGCAAGTGACGATCAAGACCGCGCGTCGCGTCTCCGCGCCCGTCGGCGCGCCGCAAGGCTGTGTCGTCAAGGCGCCGTAAAGCTGCGCCGGACCCCCATCATTTATTTTGCGTTCATCTGCGCTGTGGCTATACCGCGCGCATGACTCGATTTGCCCTTTCGCGCGCGACCGTGCGCCTGCTCGCCGCCGCACTTGCGATTACCCCCATGCTGGCGGCCTGTGCCGGGGGCGGCAATGTGAAGAAAGACACGCGTTACGTCGCGCGCGACGTCAACACGCTGTACCGCGCGGCGCAGGACCGGCTCGAACGCCGTCAATATGGTCTTGCCGCCGCGCTGTTCGACGAAGTCGAGCGCCAGCACCCCTATTCCCCCTGGGCGCGCCGCGCGCAGCTGATGAGTTCGTTCAGCTATTATATGGACCGCGAATATACCCCGGCGATCGAGGCGGCGCAGCGTTTCCTCGCGATCCACCCGGGCAACAAGGATGCGCCCTACGCCTATTATCTGATCGGTCTCAGCTATTATGAGCAGATCAGCGACGTTACCCGCGACCAGAAGATCACCCAGCAGGCGCAGAACGCGCTCGGCGAAGTGATCCGCCGCTATCCCGACAGCCGCTATGCGTCCGACGCGCGCCTCAAGGTCGATCTGGTGCAGGATCACCTCGCGGGCAAGGAAATGGAAATTGGCCGTTTCTACCAGCGCAGCTCGAACTGGCTCGCGGCGTCGATCCGTTTCCGCGAGGTCGTCGACAAATATCAGACGACCAGCCACGCGCCCGAGGCGCTCTATCGCCTGACCGAATCCTATCTCGCGCTCGGCATCCCGGCCGAGGCGAAGAAGTCGGCCGCGGTGCTCGGTGCCAACTATCCGGGCAATGAATGGTATCAGCGTGCCTACAAGCTGATGCAGAAGAACGCCCCTAGCGCCTGATCGCGCCGGGAATAGATTCTGCCTTTGTTCTGCGGTAAGGACGGCTCGTGCTAACCGCTCTATCCATCGCCAATATCGTCCTGATCGAACGGCTCGACCTCGATTTCGAGGCCGGGCTGGGCGTGCTGACCGGCGAGACCGGCGCTGGCAAGTCGATCCTGCTCGACGCCCTCGGCCTCGCGCTCGGTGCGCGCGCCGACAATGCGCTGGTGCGGCAAGGCACCGACAAGGCACAGGTGACCGCCAGCTTTGTCGCACCGGCATCGGGAACGATGCTCGCCGCATTGCTCGCCGAGAATGAGATCGAGCTTGAGCCCGGCGAACCGCTGTTGATCCGCCGGACATTGAAGGCCGATGGCGGCAGCCGCGCTTTCCTGGGCGACCAGCCCTGTTCGGCGGCGCTGCTGCGCGAAGTCGGGACCTATCTGGTCGAAATCCACGGCCAGCACGACGACCGCGGCCTGCTCGCCCCAGCGGGGCACCGCGCGCTGCTCGACGCCTATGCGCGCGCCGATACGCGCGGCGTCGCGACGGCTCACGCCGCTTGGCGCGCCGCCGAGGACAGGCTCGCGGCCGCGCGCACCGCCATTTCCGAAGCCGAACGCGACCGCGAATGGCTCGAACATTGCGTTGCCGAATTGCAGACGCTCGCGCCGCAGCCGGGCGAGGATGCCGAGCTGTCCGAAGCGCGGGCGACGATGCAAAAGGGCGAGAAGGTCGCGGGCGACCTCGGCGCGATCATGGAGGCGTTCGAGGGAAGCGACAGCGGTCCCGCACAACTCCGCGGCGCGGCGCGGCGGCTCGACCGGCTTGCGGGCGATCATCCTTTGCTCGCCGAGGCACTCGCGGGGCTCGACCGCGCGATCATCGAGGCCGACGAGGCCGAGAGCAAGCTCCACGAAGCCGCGCGCGCGATGGAATATGATCCCGAACGGCTCGAGGCGACCGAGACGCGGCTGTTCGAACTCCGGGCGATGGCGCGTAAGCATAATGTCCAGCCTGACGAACTCGCCGAACTCACCGGCACACTCGCCGCAAGGCTCGACGCGATCGAGGGCGGCAGCGCTGGGCTGGCAAAGCTCGAAGCCGCGGTCGCCGAGACCGCCGCCGCCTATACGCACGCCGCGACCACGCTCTCCGACCAGCGCGCGAAGGCCGCGACCCGCCTCGACATCGCGGTCGCGGGCGAACTCGTGCCGCTCAAACTCGACGCCGCGCGCTTCCAGACGCTCGTCGAACGCCTGCCAGCCGATCGCTGGGGACCCGAGGGCATGGATCGCGTCGAGTTCCTCATCTCGACCAACCCCGGCGCGCCCTTCGCGTCGCTCGCCAAGATCGCGTCGGGCGGCGAACTCTCGCGCTTCATCCTCGCGCTCAAGGTCGCGCTCGCCGAAGAGGGCGGCGCCGACACGATCATCTTCGACGAAATCGATCGCGGCGTCGGCGGCGCGGTCGCAAGCGCGATCGGCGAGCGCCTTGCGCGCCTCGCTGGCGCCGGAAAGCAATTGCTCGCCGTCACGCACAGTCCGCAGGTTGCAGCAAAAGGCGCCGCGCATTTCATCATCGCCAAGTCGAGCGAAGGCACGGTCACCCGCACCAGCGTTCACGCGCTCGACGAAGCCGGCCGCCGCGAGGAAATCGCGCGCATGCTGTCGGGCGCCGAAGTGACTGCGGAAGCGCGCGCGCAGGCGGAAAGATTACTGGAGATCCTATGAACGATCAGGCGCAACATTATCGGGAAGAGGGTTATCTCGCGCTGCCCGGTTTCGTGCCGACCGACGTGACGCATGCGTTGCTCGGTATGCTGAAGTCCGACCTTGTCCAGGGCGGCGTCTCCTTCGATCAATTGAAGCGCAAGCACGACCTGCTCGCGACCGCGGCGGTCGAGGTATACGGCACGCACTATCTGCCGCTTTCGACCTTCCTCTGGGGGATGACCCCGGCGATCAGCGCCATCGTCGGTCACGATCTGCGCCCGACCTATTGCTATTTCCGGATGTACCGCAAAGGCGATATCTGCCGCGTCCATTCGGACCGCTACGCCTGCGAGCACAGCCTGTCGCTGTTGCTCGCGGCAAGCGACGGGACAGCGTGGCCGCTTGAGGTGGGGTCCGAGCATATCGAGACACCGCGCCAGCGCGCCGATCCCGATTTTGGCAACGAAGCCTACGGATCGGTGCCGATGCTTCCCGGCGATGCCGTCCTCTATCAGGGCGTGCATCGGCTGCACGGGCGGATGATGCCCAATCCCAATCGCTGGTCGGCGCACCTGTTCCTGCACTGGGTCGACCCGGCGGGTCCCTATGCCGACAACGCGTTCGAAGGAATCCGGATTCTGCCGACCGAAGCTTTGGCGATGGAAAGGGTCTAAGGCGTGGCGACGGGGCATCCGCTCGACCGGCCGGTCTGGAGCATGCTCACCGGGCGGCAGGCGCATCTCGCCGAGGGTGATGGAAGCGCGGTACGGATCGACCGCGGCTATGGCGTGTTCGGCGCCGCTCCCGATACCAGCGCCGATGCGCAAGCGGCGCTCGCGGCACTTGTGCCCGATGATGGCGAAATCTGGATCGTCGAGGGTAAACCCTGGCCGCTGCCCCCTGGCACGCGCGAAGTAAAACGCGCGGTTCTGGCGCAGATGGTCGCCGAGGGCGCGCCGCCGCCCCTGCGCGAAGGCGAGCCGGCGATCGTCGCGCTCGGCGACGGCGACGCGCCAGAAATGACTGCGCTCGCCGCGCACGCCAAACCCGGACCCTGGGGCCCGAAGACGCATCGTTACGGGCCCTTCTTCGGGAGTCGCGACAAGGGCCGGTTGCTCGCGATGGCCGGACAGCGCATCCTCGTGCCGGGCATGGCCGAGGTCAGCGGCGTGTCGACATGGGAGGATTGCCGCGGCCGCGGACTGGCGCGTGCGCTGATCGGCCATGTCATGCGCGAAATGGTCGCGCGCGGCGAAACGCCCTTCCTGCACAGCTATGCCGACAATGCGGGCGCGATCGCACTTTATGAATCGCTGGGCTTCCGCATCCGGCGCGAGGTGCATGTGCTGGCGATCGCGAAATGAACCGGCGTGAGCATCTCGCCGCGATGCTGGCGATGGCTGCGGCCTTGCTCCCTGCGGCGAAACTTCGGGCTCTGGAGGCGAAAATGGAAGAAGCCGATCCGCAATATGGCCTGCTCGGCCAGATGATGGCGCAGCCCGGCCAGCGCGACGCGCTCGTCGCGATCCTGTCCGAAGGCACCGGCCAGATGCCCGGCAACATTGCCTATCTGATCGGCGAGGACAGCGCGAACCCCGACGCGATCTGGATTGTCGAGCTGTGGGACAGCAAGGAGGCGCACGCCGCCTCGCTGAAGCTCCCCGCGGTGCAGGAGGCGATCAAGAAAGGTCGCCCGCTGATTGCAGGATTTGGTACTCGCGCCGAGTTCAAGCCGGTGGCAAAGACCGGTGCATGACCGAAATCGAATCCCTGTCGCAGGCCGACGCCGCCAATGAACTGATGCGGCTGGCGAAGCAGATCGCCTATCACAGCAAACGCTATCACGCTGAAGATGCACCCGAGATTTCGGACGCCGATTATGACGCGCTCGTCCGCCGCAACAACGAGCTCGAAGCCGCTTTCCCGGCGCTGATCCGCGCCGACAGCCCGAACAGTCAGGTCGGCGCGGTGGTCGACGCATCCCCGCTCGCCAAGGTCACCCATGCGCAGCGCATGATGAGCCTCGACAACGCCTTCGCCGCCGAAGATGTCGAGGAATTCGCTGCGCGCGTGCGCCGCTTCCTCAATCTTGCCGCCGACGCCAGCATCGCGATGACCGCCGAGGACAAGATCGACGGCCTCTCCTGTTCGCTACGCTACGAAAAGGGCAAGCTGGTGCAGGCGGCGACGCGCGGCGACGGCAGCGTGGGCGAGGATGTCACCGCGAATGTGCGCCACATCGCAGACATTCCGCAGGAGCTCAACGGAGCCGCGCCCGAGGTGTTCGAGATCCGGGGCGAAGTCTATATGGCGAAGGCCGACTTCACGGCGCTCAACGAACGTTTGATGGAAGAGGGCAGGGCGCTTGCGGCGCAGCGCGAGCAGGAATTCGATCCCGCCACCGTCCGCCAATTCGCCAACCCGCGCAACGCCGCCGCGGGCTCGCTGCGGCAGAAGGACGCGAGCGTCACCGCGTCGCGCCCGCTGCGCTTCCTCGCGCACGGCTGGGGCGAGGTGAGCGCGCTTCCTGCCGAAACCCAATATGACGTGATGAAGGCGATCGAGCGCTGGGGCGCCCCGGTGTCACCGCTGCTGAAGCGCTATGAATCGGTCGCCGACGTCTTCGCGCATTATGCCGAGATCGAGCGCCGCCGCGCCGACATGGATTATGACATCGACGGCGTCGTCTACAAGGTCGACAGCCTCGCATGGCAGCAGCGCCTCGGTTTCGTCGCCAAGGCGCCCCGATGGGCAATAGCGCATAAATTCCCCGCCGAACGCGCGCAGACGACCTTGGAAGCTATCGACATCCAGGTCGGCCGCACGGGTAAACTGACCCCCGTCGGCCGCCTCGTTCCCGTCACCGTCGGCGGGGTCGTCGTCTCGAATGTCACGCTCCACAACCGCGACGAGATCGGCCGCCTCGGCGTGCGTCCCGGCGACCGCGTCGTGATCCAGCGGGCGGGCGACGTGATCCCGCAGGTCGTCGAAAACCTCACCCGCGACGAAGACCGCGCCCCGTATGTCTTTCCCGACCATTGCCCCGTCTGCAACAGCGAGGCGGTGGCCGAGGAGGGCGAGGTTGACGTGCGCTGCACCGGCGGCCTCATCTGCAACGCGCAGAAGTTCGAGCGCCTGCGCCATTTCGTCAGCCGCGGCGCGCTCGATATCGAAGGGCTCGGCGAAAAGAGCATCCAGGAATTTCTCGACCTCGGCTGGCTCGACAAGGGGCCCGCCGACATCTTCCGCCTGAAAAGCCGTCGCGCGGACCTGCTCGGACGCGAAGGATGGAAAGAGAAGTCGGTCGATAATCTCTTTGCCGCGATCGAGGCGAAGCGCGCGCCCGACGCCGCGCGCCTGCTCTTCGGGCTCGGCATCCGCCATGTCGGCGCGGTAACCGCGCGCGACTTGCTCAAGGGGCTCGGCGATATTGCGCTGTTGCCTGAAAAGGCGGCCGGAATTCAGGCGTATCTCGACGCGAACCCGCAGGCCGAGGGCGAATCCGACGGCAAATTCCTCACGCGCAAGATGGAAGCGATCAAGGCCATCCTCGAAGTGCGTGCCGACGGGATCGGCCCCGCAGTAGCCGAGGCGCTGGGCGATTTTTTCCACGAGCCGCACAATCGGGAATTGTGGGACGACCTTTTGAGTGAGGTGTCGCCGCCGCCCTATGTCGTCGAGACGCGCGAGAGCGAGGTGTCGGGCATGACCGTGGTGTTCACCGGCAAGCTCGAGACCATGAGCCGCGACGAGGCGAAGGCGCAGGCCGAAGCGCTCGGCGCCAAGGCCGCGGGCAGCGTCAGCGCCAAGACCGACCTTGTCGTTGCAGGGCCGGGGGCGGGGTCGAAACTCAAACAGGCGAGTTCGCTTGGCATCAGGGTGATCGACGAAGCCGAGTGGGCCGAGATTGTCGCCGCGGCGGGTTAGGGTGTTAGCAAGCGGTGCGCGCCATCACAGACGGCGCGGCGGAAATGCTGTGAGGGGGCCACATGGCAAAGCGTGACTATCTTCAGAATCTGATGCGCGATCTCGAGTCGCATACCGAGGTGCGGCGCTTCGGCAGCGGCTGGCTGTCGGGCTTTTTCGGGCTGCTGTTCGCAATCGCGGGCTTCTTCATGGTCATCGCGCTGCGCTTCCCCGACTGGTTCGCGACCCCCGAACTTGAAATCATCAAGCATTGGGGCGGCTTCCGCGGGGTCGTCCATGCGACGCTATTGATCAGCTACGGCCTTTCCTTGCTCAGCCTGCTGCTGCGGCCCCGGAAAGTGCTCGGCCTCACCGCGCTGATGATCGGGCTTGCGGCGATCCTCGTCGGCGGTGCCAATGTCCAGCCGCAGGAAACGCGCGATTGGGGCATTTTCTTCGGGCTCGACTTCTTCGTCGTGAACTTGCTCGTCACCGGCTTCATGTTCGCGCCGCTCGAACGCGCCTTCCCGCACCGCCGGACGCAGCGGCTGTTCCGCACCGAGTGGCGCGAGGATCTTTTCTATTATCTGGTCAGCACGATGTTCGTGCAGGTGCTGGGTTTCCTTGCGCTCGCGCCCTCGACGATTATCAATGAGAATACGTCGAACTGGGAGGCATTCCGCGCCGCTGTCGCCTCGCTGCCGTGGATCGTTCAATTTCTGATCGTCATCGTCGCATCGGACATGGCGCAATATTTCTTCCACCGCACTTTCCACCGCTACCCCTTCCTCTGGGGTTTCCACGCGGTGCACCACAGCGCCAAGTCGATGGATTGGCTCGCGGGATCGCGGATGCATTTCGTCGAGATCATCCTGCTCCGCTCGATCACCTCGCTGCCGCTCTTCACGCTGGGCTTCGCGCCGTCGGTGATGCAGGCCTATATCGGCTTCGTCTATGTCTGGTCGTCGTTGCTTCACGCGAATGTGGGCGGCAATTTCAACCGCCTCGGCCACTGGATCGCGACGCCGCGCTTCCATCACTGGCACCATGGACTCGAGCGCGAGGCGTTCGACGTCAATTTCGCGATCCATTTCCCGTGGATCGACAAATTGTTCGGCACCTTTCATCTGCCCAAGGACCGCTGGCCCGAAAATTACGGCATCCCCGAGGACGTGCCGCGCAGCTATTGGGGCCAGTTCCTCTATCCGTGGACGCGCACGGGGAAAAAGACCGACGAGACACCTGCCGAATAGTTGGGGCACAATAGGGCAATCTGTCCGCTTGCCACGCGCACCGCCGCGCCATAAGGCCGCGCGCGTGAGCGTGCTCGCCGCCTTTCGCCGTCCCGGCATCCTGCTGCTCCTGCCGCTGCTCCTTGCGCTTGCGGCGCGCGTGCTCGTCGCGCCGGGCTGGATGATCGAGAGCGATGCCGGCGGCTCGATCACCGTGCGCATCTGTTCGGACCCCGCCAACCCCGGCGGCACTATGACGATTCCGCTTGAAAAGGTCGGCGATCACAATGTCGGCGAAGCGCAGCAGCATTGTCCGTGGGGCGCGCTCGCCAACGCGCCGATCGTTCCCGACCTGCCAGTACTGGCCGTCGCGCCGATGGCCGTCGAGCCTGTCCCGGTCGCGGTGCGCTCGCTCGGTTACGCGCCGGGTATCGCCTCGCCGCTGCCGCCGAGTACCGGACCACCCGTCTTCGCCTGATCCAGACCAACCGGCTGCCCGCGCTTTCGCGCGGCGCGGCCCGTGACTGCATTCAGCGAAGGAATAAACATGAAAATCCGTATCCATGGCGCGGCGCCGTTGCTGGCGCTTGTGACCTGTCTCGTCGCCGCTCCGGCCCATGCCGACGAGGCTGATTCGACCATCATCGTCACCGCGCCGACCGCGACCGACGCCGCCGAAGACCGCACCACGCAAACACCCGGCGGCACCGACGTTGTTTCGTACGAAGACTATGCCGACAAATCGGTCGTGAGCCTGCGCGATACGCTCGCCTTTTCGCCCGGCGTCTATCTCCAGCCGCGCTACGGTCAGGAAATACGCCTCTCGATCCGCGGATCGGGCCTGTCGCGCGGCTTCCACATGCGCGGGCTGACATTGCTGCAGGACGGGGTGCCGATCAACCTTGCCGACGACAATGGCGATTTCCAGGAACTCGAACCGATCTTCTTCGATCATCTCGAAGTCTATCGCGGCGCCAACGCGCTGCGCTTCGGATCGGGCACGCTGGGGGGCGCGATCAACGGTGTGACCCCGACCGGGCGCACCGCACAGGGCCTCTATATGCGCGCCGATGTGGGCAGCTTCGACAGCGTGCGCGGCCTCGTCTCGGCGGGCGTCGCGAGCGATCGCGTCGATGCTTGGGGTGCGATCAGCGCCGACCGATCGGACGGCGACCGCGACCATGCCAAGCGGCGCAGCCTGCGCTTCCAGGGCAATGTCGGGTTGAAGCTGAGCGATGTGGTCAGCACGCGCTTCTACGCCAGCATCAACAATATCGACCAGCAACTCCCCGGCGCGCTGACGATGGCGGAAGCGTTGTCGACCCCGCGCAAGGCCAATGGCGGTGCGGTCGCGGGCGATCAGGGACGCGACATCGACTCGTTGCGCCTCCAGAACCGGACGAGCTTCGACTGGGGGGCGTTGACCCTCGATGTCGGGGGATTCGTCAATGCCAAGTCGCTCCACCACCCGATCTTCCAGCTCATCGGTCAGAAGTCGGTCGATGTCGGCACCTTCTTCCGCGCCGACTATGCGGCCGGCCCGGTCGAGTTCACCTTCGGCGGCGAAATCCGCCGCGGCAGCACCGACGCGCGCCAGTTCGTGAACAAGGACGGGCGGCGCGGCGCGCCGACCTTCGACGCCGACCAGAAAGCGCAGACGGCGACGCTGTATGGCGAAGTCCGCGTGCGGCCGGTCGCGGCGCTGACGTTGATCGCGGGCGGCGTCTATGCCGATGGCTGGCGCAAGCGGAGCGTCAATTTCTCGGCCACGCCGGCGACCGACGGCCGGATTGATTTTGACGCCTTTTCGCCCAAATTCGGCCTGCTGTTCGAGCCCGCCGCCGACATCCAGCTCTTCGCCAATTACAGCCGCTCGGCCGAATTCCCCGGCTTTGGCGAGGTGTTCCAGACGATCGGCACCCCGCCCACCAGCACCGTCGTTCCGGATATTCGCCCGCAACGCGCGTGGACCGCCGAAATCGGCACGCGGGGCAAGCTCGGGTTCGCGAGCTGGGACGTCGCGCTCTACCGTTCGACACTGAAGGGCGAGCTGCTTCAGTTCACGACGAACAGCGATATTCCGGCGGCAACCTTCAACGCCGGCCGGACGCTCCATCAGGGTGTCGAAGCGGGGCTGGATCTGGCGCCAACCGGCTGGCTGCGATTGCGGCAGGTCTATACCTACAGCGACTTCCGTTTTCGTGACGACACGCAGTTCGGCGACAATCGCCTGCCGGTGGTGCCGAAGCACGTCTATCGCGCCGAACTCCGCCTCGGCAGCGACGCGCTGCATATCGCGCCCAATTTCGAATGGGTCCCCGACGGCCCGTTCGCCGATTACCGCAATCAGGTCCGCACCCCCGGCTATGCGCTGATCGGCGTCACGGGTGGTGCGACGATCGCTAACGGCATCGACGCCTTTGTCGACGTCCGCAACCTCACCGGAAAGAAGGCGATCGGCGACATCAGCGCGGCGATCCTCGTCACGCCGGCCTCGGCGATCTATTACCCCGTCGAACGCCGCGCGGTCTCCGCCGGCCTCCGCGCGCGGTTCTAGGAGGGCAGGGGATGACCGACACCAACCGGATTCCGCTCTATCGCACGATCTGGCGCTGGCATTTCTACGCCGCGCTGTTCGTCATCCCCTTCATCCTCGTCCTGTCGGCGACGGGCGCCGCCTATTTGTTCAAGCCGCAGATCGACCGATGGGAGGAGCGTGCATGGCGCGGCCTGCCGACGGCGGGGGCGGTCGACGCCGATGCGCAGGTCACCGCCGTGCTTGCAGCCAATCCGGGCTCCAGCTTTCATTACTACCGCATCCCCGAAGCGCCAGGCGACGCGGCGGTCGTCCATATCGGCCTGCCGGGTGGAGGGATGCGCGATGTTGCGGTGTCGCCGCAGGGCCGGGTGATCGCCGCGAGCGACCCCGACGGGCGCATCTCGGCGTGGCTGTCGCGCATCCATGGCACGCTCTTGATCGGTCGTACCGGCCGCCTGCTCGTCGAACTCGCCGCGAGCTGGGCGATCGTGATGGTCCTGACCGGCCTCTACCTCTGGTGGCCGCGCGGACGCGGGCTCGCGGGGGTGGTCTGGCCGCGCTTGTCGCTCGGTGGGCGAGCGGCGCTGCGCGACCTTCACGCCGTCACCGGCTTCTGGGTGTCGGGCCTCGCGCTCGTCCTGCTCTTCACCGCGCTGCCATGGACCGAGGTGTGGGCGAGCGGTTTCCGCACGGTGCGCGCCGAAATGGGCTGGGTGTCGGGGGTGCAGGACTGGAAGGGCGGCGCCGACCCGCACGCGGCGCACGACCATCACACGATGGCGGCGGCCGAACCCGCCGGACCGCCGCCGCTTGCGCGGCTTGAATATATAGTCCTCCGCGCGCGCACCGACCATATGCCCGCGCCCGCGATCATCCAGCCGCCGGGCGCACCCAACGCTTTCGGTCCGCCGAATGGTAATATGTGGACGCTGACCACACTTACCCAGAATCGCCTGCTGGTGCGCAAGGTGGCCTACGATCCCGAAACCAGCCTCGAAGTCGCGCGAAGCGGTTTTGCCGACAAACATGCGATCGATCGCGCCGTCGGTTATGGCATCGCATGGCACGAGGGGCAGCTGTTTGGCCTTGCCAACCAGTTGATCGGTGTCGTCACCGCGCTCGCGCTCTTCACGCTGGCGATCTCGGGCTTCCTGATGTGGCGCCGACGGAGGCCCGACGATGCGCTCGGCGCACCGTCGCAGCCGCGCGATCCTGCGAAGCTCAGGGGCGTCGCTGCGCTGATCCTCATTCTCGCGGCGCTCCTCCCCTTGCTCGCCGCCTCGCTGATCTTGCTCTGGATCGCCGAGCGTCTTGTCCTGCCGCGGCTTCCGCGCGCGGCACGCTGGCTCGGCGTTGCGGCGAAGGCCCCGGCGCGCCTATAGGTTGCACATGGCCCGCGTCCTCCACCTGTTCGTTGCGCTCGTCGCATTGCTCCTCGGCCCCACGGCGATGGCGCAGGACCGCGGCCCGGTGGTGCTCGCGGCCGCCAGTCTTCAGGAATCGCTGACCGAGGCCGCCAATGTCTGGGCGGCGAAGGGCCACGCCAAACCCGTGATCTCTTTCGCTGCCTCGTCGGCGCTGGCGCGGCAGGCGATTGCGGGCGCTCCCGCCGACCTGTTTCTGTCGGCCGACGAGGAATGGATGGATGCGGTGGCCAAGGCCGGGCTCCTTCGCGCGGGCACGCGCACGACTTTGCTCGGTAACCGGCTCGTGCTCATCGCACCCACGGCGAGCAAGATCCGCCTGAGCCCCGCACGCGGTTTCGCGCTCGCCAAGGCGCTCGGTACCGGCCGCCTCGCGCTCGCCGATCCCGATGCCGTGCCTGCGGGCAAATATGCAAAGGCGGCGCTCACGCATCTCGGCGTCTGGGCCGGCGTCGCGGCCAAGGTCGCCCCGGCAGAAAATGTCCGCGCCGCGATGGCGCTTGTCGAACGCGGCGCCGCACCGCTCGGCATCGTCTATGCGACCGATGCGCGCGCATCTAAGGCTGTGCACGTCGTCGGCACCTTCCCAGCATCGAGCCATCCGCCGATCCGCTATCCGGTGGCGGTGCTGAAGGCCTCGCGGCACAAGGATGCTGTGAGCTTCCGCGCTTTCCTTCTGTCTAAACAGGGCCGCGCGATCTTCGCCCGCCACGGCTTCTCGAACCCTTGATGCTCTCTGCTGAAGAGTGGGGGATCGTCGTCCTTTCGCTGAAGGTCGGCGGCGTTGCGGTGCTTGTGACGCTCCCCATAGCCTTCGCGCTCGCGTGGCTGCTCGCGCGCTACCGCTTCCCCGGGCGCGTCGTTCTCGATGCACTTGTGCACCTGCCGCTCGTGCTGCCGCCCGTTGTCACGGGCTGGTTGCTGCTCATCGCCTTCGGCCCGCTCGGCCCCGTTGGCCGCTGGCTCGAAAGCTGGTTCGGCATGACCTTGATGTTCCGCTGGACCGGCGCCGCGCTCGCCGCCGCGACTATGGCTCTGCCGCTGATGGTGCGCGCGATGCGGTTGTCGATCGAGAACATCGACCGGCGGCTCGAGGGTGCGGCGCGCACGCTCGGCGCCAGCCGCTGGCACTGCTTCTGGACGATCAGCCTGCCGCTCGCGCTCCCCGGGGTGCTCGCGGCTCTCGTGCTCGGTTTTGCGCGCTCGATCGGCGAGTTCGGCGCGACGATCACCTTCGTCTCGAACATCCCGGGCGAGACGCGCACACTGCCGCTCGCCATCTATTCGGCGCTGCAGGTGCCCGGCGGCGAGGCGATGGTAACGCGGCTCGCGCTGCTCTCGGTCGCGCTGTCGCTCGGCGCGCTGGTCCTCTCGGAGTGGCTCGTGCGCCGCACGCATGGAGCGAGGCAGCGCCATGGCGATTGATATCGACGTCACCAAACGACTTGGCGAACGCACGATCGTCGCGCGCTTCACTGCAGGGCCGGGCCTGACCGCGCTGTTCGGGCCATCGGGTGCCGGCAAGACGAGCATCCTCAACATGGTCGCCGGCCTCCTGAAACCCGACCGCGGCCATATCCGCATCGGCGATCGAACCCTGTTCGACGGCGCCACGGACCTGCTGCCCGAGACGCGCCGCGTCGGTTATGTCTTTCAGGACGGCCGCCTGTTTCCGCATCGCCGCGTGCGCGCGAACCTGACCTACGGGCACGATCTTGCCGATCCCGCCAATCGCTGGATGAGCCTCGACGAGGCGGTGCAATTTCTCGGTATCGGTCATCTGCTCGATCGCTGGCCGCACAGCCTGTCGGGGGGCGAGGCGCAGCGCGTCGCGATCGGCCGCGCCTTGCTCGCGGGCCCCGAAATCCTGCTGATGGACGAACCGCTTTCGTCGCTCGACGCCGCGCGGCGCGGCGATATCATGGCGGTGATCGAACGGATTCGCGACGAGCTCGAACTGCCGATCCTCTACGTCAGCCACGACCGCGCCGAGGTCGACCGGCTCGCAACGTCGGTGGTGGCGATCGGCGAATAAAGTTTCACTTGAAACCATTTTGATGATAGAAGCAGTCCTATGGAAAGCCAGTTTACCCACGTCCATGACACGCCGCCGCCCGGTGCCGCGGCCGACTGGACGATTTCGCAAAATTGGGACGCCTTCACCGCCGACGAGCATGCGATGTGGGACCGGCTGTTCGCGCGCCAGTCGGACATGCTTCCCGGTCGTGCCGCCGACGCCTTCCTGCGCGGCATTGACGTGCTGCGCCTCGAAAAGCCGGGTATCCCCGATTATCGCGAACTCAACGCGCGGTTGATGGCGGCAACGGGGTGGCAGGTGATCGCCGTGCCGGGACTCGTCCCCGACGATGTTTTTTTCGACCATCTGGCGAACCGGCGTTTTCCGGCGGGCAATTTCATCCGCACGCCCGAACAGCTCGATTATCTGCAGGAACCCGACGTCTTTCACGACGTCTTCGGCCATGTCCCGATGCTCGCCGACCCGGTGTTCGCCGACTATATGGTCGCCTACGGCGAAGGCGGGCTGCGTAGCCTGAAATTCGACGCGCTCAAACAGCTCGCGCGACTCTATTGGTACACGGTCGAATTCGGCCTGATCCGCGAAGCGGGCGGCCTGCGCATCTATGGCGCGGGCATCGTCTCCTCCTTTGCCGAAAGCGTTTTCGCGCTCGATTCGGACAGCCCGAACCGCATCGGCTTCGACCTCGCGCGCGTGATGCGCACCGATTACCGGATCGACGATTTCCAGCAGAATTATTTTGTCATCGACAGCCTGGACCAGCTGCTCGACACGACGGTGAACACCGACTTCGCGCCGCTCTATGCGAAAAACGCCGCGCTGCCGCCGATCCCGATCGCCGATTTCCTGCCGGAGGATGAGGTGATTACGCGCGGTACACAGGATTATGCGACGGCGAAGGCCTGACGCCTACCAGCTCCCGAAACTGGCGTCCGACGGGCTCGCACGGTGGAATGCGCGTTCCTTGCGGCGCCAGCCATAGCGGCGGCGCTTGATCAGCAACAGACACGGCCATTCGGCGCTGCCGCCGCGCGCGGCGAGGCGGAACCCCTGCGCGCGATAGGCAGCGAGCACCGGCTCCATCTGCCGCGCGATCAGCCCCGCGAGGATCGCATGACCGCCGGGCGCGGTCGCCGCGGCAATATCGGGGGCGAGAGTGATCAGCGGACCGGCGAGAATGTTCGCGATGACGAGGTCATAGGGCGTGCGATGCTTGATCGACGGATGATCGGTCCCCGGTGCGACCGCGAGCGCGAGTCGTCCGCCACCGCGTCCGAGCGGCACGCCGTTGATCCCGGCATTGTCGCGCGTCACGAAAATGCTCGCCGGGTCGATATCCGACGCGATCGTTGTCGCACGCGGCCAAAGCGCCATTGCGGCAAAGGCGAGCAACCCCGTGCCGGTGCCGATGTCGGCGATATTGCGCGGGCTCGCACCCTGCCGGGCGAGCCGGTCGAGCATCGAGAGGCAGCCCGCGGTCGTATCATGCCCCCCGGTCCCGAACGCCTGGCTCGCGTCGATCAGGAAGGGCGTGCTGCCCGCGGGAACGCGGTCGGCATAGCTGCTGGTGTGGACGAAAAAACGCCCCGCCTGCACGGGCTCGAGCCCCTGCTGCGACAGCGTCACCCAATCCTCTTCGGGCAGCTCCGCGACGACGGGCTTCTTGCCCTTTGCGCTCGGCACGAACGATTGGAGCAGTTTCAGCAGTGCCGCGCCGGGCTTGCCGTCCATATAGGCGTCGAGCTGCCACTCGCCCGCATCCTCGTCGATCTCGCGCGTTACGACGACGGGTGCCTCGGGCCTCGCATCGAGTTCGGGCATCTCGCCCGCCAGCGCCTCGGCCTCGTCGCGGGTGCAGGGAAGGGAGACGATCCAGCTCATCTTAGCGGACGTAGCTCGCGCCATTGACGTCGAGCACCGCGCCGGTCATCGAAGCCGGCGCGTCGAGCGCGCACCAGCGTGCCATTTCGCCGACCTCATCGGGCATTGCGACGCGGCCGAGCGGAATGTCGGCGAGCAACTTCTCTCCGCCGCGGCTGGCCAGATAGTCTTCGGCCATCCCCGTCATCGTAAAACCGGGGCAGATTGCTAAGGCAAGGATGCCGTCCTTGGCATAGGCACGCGCGATCGTCTTGGTCATCGCCACCATCCCCGATTTCGACGCCGCATAATGCCAATGCGCCGGGCTATCGCCGCGGTATGCAGCGCGGCTTGCGATATTGACGATCCGGCCTTCGGACTTGCGCTCCTGCCAGTGCAGCACCGCGCGGCGGCAGAGCTGCGCGCTCGCGGTCAGATTGACCTGCATGGTGCGGTTCCAGCTCGCGAGCCAGTCGGCGTCTGCGCCATCGAGCGGGTTGGCCTCGAACACCCCGGCATTGTTGACGAGCACGTCGATCCGGCCGTCCAGCTTTTCCAGGCTCGCCCGCCACAGCCGGTCGGGCGTTGCGGGGTCGGACAGGTCGCCTTCGGCGCTCGACAGCGCGACGACCTTCGTCGCATCGGTGGTGAGGGCCTCGGCGATCGCGGCGCCGATGCCGCGGCTCGCACCAGTGATCAGGATATGCGTATTCATGCCCCAGCCTTAGGCAGCGGGGCGAAGCTTGCCAAGCGGGGGAAGCGGGTGTGTTACGCCACCCGGCGGCTGAATTCGCTCGCGGCCTGTTCCAGCTGCTGCAACCGGCCGCCCATCTTGGCGAATTCCTGGCTCAGCACGCTGATCTCGCTCGCGACCATGCCCGAATCGTTGCGGATGCTCGCAATCGTCGACGACATGCTGTCAGCGGCGAGCGCGGTTTCGTCGACCGCGGCGGTGATCGAGGTCACCGTCTGCGCCTGTGCATCCATCGCGTCGCGAATGCGCTGCGCCGACTGCTGCACTTCGACGATCGTCTGCTGAATCGACTGGTTGGCGCTCACCGACCCGCGCGTCGCCTGCTGGATCGCGGTGATCTTGCCCGCGATGTCGTCGGTCGCGCGCGCGGTTTCGTTGGCGAGGCTCTTCACCTCCTGCGCGACGACGGCAAAGCCGCGGCCCGATTCGCCCGCACGCGCCGCTTCGATCGTGGCGTTCAAGGCGAGGAGGTTGGTTTGCCCCGCGATCTCACGGATCAGGCCCAAAATGGATTCGATCGATTCGGCATGGTGCGACAGCGTCGCTGACATCGCGACGGCTTCGCCTGCCTGTTCGGATGCGCGCGTCGCGACGCTGGCGGAGGCTTCGACTTCGCTGCGGGCATCCTCGATCGCACGGATCAGGCCCGCGGCGGTCGACGCGGCTTCGCGCATCGCCATCGCCGATTGTTCGGACGCCGCGGCGACTTCGCTCGTCTTGGCGATCATGCCCTTGGCGGCCTGGTCGGCCGAGGCCGCCTGCTTGGCGAGCTGTTCGCGCACCCCGTCGGTGTCCTGCACCAGCGAGGCGATCGAGCGGTCGAAATCGCCCGCTAGGGTCTGGCGCTCGCTCGAGATCACCGCGCGGTCGAGCTTTTTAGCATAGCGGTGCATGATGTCGAATTCGAGCAGCGCGAGGCGGTTCACCGCGCTCGTCAGCCGCGCGAGCCGTTCGGCGTCGCCGAAACAGGCCTCGACAACATATTCGATGGTCAGCCGCTGGCTTTCGGCGATGCACGACATCACCGATGCGAGAGGCAGCTTCACGCGCCGCGCCATATGCGCGTTCTGGCACGCGATCGTCGCAACCTCTTGGCCCGCGGCGTCGGCATATTTGGCCACGGTGTGGCGCGCGCTGCCGCGGACATAGGATTCGAATAACTCGCCCTCGACGCGACGGTCGACACTGGGCAGCGTATTGAAGGCATTCCAATAGGCTGCGGCGATCGCTTCCTCGCGCCCGGCGATGATGCCGTGAATTTCCGTCGCATTGGCGGCAAGGCGCCCGTCGAGATCGTAATAGGGAAAGCGATCGGCCATCGGCACCGGATCGATCTGTTGCTTATGAATCGGATTTTCCTTCACCATGGTCCTGCTTCCCTGATCGACCCGAAAGGCGTGCGGGTCTGCCGCCCGCATGCGCCCATGAAACTGGTGACCGGATATGCGACAGAAATGGTAAAAGCGGTGTTAACCTGCGGCGGGGACGGGATAGCCGTCGAATGCCTTGATCGTGCGCAGGGCAAAGGCGCTGTGCATCGCCGCGACGCCGGGCAGGCGCGACAGGCAGTGACGGTGCAGCCGGTCGAAATCGGCGACGTTGCGCGCCGCGACGCGTAGCCGGTAATCCGACGCCCCCGACAGCAATTGGCATTCGAGGATCTCGTCAAAGCTCTTCACCGCGCTCTCGAATGCGGTCAGCGCCTCCTCGCTCTGCGACGTCAGGCTGATGTCGACGAACACGTCGAGGCCGAGCCCGATGCTCTCCGGGTTCAGCCGCGCGGTATAGCCGGTGATAATCCCCGCCGCCTCCAACGCGCGGATACGTCGGTGGCACGCTGACGCCGACAGCCCGACCGCTTCGCCCAGCTCGGCGGCAGGTCGCGGCCCGCCGCGCTGGAGCAAGTCGAGCAACTTCACGTCGATCCGGTCAATCATTGTGCGTCATCGATCCATTTCACGCCAAAATCGTGCAAGTATGTCGCGAATCTGCGAAGGATATGCAAGCACCTCGCGAGTGATTTCTGCTAAAAGCGCCGACAAGTTTTCGGCGGCGATAGTCGATCGCCGATGACACCCATATTCGGAGAGCGACCATGATCATCGGCACCCCCAAGGAAATCAAGAATCACGAATATCGCGTCGGCCTGACCCCCGAAAGCGCACGCGAACTCGTCGTCCACGGTCACCGCGTGCTGGTGCAGACCGGCGCGGGCGAAGGGATCGGCGCGCACGACCGCTATTATGTCGAGGCGGGCGCCGAGATCGTGCAGACGGCGGAGGAGATTTTTGCGACCTGCGAGATGGTCGTGAAGGTGAAGGAGCCCCAGCCGGTCGAGCGCGCGATGCTGCGCCCCGGGCAGATCCTCTATACCTATCTCCACCTCGCGCCCGATCCCGACCAGACGCGCGACCTGATGAAATCGGGCGCTGTCTGCATCGCCTATGAAACCGTGACCAGCCCGCACGGCGGCCTGCCGCTCCTGAAGCCGATGAGTCAGGTCGCGGGGCGCATGTCCATCCAGGCGGGCGCGACCGCGCTTGAAAAGGCGCACGGCGGCCGCGGCGTATTGCTCGGCGGCGTCCCCGGCGTCGCGCCGGGCAAGATTTGCGTAATCGGCGGCGGCGTCGTCGGCTTCAACGCGGCGCAGATGGCCGCGGGCCTTGGCGCCGACGTCACCATCCTCGACCGCGATCCCGAAGTGCTCGAACGGGTCGGTACCTTCTTCGAGGCGCGCGCCAAGACGCGCTTCTCGAACCGCGCGAACCTTGCCGAATGCGTCGCCGAGGCCGACCTCGTCATCGGCGCGGTGCTGATCCCCGGTGCCGAGGCGCCGAAGCTTGTCACGCGTGAGATGCTCGGCACGATGCGCCCCGGCTCGGTGCTCGTCGACGTTGCGATCGATCAGGGCGGCTGCTTCGAGACGAGCCACGCGACAACCCACGCCGATCCGACCTATGTCGTCGACGGCATCGTCCATTATGCGGTCGCGAACATGCCGGGCGCGGTCGCGCGCACCAGCACCTATGCGCTCAACAATGTCACCCTGCCGCATGCGCTGCGCATCGCCGATCTCGGCTGGAAGGAAGCTTTGAAGCGCGACGTGCATCTTGCGCAGGGTTTGAACGTTTGGAATGGTAAGGTGACGTTCGAAGCCGTAGCCGAAGCAATTGGAACCGATTATGTGTCTGTGGAGCAGGCACTCGCCTGACAAAAGGACAGTGAGAAACAATGACCGACCAAGTGCCACCTCCCCCGCCGCACGACGACGATAGGCAAGAAAATGAAGTGCTGCGCGCCGCGCGCGAGCGCCAGCAGCAGCGCGAAGCCGCCGAGGCGGCGCAGGCCGCCGATGAGGAAGTGGCCAAGGGCAAGCGCGGCTGGAAGACCGCGGCGGCCGCGGGGCTTGGCATCGGCTCGGCCGCGGTGATCGCGGCCTTGCTCTACGCGAACCGCGGCAAGATCAAGTGAGGTATTCCCCCGCGCCCGCGGCCGGGCCGGGGGCTCTTTGATGCGCATGATCGCCGCCCTTTGGGCTGTCGTGGCCGGGCTCGCCGCGTTCCAGCCGGTGGTCGCGGCGGCGGGCGCATCCGCTTTCCCGTGGACTGCGCCCGCGACGACGCAGGTCGTCACCGAGGATCGCCGTTTCATGAACGGCGACACCGAGCTCTCGGGGACGCTCATCCTGCCGCGGAGCGCAAGGCCGGTGGCGGCGGTCGTCGTCACGCACAGCGCGTCGTCGCCGCTCCGCGATGCGTCGCTTTACGACCATCTCAGGACCGCGTTGCCAGCGCTCGGCATTGCGGTCTTCGTTTATGACCGTCGTGGCTCGGGCCAATCGGGCACGAAAACGGCCGGGGGCGATTTCGCGCTTCTCGCTGACGATGCCATCGCTGCAGCACAAAGCCTGAAGGCCGATCCGCGCATCGATCCGCGACGGATCGGAACCTGGGGGCTGAGCCAGGGCGGCTGGATATCGCCGCTCGCCGCGTCGCGAAGCCCGGACATCGCCTTTGTGATCGCGGTGTCGGCGCCGGTCGTCACCGCCGACGTGCAGATGCTGTTCTCTTCGACCAATCACCTCAGGGCGAACGGCCATTCGCAGGCCGAGATCGACCAGATGGCGGCGACGCGAAAGGCGGTCGACGACTATATGCGCGGAACCGGCAGCCGCGAGGCCGCGCAGAAGATGATCGACGCGGCCAAGACGCAGCCGTGGTTCAAATATACCTATATGGGCGAAACGATACGCGATCGTGCGGTTTCGGGCTGGCGCCGCGAGATCGAGAATGATCCGCTCAAGAATCTGTCGGCGGTTACCGTGCCGACGCTCGTCCTGTATGGCGCCGACGATGCGGTGGTCCCGGTCGCCGTCTCGGTCGAGCGCCTGAAAGCCGTCGCGGCGCAGATGCCGAAACTGACGGTGCGCAGCATCGCCGGTGCCGATCACGCGATGCAGATGTCGGCCGATCAGAAAATTTCGCTCGATCCCAAGCATGACGGCACCGAACGGCCGGATTCGTCCGAATATATGGCCATTCTTGCCAGCTGGCTCGCGCTCAACGGATTTGTGACGCGCTGAGTATCCCCCGAAGGCGGCGTTTTTTTTGCCTATGCTCCTAAGCAATTGCATATCGCGGCGGGAAGGCTTAACCGGCGGCGCATCGACCGTTTAGAGTCAGGACAGGGCTGATATGGCTGGCAATCAACCGAGCGCGCGTCCGCGCTCCCCGCATCTACAGGTGTATAAATGGACCCCCGCGATGGCGGTCTCGATCTTCCACCGCGTCAGCGGCGACGGTCTCGCGATCGTCGGCGGTCTGATGTTCCTCTGGTGGCTGGGCGCGCTTGCTGCGGGACCCGACGCCTATGCGGCGTTCCTCGCGTGCGTCTGGCACGATCCCAGCCCTGAAGTCAGCACGCTGCACCAGATCACCAACATTCTTGGCAAGGTCGTGCTGATCGGGCTGACCTGGGCTTTCTTCCAGCATCTCTTCTCGGGTCTCCGCCACTTCGTGCTCGACACCGGCGCGGGCTATGAGCTCAAGACCAACAAGCTCTGGTCGACGCTCGTTTTCATCGGTTCGATCACCGCGACCGCCGCGGTCTGGCTCTATGCATTTGCGGAGGCGCTCAATGGGTAACGGAACGCGTCTCGGCCGCGTGCGCGGGCTTGGTTCGTCGCACCATGGCTCGGCCCACTGGATCCAGCAGCGCCTGACCGCGCTCGCCAACATCCTTCTCGTCACCTGGTTCGTCGTCTCGATGTTCCGCCTGCCGCTCGGCGATCATGCCGCGGTGCTGCGCTGGGCGTCGAACCCGACCGTCGCGCTCGCGCTGATCCTGCTCACCGCCAGCGTCTTCTGGCACTTGCGGCTCGGGCTGCAGGTGATGATCGAAGATTATGTCCATGGCGAAGCGACGAAGATCCTGTCGCTCGTCCTTTTGAACTTCTACGCGATCGGCGGCGCCGCTTACGGCATTTTCGCCATCATCCGCATCGCGCTTGCGCCCGCCGCCGGGCTCGCTCCGGGGGGCATGTAAGATGACCGACGCCTACAAGATCATCGACCATATCTATGACACCGTCGTCGTCGGCGCCGGCGGCTCGGGCCTGCGCGCGACGATGGGCAGCGCCGAGGCGGGGCTCAAGACCGCGTGCATCACCAAGGTGTTCCCGACGCGCAGCCACACCGTCGCGGCGCAGGGCGGCATCGCTGCCTCGCTCGGCAACAATTCGCCCGACCATTGGCAGTGGCATATGTACGACACCGTCAAGGGCTCCGACTGGCTCGGCGATCAGGACGCGATCGAATATATGGTGCGCGAGGCGCCGA
>Ga0247823_10000306_pt1 | contig 42427 bp, 40 predicted proteins | sample 13C_PalmiticAcid_2_FD_192426 | JGI IMG/M metagenome (GOLD analysis project Ga0247823, IMG submission 192426) | Soil microbial communities from agricultural site in Penn Yan, New York, United States - 13C_PalmiticAcid_Day30 | ecosystem: Environmental > Terrestrial > Soil > Agricultural land... | reverse complement strand
TGCGCGTGGAGGCCAGCGAGGCCGACAGCGGCCTGCGGCAGCAGATCGAGGCCGCCGTGCGCGAGGTCACCAAGCTGCGCGCCCAGGTCGAGCTCGTCCAGCCAGGATCCCTGCCCAACGACGGCAAAGTGATCGAGGACGCGCGCAGCTACCAGTAGGAAAAGCCCCGCAACCATCGCGGAACTGACGCCAAACTGACGCCAAAAGTGCGCCAACGAGGGTTTTCCCCGGCCCGGAGCTAAGTAATTTCCGCGATACGGACAAGGGATGGCGGGGCTACGATCGCCCGGTAATCAACCTCTCAAGGAGCATCGTATGAAGAAGATCCTCGCCCTGGCGGCCTTGGCTGCAAGCATTTCGTCAGGCGCCTTCGCGCAGGGCTTCCCCAACAAGCCCATCTCCTTCGTGGTGCCCTTCGCCGCGGGCGGCCCGACGGACCTGGTGGCACGCCGCCTCGCCGAAGCCATGCGCAAGCCCCTGGGCGGCGCCAACATCGTGGTGGAAAACGCCGCCGGCGCCGGCGGCACCATCGGCGCCACCAAAGTGGCCCGGGCCGCGCCGGACGGCTACACCCTGCTGGTCTGGCACATCGGCATGGCCGCCACCACCAGCCTGTACCGCAAGCAGACCTTCAAGCCGCTCGAAGACTTCGAGTACCTGGGCGCGATCAACGACGTGCCCATGACCCTGCTGGGCAGCAACAAGCTCAACGCCAACACCTACCGCGACTTCGAGGCCTACATCCGCGCCAACGGCGGCAAGCTCAACCTGGCCCACGCCGGCCTGGGTTCCGCGTCGCACATCTGCGGCCTGATGTGGCAGTCGGCCATGAAGCTCGACAAGTCGCTGACCACCATCCCCTATGGCGGCACCGCGCCGGCCATGAACGACCTCATCGGCGGCAACGTCGATGTGATGTGCGACCAGACCACCAACACCACCTCGCAGATCGAAGCCGGCCGCGTGAAGGCCTTCGCGGTCACCACCGCCAAGCGCCTGGACAGCCACAAGCTGCTCAAGGACTACCCCTCGCTGCAGGAAATGGGCCTCAAGGACTTCAACCTGACCATCTGGCACGGCCTGTACGCCCCCAAGGGCACGCCGCCCGATGTGACCAAGAAGCTCAACGAAGCCCTGCAGGTGGCCCTGAAGGACCCGGCCTTCATCAAGAGCCAGATCGACCTGGGCGCCATCGTGGTGACCGACAACCGCGTGACGCCGGCCGGCCACAAGGCCTTCGTGGCCAGCGAAATCGCCAAGCTCAAGGCCGCCATCGACGGCGCCGGCCAGTACGCCGATTGATTTCGTGCCGCACGCCCGAAAGGGCGGCTCCATGCAAGCCGCCCTCGGGCGGCTTTTCTTTTTGCCACCCAAGGAGACATCGCATGGACGACAAGCCGTTTTCCGCCTCGCGCCGCCACCACCTGCGGACCCTGGCCGCCGCCACCGCCGCCCTGGGCCTGCCAGGCCTTGGCTGGGCGCAGGCCGCCTGGCCGAGCAAACCGGTGCGCATCGTCGTGCCGTTCGCGCCCGGCGGCACCACCGACATCCTGGCCCGTGTGCTGGCGCCCGAGCTGAGCAAGACGATGGGGCAGTCCTTCGTGGTGGAAAACCGCGCCGGCGCCGGCGGCAACATCGGCGCCGAGGTGGTCGCCAAGTCGCCGGGCGACGGCTACACCCTGCTCATGGGCACGGTGGGCACGCACGGCATCAACAAGTCGCTCTACGACAAGCTGCCCTACGACCCGCAGAAGGACTTCGCGCCCATCACCCTGGTGGCCGGCGTGCCCAACGTGATGGTGATGGGCACCAAGCGGGCGCAGGCCCTGGGCATCACCAGCGTGGCCGACTTCGTTAAATACGCCAAGGCACACCCCGGCCGGCTGAACATGGCCTCCAGCGGCAACGGCACCTCCATCCACTTGGCGGGCGAGCTGTTCAAGTCGCGCACCGGCATCTTCATGACGCACATTCCCTACCGCGGCTCCGGACCGGCGCTGACCGATCTGCTGGCGGGCTCGATCGACGTGATGTTCGACAACCTGCCCTCCGCGATGCCGCACATCCAGGCCGGCAACCTCAAGGCCTTCGCGGTGACCAGCGCGGTGCGCTCGTCGGCCCTGCCCGACGTGCCCACGGTGGCCGAGGCGGGCAACCTGCCCGGCTTCGAAGCCAGTTCGTGGTTCGGCCTGCTCGCGCCCACCGGCACGCCGGCCGAGGTGGTGAACCGGCTGCAGCAGGAGACCGCCAAGGCCCTGAACCTGCCGGCGGTGAAAGAGCGCCTGGTGGCCCAGGGCGCCATCCCCAGCGGCAACACACCTGCCGAGTTCGCGCGCCTGATCGACGCCGAGACCACCAAGTGGGCCGCCGTGGTCAAGGCCTCCGGCGCCCGCGTGGACTGAAGAACCCGCGCAGCGGCGCGGCCCGCAACGAAAGAAGTGCACCCTCCAGAGGCATCAAGGGTTCGGCTGCGCCGGCCCGAGATGCCGTCCCCCCTCGAAGCGCCGAAGGCGCGCCACGGAGGGGGGAAGCCGCGCAGCGGCGCAGGGGGTGTTTCTCCTCACACTCCCCAGACGATCTCGACGTTCGCCTTCTCGCAGCGCTGCAGCATCTCGATGAAAGGTGCGGCGCGCATGCGCAGGCTCACCGGGTCGATCTGCGCGTCGTCGTGGTGGCCGTCCTCTTCCGTTTCCTCTTTCTGTTTCTGGCGGGCCGCGTCGTCCGCCGCCACGGCGGCCCGGATCTTCTGCACGGCCGCTTCCATTTCGCCGGGCTGGATGATGCCCGGGCCCGACAGACGCTTGCCCAGGATCTCGAGCATGCGTTGGCCGTGCTGCTGCAGCATGACGAGGTCGCCCGTTTCGCGGGACTTGAATCGATACACAGACATGAGTGCCTCCGGGGGTGGTGAGGTAAGGCCATTCTTGCACCTACACGCCATGGAAAACCAGGGGATTTGTAGGAAGGACGTCCCGACGGATGTAGGACGCATGGCCCGGGGCGTCGCCGCAGCCGAATGGGCTACGGGTTTACCCGATTGGAGTTGTATATTTTAAACCTAAACTAATTAGGCATGAAAACATCCGTTCCAGCGCTTCGGCGCATCCTGTGCATCGGTGGCGGCCCGGCGGGCCTGTACTTCGCTCTGCTCATGAAGCGGCGCGACCCCTCGCTCACCGTCACGGTGGTCGAGCGCAACCGGCCGTTCGACACCTTCGGCTGGGGCGTGGTGCTGTCGGACCAGACCCTGGGCAACCTGCGCGAGGCCGACCCCGAATCGGCCGCGCTGATCGGTGAAGCCTTCAACCACTGGGACGACATCGAGGTCTTCTTCAAGGGCGGCCGCGTGCGGTCCGGCGGCCACGGCTTCTGCGGCATCGGCCGCAAGAAGCTGCTCAACATCCTGCAGGAGCGTTGCCTGGCGCTGGGCGTGAACCTGGTGTTCGAGACCGACGTGACCGACGACCAGGCGCTCGCGGCGCAATACGAGGCCGACCTGGTGATCGCCAGCGACGGCCTCAACAGCCGCATCCGCACGCGCTACGCCGACACCTTCCAGCCCGATATCGACACCCGGCAATGCCGCTTCGTCTGGCTCGGCACCAAGAAGACCTTCGACGCCTTCACCTTCGCCTTCGTGCAGACCGAACACGGTTGGTTCCAGGCGCACGCCTACAAGTTCGACGGCGAGACCTCCACCTTCATCGTGGAAACGCCCGAGGAGGTCTGGAAGGCGCACGGCATCGACCAGATGAGCCAGGAAGACGGCGTGGCCTTCTGCGAGAAGCTGTTCGCCCCCTACCTCGACGGCCAAGCCCTCATCAGCAACGCCTCGCACCTGCGCGGCTCGGCGATCTGGATCCGCTTCCCGCGCGTGATCTGCCACACCTGGGTGCACTGGCAAGAGATTGCTCGCCCCCACGCTCCACCGCTGCGCGGGTCGCTGCCCCCCGAGGGGGCTGATCCGGCTTGGGGCGGCCCGGCGCCGGATCACGGCGGCCGCAAGACCCCCATCGTGCTCATGGGCGACGCCGCGCACACCGCGCATTTCTCCATCGGCAGCGGCACCAAGCTCGCGCTGGAAGACGCGATCGACCTGGCCGACGAGTTCTCGCGCCACGCGAATGCCGACGTGGCCGAGGTGCTGCAGGGCTACGAAGCGCGCCGCAGCGTGGAGGTGCTCAAGATCCAGAACGCCGCGCGCAACTCCACCGAGTGGTTCGAGAACGTGGACCGCTACACGGGCATGGAGGTCGAGCAGTTCGCCTACTCGCTGCTCACACGCAGCCAGCGCATCAGCCACGAGAACCTGCGCCTGCGCGACGCGAAATGGCTCGAAGGTTATGAGGCCTGGCTGCAGACCCAGGCCCAACCCGGCGTGCCGGTGAAGAAACACCCCACGCCGCCCATGCTGCTGCCGCTCACGGTGCGCGGCCTCACGCTGAAGAACCGCATCGTGGTCTCGCCGATGGCGCAGTACAGCGCGGTCGACGGCGTGGTGGGCGACTACCACCTGGTGCACCTGGGCGCGCGCGCCATGGGCGGCGCCGCGCTGGTGATGGTGGAAATGACCAGCCCCACGCCCGACGGCCGCATCACCCCCGGCTGCCCGGGCCTGTGGAACGAGGAGCAGCAGGCCGGCCTGAAACGCATCGTCGATTTCGTGCACGGTCACAGCAGCGCCAAGATCGGCCTGCAGCTGGGCCACAGCGGCGCCAAGGGCTCAACCCAGCTCGGCTGGGAACAGATCGACGAGCCCCTGCCCAGCGGCAACTGGCCGCTGCTCTCGGCCAGCGCCGTGCCGTATGGTGAACAGAACCAGGTGCCGCGCGCCATGACGCGCGCCGACATGGACGCCATGACGGCGGCCTTCGTCGCTTCCACCCAGCGCGCGGCCGAGGCCGGCTTCGACTGGTTGGAACTGCACGCGGCCCACGGTTACCTGCTGTCCAGCTTCATCACCCCGCTCACCAACCAGCGCACCGACGACTACGGCGGCTCGCTGGCCAACCGCTGCCGCTACCCGCTGGAGGTGTTCACCGCCATGCGCGCGGCATGGCCGGCCGACAAGCCGTTCAGCGTGCGCATCTCCGCGCACGACTGGGCGCCGGGCGGCAACACGCCCGACGACGCGGTCGAGATCGCGCGCCTCTTCAAGGCCGCCGGCTGCGACCTGATCGACGTGTCCTCGGGCCAGACCACGCGCGCGGCCAAGCCGGTGTACGGCCGCATGTACCAGACGCCGTTCGCCGACCGCGTGCGCAACGAGGCCGGCATCCTCACCATGGCGGTGGGCGCGATCACCGAAGCCGACCACGCCAACAGCATCATCGCGGCCGGCCGCGCCGACCTCTGCGCCGTGGCGCGCCCGCACCTGGCCGACCCGGCCTGGACGCTGCACGAAGCCGCCAAGCTGCAGACCCGCGCCATCGAATGGCCGCGCCCCTACGAGAGCGGGCGCGACCAGCTCTACCGCGAGATCGCCCGCCAGCAAGCCCTCAACGCCCCTACACCATGACCCCTCCTTCACCGCTCGACCTCGAAGCCCGCGCCCACAGCGAACACGCGCACGAGCTGCGCCTGTGGCTGCGGCTGCTGACCTGCTCGCAACTGATCGAGAAGCGCGTGCGCGCCGGCCTGCGCGAGCAGTTCGACACCACGCTGCCGCGCTTCGACCTCATGGCCCAGCTCGAACGCCACCCCGACGGGCTGAAGATGAAGGAGCTCTCGCACCGGCTCATGGTCACCGGCGGCAACGTCACCGGCATCACCGACCAGCTCGTCAACGAAGGCCTGGTGGAGCGCATGGGCGTGGACGGCGACCGGCGCGCCTTCCGCGTGCGCCTCACGCCGCACGGCCGCGCCAGCTTTGTCGAGATGGCCCAACAGCACGAGAGCTGGATCGTCGAAGCCTTCGAAGGCCTGAGCCCGCGCGACCTGGACAGCCTGCACAAGCTGCTGGGCAAAGTGAAACAGCACCAGCTCGAACTCAACCAACGCATCGACGAAGAATGAAACACCCCATCCCCGACCACAACCCGATGCGCGGCCAGTACGGCCCCAAGGCCACGCCCGCCCCCACCCACTTCGCGCTCCGCGTGGGCGACGACGGCGTGGCCACCGTCACGCTCAACCGGCCCGAGCGCAAGAACCCGCTGACCTTCGACTCCTACGCGGAGCTGCGCGACTGGTTCCTCGGCCTGCAGAAGGCCACCGACGTGCGCGCCGTGGTGCTCACCGGCGCGGGCGACAACTTCTGCTCGGGCGGCGACGTGCACGAGATCATCGGCCCGCTCACGAAGATGAGCATGCCCGAGCTGCTGGCCTTCACGCGCATGACCGGCGCGCTGGTGAGCGCCATGCGCGCCTGCCCGCAGCCCGTCGTGGCCGCGATCGACGGCGTGTGCGCCGGTGCCGGCGCGATGATGGCCCTGGCCTCCGACCTGCGCCTGGGCACGCCGCAGACGAACACCGCCTTCCTGTTCACCCGCGTGGGCCTCGCGGGCGCCGACATGGGCGCCTGCGCGCTGCTGCCGCGCATGATCGGCCAGGGCCGCGCCAGCGAGCTGCTGTTCACCGGCCGCGCCATGAGCGCCACCGAAGGCCACGCCTGGGGTTTCTTCAACGCGCTGCACGACAGCGCCGCCCTGCTGCCCGCCGCGCACAAGCTCGCCGCGCAACTCGCGCAGGGCCCGACCTTCGCGCACGGCATGACCAAGACCATGTTGCACCAGGAATGGGCCATGACGCTGGACCAGGCGATCGAGGCCGAGGCGCAGGCCCAGGCCATCTGCATGCAGACGCAGGACTTCCGCCGCGCCTACGAGGCCTTCGCGGCCAAGCAGCGCCCGGTCTTCGAGGGGGATTGACGTGGTCGCCTTCGAACACCCGCACGGCCTGCGCCCACCCCAAGCGCAGTGGGAACTGCCTTTCTTCGACGCCCACCACCGCGAGATGGCACCGCGCCTGGCCGACTGGGCCGCGCTGCAGGGTGTCGATGAAACCGACGACCGCGCCGCCTGTCGCGACTGGGTGGCGCGCCTGGGCCAGGACGGCTGGCTGCGCTACTGCGTGCCCGGGGCCCACGGCGGCGCCCTGCCCTCGCTGGACTCGCGCTCGCTGGTGATCCTGCGCGAAACCCTGGCCTTCCACTCGCCGCTGGCCGACTTCGCCTTCGCCATGCAGGGCCTGGGCAGCGGCGCCATCACGCTCGCCGGCACCCCGGCCCAGAAAGCGCGCTACCTGAGCGCGGTCGCCAGCGGCCAGAAGATCGCCGCCTTCGCGCTCAGCGAGCCCGACGCCGGCTCCGACGTGGCCGCCATGGCCACGCGCGCCACGCAGGCGGCGGGCGGCTGGGCGCTCGACGGCAGCAAGACCTGGATCAGCAACGGCGACCTGGCCGACTTCTACGTCGTCTTCGCCAAGACCGACCCCGAGGCCGGCGCGCGCGGCATCAGCGCCTTCATCGTCGACGCCCGGCAACCCGGCCTGGACAGCAGCGAACACCTCCACGTGATGGCCCCGCACCCGCTGGCCACGCTGCGCTTCAGCGGCTGCGCCGTCGGCCCCGACGCCATGGTCGGCCCGCTGCACGGCGGCTTCAAGCTCGCCATGCAGACGCTGGACATCTTCCGCGCCTCGGTCGCCGCCGCCGCGCTGGGCATGGCGCGGCGCGCCTTCGCCGAAAGCGTCGCGCACGCCAAGCAACGCAAGATGTTCGGCCAGACCCTGGCCGACTTCCAGCTCACGCAGGTCCGGCTCGGCGAGATGAGCGCGCTCATCGACGCCGCCGCTGTGCTCACCTACCGCGCCGCCTGGCAGCGCGACTGCAGCGCCACGCAGGGCGCGGGCACGCCGGCCTACACCACGGCCGCGGCCACCGCCAAGCTCACCGCCACCGAAAACGCGCAGCGCGTGATCGACATGGCGCTGCAGATGTTCGGCGGGCGCGGCGTGCAGGTGGGCCAGAAGGTGGAGAGCCTGTACCGCGACATCCGCTCGCTGCGCATCTACGAAGGTGCGAGCGAGGTCCAACTGTTGATCCTTGGCAAAGCCGCATTGAGATGAACAAGATCGCCATCCCGTCCGCTCAGCCCGACCACTTCGTGCACGACCACCTGCCACCGCCCGAGCAGTGGCCGGAGCTGCGCTTCGACCGGCCCGAGCTGCAACTGCCCGCGCAGGTCAACGCCGTGCACGCGCTGTTCCAGCGGGCCATCGCGGCGGGCCATGGCGAGCGCCCGCTGTTTCGCAGTGATGAACGCACTCTGACCTACGCGCAGGCACAGATCGAGGTGAACCGCATCGCCAACGCGCTCACGGTGGAGCTGGGCCTGGTGCCCGGCAACCGCGTGTTGCTGCGTGGCGGCAACTCGGTGGCCATGGCGCTGGCCTGGCTGGGCACGGTGCAGGCCGGCCTGATCGCGGTGGCCACCATGCCGCTGCTGCGCGCGAAGGAACTCGGCGCCATCCTCACCAAGGCCCAGCCCTCGGTGGCGCTGTGCGACGTGAAACTGCAGGACGAGCTCAAGGCGGCGCTCGCGGCCGATCCCGCCATGGCCGGCATGAAGCTGCTGACCTTCAACACGGCCGAAGGGGAGGCGCCGCACTCGCTCGAAGCCCTGGCGCGGCGCCAGTGCGAACACGGCACGCCCTGCCCCACCGCCGCCACCGACATCGCGCTGCTGGCCTTCACCTCGGGCACCACCGGCACGCCCAAGGCCGCCGTGCACACCCACCGCGACGTGCTCGCCGCCTGCGAGACCTGGCCGCGCCACGTGCTGCGCGCCACGCCGGACGACATCGTCATGGGCTCGCCGCCGCTGGCCTTCACCTTCGGCCTGGGCGGCCTGCTGGTCTTCCCCATGTGGGCCGGCGCCTCGGTCTACTTCCCGTCCATCCCCTACACGCCCGAGGCCATGGTGCAGCTCATCGGCCGCGTGGGCGCCACCATCTGCTACACCGCGCCCACCTTCTACCGCCAGATGGCCGCGTTCGCGCGCCAGCACGGCATCGGCCGCCTGCGCATCAGCGTGAGCGCGGGCGAGGGCCTGCCCGATGCCACGCGCCAGCTCTGGAAGGAAGCCAGCGGGCTGGAGATGCTCGACGGCATCGGCGCCACCGAGATGTTCCACATCTTCATCTCCTCACCGCCCGAGGCCGTGCGCCGCGGCGCCATCGGCCAGGTGGTGCCGGGCTACGAGGCCCGCGTGGTGGACGACGACGGCCGGCCCCTGCCCCTGGGCGAGGTCGGCAAGCTCGCCGTGATCGGCCCGACCGGCTGCAAGTACCTGGACGAACCGCGCCAGACCCAGTACGTGCGCGACGGCTGGAACTTCCCCGGCGATGCCTTCCGCCAGGACGCCGACGGCTACTTCTTCTACCAGGCGCGCACCGACGACATGATCATCACCGCCGGCTACAACGTGGCCGGCCCCGAGGTTGAGGCCGCGCTGCTGCAGCACCCGGCGGTGGCCGAGTGCGGCGTGGTCGGCAAGGCCGACGAGGAGCGCGGCCAGATCGTGCTGGCCTATGTGGTGCTCAAACCTGGCGAAGCCGCCGACGCGGCGCAGGTCAAGGCGCTGCAGGAGCACGTGAAGCAGAACATGGCGCCGTACAAATACCCGCGCGAGGTGATCTTCGTGAACCAGCTCCCGCGCACCGAAACCGGCAAGCTGCAGCGCTTCGCGCTGCGCCAGCAAGCCCAACAACATCGAAGCCAACCGACATGATGAAACACCTGCAACCGCCCGGCTGGGCAGCACCCAAGGGCTACGCCAACGGCATCGCCGTGCGCGGCACCCACGTCTACGTGGGCGGCCAGATCGGCTGGAACGCCGCCCAGGTGTTCGAGAGCGACGACTTCATCGCCCAGACGCGCCAGACCCTGCTCAACGTGCGCGAGGTGCTCGCCTGCGCCGAGGCCGGGCCGCAGCACATGGTGCGCATGACCTGGTACGTGATCGACCGGGTCGAGTACAACGCGCGCCTGCGCGAACTCGGCGAGGTCTACCGCGAGGTGATGGGCCGCCACTTCCCGGCCATGACCTGCGTGGAGGTGAGCGCGCTCATGGAAGCGCGCGCCAAGGTGGAGATCGAAGTCACGGCGGTGGTGCCGGACTGAGCCGGCGTGCACGCTGCAGTGCACCAAGACAACGACAGCGCAGGGGACTCCTGGGTGCGGCCGCGGGTTTGATTCCAGAATGGCCGGTTCCGAAGGATGGTCCTTCGGGATTCACCCCTCGGAGGAGACCCATGAAAAGCACACGACTGTGGATGGCATTGCTGGCCTGCGGGTTGGCGACGGGCGCGATGGCGCAGGCCGGCAAGGACAACCTCGCCACGCTCAAGCAGATGAAGGTCTCGGGCGTCGACCTGAACATTCCGCCGGTGCCCCAGGAAGGTCGCAATGCCGAGGCGATCCGCGCCAACCTGCGGTCCGTGAAGCTGCCCCCGGGATTCAAGATCGAGTTGTACGCGGTGGTGCCCGACGCGCGCCACATGGCGGTGGCGCCCAGCACCAACATGCTGTTCGTGGGCACGCGCAAGACCCGCGTGTGGGCCGTGACCGACCGCAACGGGGACGGCACGGCCGACGAGGTCAAACCCTTCGCGCCTTCGCTCAACTTCAAGGTGCCCAATGGCGTGTGCTGGACCAAGGACGGCTTCCTCGTCGTGGTCGAGCACAACCGCGTGCTCAACTTCCCGGCCGCCGAGTTCTTCTACGAAGGCCCCGACGTGGCGGTGATCGAGGTGGTGGGCCAGGGCAAGCTGATCCCGGAGGAAGAGGAGTCCTTCAACCACGGCGCGCGCGTGTGCCGCGTGAGCGACGACGGCAAGCTCTACATCACGCTCGGCCAGCCGCACAACGTGCAGCCGGCGGGCAAGGTGGCGCTGTACGACCAGGTCGGCATCGGCGGCATCGTGCGCCTGAACCCCTTCGACGGCTCCGGGCGCGAGGTGTTCGCGCGCGGCGTGCGCAACTCGGTGGGCATGGACATCAACCCCAAGGACAAGACGGTGTGGTGGACCGACAACCAGACCGACGGGCTGGGCGACGAGGTGCCGCCCGGCGAGCTCAACCGCTCCACCGCCGCCGGCCAGCATTTCGGCTACCCCTACTGGAACGGCAAGTTCAAGGTGGCCGGCTCGGCCGCCGCCCCCGACCTCAAGGACATGAAGGAGCCGGCCAACGCGGTGTTCCCGCAGGTGGAGTTCCCGGCCCACCAGGCGCAGCTGGGCATGGCGTTTTACAACGGCAGCATGTTCCCCACCAGGTACCGGGGCGGCATGTTCGTGGCGGCCCACGGTTCCTGGAACCGCACCAAGGCCACGGGCGCGCTGATCAACTACGTGCCGGTCAACGCCGACGGCACCGCCGGCAAGGCCGAGGTCTTCGCCGAAGGCTGGCTGGACGCCAACGGGGTCTACAAGGGCCGGCCGGTGGACGTGGCGCCGATGAAGGACGGCTCGCTGCTGATCTCGGACGACTACGTCGGCGCGATCTACCGCGTGACGTACTCGAATTGATGGGACACCCCCCTGCGCCGCTGACGCGGCTTCCCCCCTCCGTGGCTCGCCTTCGGCGCTTCGAGGGGGGACGGCAGCTTGGGCCGGCGCAGCCGCACCCTCGCTGCCTCTGGCTGAGGCTGCTTCACTCGGTGCGGATCGCACTTCTGCTCATGGTCGTGGGCGGCGCGGGCGCCGCCGCCACTGCCGCCGACCTCGAGGCGGGCAAGGCCCGCGCGGCCACCGCCTGCGCGGTGTGCCACGGCCCGGTGGGCCTGTCGATGCAGCCCAACGTGCCCCACCTCGCGGGCCAGCCGCTGTTCTACCTCACGGAACAGCTGCGGAACTACCGCAGCGGCAAACGCGCGAACGAGGTGATGTCGGTGATCGCCAAACCGCTGACGGACGCCGAGATCGACAACCTGGCGCTCTGGTACTCGTCCTTGCAGGTGCGGGTAGACGCGCCCTGAGGCCGGCGCGGCCGAGGGCGCGTCACCAGAGCGCGGAGTCGCGCATGTCGTCGAGCTTGCGGCGCTGGCGCTGCAGGCGCGCCTGCACGATCACCGCCACCACCACGCCCAACATGCCGCCGAGCAGCACCGTCTCGGCGATGGAGAGCGCGCGGCCAAGCCAGGCGGAAACGACCCAGGCGACGCCTGTCAGGCAGGCGGCCCACCCGGCAGCGGCGGCAATGATCAGGGGAAGGTGGTGGGGCATGGAGGGCAAATGGCGGGCGTCACGGGGAAATCATTCTCGCATTCCCGCCGCCGTTTGGGGACTCTACACTGGCGGCCTCTCCAACACCCCGTTTCGGCCATGGAAATTCTGACCCTGGTGCTGGCCTTTTTCGCCGGCCTCGCTTTTCTCAATTCACTGGACCAGAAAAAACGCATCGAGCTGCTGCGCAAGCACCTGGGCCCGTACCAGATCGACGTCATGCTGGAAAAACTCGCCGAAGGCTACGAGCGGGCCCTGGCGGAGCCAGACCCCGAGCGCCGGGAACAGATCTGGAGCGTGCTGGAAGGGGCCGAGCGCTCCATCGCGAAGCAGTTCACCCGGTTCGTGCACTTTTTCGTCGATGTCGAGGCGGCTGCCACGCGCGTGAGCAAGCTGCCCTTCGCCCTGCCCTGGGCGCACCGCTGGTGTCGCCGCGCCACGTTCGACCTGCGCGCGGCCTTCATGGTCCACGCGTACGCCATCACCGAGGCGGTCGACAACAACGCCCAGCGGCCGCCGCGCGACAAGGCCTACCTCATCCTGGCCGAGCTGTTCCTGATGCAGCACACCTGCCACTGGTTCTGCCGCTCGTTCAGCACCGCGTCGACGCGCATGGTGCGCAGCCACAAGACCGGCTACCGGCAGGTGCTCGCGGCGGTCTCCCCCTACACGCGGCGGGCCTACGGCGAACTCACCAGCCTCTGAACGCGGCCGGCGGCCGGGGCATCAGCCCACGGCGTCCCGGTTGCATTTCTTGTTGAAGCTGGTCTTCGCGGCGCCCGCGAGTTTCTTCTCGGCCGCCGCCATGTCGCAGCTGGCCGCCGCGTCGCGCGTGCATTTCTTCAGGAACGAGGTCTTGGCCGCGCCGGCGAGTTTCTTCTCGGCGGCGGCGGCGTTGCAGCTCGGGCCCTCGGCAAAGGACGCGATGGGCATCAGGGCGGCAACGGCGAAAGAGCACAGGACAACAAGGCGCATGAACATCTCCAGGAACGAAAGCCCCATTGAAGGCGCTGACGGTGACGCTGTCAAGAATACCCCCCAGGGGTAGACCACCCGACAAACCCTAGGCTGACAGGTTCACGCTGACGACTCCAAGCGACTACTTCGCAGGCGCATGGGTCTCAGGCGCTCTGCTCCGCGGGTGTCCCCCGGCGGCTGGTGCCGCCTCCTCCTTTACCCCGCTGCGCAGAACGCCTGAGACCCATGCGCCAGAAGGGATGCTGGATCGCCAACGGACCGAGTGCCAATGAGGTCATCGGCGCCCAGGGGGAGCGGCGCAGCGAAGTAAAGGAGGAGGGCTGGGCGAAGCCCAGACCGGGGGACATGAGCGGAGCCGCTCCCCCTGGGCGCCGATGACCGGGGCAACGCAAAAAAACAACGCCGACCCACGAAGGAAGGGGGTCTCAGTGGGAAATCATCCAGGGGCGCTTGCTCGGAAAGGCCTTCGCGCCGTTCGGCGCCGTCACCGTCGCCTTGCTGCGGCCCGAACTGCAACAGCCGCAGCCCGCCGGGTGCTTGAGGCGCTGGTAGTCGCGCGAGGTCTTGGGTTCGTGGCGCGCGCGCTCGTTGATGCCGATGGCGGTGCGCGTGCCCCCGTCCATGAGCGCCAGGCGCGGCGCGCTCACGAAGACGCGCGCCGAGGCGGTGCCGCAGTCCGGGCAGGCGGCGGGCTCGTTGCGCTCGCTCAAGGGACGGAACGCGTCGAAGCCCCCGCAGGATGGGCAGTCGTAGTCGTAGGTCGGCATGGCGAAGGCCTCAGAGGTCCGGCGACAGCGGCATCACCACCGAGCCGTCGAGGTGCTTGATCGGGCCGCTCGCGTTCGGGTTGATGTCGAAGTCGAAGATCTGCGTCGGCAGCCACAGCGTGGCGCAGGCGTTGGGCACGTCCACCACGCCGCTGATGTGGCCCTGCACCGGCGCCGTGCCCAGGATGGAGTAGGCCTGCGCGCCCGAGTAGCCGAACTTCTTCAGGTACTCGATGGCGTTCAGGCAGGCCTGGCGGTAGGCCACGTTCACGTCCAGGTAGTACTGCTTGCCGCTCTCGTCCACGCTGATGCCCTCGAAGATCACGTAGTCGTTGTAGGTCGGCGTGATCGGGCTGGGCTTGAAAATCGGGTTCTTGATGCCGTACTTGGCCATGCCGTCCTTGATGATGGACACCTTCATGTGCACCCAGCCGGCCATCTCGATGGCGCCGCAGAAGGTGATCTCGCCGTCGCCTTGGCTGAAGTGCAGGTCGCCCACCGAGAGGCCCGCGCCGTCCACGTAGACCGGGAAGAACACCTTGGAGCCGCGCGAGAGGTCCTTGATGTCGCAGTTGCCGCCGTGTTCGCGCGGCGGCACGGTGCGCGCGCCGGTGGCCGCCGCCTTGGCCTTGGCTTCGCCGGTGAGCTTGCCCATGTGCGCCGTGCCGGCGAAAGGCGGGTTGGCCAGGCCGCTGGTGGCCGGGTCGGAGTCGATCAGCGCCTGCTCGCGCGTGTTCCAGGTCTCCAGCATCTTGGGGTCGGGCAGGCAGCCGATCAGCCCCGGGTGGATCAGGCCGGCGTACTTCACGCCCGGCACGTGGCGCGAGGTGGTGAACATGCCGTGGAAGTCCCAGATCGACTTCTGCGCCTGCGGGAAATGCTCGGTGAGGAAGCCGCCGCCGTTCTTCTTGCTGAAGAAGCCGTTGAAGCCCCACAGGCTGTCGTCCTTGGCGCCGATGTCGAGCAGTTCGACCACCAGCAGATCGCCGGGCTTGGCGCCCTTCACGCCCACCGGGCCACTGAGGTAGTGCACCGTGGTGAGGTCGATGTCGCGCACGTCGTCGGCGCTGTCGTTGTTCTGGATGAAGCCGCCGGTCCAGTCGTAGGTTTCCAGCACGAAGTCGTCGCCCGGGTTGACCCAGCAGGCCATCGGGATGTCCGGGTGCCAGCGGTTGTGCACCATTTCGTTGGACGGTGCGGGGGCGTTCAGATCGACTTTGATGAGGGTCTCGGGCATGGCTTGTGCTCCTGGGGTGGACGGGAAAGGGAAAGGGGGAAATCAGACGGAGAGGTAGGACTTGATGCGCTGCTGGTCGGTGTCGGCGCGGTCGGTCTCGTGCACCAGGCGGCCGCCCTCGATGACGAACAGCCGGTCGGCCACGTCCATGGCGAACGAGAGCACCTGCTCAGAGACCACGATGGTGATCTTGCGCATCTTGCGGATCTCGTTGAGCGCCTTGGCGATGTCCTTGATGATGGACGGCTGGATGCCTTCGGTGGGTTCGTCGAGCAGCAGCACCTTGGGGTCGGTGACGAGCGCGCGCGCGATCGCCAGCTGCTGCTGCTGGCCGCCCGAGAGGTTGCCGCCCTTGCGCCGGCGCATGTCCCACAGCACCGGGAACAGCGCGTAGATCTCTTCGGGGATGGTCTTGTCCTTGGCGTTCTCCAGGCCGGTCTGGATGTTCTCTTCCACCGTGAGCGTGGGGAAGATCATGCGGCCCTGCGGCACATAGGCGATGCCCTTGGCCACGCGCTGGAAGCTCTCCAGCTGCGAGACCTCCTGGCCGGCCACCGAGATGTGGCCGCTCTTGATCGGCAGCACGCCGATCAGGCTCTTGAACAGCGTGGTCTTGCCCATGCCGTTGCGGCCCATGATGGCCACCGTTTCGTTCTCGCGGCCTTCGAACGAGATGCCGTGCAGCGCCTGGCTCTGGCCATAGGCGACGACGAGGTCCTTGACTTTCAGCATGGTGGTGACTCCTTCAGTGGCCGAGGTACACGTCGATGACCTTGGGGTCGGCCTGCACCTGGTCCATCGGGCCTTCGGCCAGGATCTTTCCCTGGTGCATGACGGTGACCTTGTGCGCGATCTTCTTGACGAAGTCCATGTCGTGCTCGATCACGATCACGGCGCGGTTCTGGCAGATGCGCTGCAGCAGCTCGGCCGTCAGGTCGCGCTCGCGCGCGCTCATGCCGGCGATGGGCTCATCCAGCATCAGCAGCTCGGGCTCCTGCATCAGCAGCATGCCGATCTCCAGCCACTGCTTCTGCCCGTGCGAGAGCAGGCCGGCCTCGGTTTCCAGCTTGTCGCCCAGGCCGATGTCCTCGGCCACCGCCTTCACGCGGGCCTGGATCTCGTCGGTGGCGGTGAAGGCCAGCGCCCCCCAGACCGAACGGCCCGAGGGGAAGGACACCTCCAGGTTCTGGAACACGGAGAGGTTCTCGTAGATCGACGGCGTCTGGAACTTGCGCCCGATGCCCTTGCGCACCCGCTTGTGCTCGGGCACCTGGATGATTTCCTCGTTCTTGAACTTGATGCTGCCCGCACTGGCCTTGGTCTTGCCGCAGATCAGGTCCAGCAGCGTGGTCTTGCCCGCGCCGTTGGGGCCGATGATCACGCGCAGCTCGTTCTTATCGACGTAGAGCGTGAGGGCGTCGATGGCCTTGAAGCCGTCGAAGGAGACCGTCAGGTCTTCCACGGAGAGGGCGAAGTCGGTGTTGCTCATGAGGTTCTCCGTGGGCTCAGACGCCTTGGCTTCGAGTGCCGTCGGGCAACTTCACCTCGGCCTTGGGTTTGGCCATCGGTGCATGAGGGGGCGGCGAAGGCGGCTGTGGCCGCGCGGCCGAGGCCTCGCGCAACGCGGCCTGGCGCGACTTCCACCACGGCACGATCTTGCTCTCCCACAAGCCGGCCAGGCCCATGGGGAAGGCCATGGTCACGCCGATGAACAGGCCGGCCATGAGGAACAGCCAGAGGTCGGGGAAGCTTTCCGAGAAGAAGGTCTTGCCGGCGTTGACCAGCAGCGCGCCATACACCGCGCCCACCAGGCTCATGCGCCCGCCCACGGCGGCGTAGATCACCATCTCGATCGAGGGCACGATGCCCACGAAGCTGGGCGACATGAAGCCCACCTGCAGCGTGAACAGCGCGCCACCGATGCCCGACAGCGCGGCGGCCAGGCAGAACACGAAGATGCGGAAGTCGGCCACGTCGTAGCCCGAGAAGCGCACGCGGTCTTCCTTGTCGCGCATGGCCAGCAGCAGGGTGCCGAGCTTGCTGGTCTGGATCCAGCGGCAGACCACGATGGACAGCACCAGCAGGCCCACGCAGACGTAGTACAGGATGTATTTGGCGCTGTCGGTGCGCGTGTCCCAGCCCAGCAGGGTCTTGAGGTCGGTCATGCCGTTGACGCCGCCGGTGTAGCCCTGCTGGCCGATGATGAGCACCGTGAGGATCAGCGCCACGGCCTGCGTGATGATGGCGAAGTACACCCCGCCCACGCGCCGCTTGAACATGGCGAAGCTGATCAGCCAGGCCAGCAGCGTGGGCACCACGATGACGGCGGCCAGCGCGAACGGAAAGCTCTTGAACGGCACCCAGAACGAGGGCAGCTCGGTGAGCTGGTTCCAGTCCATGAAGTCCGGGATACCGGGCGTGGACTGGATCTTCGTGGCCTCAGGGTCGGAGGCCTCCAGCTTGAGGAACATCGCCATGGCGTAGCCACCGAGGCCGAAGAACACGCCCTGCCCCAGGCTGAGCACGCCCCCGTAGCCCCATAGCATCACCAGGCCGATGGCCACGAAGGCGTAAGTCAGGTACTTGCCGACCAGGTTGAGGCGGAAGATGTCGAGGCTGAGCGGCAGCACCACCGCGAGCAGCACGGTGAGCAGGACCAGGCTGGCGAGCTGGTAGCGGGTGATCCAGGCTTTCAGGGCGTTCATGACGGACTCCGGGAGACAAAGAAATCAACGACGCACCTTGGATGCGAACAAACCCTGAGGCCGCAGCATCAGGATCACGACGATCAGCGACAGCGTGAGCATCTTGGCCATGGAACCGGCCATGAAGAACTCGGTGATGGACTGCGTCTGGGCGATGCCGAAGGCCGATACCACGGTGCCCAGCAGGCTGGCCGCACCGCCGAAGGTGACGACCAGGAAGGCGTCGACGATGTAGAGCGAGCCCGAGGTGGGGCCGGTGGAGCCGATGGTGGTGAAGGCCGCGCCAGCCACGCCGGCGATGCCGCAGCCGATGGCGAAGGTCAGGCGGTCGGTCTTCCTGGTGTCGATGCCGATGGCGTTGGCCATCACGCGGTTGCTCACCGTGGCGCGCACCCGCAGGCCCCAGCGGCTCTTGTGCAGCGCGACCAGCACGCCGGCGGTGACCACGATGGCCAGGGCCAGCACGAACATGCCGTTGATGGGAATGTCCAGCCCCTCGGCCGGCGCCCAGGAACCCAGCAGCCAGTCGGGCAGCGTGGGGCTCACTTCCTTGGGGCCGATGAAGGTGCGGAAGCACTGCTGCAGCGCCAGGCTGATGCCCCAGGTGGCCAGCAGTGTGTCCAGCGGGCGCTTGTACAGGTGGCGGATCAGCGCCCACTCCACCAGCCAGCCCGCGATGAAGGCGAAGAAGAAGGCGGCCACGATGGCGAACGGAAAGTACGCCGCCACCGCGCCGGGGCTGATCGCATTGGCCAGCGTCGAGCCCAGGAAGACGGTGTAGGCGCCGATGGTCATGAACTCGCCATGCGCCATGTTGATCACGCCCATCTGCCCGAAGATGATGGCCAGGCCCAGGCCCATGAGCAGCAGCACCGCGAACAGGCTCAGGCCGGCGAAGCCCTGCATCAGGCCGATGTTGAGCAGGTCGTTGAAACTCATGTCCATGAGGACTCTCCAGGCAAAGAAAAGGCAACGAGAGCAGACCTCTCGATCCAGAACGCCGCGGGTCCGGCTCCGCCGGCCCGCCAGCGTTGCCCCCTAGAGGGGGTCACGGCGCAAGTGCGCCGTGGCGGGGGTGGGCTTACTGATAACCCTTGGGAAACGGATCGGGTTTGATCAGTTCGGGCGACTCGGCGACCACCTTGAAGGTCGCATCCGGCATGCCCATGGCGATGCGCGACTTGCTCCACAGGTGGTGGTTCGGGTCGAGCTTCACGTAGCCCTCGGGCGCGGTGGTCAGCTCGATGCCGGTGCGCGAGGCGGCCACCACCTTGTCCACGTCGAAGCTCTTGGCCTTCTCCACCGCGGCCTTCCAGAGCCAGGGGCCGAGGTAGCCGGCCTGGGTCACGTCGCCGATCACCGCGTCCTTGCCGTACTTGGCCTTGAAGGCCGCCACGAACTTCTTGTTGTTCGCGTTGTCCAGCGTCTGGAAGTACTTCATCGACGAGTAGAAGCCGGCGAAGTTCTCGCCGCCCACGCCGGTCATTTCGTCCTCGGTCACCGACAGCGTGACGAGCAGCTGCTTGTCGCCGGTGATGCCGGCGGCCTTGAGCGCCTTGTAGAAGGCCACGTTGGAGCCACCCACCACCGCGCAGAAGATGCAGTCGGGCTTCTGCAGCTTGATCTTGTTCATCAGCGAGCCGAAGTTGGTGCTGCCCAGCGGGTAGTACTCCTCGCCGACGACCTTGCCCTTCTGGAAGTTCTCGATGTGCTTGCGCGCGATCTTCATCGAGGTGCGCGGCCAGATGTAGTCCGAGCCGATCAGGAAGAAGGTCTTGGCTTTCTTCTCCTTCTGCGCCCAGTCCAGGCTGTAGAGGATCTGCTGCGTGGCTTCCTGGCCGGTGTAGATCACGTTCTTGGACTGCTCCAGGCCTTCGTAGAAGGTGGGGTAGTACAGCAGGCCGTTTTCCTTCTCGAACACCGGCAGCACGGCCTTGCGCGAGGCCGAGGTCCAGCAGCCGAACACGGCGGCGCAGCGGTCGTTGATCAGCAGCTTCTTGGACTTCTCGGCGAAGGTCGGCCAGTCGGAGGCGCCGTCTTCCTTGATCACCTTGATCTTGCGGCCCAGGATGCCGCCCATGGCGTTGATCTCGTCGATGGCGAGCTGCTCGGCCTGGATGGAGCCCGTTTCCGAGATCGCCATGGTGCCGGTGGACGAGTGCAGCTGGCCCACGGTGACTTCGGTGTCGGTCACGGCCAGCTTGGTGGTGTTCACCGAGGCCGTGGGCTGGCCGAAGCTCCAGGCCGGCAGGCCGGCCAGGCCGGCGACACCCAGCATCTGCAGCACGCGGCGGCGGCTGGCTTCCGGGGTTTCGAGGGTCTCGGGCGACTGGGCGTTCGGATCGGAGAGGTGTTTCATGAAGACTCCTGGGACGTTTGGGGCGGTGGAACCGGCGGTGTGCCGACTGGGGTGAAGACTAGGGAAAGCCCTTGATCCGGCCCATACGTCAAATAACGTAGAGGCCCCGTCTGGTGGGTAGGGCCGGTTCTTGCTAGCGTCCCGGGCATGCCCTCACCCGAGCCCGCCCACCCCGTCGCCACGCAGAAAATCTTCCGGTTCCGCCGGGAATACAACTCGTGGGTGGCCGACGAGACCATGGAGGACTACGCCCTGCGCTACACGCCGCGCAGCTTCCGCAAATGGAGCGAGTGGCGGGTGGCGAACACCGCCTTCGGCTCGCTGTCCTTCCTGGCGCTGGAGGCCATCGGCGGCGCGATCGCGGTCAACTACGGCTTCGCCAACGCCATGTGGGCCATCCTGGTGGTGGGGCTGGTGATCTTCTTCACCAGCCTGCCCATCGCCTACTGCGCCGCGCGCTACGGGCTGGACATGGACCTGCTCACCCGGGGCGCCGGCTTCGGCTACCTGGGCTCGACCATCACCTCGCTGATCTACGCGGTGTTCACCTTCATCTTCTTCGCCATCGAGGCGGTGATCATGGCGCTGGCCCTGCAGATGGCGACCGACTGGCCGCTGGCCTGGTGTTACCTGATCTCGGCGGTGGTCATCATTCCGCTGGTGATCCGGGGCATCACCCTCATCTCCAAGCTGCAGGCCTGGACGCAGCCGCTCTACCTGTTCCTGCTGGTGCTGCCCTTCGTGTGGATCGGGCTCTCGCAACCCCAGCTCTACCGCGACTTCACCAGCCTCACCGGCATCCGCTCGGGCAGCAGCGAGTTCCACCCGCTGATGTTCGGCGCGGCGGCGGCCGTCATCTTCTCGCTGGTGGTGCAGATCGGCGAGCAGGTCGATTTCCTGCGCTTCATGCCCGAGCGCAAGCGCGAGAACCGCTGGCGCTGGTGGGTCGCGGTGCTGATCCCGGGCCCGGGCTGGATCGTCATGGGCATGCTCAAGATGGTGGGCGGCGCCTTCCTCGCGTTCGCCGCCATGCAGTTCGAGGTGAACCCCGAGCGCACCACCGAGCCCACGCAGATGTTCCTGGCCGGCTTCACCGAGGCCGTGGGCCACCCCGGCCTGGCGGTGGTGATGACGGTGGTGTTCGTGATCCTGGCGCAGATCAAGATCAACGTGACGAACGCCTACGCCGGCTCGCTGGCCTGGTCCAACTTCTTCGCGCGCGTCACGCACAGCCACCCCGGCCGCGTGGTCTGGCTGGTGTTCAACGTCTGCATCGCCACCCTGCTGATGCTGCTGGGCGTGTTCGCCGGCATCGAGAAGGTGCTGGGCGTCTACAGCAACGTGGCGATCGCCTGGGTCGGCGCGCTGGTGGCCGACCTCATCATCAACAAGCCCTTGGGCCTGAGCCCCAAGGGCATCGAGTTCCGGCGCGCCTACCTGTACGACTTCAACCCGGTGGGCATGGGTTCCATGATCATCGCGGCGCTAGTGGCGAGCCTGGCCTACGCGGGCGTGATGGGCGAAGTCGCGGCGGCCTTCTCGCCCTTCATCGCGCTCGGCCTGGCGCTGCTGCTCTCGCCGCTGATCGCCTGGGCCACCCAGGGCAAGTACTACCTGGCGCGCACGCCCTCGGGCGGCTGGGCGCCCGGCGAGGCGGTGCGCTGCTCGGTGTGCGAGAACCAATTCGAGTCGGAAGACATGGCCAGCTGCCCGGCCTACCAGGCGCCCATCTGCTCGCTGTGCTGCTCGCTCGAGTCGCGCTGCCACGACCGCTGCAAGACCAACTCGCGCGCCATCGACCAGGTGCGCGCCGCCCTCACCGCCGTGCTGCCGCAGGGCGTGATGGTGCGGGTCAACTTCCGCGCCGGCCAGTTCCTCGCGGTCTGGTTGTCGCTGAGCGCGGTCATGGCCTTCCTGATCGGCATGGTCTACCTGCAGGAGAGCCTGCACGCGCCGGCCGAGGCCCTGCAATCGCCCTTGCTCAAGATCTACGCCTTCCTGGTGCTGCTGGCGGCGGTGTGTTCGTGGTGGGTGGTGCTGACCACCGACAGCCGGCGCATGGCGCAGGACGAGTCCGAGCGGCAGACGCAGCTGCTGATGCGGGAGATCGACGCCCACCAGCGCACCGACGCCGAGCTACAGTCCGCGCGCGATCGCGCCGAGACCGCCAGCCAGGCCAAAACGCGCTACGTGGCCGGTATGACGCACGAGCTGCGCACGCCGCTCACCAGCATCCTGGGCTATGCGCAGATCCTGCTGAAGAACAACGAGATCTCGGTCTGGGTGCGCGAGACCATCGCCACCATGCAGCGCAGCGGCCAGCACATGCACGCGCTGATCGACGGTTCGCTGGACCTCGCGCGCATCGAGGCCGGCCGCCTCAAGCTCGACCCGGTGCCGTTGCCGCTGGGCCAGCTGCTGGAAGACGTGGAGCGCATGGTGCGCCCGCAGGCCGAGGCCAAGGGCCTGCGCTTCGTGGTGCAGCAGGAAGGCGAGCTGCCGGCCTGGGTGCGGGCCGACGCCAAGCGCCTGCGCCAGATCCTGATCAACCTGCTGAGCAACGCGGTGCGCTTCACCGACCAGGGCGAGGTCACGCTGCGGCTGGACTTCCGCCAGCAGGTGGCGCGCATCGACGTGATCGACACCGGCATCGGCATCGCCGCGCAGGACCAGAAGCGCATCTTCCTGCCCTTCGAGCGCGGCAGCGCCGGGCGGCGCGCGGCGGACACCGGCACCGGCCTGGGCCTGACCATCACGCACCTGCTCACCGACATGATGGGCGGCGAGCTGCTCCTCAAAAGCCGCCCGGGCCACGGCAGCACCTTCTCGCTGCGCCTGTACCTGCCGCCCATCCCCTCGGACCCGAAACACCCGCTGCCCATCCCCTCCACGCTGCGCGCGGTCACCGGCTACCTCGGCGAGCGCCGCACCCTGCTGGTGGTGGACGACCAGCCGCTGCACCGCCAGCTGCTCGCCAGCATCCTGGTGCCACTGGGCTTCGTGGTGCGCGAGGCCGCCAGCGGCCAGGAATGCCTGGAGATCATCGAACAGCACGCGCCCGACGGCCTGCTGCTGGACCTCACCATGGACGGCCTCGATGGCTGGCAGACCGCCGCCGCCGTGCGCCAGCTGCTGCCCGCTGCGCGCCTGCCCATCGTGTTCGTCTCGGCCAACCTGTTCGACAACCGGCCCGAGCAGCTGACCGCGCTGGACTGCCAGGGCTTCGTCGCCAAGCCCATGATGGAGTCGGAACTGCTCGACGCGCTGAAGCACGCGCTGGCGCTGGAGTGGGTGACCGAGCAGGCGCCGGCCACCCCGCCGGTGAGCTTCGTGCGCCACCGCGTCACCGGCCTGCCGCTGCCCGAAGACCTGCGCGAGGAGCTGCAGCGCCTGGCCCGCCAGGGGCAGGCCGCCGCGCTGCGGCAGCGACTGTGGCAGGCGCAGACCGCCGAACCCGCGCACGCCGCCACGCTGGCGCTGCTGCAGTCCTGCGCGGACCGCTTCGATTTCCAGACCCTGATCGAGTACCTCAGAGACACCGCGGAGCTGACGGAAGATGACATCGACACCTGACCCCCTGGCCCCCGTGCCGCCGTCGGTCACGCCCCCCGTGATCCTGGTGGTGGACGACGCCGTGGACACCCTTCGCATGCTGGGCGACGCGCTGGTCGCCGAGGGCTACGTGGTGCTCGCCGCGCGCGACGCCGACGAGGCCCTGGAGCGCTTCGAGGTCGCCGTGCCCGACGGCGTGCTGCTCGATGCGGTGATGCCCGGCATGGACGGTTTCACGCTGTGCGAACGGCTCAAGGCCACGCCGGCCTGGTCGCACGTGCCCATCGTCTTCATGACCGGCCTGTCCGAAAGCGAGCAGATCCTGCGCGGCTTCGCCAGCGGCGGGGTGGACTACGTGGTCAAGCCGCTGCGCATTCCCGAGGTGATGGCGCGCCTGGCCACCCACGTGCGCAACGCGCGCGTGACCCGCCTGGCGCAGGAAGCGGTGGACGTGGCCGGCATGGGCACGGTGGTGCTGGACACGCAGGGCCGCCTGGCCTGGCGCTCGCCCCAGGCCACGGCCTGGCTGGCGCTGGCCTTCGGCCAGGACGCCGCCGCCGGCCAGCGCGCGCGCGAATGGCTGGGCGCCTCGCTGAACCAGCGCGAGACGACGCGCGACCTCGGCCGCCACGGCCGCCTGCTGGCGCGCCACATGGGCCAGGGCAACCTGGGCGAAGCCATGCTGTTGCTCACGCTCACGCCACCCGACAGCGACGCCGCGCAGCGCCTGCGCGACATCGCGCTCACGCCGCGCGAGACCGAGGTGCTGTCGTGGCTGGCCAAGGGCAAGACCAACCGCGACATCGCCGACATCCTGGGCATGAGCCACCGCACGGTGAACAAGCACCTGGAGCACGTGTTCGAGAAGCTGGGCGTGGAGACGCGCTCGGCGGCGGCGGCGATCGCGGGCAAGCTGCTGCCGCAGTATTGAGCCTTGCCAGGGTCACGCGATCGCCGTGACCTCCCGCATCGCTGGAAGCCTGGCCGTGAAACAGGTGCCCGCCTCTTTCGACGAGCTCCGAAATCTCGAACCAGTTCAGGTCCAGGTTTGCAGCGACCTCGACGGACGACGGCTCACCGCCGTGCACGATCGCGTTGCTAACAGATTCGACAGCAGTTGCTGGACACGCCCGACATCGCACGCCACGGACCCGGACAGGTGGTACCGCTCGACGACGGTGGACGCCGGGTGCGCATCCCGCAATTCCGCCACCACGTCCCGAAGCGCGGACTCGATGTGGGCCACGGGTTCGATGTGGATGCCCATGCCGGACCCCAGCCGCCCTCGGGTGAAGTCCAGCACATCGTTGATGAGCTTGGACATGCGCCGGGTAGCCCGACGCAGCACGCAACGGCGCAGAACGGAGACCGTCCGCAGGCACACGCGTTCGAGACGCCAGGTCTGTGCGCCAAAGCACCGACGCGGCCGGGTCGGCGATCCATGCTTGACGGTGGCCCCAATGCCGCTTCAGAACAACCCTTCCGCCCCACCCGAGAACACCATGAACCAGCCCCTCAAACCCCTTGACGTCACCGAACTGCGCCAGTCCGCGCGCCAACATATCGAAGAGGGCGCCGTGACCGCCGGCTACAGCGCCAACCGCCAGGAAGTCATCGACCTGCTCAACGAAGCACTGGCCACCGAACTGGTGTGCGTGCTGCGCTACCGGCGCCACCACTTCATGGCCAGCGGCATCCACTCGCAAGCCACGGCGGCCGAGTTCCTGGTCCATTCGAACGAAGAACAGGGCCACGCCGACCAGCTGGCCGAGCGCATCGTGCAACTCGGTGGCGAGCCCGACTTCTCGCCCGACACTTTGACCAAGCGCAGCCACGCCGAGTACGTCGAAGGCGCCACGCTGGGCGACATGATCCGGGAGAACCTGGTGGCCGAGCGCATCGCCATCGACAGCTACCGCCACGCGATCGAGTTCGTCGGTGCGGACGACCCCACCACCCGCCGGCTGTTCGAGTCCATCCTCGAGGTGGAAGAGGAACACGCGGACGAACTGGCCGATCTGCTCACGCAGGTGCCGGACAAGCCCCGCGCCCTCTGATCCACCACGAGGCCGGCGCTACCAGTCGAAGCCTTCGCGCTCGGCGACCGAGCGCGGGTCGCTGCTCCACACGTGCAGCACGAAGTCCGCCTCGCGCACTTCGCACAGCGTGGGCAGCCCTAGGCCCCGCGCCAGCCGCTCGTGCACGGCGTCGCCGTCCAGCGCGCAGCCATCGATGGGGCGGCGCCAGTGGCACGCCAGCACCGTGCCGCCGGGCAGCAGGGACTCGCGCGCCTGCCCGGCGATGGCATCGAGCGAGGCCACGTCCACGAAGTAGCCCAGTTCGCTGATGGCGATCAGGTCGAACCGGCCCACGGGCCAATCGGCCGGCAGGTGCGCCCGCACCACCTCGACGTGGGGAAACGCGGCCAGCCGGGCGCGGGCGAGCTCCACCGCACGGGCCGACACGTCCGACACCCGCAAGCGCTCGCAGCGTTCGGCCAGTTGCGCCGAGAGTTCACCGTTGGCGCACCCCGGCTCGTACCCGCTGGTGTAGCGCCGCGTGGGCAGGCAGGCCACCGTCAGCGCGCGCTTGCGCGCCTCGTACCAGCGCGATCGGAAACCCCAGGGGTCGTCGTTCTGCCGGAACAGCTCGTCGAAGTGCCACGGGCTCGGGACGTTGGGCATGGTCAGACGAAGAAGTATTCGTGGCGCCACGCCGCCCGCGCCAGCAGGTGGGGGCCCAGCACCGCGCCCACGCTGGCGCTGCGCGGCGTGAGCTGCGTGACGTGGGCCGCCAGCGCCGCCTGCTTGCGCGCGCAGGCGTCGGTGCTCAGGGGCAGGCGGCGCAGGCGGTGCCAGGGCACGCGCGCGTCGGCGGGGGCGGCCCAATGCCACATCCACACCGGCGCCGCGAGGAAACGACTGCCCACGCGCAGGCACGCGCCCTGGGTGACGCGGCCGGTGCTGTCGTGATCGGGATGGCCGTCCCCTTCCCAGGTGCTCACCACCACATCGCCAGGGCGCAGGAAGAACAGCAACCAACCGCGCAGCAAGCCGCCTTGGGCCTGCACGTCGCCGTCCGGCAGGGCCAGCGTGTGCACCTGGGGTTTCGCGATGCCCAGCCGCGCCAGGCCGCGCAGCCGCTCCGCGCGGCGCTGCGCCGCCAGCTCGCAGCGGCCCGGCGGGGACAGCCCGGCGTGGCTGGCCTCCCCGTCGGTCACGGCGACGAACACCACCTCGCCCCCGCGCGCGGCATGCATGGCCACCAGCGCACCGCAGGCGAGCACCTCGTCGTCGGGATGGGGCGCTACCACCACGAGGCGCTGCGACGGCGCGAGCGCCTGCGCCATCGACAGCTCCGAGCACGGCGTGGCGGCCAGCCAGCGTTGCCAGGTGGGTTCGCTGGTGCCCTCGCCTTCGATCCGCCGAGGCGTTTCTACAGCGACCATGGCGCGCCCTCCGCTGCGGCCGTGCGCTCGCCCAGCGCGGCCAGGTCGCGTTCGGCGTGGCTCTGGCGCAGGTAGACCGGCAGGTCCGCCGCCATGCGCGCGAAGCGCCGGTCACGGCAGAACGGCGTGGCGCCCAGCGCGCGGCCCGCTTCGTCCAGCACCAGGGTGGCGCTGCGCTCGGCGCACAGCCGCACGCGCAAGGCCAGCGCGCTGGCGTCCCGCGCGGGGTGCTCGTCGATCCACCTCGCAGCCTCGCGCAGCAAGGCGGCCGTGGATTGCAAGGCCACGTCGACCCGGCCCAACGCGGCCATCCGGAAGGCGCTGCGCTGTTCGGAAGGCGCTTCGGCAATCGCCCGGCGCAAGGTGTTCGCCAGCGCGAGGGCTCCGCCATGCCAGCAGGCGGCGATGCCCGCGCCGCCCTGCCAGAAACCCGGGCGCTGCAGGTAGGCGCCTGCGTCGCCCACGCGGTGGCCCACCGCGTCCTGGAACGTGATGTCCCCGCTGGCGCTGGCCGCCATGCCGACCGCCTGCCACGCGGCGTCCGACACCCACACCCCGGGCTGTGCCATGGCGACGCGCACCAGCTGCGGCTTCGTGCCGTCGGCGGACCAGGCGGTGAGCAAACCGTGGCTCAGCTGCGCGGCGCCGGAGCACCAGGCCTTGCGGCCGTTCAGACGCACCTCATCCGCCGCGACCGCTTCGAAACAGGTGCGCCCGCCCGGCGCCTCCGAGGCCCACATGCCCCAGGTGCTGCCGACCGGCCGCTGCGCCCCGGGGGCGACCTCCGCCTGCACGGCCAGCGCATCGAGGTGCCCTTCCACCAGCTTGGCCAGCGACAGATCGTGCTCGGCGACCGCACACAACAGCTGCCAGCGCAACAAGGTGTGGCCCTGCGCGGGCAGGGGCGCTTCGTCCAGGCCCTCGTGCACCAGCCGCGCGAGCCCCTGCGCCGGGCCGGCATCGGGGTCCAGCCGGGCCAGCGCATCGCTCAGCCGGGCGCGCGGGCACGCGCCGGCGCCGGACGGGCTCATGCGCCACGCTCTTGGGACATGGGCAGGCGTCCCTGGGCCAGGGCGAGCAGGGTCGAACCGAACCCGCCGGGCGCGCGGAACAGCTTGCGCGCGCTGGTGACGACGCGCGGGGCGGCCGACCAAGCGATGCGCGCGCCCACCGCCTGCAAGGCCAGCACGAAGGCCACATCCTCGCGGGTGGCGAGCGGCTCGAAGCCTCCCGCCCGGTGGTAGGCCTCGGCGCTGACGCCCAAGTTGGCGCCATGGATGTGCTGGTGCCCATCGGCGTCGGTGTAGGTGGCATCGAAGTGCCGGCGCATGGGTTCGCCATAGACGCCCCAGTCGATCACGCTCACCGTGCCGCACACCGCGTCGCTGCCCAGGGCCATCTGCTCGTGCAGCCATTCGGGCGCGACGGTGGTGTCGGCGTCGGTGAAAGCGAGCCAGCGCGCGCCCAGCGCCAGGGCCAGCCGCGCGCCCGCCGCGCGGGCCATGCCGACGTTGCGCACGTCGACCAAGGTGGTGACCGCGCCGGCCTCGTGGGCGATGGCCGCCGTGCCGTCGGTGCAGGCATCCAGCACCACGATGGTCAGCACCTGCTCGCCCGCCAGTCCCGGGCAGGCGGCGGCGGCCGACACCGAGCGCAGGCAGACGCCGATGGCCTCTTCTTCGTTGTTCGCGGGAATGATGATGGCCAGCAAGGCGTGCTCCGGTGCCGGAAGGCACGATGGGCCATTACATCGGTGGCGGCCCTGCGGGTCTGTTCGGTACCGCGCTGTGCCCGGCCCGGGCGGCGCGTCAGCGCGGCGACCAGGCGCCCTGGGCCGCCGCGTCCCGCGCGAAGTCCGCGAAGTCGCGCGGTGCCCGGCCCAGGGCGCGCTGCACGCCGTCGGCCAGGTGGGCGTTGCGGCCGTCCAGCACGTCGTTGAACAGGTAGCGCAGCAGCTCCACCACCTCCGGCGGTTCACCCTGCGCAGCCATCGCGTCGGTGAAGGCGTCCAGCGGGATCGGTGTGCAGCGCACCGGCCGGCCGATGGCGCGCGCGATTTCCTCGGCCGCCTGCGCGAACGTGAGCAGGCGCGGGCCGGTCAGCTCGTAGACCTGCCCCCCATGGCCGTCTTGCGTCAGCGCGGCCACGGCCACGTCGGCGATGTCGTCGGCGTCCACGAAGGGCTCGGCCACGTCGCCCACCGGCAGCGCCAGTTCACCGGCGAGCACGCCGTCGAGGAAACCGCCTTCGCTGAAGTTCTGGTTGAACCAGGTGGCGCGCACCACGGTCCAGTCGGCGCCCGAGGCCTGCACCGCCTGCTCGGCCCGTTCCGCGCCCTCTTCCCCGCGCCCGGACAGCAGCACCAGCCGGCGCACGCCGCGCTGCACGGCCAGCCGCGCGAACGCGCCCACCGTGTCCGCCGCGCCGGGCACGGCGAGGTCGGGGAAGTACGAGAGGTAGACCGAGCCCGCGCCTTGCAGGGCCGGCGCCCAGGTGGCGGGGTCGTCCCAGCTGAACGGGGGCGTGGCGCTGCGCGAGCCCATGCGCCAGGGCCGGCCGAGCGCGCTCAGGCGCTGCGCGACGCGGCGGCCGGTCTTGCCGTGGCCGCCGAGCACCAGGGTGGGTGAGGGGGTGGTCATGTCGAATCTCCTTGGGATCGGTGCCGGCGAACGTGCCGGCTTGCCAGGCGTCCAGTGTCCGCAGGCCACGTGGGATCAGCAATGATTCAGAAGCGCTCTTTCATGACCATTCGTCCAGGTGCATTGGACGATGGCACCGCACCGGCCGATACTCCCCGGCATGAAAGCCAAAGACCTCTGGCCCGCCATCGACCCGCTCGGCGAGGCCCTGCACTTCCTGCGCATGAGCGGCAGCTTCTATTGCCGCTCCGAAGTCACGGCGCCGTGGTCGGTGGCCCTGCCCGCGCTCGACGACTGCCTGATGTTCCACGTCGTGACGGCCGGCGAATGCTGGATCGCGGTGCCCGGTGTGGCGCCCCGGCTGCTGCGCGCCGGCGAGTTCGCGCTGGTGCCGCACGGCCAGGGCCATGCCTTCTACAGCGGCCCCGACGTGCCCACCGTCGCGCTGTTCGACCTGCCGCGCCAGACCGTCAGCGAGCGCTATGAAGTCCTGCGCCACGGCGGCGGTGGTGCGCCCACCAGCATGGTCTGCGGCGTGGTGCGTTTCGATCACCCGGCGGCCGAGCGGCTCGTGAAGCTGCTGCCGAAACTGCTCTGCGTCGACAGCGCCAGCGCGGGGCAGCACGAGTGGATGCAGCACAGCCTGCGGCTGATGATGTCGGAGGCGCGAACGCTGCTGCCCGGGGGCGAGACCATCATCACGCGGCTGGCGGACATCCTGGTGATCCAGGCCATCCGCAACTGGATGGCGCAGGACCCGGCCGCGCAGACCGGCTGGATCGGCGCGCTGCAGGACAAGCAGATCGGCCGCGCGCTAGCGCTCATCCACCTCGACCCCGCCCGGCCCTGGACGGTGGCCACGCTGGCCTCGGAGGTGGCGATGTCGCGCTCCGCACTCTCGGCCCGCTTCACGGCGCGCGTGGGCGAGCCGGTCATGCAGTACCTCGCGCGCTGGCGCATGCATCTCGCGCTGGCGCAACTCAAGGAAGACGACGCGCCGCTGGCCGACCTGGCGAGCCGCCACGGCTACGAGTCCGAGGCCGCCTTCAGCCGCGCCTTCAAACGCTGGGTCGGCACCTCGCCGGGCGCGGCGCGACAGGCCTCACGCCGCGCGGCCCGGGCCTGAGGGGCCGCCGCCGCTCAGTCCCACACCGGCGCCAGGCCGTCGGGGTTCACCAGGCGCTCGCCCCGGTCCAGCGCGTCGATGCGCGCCAGCTCGCTGTCGCTCAGGCGCAGCGTGGGCGCGAGCAGGTTGCCCTGCAGGTTATCGCGCTTCGTGGACGATGGAATCACCGCGAAGCCGCGCTGCAGCGCCCAGGCCAGCACCACCTGGGCCGGTGTCCAGCCGCGCGAGCGCGCCAGCTCGGTGATCACGGCATCGCCCAGCACCTTGCCGTAGGCCAGCGTCATGTACGAGGTGAGGTGGATGCCCTGCTCGCGCGCGAAGGCCACGAGTTTCGGGCTTTGCAGGTAAGGGTGCAGCTCGATCTGGTTGGTGGCGATGGCCTTCACGCCCACCACGTCGATCGCCTGGCGCAGCAGCGGGATGGTGAAGTTGGAGACGCCGACGTGCGCCGTCAGGCCCTGGGCCTGCGCGGCCTGCAGCGCGTGCAGCGAATCCGCCAGCGGCACGGCGCCCGCGGGCGAGGGCCAGTGGATCAGCGTGAGGTCCACCTGGTCCAGGCGCAGCTTGCGCAGGCTCTCCTGCAGGCTGGGCACGAGCTTCTCGGCGGCCAGGTGCTCGGTCCAGACCTTGGTGGTGACGAACAGCTCGCGGCGCGGCACGCCGCTCTCGGCGATGGCCTGGCCGACCTCGGCCTCGTTGCCGTAGATCTGCGCGGTGTCGATGTGGCGGTAGCCGAGTTCCAGCGCCTGGCGCACGGCGTCGATGACGACCTGGCCCTGCAGGCGGAAAGTGCCGAGGCCGAAGGAAGGGATGGGGGTGTTCATGGTGTGTCTTTCAAAAAGAAGGGAGTCAGTGACCCGCGTACGCCGCTGTGCGTCCGCCGCTGCGGGCCGGTGCCGGGTCGCGCGCGTCGAGGCGGCCGCTCCACACGGTCAGGCCGAACGCGCCGAGCACCACCAGGGCGCCGATCCAGGGTGTGTGCCGCAGGCCGATGCCGTCCACGATCCAGCCACCGCCCCAGGCGCCGAGCGCGATGCCGAGGTTGAAGGCCGCGATGTTCAGGCCCGAGGCCACGTCGATGGCGCGCGGCGCGAAGCGCTCGGCCTGCTGCACCACATAGACCTGCAGCCCGGCCACGTTGCCGAAGGCCACGGCGCCCCAGGCCAGCACGGTCAGCACCATGAGCCAGGGGTTCGAGGCGGTGAAGGTCAGCACCAGCAGCACCAGCGCGAGCAGCGAGAAGATGATCTTCAGCGCCGGCACGGGGCCCTTGCGGTCGGCCAGCCTGCCGCCCCAGATGTTGCCCACCGCCACCGACAGGCCGTAGGCCAGCATCACGCCACCGACCGCGCTGGCCTGGAAACCGGTGACCTGCTGCAGCATGGGCGCGAGGTAGGTGAAGGCCACGAAGGTGCCGCCGTAGCCCACCGCCGTCATCGCGTACACCAGCAGCAGGCGCGGCTGCTTGAGCACCGCCAGCTGTTGCAGCAGCGAGGCGGGCTGGCTGTGCGCGAGCTTGCGCGGCACGAACAGCAGGCTGCCGACGATGGCCACGATGCCCAGCGCGGCGACCGCGAGGAAGGTGGCGCGCCAGCCGAAGTGCTGGCCGATGAAGGTGCCCAGCGGCACGCCGGTGACCAGCGCCACGGTGAGGCCGCTGAACATGGTGGCGATCGCGCTGGCCGCCTTCTCCTTGGGCACCAGGCCGGTGGCGATGGTCGAACCGATGGAGAAGAACACGCCGTGCGCCAGGCCGGTGAGCACGCGCGCGGCGATCAGCGTCTCGTAGCCCGGCGAGAGCCAGGCCAGCAGGTTGCCGACGGTGAAGAGCGCCATCAGCGAGAGCAGCAGCGTCTTGCGCGGCAGCTTGCCGGTGAGCGCGGTGAGCACCGGCGCGCCCACGGCGACGCCCAGCGCGTACAAGCTGACCAGCAGGCCGGCCGAGGGCAGGCTCACGCCGAGGTCGGCCGCGATGGTGGGGATGAGGCCGACGATGACGAACTCGGTCGTCCCGATGGCGAAGGCGCTGATGGTCAGCGCGAGCAAGGCTAAAGGCATGAAACCACTCCGAAGGGCTGGAAAGGTTCGCAGTGTGGGCCGGTTCTTTCTTGAGAAAAAGCGGTTGCCTGGAACAACATTTGTGCCGAAAATTCAAGAATGAAGACCACTCTCGATGAACTGCTCGCCTTCAGGACCGTGGTGGACACGGGCTCCATCAGCGCCGCCGCCGAGCAGCTGGGCCAGACCAGCTCGGGCATCAGCCGCGCGCTCAGCCGGCTGGAGCAGAAGCTCCACACCACGCTGATGCGGCGCACCACGCGGCGCCTTGAGCTGAGCGAGGAAGGCCAGCTGTTCCTCGCGCGGGCGCGCGAGATCCTGCAGTCGGTCGAGGCCGCCGAGGACGAGCTGGCCTGCCGCCACTTGAAACCCGCCGGCAAGCTGCGCGTGAACGCGGCTTCGCCCTTCATCCTGCACGTCCTGGTACCGCTGGTGAACGACTTCCTGGCCGAGTACCCCGACATCGAGCTGGAGCTGCACAGCGGCGACAGCATCATCGACCTGATCGAGCACCGCGCCGACGTGGCGGTGCGCATCGGCACGCTGCGCGACTCCACGCTGCACGCCAGGCCGCTCACCTCGTACCGCCTGCGCCTGTACGCCAGCCCGGCCTACCTGAAGAAGGCCGGCCGGCCGACCAAGGTGGAGGACCTGGCGCGCCACGCACTGCTGGGCTTCACCCAGCCCGAGGTCCTCAACACCTGGCCGCTGCGCCACCCCGATGGCGACGGCTTGGCGATCACGCCCACCATCGCCGCCTCCAGCGGCGAGACGGTGCGCCAGCTCGCGCTCGCGGGCGCGGGCATCGCCTGCCTGTCCGACTTCATGACCGGGCCCGACCGCGCCCGCGGCGACCTGGTGCAGGTGCTGATGCGCGACACGCTGGAGCAACGCCAGCCGGTGCACGCGGTCTACTACCGCAACACCGAGCTGGCCTCGCGCATCCGCTGCTTCGTGGACTTCCTGGCGCTGCGCCTGGCCAGCGCCTGAACGCAGCCGGCAGAATCCACCGCATGCCACCACCACCCTACAACGCCCCCCAGGACATGGAACGCCGCGACTGGATCGCCGGCCTGGAAAAGGGCCTGCACCTCATCGAGGCCTTCGACGCCGAACACTCGCGCCTGACCGCCAGCCAGGCCGCGCAGCGCTGCGGCATGACGCGCACCGCCACCCGCCGGTACTTGCTCACGCTGGTGCACACCGGCCACGTGACCACCGACGGCAAGCTGTTCTGGCTCACGCCGCGCGTGATGCGCCTGGGCCAGGCCTACCTGGAATCGGCGCGCCTGCCGCGCGCCGTGCAGCCCTACCTGCAGCGCGTGACCGCCGGCACCGGCGAGGTCGCCTACAGCGCCGTGCTGGACCACGACGAGCTGGTCTACATCGCGCGCAGCGGCACGCAGCGCCACCTCAACACCGGCTACATGCTGGGCTCGCGCGTGCAGCCGCACCTGACGGCCGCCGGCATGGTGATCCTGGCCGCGCTCGGGCCGGGCTTCTGGGAACCCTGGCTCGCGGCGCAGACGCTGCGCCCATTCACCTCGCACACCGTGCTGGACAAACAGCAGCTGCAGCAGAACCTGGTGCAGGCGCGCCAACAGGGCTGGGCGATTTCGGAGCAGCAGCTGGAGATGAACTACCGGGGCATCGCCGTGCCGCTGTGGGACCACAACGACGAGCTGCTGGGCGCGATGAGCGTGACCATGCCCATGAACAACGAGACCAGCGAGCTCGCGGTCAAGCGCATCCTGCCGGTGCTGCAGGACACCGCGCGCAGCGCGCGGCCCCTGCTGTGAACATCCTTCAGACCTCGCTCAGCGGCAGCGCGGTCTTGTAGCGCACCTGCTTCAGCGCGAAGCTCGAGCGGATCTTCTCCACCTGCGCGATCGGCGAAAGCTGCTCCAGGATGAAGCGCTCCAGCGCCGGCATGTCGGGCACGGCCACGCGCAACAGGTAGTCGGCGTCGCCCGTCATCAGGTAACACTCCATCACCTCGTCGCGGATGCCGATGCGCGCCTCGAATTCCTCCAGCGCCTCGCGGCTCTGCTGCTTGAGGCTGATGGAGATGAACACGTTGAGGTGCAGCCCGAGCTGCTTCGCGTCCAGCAGCGCCACGTACTGGCGGATCAGCCCACGCGCCTCCAGCGCCCGCACCCGCGCCAGGCAGGGCGATGGCGAGAGGTGCACGCGCCGCGCCAGCTCGACGTTGGACAGGCTGGCGTCGTTCTGAAGCTCTTCCAGAATCTTCAGATCGGTGGCATCGAAGTGGTTTGTGCCGTCTGCTTTCATGATCGAAGCATTTTATGCCTGCCGACCGCGTGGCCGTGCGTCCGATCGACACCAACTGCCAGCGGGGCGCGCCTACAGTGCCTGATCCAGGAGAACCCACCATGAACGACGTTTCGAAGCAGCTGCATTTCAGCGAGTCCCTCTCTACCGATCCGGACCCGCAAGAGACCCTCGAATGGCGTGAGTCCCTGCTCTCGCTGGCGGCCAGCCAGGGGCCGGCGCGCGCGCGGCAGATCCTCGACGAACTCGCGCGCCTGGCGCGCCAGCAGCGCATCGGCTGGCAGCCCGAGCTGAACACGCCGTATGTGAACACCATCGCGGTGGAGGACCAGCCCGCCTTCCCCGGCGACCTCGCGGTCGAGGAGCGCCTGGCCTCGCTGATGCGCTGGAACGCGCTGGCCATGGTGGTGCGCGCGAACCAGGCGTACGGCGAACTCGGGGGGCACATCGCGAGCTACGCGAGCGCGGCCGACCTGTTCGAGACCGGCTTCAACCACTTCTTCCATGCGCGCAGCGAACAACACGGCGGCGACCTGGTGTTCTTCCAGCCGCACAGCGCGCCCGGGGTGTACGCGCGCGCCTTCCTGGAAGGCCGGCTCAGCGAAGCCGACCTGCTGCACTACCGCCAGGAGATCACCGCACCGGCCAGCGGCGCGCGCGGCCTCTCGAGCTACCCGCACCCCTGGCTCATGCCCGACTTCTGGCAGTTCCCCACCGGCTCCATGGGCATCGGTCCGATCAGTTCGATCTACCACGCGCGCTTCATGCGCTACCTCACGCACCGAAACCTGCAGGACTGCGCGGGCCGCAAGGTGTGGGGCGTGTTCGGCGACGGCGAGATGGACGAGCCCGAGAGCATGAGCGCGCTCACCCTGGCCGCGCGCGAGAAGCTCGACAACCTGGTGTGGGTGGTCAACTGCAACCTGCAGCGCCTGGACGGCCCGGTGCGCGGCAATGGCCGCATCATCGACGAGCTGGAAAAACTCTTCGCCGGCGCGGGCTGGAACGTGATCAAGCTGGTGTGGGGCAGCGACTGGGACGGCCTGTTCGCGCGCGACGTCACCGGCGCGCTGGTGCGCGCCTTCGCCCACACGGTGGACGGCCAGATGCAGACCTTCGCTGCCAAGGACGGCCGCTTCAACCGCGACAATTTCTTCGGCCAGAACGAAGAACTCGCCCGCCTCGCGCAGGGCATGACCGACGAGCAGATCGACCGCCTCAAACGCGGCGGCCACGACCTGGTGAAGATCCACGCCGCCTACGCGGCGGCCGCCGCGCACACCGGCCAGCCCACCGTGATCCTGGCGCAGACCAAGAAGGGTTATGGCATGGGCAGCGCGGGCCAGGGCAAGATGACCACGCACAGCCAGAAGAAGTTCGACGGCGCCGACCTGATCGAATTCCGCAACCGCTTCAACCTGCCGCTGAGCGACGAGCAGGCCACGGGCCTGGCCTTCTTCAAGCCCGCCGACGACAGCGCCGAGATGCGCTACCTGCGCGAGCACCGCGAACGCCTGGGCGGCGCCATGCCCCGGCGCGAGACCGCCTGCGAGGTGGTGCCCGTGCCCGCGATCGAGGCCTACGCCACCTTCGCGCTCAAGGCCGACGGCAAGGAGATGAGCACCACCATGGCCTTCGTGCGCATGCTCGGCAGCCTGCTGAAAGACGGGCAGCTCGGCCCGCGCATCGTGCCCATCGTGGCCGACGAGGCGCGCACCTTCGGCATGGCCAACCTGTTCAAGCAGGTCGGCATCTACAGCAGTGTGGGCCAGCGCTACGCGCCCGAAGACATCGGCTCGGTGCTGAGCTACCGCGAGGCGCTGGACGGGCAGATCCTGGAAGAAGGCATCAGCGAGGCCGGCGCGCTGGCGAGCTGGACGGCGGCGGCCACCAGCTACAGCGTGCACGGCCTGGCGATGCTGCCCTTCTACATCTACTACTCCATGTTCGGCTTCCAGCGCGTGGGCGACGCGATCTGGGCCGCGGCCGACCAGCGCTCGCGCGGCTTCCTGCTCGGCGCCACCTCGGGGCGCACCACGCTGGGCGGCGAAGGCCTGCAGCACCAGGACGGCAGCAGCCACCTCGTGGCCGCCACCATCCCCAACTGCAAGGCCTACGACCCGGCCTTCGCGGGCGAACTCGCCGTCATCCTGGACGCGGGCATGCGCGAGATGCTGGTGGAGCAGCAGGACGTGTTCTATTACGTCACGCTCATGAACGAGAACTACGCCCAGCCCGACCTGCCCGAAGGCGCGGCCGAGGGCGTGCTCCAGGGCGGCTACCGCTTCGGCCGTTTCGGGCCCGACAACGCGGCGCAGCAGGTGACCCTGCTGGGCTCGGGCGCGATCTTCACCGAGGTGCTCAAAGCCGCCGCGCAACTGGCCGAACAAGGCATCGGCGTGCACGTGTTCAGCATCACCAGCTGGAGCGAACTCGCGCGCGACGGCGTGGCGCGCGGCGCGCGCTCGCACCTCACGCAACTGCTGGCCGACAGCGCGGGCCCGGTGATCGCCGCGACCGACTACGTGCGCACCGTGCCCGAGAGCGTGCGCGCCTTCGTGCCTGAAGGCCGGGCTTTCCACACGCTGGGCACCGACGGCTTCGGCCGCAGCGACACGCGCGCCGCGCTGCGCGCCTTCTTCCAGGTCGACGCCGAGCACATCGCGCGGCAGGCGACGGCGGCGCTGCTCAGGCCGGCGCGCTGAGCGCGGGGGCCGGCACGGGCGTCAACGCCCGGCCGGTCTCGAAGAATCCGATCAGGTTGTCCGCCGCCAGGTGGGCCATGCGCAGGCGGGTCGCGCGGCTCGCGCTGGCCATGTGCGGCGTGAGCACCACGTTGGGCAGCGAGAGCAGTCCCGGGTGCACCGCCGGCTCGTGCTCGAACACGTCCAGCCCGGCCGCCGCGATGCCGCCGCTGCGCAGGGCCTCGACCAGCGCGGCCTCGTCCACCACGCCGCCGCGCGCGATGTTCACCAGCGTGGCGCCCGGCTTCATGCGCGCGAGCGCCCGGGCATCGATGAGATGGTGCGTGGCGGCGCTGTGGGCCAGCGTCAGCACCAGGTGGTCGGCCTCGCGCAGCAGCTCGTCCATGCCGACGAAGCGGGCCGGCAGCGCGGCCTCGTCGGCCGGGCTCAGGCGCGTGCGGCTGTGGTAGATCACGCGCATGCCGAAGCCGTGCGCGCCCCGGCGCGCCACGCCCTGCCCGATGCGCCCCATGCCCAGGATGCCGAGCGTGCTGCCGTGGATGTCCTGCCCGGCCATGAAGTCGACGGACCACTTCGTCCATTGACCCTCGCGCACGCAGCGCTCCCCCTCGCCCAGGCGCCGCGCGGTCGCCATCAGCAGCGCGAAGCCGAAGTCGGCCGTGGTCTCGGTCAACACGCCAGGCGTGTGCGTGGCCACGATGCCCCGCGCCGACATCGCGGCCAGGTCCAGGTTGCCGAAGCCCACCGCGAGGTTGGCGCAGATGCGCAGCGACGGGCAACGCGCCAGCAAGGCCTCGTCGATCACATCGCCCGCCGTGGACAGCAGCGCCTGCTTGTCCCCGAGCCGACCGGCCAGCTGCGTGGCGTCCAGCACGGTGTCGGCCTGGTTGCTGTCCACCTCGAAACAGGCCTCCAGGCGTTGGATCACTTCGGGAAAAACGGCGCGTGCGATCAGCAGGCGGGGTTTGGGCAAGGGTGGGTTCATGGTGCGGCCCAGTATCCCGAGCACCCGGTCCTTCGGTCCATGCGTTCAGCGGATCGGCGTCATGCGGGCGCGGGCATGGAATGCAAAGAGCCCTGTTCCCATACTCGGCGGCCAGTGCCCATTCTTCAGCCACCCATGCCCGCCACCCCCACCGAGACCACCGCCCCGTTCATGTTGCTTCAGGGGCGCGTCGAATCGCGGCGCGTGCTGCGGCCCGCGCCCGATGGACCGCGCATGGAGATCAGCTTCAGCGCCGCGCTCGCGTCCGCCCGCCTGGGCCCGGGCAGCGCGGCCTGCAGCTTCATCGGCCACCTCGGCCCCGATGGCCACTACCAGTGGCAAGGGCGTGGCGCGCTCTTCCTGGGCGCGGGCACGGTCACGGCGCGCAGCCGGGGCCAGGGCCAACGGCGGGGCAACACCATCGTCTACCAGGGCGCCATGGTCTTCCGGTCGCACACGAGCGCGCTGCAATGGATCGACGGCCTGCAGGCGTCCTTCGAATACGTGCAGGACCTGGCGAGCCTGGACGTCACCGTGCGCTGCGAGGAAGCCAGCGCCGCAGAGACCGCCCACCCCTCCACCCCACAGAAAGGACCTTCCCCATGCTGATGCATCAGTTGATCACCGACGGCGCGATGCGCCACCCCGACAAGACCGCCTTCGTCTGGGTGGATCGGCAGGCCCGCTTGTCGTACGCCGAGGCCGTCGCGCAGATGGAGCGCATGGCCGGCGCGCTCGCGCACCTGGGCGTGCGCCAAGGCGACCGCGTCACGGTGTTCGCGCACAACGGCATGGACTACCTGCTGGCCATGCTGGGCGCGTGGCGCATCGGCGCGATCGCGGCGCTGGTCAACGTCAAGTTCAAGGACGACCTCGCCTACTACCTGGCCGACCACCGCCCGCGCGTGCTCATCTACACCCACGACATGCGCGACGCCGTGCTCGCGGCCGTGGCCCAGGTGCCGGGCATCAACCACCTCGTGTGCATGGACGGCGCGCAGCCGGGCGCCCACGCCCTGCCCGAGCTGATGGCCCAGGCCTTCGCGGCGCCGCCCGACCCCGAGGACGAGACCGGCATCGCCCACCTCTCCTACACCTCGGGCACCACCGGCAAACCCAAGGGCGCCTGCCTGAGCCACGAACCCACGGTGCGCGCCAGCCGCTGCATTGCCGAACGCCTGCGCGTGCGAGCGGACGACGTCTCGTTCGGCCCGACCGCGCTGTCCAGCTCCTACCAGCTGGTGGGCAACCTGCTGCCCGCGCTCTCGCGCGGCGCGACCGTGCACGTCATGCGGTTCTGGACCCAGACCGCCGGCTGGGACGCGCTCGAACAGGCGCAGGCCAGCATCCTGGTGGGCAACCCCACGCTGCTGGAAGAGCTGCGCACCGAAAGCGCCCTGCGCGGCCGCGCGCCCGGCCGCCTGCGCATGGGCCTGTCGGGCGGCGGGCCGGTGCCGCCGACCCTCAAGCGCGCCTGGCGCGACGAACTGCGCCTGCCGCTGGTGGAGAGCTTCGGCCAGAGCGAACTCGGCGGCTTCATGGCGCTGGGCTACCCCGAACTCGAACCGGAAGACAGCAAGCTGATGCGCGTGGGCCCCGCCTTGCCCGACAAGGAAGTCTGGATGATGGGCCCCGATGGCCAGCGCCTGCCGCCCGGCCAGTTGGGCGAGATCGTGCTGCGTGGCGGCTTCATGTGGGGCTACTGGGGCAAGCCCGGCAAGACGGAGGAGGTGACGGCCCAGGGCCTGCTGCGCACCGGCGACATCGGCCTGATCGACCACGATGGCCACGTCACCATGCGCGGGCGGCGTTCCGAGCTGCTGCACGTCGACGGCGTGAACTGGTTCCCGCGCGATGTCGAAGAAGCCCTGTGCCGCCAGCCCGGTGTGCGCCAGGCGGCGCTGATCGGCCTGCCGGCCGAGGACAGCGGTGGTGGCATGCGGCCGCGCGCCTTCATCACCTGCCAGGCTGGCAGCACGCCGGACCTCGCGCGGCTCAAGGCCGCGGTGCAGGCCGAGGTGGCCTACGACCTCGCGCCGATGGAGGTGGTGGGCATCGACGAGCTGCCCATGACCCCCACCGGCAAGATCGCCAAGGGCGACCTGCTCACGCTGGCCATGGCGACGCACTGACTGCCGGCCCATCCAGGCACCAAGAGTGTTGCGCCGCGCTGACACCGACGCCATGCGCGTTGGTGCGCCCCCCTACGGAGAGACTTGCTTTTTCAACGAACCAGCCTGTCTTTGTATCGAGCTGCCAACTTGACGCCATGAGATGCATCTTCAAACAGGGTGCCCAGTCGCCGCGAGTGTCAATCCAGTGAAGTCCGGCCTTGGATGAAGCGTTGTGGGTCGCGGAACATGCGACGCGATCCACAACGACAACATCAGGAGGACCTCATGAAGACCGACGCAGACCTTCTGGACACCGCGTGTCCACAAACCGTGTACATCGGGATGGACAGCCGGGTGGCGACGGGCACGCAGCAATGGCTGCTGGAGAAAAGCCTTTCGCACCCGATCACCAAAGGCAACACCCTGCAGACCTTCATCGGTGGAGAAGAAGGCTTTCGGCAGATCGCGGTCGACCTCGAAGCGGCGCGCCAGAGCATCGACCTCGTGTGCTGGGGATTCGACCCTGGCATGGCCCTTGTGCGTGCGCAGTCGCGCCCCATGCACCCCTGGGCGATGGGTGAACCCTACGGCGAACTGTTGCGGCGCAAGGCCGCGCAGGGCGTGCTCGTGCGCCTGCTCGTCTGGTACAGCCCAAGCGGGTCGGCCGTGCAGAACTCGCTGGTGGGCTATGTCAACCCCGACGAACCCCTGTCCGGTGGCGTCATCAACGTCACCTCCGACGAAATGGGGGCCGTGACCAGCGGCATGTCGAGCGGGATCGGGGGCTACGTCCACGCGCCTGCGCGCAGGCCGGCCCCGTCCGTGGCCGAGCAGCGGCAGGACTACTGCACCCGCTGGTGGCGCGAAGCCACCGCAGGGATGATCCCGAACCTCGAAGTGCGTTGCCGCGACGGCGTGGCCGGCAAGGTCAAGGCCAGCGTCGGCAACGAAGCCGACCCGCCCAGCGCGGCCGGCGGGCAGCTCGGCGGCTACTTCGACGAAAAGGAACTGATCGAGAACTGGGCGACGCACCACCAGAAACCCATCCTGATCGACTACGGCCACGCCGGGAAAGGCGCCGGCCAGGGCCCCGGGCACAAGGCCGTGGGCTTCATCATGGGCCTCAACAGCGTGAGCGACTACTGGGACAGCGCCGAACACCGCTTCGACGACCCCTTGCGCGAAAAAGACCACGAAGGCCGCAGCGACGCCTTGTCCAAGGCGGTGGCCCGAACCC